>JAABUQ010002169.1_pt1 | contig 39618 bp, 35 predicted proteins | sample 5560001 | NCBI WGS metagenome assembly JAABUQ01 (sample SAMN10711888, study PRJNA513371) | rock metagenome | isolation source: Antarctica rocks | place: Antarctica: Victoria Land, Finger Mt nord | collected 2015-12-18
GGGTAATTGGTAGCGCTTCCACAATCTGAGCTGGTTGTAGTAGAGGAGCAATCAGCTGGATATAGAGCGAGTAACCGATCACAGCATCGGCACTAGATACAGCCGTTTGGGCAGCTGGGGTCATTTGATCTAACTGTCCCGGTCCTGTGCCGACAAGTAACAGCCTACCCGTGCGACCAGTGTATTCTTGTTCAGCTTGAGCGATCGCTACCGTCACCGCCCCTGGTTGCCCCTCCAACCGAAAAATTTGTTTAGCAACTAGAAGGGTCTTGGGTAGTTGGTCTATTGCCGACTCTCGTGCTGCACATAGCGCCGCTGCTTCTGCCACACTGGGAGTTCCAACCTCGGCATTGACTAAATCTGAAGGGTTAGGTACACATACGGAGCGAAGCACATCAGAGGCGAAAGTGCGTAAAGGCCAGTTGCGATCGCGGCAGAGTTCGACTAAGCCAACTTCATCTACTTTGAGGTCGATGGTAGCAATTCCGGCGATCGCGCCCTCTGCCAGGTGTTGATTCAGGCAGACCTGTCCAATCGCGGTTTCAATCAGTTGCCTTGATGTCCCCCGTTCACAACCTATGCCCACCCACAACACTCGTGGATGCCACTGTACTTCAGGAATCGAGTTTTGAGCAAGCTCAACGTAGCCCCCGGAGCTACCTCCGGCGGAACGTTGAGTTAGGCGTTTGCTCGGGCTAATCCAGATCCTGGCTTTGGGTATGAGGCATGAGGAGCTAGGATTCAAAATCCAGAACTCAGAAAATTCCCCTCCTGGCTCCTGGCTCCTGGCTCCTGACTCCTGAACGCCAGTTCTCTCAACGGGGGGAACCCCCGCAACGCACTGGCTCCTCCTGACCCCTGGCTCCTGACTTTGCCATAGAGTAGATCCTGCTTGTTGAATCACTTCCACAGGTTCACTACGAGCAACAACTGCACTTACCCCAGTCCAATTTCCCTCGCCTCGCTGCCAACCAAAGGGAACACCTAGCATATCTATTGCTGGGAGTCCCAAGTTTGAAGCACCAGTCAGAACTGGTGTCGCGCCAATCAGCTGAGCAATCAACCGTGCTAGCTGGTCAGCTCCTCCCTGATGACCACTGCACAAACTGATGACAAAACGACCCGCCTCATCCAGTACCACAACTGCTGGGTCACAGGATTTGTGCTGCAATAGTGGAGCAATCAGCCGCACCACCGCTCCAGTTGCCAAACAGAAGACAAAGGCTCGGTGCCTGTTCCACAGGTTAGCCACCTGGGTTTTGAGGGAACCAGTGTAGACCTCCACCCCCTCAGTGCCGGACAAGGATTCCGGCACCCATAGGGTTGTCGTATGGTTCTGACAGAGAAACTGTAGCTGCTTAGCACCCGTGGGGGTAGTAGCGATCGCGGCTAAGGGTTGAAAATCTTGGAAAAGCGACACAACTGCAGTCAAGGAATGGGATTTACGGTACTTATAAATTGTGACCTAGATACATAAAACTACGATTTGTGCCACTTGGTAGAAATCCTACTTTAGCTAGATGCGCTGTTTTATTGCTAGTCTTTTGAGAGAGGTGCTTAAAATCGATCTCTATACTCCAACGCTATCTCCTGACTTCGATGGCCACCGGACAGTGAGAATGGTAGAATTTGCCTCAGCAAGCCAACAATGAGGCATACCTGGAGACCAGAGAACGTAGTCTCCCTCGTGAGACAGTATGACCTCTTGGTCTGGGAATTGAAGGCGGAATCGCCCTTCAATTAGGATCGAAAGTGTGGTTGCTTCGGCGTTCATGCTCCACTGGGATCTACCTTCTCCTGCTTGGTGGACACCCCATTTGACTTCTACAATGGATGTTGAACGGGGATCTTCGGCAGGGGTGACAAAGTGACCAATAAACCAGCCCCAGCGACTCGCACCTTCGACCTGGGCGTTTCCGAACACAACTTGAGGCTGCATAATTAGGCTAGAAGGTTGGGTAAAGCGCATTCCTGGGTTGGGCGATATTGTTTGTGCTGAGGTTGCGAGTTTGGGTACCCAAGCACTCGGTCAAGCTGAAGATCGCTTATTTCATTGACGAGACTTCTAGGTTCCAGGTAAATTACGCAGCTGCTCATCTAGATGATTGCGCTCGCTTAAAGCGTGCAGTAACGGGCCATGAGAGCCAAATTCCACAATGCTCAGCGAGCCGACTGGGCAGCCGAGGCGATAGCGGAAACGTCCCACATCAATACCCAAGAGAGTACATAACATAATTCGAATCGTTGCCTTATGGGAGACAATCAAAATGTTGCCAGCGCTATAGCGCTGTTTGATTTCTTCAATCACCTGCATGGTGCGACTTGCTATTGCTACAGCTAATTCTCCCTCAGTTGGTGGATACCAAGCGGGATCGGCTGACCAGCGAATGTAATCATCATGGTACTCTTGGCTAACTGTTTTGACAGTTTGACCTTCCCATTTACCATAGTGGATTTCTTTCAAGCCGTCCCGCCGTTCTAGCTCCATCCCCAGGGCCTCACCCAGGGGTTTAGCCGTTGCTATGGTACGCTGCATCGGACTGGAAAAAATGGCTGCCCAGGGCGTGGAACGGTAGGCAACGGCAAAAGCATGGGCCATCTCTAAACCAGCCGGAGTCAGTTCTGGGTCTAGAGAACCACAGAAGGCATTTTCTCGACTAAAGGCAGTCTGCCCGTGGCGAAGGAAATAAAGCGTTAGGGTCAAAGTCGTTTTTCTCTCGCTGTTGTCTACTGCTGCAATTTTAGGCGGAGTTCCAGCAAGCGATCGCAATTAATCGCTTATGCCTTCCGCATAAATGGCAAACGCAAAGCCGATAAGGACTACAGCTATGGAGAAAAATCGGATTTTGCCAGAATCTTACTACAGCTTGGCATCTGACTCGGAGACGACCAGCCTAACTGGCAGTATCTTTGGGGATCGAATCGGGCGATCGCGCTCAAAACCCAGTCCAGGTACTAATATGAATTTTACTAACAGAATTCAACATTAATCTGCTTCCTACCGTCTTTCTATTTTGTTTGATTTGGGAAAGGCTAACCTGATGACTTCGCTATGAAATCATTCCTTGAGAAGAAAAAGATGAAACTTGGAACGACCCCAAAAACATTTAGCCTGCTAAGCATTGGTCAACGGGGAGTGGGCAAGACGGTTTTTCTGGCTGGCAGCTACACCGAATTGCATGCTGATAGTCATTTAGACCATTCTCAGCAGATATGGTTTGATTGCCAGGATGACCTGGTGCAAGAAAACCTGGAAAAGCTCCTTAGTTATGTTGCTCTGACTGGTCAGTATCCACCTGGGACGATTAAAAGCACCGACTTTAATTTCAGCCTGAAGCGTCGCAGTCGGTGGGGTAGCCAAACCCTGTGCCATTTTCGCTGGTGGGACATTCCTGGGGAATCCTGCAACATTCACGACCTTGGCTTTAACGAAATAGTGGCGACCTCGCACGGCTGTTGTGTATTTGTCGATGCCCATGCTCTGGTACACAAGCAGGCCTACCTCCAGGCGCTGAAGCAGGTCATCACACAGGTAGCGGCAATTGCCTCTCTTGTTTCCCTGAATCATTTAAAGTATGCCTTCGCAGTGATTCTCACCAAGTGCGACCTGCTCGAACCTACTCCACTCAGCACTCAGCGGCTCCAGCAGGGACTACAACCGCTGATCTCCCGCCTTGAGGCTGCCAAAGCTAATTATCAAATGTTCTACTCATTCATCCCGGTTGTCCAGACAGCAAATGGTGCAATTCTCAATGCCAAAGGGGCAGCGGCACCACTCGTCTGGTTGGTCCTTGAGTTGAGTCAACTGCACAATCCTGCTGGGAGCAACAATCCACTCAAGTCGGTCACTCAAGTGCTACCTGGCGGTCGTTTCCAGATACAGGAACAGCAAGCCCCTGGCGGACTACGGAGCCTACTGAGACGGTCTCACAAATCTCTTGGCAACAATCCGCTCGGTCGATCCTTGCTTTCAACCACCCAGAGAAATCTCTTGCTCCTGGTTCTGGCAATCGTCGGTTTCGTGGGGGCGCTCGGTTACCTGGCAATTGACTACAAGTGGTTCCCCCAAAACACCCAAAATCTCCAGACTCTAGAGCGGCATCGGCAGTTGGAGCGGGCCATTTTCTTGACAGAGAAACTCGTCCAGCGACAGCCGAAGCTAATTGATTTGCACTTGCAGCTAGCCCAGCTCTACGAACTCACAGGTCAAGCGAACAAGGCGGAATCGGTCTACGATCAAGTTCTCACCCAGCAACAGTACAACTTCGAAGCCCTGGTCGGCAAGGCACTGCTACGCCATGCTCAGGGTGATAATAAAACTGCAGGGGCTCTGTTTGCCCAGGCAGAGCAAGCCGCTCCGCCTGAGCACAAGGCACAGATCCGTGCCTTAGCTCAAAAGACGCTACAGTTGCCTGCTCAACCGCTGCCGCCTGGCAAGTGATAGGCTAGCTTTGACTTTGTCTTCTAATCTTTAAATATGCCGGTACTCTTGGGCCAACTTGTTTATACTAGCTTTCCTGGGGTAGGATTGCGGGCTATTGCTAGTACACAAGTTCCTACTGAGATCCAGCAAGCATTTATCCAACAGGTGGTTTACCAGCATTGGGATGCCTATCATCCCCCAAGCTCCGGCTACCGCGCCGCTTATGTGTATCAGGTCAGCCCAGAGCAGAGCCTGTTTGGCTGGCTGTACAACGATGGGGTGGACGACTTGGGTCGCCAACATGTCCCCTACTTCCTCTGTTACTACCTAGCCGCACCATTGTTCGCTTTCCAACTCGAAAATATTTTTACTTGCCTACTGCGGGGACCAATAGCACTGATAGATCGGCAGCGGCTCCCAGATGCCTTGGAACCAATAGTAGCTCCAGACTTATGGACTTACAAACCTGCCCGGCTTGGAGTAACGGTTCCCTTCGATGTGTGCCAGCGCAGCCACCTGGCATTGAAGCAGAGGCAGTTACTCGACCTACTGATTTCAGTTGAAGCACAGCAGACGGTCACGCAGCATCCTCCAGTGATGTCTCCTAAGAAAAGCTCAAACATCGGTTCATCGAACAGCACTCGTCCTAATTTTGTTCTAGGTGAGGGGAACTTCCAGCGGCTCCTTGGGGTAGGCGTTGGCATAGGTCTTGCTGCTGTAATGGGTGTACTCTACGCTGAGCTGCAATTGAACCAGATTAAGACTTTGAAGGCACAGGCAAAATACGAGGAGTGCATGACTAGAGCCGAACTAGAATCCTGGGCAGCAGAAACAGTGCTTCACGAGGATGCTCAAAGACTCCTGAACGAGTGTCGGTTGGAACGTTCTAAGATACTGGCGACCAGTGGAAAACTAGCATCTGCGATCGCTGTAGCTGCAAAAATCCCTGAGAATAGTCCCCTTTACCCAAAAGCTCAGAAACTCATTAAGGAGTGGTTGGAAATTTAATAGTCCTTGTCTGTTCTAAAGAACTTGACCCGTAGCTTGAGGGCAGTTCCGTTCACGCGACAGGAACCGAAACTTCAACGTAGCTAACCGAGCTAGCTGGTTCTGGAATGGGAAGTCCATCCTCAGCCAACCCTTCAAAATGAAACTCAAGGGCTTCCTGCATTTGCCGTCGAACCTCTTCAATCGTGGCCCCGGTAGAAAACAACCTGGTACATCGGGGGAATAAGCTGATTGACACTCTCAGGGCTAAAGCCACTGAGATTCTTAGTTCAACGAGTCCACTTACATTAGCTCCTTGCGTCACTAATGCAGAGGTGGTTCTCTCCCTAAGCGTTAAGTTCGGGCGTGCCCCGCCCTACTTGCATTACTGCAACGCCAGTTGCTTCACTTGGGCTTCTCCCAAGACCGCACTGGCTCAACTTTGTTTGATTTAGCTTGAAGCTAAAAGCCGTTCGTCCAGTTCCTGTGAATCTTTTACCTACTTTCAGGTGTGTACTAAGTACACTACTGGAACAACAAAGTAGAACCCCATAGATTCAGTTGTCAAGGTTCAGCGTTAACCTTTTGGGTTACTAGGTTTTTAGAGAGGTTGATTACCTTGCCTCTAATCCAATAGTACAAGCGTTCACAAATGTTGTCAATTATACTTTGTCCAAAACTAATTTCACACAAAATGTCAAGGCTAAATCAATATAGAGTAGGCGACTAAAGTCGCACGAGTCACTTATATCTCAGGGCTAAAGCCGGTGAGTTTTACGCTTACCGTCCGTTTCTATCATTCGGCTCAAAATCTTTACAAAGGCTGTGATAGGCAAGTGGCGTTCCTCAAACTATTACTTACCACTTTAAATAGGCAGCATCAATTCCTTGTTCTCGCCTGATCTTCCCATCCTTCTCAAACCAAGCAACTACTTGTGGGGCAGTCAGATCCTCAATCGCAACCCCAGTCTCCTCGGCGATGTGCTTCAACAGCTTCAAGGATGAAATCGTCAATCTGGTTAAAAACTTCTCAGGGGAAGAGAGCAAGGCAGCATCCACCTTGGCTGACTCTTCTAGAGTTAAAAATTGCGCTGATGGTTGCCGCTGTACATCCATAAAAGTCGATCTCACCATGTAGCTTCAATCTGTTGGCTGTGTTCCCCGTGCTTGCACTAAATAGCCGCAGCGGTGCTCGCCGTTGATAATCCAATGGGTACGCTCTACTGTGCAATCGGGCAGCAGCGCCGCAAACATTTCTAATTCATGACCGCAGACAATGGGGAAGGACTCGGCTACGTTGGAAATGGCACAGTTATGCTCTGTCATAATAAAGCGGCAGCCAGCTTCAATATCTGAATCGCTGACATCTACCTGATACCACTCTGCCATGTAGCCTTCGGCTTTTCTGAGTTCTGCCAAATTCGCTACGCGCTCTTGCAAAGAACCATTCCCCAATTGGTGGCGATATTCCACCGCCTTGCGTTCCCATTGCTTACGCAAAATCGAACTCATCTGCTCCTGTCCTACCATTTCTGCTATAGTATCCAAAAGCGAGACGGTAAATTGAGCTTGGCTATCCGGGAATTGATCGCCCAATGCCCGCCGCAGGCGATCACGTCCCTTGGTACTGAGCTGATAGACATGCTGCGGACGCCCCATTCCTACCTGAGCCGTTTGATAGGCAATCAGCTCTTCTACCTCTAGATCTTTGAGATGGCGACGAATCGCTTGTGGGCTAACGTCCAACTTGGTGGCTAGCTCGTGCGCGGTTGCTTGACCCTGCTTCAGTAAATGCTGCAGGATATCTTGCTTGGTTGAGGACTGCTGTGCGATCGCCATCTTCGTCCCAAAAATCCTGGCTAAAAAAATACTTTGACAACATACCTGTTGTTAATGTAGCTTAAAATGGAGATACGTTGAACAAGAGAAACGTTGTTTTAGTTGTCTTTATTGTAACTGCCCTTTTGAGATTATTCCAGAGCGCGAGAGAACATCACCAATGACTGCTACTGTTAGAACCCTAGTTAATCAGCCCTACAAGTACGGCTTTGTTACCGATATTGAGTCAGACACAATCCCACGCGGTCTAAGTGAGGATGTGGTCCGCCTGATCTCTGCGAAGAAGGACGAACCAGAGTTCATGCTGGAATTCCGCCTCAAAGCCTACCGCCAGTGGCAGAAAATGACGGAACCCACTTGGCCTAGTGTCAAGTATCCCAGTATTGATTACCAAGATATCATTTACTACTCGGCACCGAAAAAACCGAAGGCAAAGCTAAACAGCCTGGAGGAAGTCGATCCCACCCTGCTGGAAGCCTTTGAAAAGCTGGGTATTTCTTTGTCAGAGCAAAAACGGCTGTCCAATGTGGCAGTAGATGCCATATTTGATAGTGTCTCCGTCGCTACGACGTTTAAAGAGAAGCTAGCGAAAGAAGGTGTGATCTTCTGCTCGATCTCCGAAGCTGTGCGGGAATACCCAGAGCTAGTGCAGAAGTACCTCGGTAGCGTGGTGCCGGTGGCAGATAACTACTTTGCCACCCTTAACTCAGCTGTGTTCAGCGATGGCTCCTTTGTTTACATTCCTAAAGGCACCAAATGTCCGATGGAACTCTCCACCTACTTCCGGATTAACAGTGGAGATACGGGGCAGTTCGAGCGGACGTTGATTGTGGCGGACGAAGGCAGCTCTGTTAGTTACCTGGAAGGTTGCACCGCACCGATGTATGACACTAACCAGCTGCACGCAGCGGTGGTGGAATTAGTTGCCTTGGACAACGCGGAGATTAAATACTCTACTGTCCAGAACTGGTATGCCGGGGATGAGAACGGTAAAGGTGGGATCTTTAACTTTGTCACTAAGCGGGGATTGTGTCAGGGAGTCAATTCTAAGATTTCTTGGACGCAGGTGGAAACTGGTTCTGCTATTACCTGGAAGTACCCTAGCTGTGTGTTGGTAGGCGATAACTCTGTAGGTGAGTTTTACTCTGTGGCACTGACGAATCACAGGCAGCAGGCTGATACCGGGACTAAGATGGTGCATGTGGGCAAGAATACCCGCAGCACAATTATTTCTAAGGGAATTTCGGCTGGACGTTCGTCGAATAGCTATCGGGGTTTGGTGAAAATTAACCCGAAGGCGGTTGGGGCGCGGAATTATTCCCAGTGCGATTCGATGCTGATTGGCGATAATGCTCATGCGAATACGTTCCCTTATATTCAGGTGCAGAATCATACTGCCAAGGTGGAACATGAAGCTTCTACTTCTAAGATTGGGGAAGATCAGTTGTTCTATTTCTCGCAACGGGGAATTTCGGCAGAGGATGCGATTTCGATGATGATTAGTGGCTTCTGTAAAGATGTCTTTAATCAGCTACCGATGGAGTTCGCAGTGGAAGCAGATAGGTTGCTGAGTTTGAAGTTGGAAGGAAGTGTGGGTTAGAGAAACGAACCGCCAAGACGCCAAGGGAAGAGAGATGATTTTTGAGAATGGTGATGTTGTGCTGTCGGTGCGCGATCTGACTGCCGAGGTTGGGGGGACGCCGATTCTCAAGGGGGTGAACCTTGAGGTTAGGGCGGGGGAGATTCATGCGATTATGGGGCCGAATGGCTCTGGGAAAAGTACTTTTTCTAAGGTGCTGGCGGGGCATCCGGCTTATGAGGTGACGGGTGGTGCGGCGCTGTTTGGCTCGGCAAATCTGCTGGAGATGGTGGCGGATGAGCGGGCTCGGGCTGGGTTGTTTCTGGCGTTTCAGTACCCACTGGAGATTCCGGGTGTGAGTAATTTGGACTTTTTGCGCGTGGCTTATAATTCCCGCCGCAAGCAGCAGGGTTTGGAGGAAATGGACTCGTTTGATTTCGATGAGTTGGTACGGGAAAAGTTGGAAGTGGTGAAGATGAATCCGTCTTTCCTCAGCCGCAGTGTAAATGAAGGGTTTTCGGGGGGCGAGAAGAAACGGAATGAGATTCTGCAAATGGCGCTACTGGAACCAAAATTAGGAATTTTGGATGAGACGGATTCGGGATTGGATATTGATGCGCTGAAGATTGTTGCGAATGGGATTAATCAGTTGGCGAGTCCTGAGAATGCGATCGTTCTGATTACTCACTACCAGCGGCTACTTAATTACATCGTGCCGGACTTCGTTCATGTGATGGCAGATGGTCGCATTATTCGTAGTGGTGGTAAGGAATTGGCGCTGGAACTGGAATCTCGGGGTTATGACTGGGTGCTAGAGCAAGCTGCGACTGAGGTGGGAGTGCAATGAGTATTCAGGTTTCTCCTAGTCCAATTCCTAACCCGGATGAGGTAAGTTTGAGATCTGCTTTGACAGATCGAGATGTATATCTGAGTGAGTTGTTAAACCAGTGCCAAGGGCTAGATGTCCAGGTTCTTGAACCGGAAACTATCGCTTGGGTGCAAGAATTGCGCGATCGCGCTATGGCTTGGGCGCGTCAATGTACTCTCCCCACGACACGGGATGAGGAATGGCGCTTTACCGATCTATCATCCTTGCGGCAGGTGGCATTCTTGGCGTCGAACCAGACGGTGGAGTTGGCAACCTCGGCTGTTGCACCGTTAACTCTAGCAGAAGCAGCTAACAGTCGGTTGGTGTTTGTCAATGGAGTTTATGCACCAGCACTGTCAGCTATTACCGATCTGCCAGAGGGTCTTGTCGTTAGCAATTTGGCTGGGTTGCCTCTAGCATATCGCTCTCGTGTGCGGGACTATTTAGCTACAGCACAAGGGGCAGCAGAAGTGTTCACTGCCCTTAATACATCTGGACTGATAGATGTGGCAGTGGTTTGGGTGCCAAAGCACCTGGTAGTGGAGACACCAATTCATCTGCTTTTTATCTCTACTTCTACCAAGACACCGACAATGTCTCAGCCGCGCTGTCTGGTGGTAGCAGAATCGGGTAGTAGCATCACGCTGATTGAGGATTTTTTGAGCCAGACAAATATAGAAAGCCCAGAGGAGGGTGAAGCGGAAGTAGGAGAGGCGGTTTACTTCACCAACGCCGTTACGGAAATCTGGCTTGAGGAAAATGCCCAAGTTAGCCACACTAGAGTTGAGCGGGATAGTCCAGAAGCATTTCACATCGGTAAGACGGCGATCGTCCAAGCTCGCGATAGCCGCTATATCTGTAACGCTATTACTCTCGGAGCAAAACTGTCACGGCATAACTTAGAAGTTTTCCAGACGGGCGAACAAACAGAAACGCTCCTCAACGGTCTCGTACCGATTGCTGGTCAACAATTAGCCGATACTCATAGTGCGATCGCGCTCAACCATCCCCACGGCACCAGCACCCAGTTGCATAAGTGCATTGTCGCCGATCGGGCTCATGCAGTATTCAACGGCAAAATCTTTGTCCCGCAAGCAGCTCAACTAACAAATGCTAGTCAGCTCAACCGCAACTTACTCCTCTCCCCCAGAGCCAAAGTCGATACCAAACCTCAACTAGAAATTACAGCAGACAACGTCAAATGTACCCACGGTGCCACGGTAAGCCAATTGGATGAAGAAGAAGTTTTCTACCTACAAAGCCGTGGACTAAACGAAACCGACGCCCGCCATCTCCTAATCAACGCCTTCGCCGCCGAAATTATCAATAAGCTACCAGTAGCCTCCCTACAGGAAACACTCTCAAAAGCCATCAGCCATCAAAGATTAGCCCTCAGATAATATTTCCTCTGCGCCCTTGGCGTCTAAAGAGCGGTTCAATCATCTTCCTTACTCCAAAACAATGACCATTACCAAAGAAAAAACCCTAGCCACTCGAGTCCGTGCCGACTTCCCAATTTTGCAGCAGGAAGTCAACAACAAACCCCTGGTTTACCTAGATAACGCCGCTACATCCCAAAAGCCCTTATTAGTCCTAAACACCCTACGGGACTACTACGAGCATTACAATTCCAACGTCCACCGTGGTGTCCACACCCTCAGTGCGAAAGCCACAGATGCATATGAAGCAGCACGGGACAAAGTAGCCAACTTTATCAATGCTGCCTCGCGGCAAGAGATTGTTTACACCCGCAATGCAACTGAGGCAATCAACCTCGTCGCTTACAGCTGGGGCACGAGCAATTTGCAACAGGGAGATGAAATCATCCTCTCGGTGATGGAACACCACAGCAACCTGATTCCCTGGCAGTTGCTGGCTCAAAGAACTGGAGCGGTGCTGAAGTTTGTCGAGCTGACCGAGACTGAAGAATTTGACTTAGAACAGTATAAGTCACTGATTTCCGACCGGACTAAGCTGGTCGCAGTGGTTCATGTTTCCAACACCCTGGGCTGTATTAACCCAGTGCCAGAAATTATCGCGATCGCTCACCAGTACGGAGCCAAAGTCCTAATCGATGCCTGTCAAAGCGTACCTCACATGCCGATCAATGTGCAACAGATGGACTGTGACTGGCTAGTTGCTTCCGGTCATAAAATGTGCGCTCCCACAGGTATTGGCTTTCTCTATGGCAAGTTGGAGCTGCTGCGGTCGATGCCTCCCTTTTTAGGTGGTGGGGAGATGATTGCAGATGTTTTCCTCGACCATGCTACCTATGCGGATTTGCCCCATAAGTTTGAGGCGGGGACACCGGCAATTGCCGAAGCGATCGCTCTAGGCGCAGCTGTCGACTATCTCACCGGAATCGGCATGGATAACATCTATGCATACGAAGCAGAGCTAGTTGGATATCTATTTGAGCAGTTGCAACAGATTCCCGAAATCCGCACTTATGGTCCTCAGCCTAAAATAGCTGGGCTAGGTAGAGCCGCCCTCGCTTCCTTCACTGCTGGGGATGTCCACCCTCATGACTTGTCCACCATTCTAGATCAGGCTGGGGTAGCTATCCGCGCCGGACACCACTGTACCCAGCCGCTACATCGGTACTTGGTAGTTCAATCTACTGCACGGGCAAGTCTGTCCTTCTACAACACCCGGGAAGAGATTGATGTCTTCATAACTGCTTTGAAGGAAGCTGTAGAGTTCTTCGGTGGTATCTTTGGCTGATCAATCCAACGGCTGATTCCTCTTCACCTTCTAAGTTGACACAATCGCTACATCTGCTTTGACAACATGGTGCAGCAAAGGTAAGGGGTATGATTAAATCTTGGATGGTGATTGGGGGTGTAACTCTATTAGTTGCCTTGGGTAGTGGCTTGATCAGACCTCGCGATGCTCGGTGGTTTGCCCGTTTGCGTCGCCCTAGATGGTTAACTTTTGAGCCGCTGATCCCAGTTATCTGGACTGTGATTTTTATTTGCGGTGCTTGGTCTGCTTATATTGTCTGGGAAAAAGAGCCAGGGACACTGAAAACTTGGCTATTGATGGGGTCATATCTGCTTGTGGAAGTGGTTACTTGCTGTTACACGTCAGTGATGTTGCAGCTCCACAGTCTCAAAGTCGGTACCATCATTGGGGGGACTGGTGCCATTTTAGGCATTCTGCTGACTCTGGCAGTCCTATCGGTTGCTTCTGGTTGGGCAGCGCTCTTACTTCTACCATATGTAATCTGGAGTCCGATTGGAACTTACACTACCTGGGAGATGATTCGTCTTAACCCAACAGATGCTTAAGGCAATTTTAAAAGCGTCTGGGTTGCCTCCGTCGTAGAAGTAACTGTCACCGACTGGACATCACCAAGGCTTGGCGTGATCGCTTGTACAAATGCAGCAAGATGAACCGCTACCCCCTTCGTGCTGGCACGATGTCGAAAGAAACGTATGCTAATCTGGGCTTGTCGATTTCTACCTGATTTAGATTGCTGAGAACTACTGTTTTTTGTTGCTTACTGATACCATCTGTTATCCTGTTCGTTGGTTGTAGTAGTCAGGACAAGCAATCACCTGAAGCAGCCCCTACCACCACTATTACTGCTCAGCAAACTAGTTCCCCTGCTACTGCTGGTAATCAGAAGATCAAATTTAAGCGAGATGGCGGGGTCAAAGTATTTACACTCAAACCGGAGGCAGATGGAGTGCAACTAGTTGATGGGAATAACAAAGAATTAGCCTGGTTTGAGGTTGATGATGGACCAAAGGAAAAGATTAAAGATAAAACTGACCAGGTGATAGGCTATGTTGTTCTTAAAAAGGGGAATTGGCAAGTTAAAAATGCAGACCAGACGAAGGAGTTATATATTTTACGGCGACAGGATAATGGAAATTATCAGCTAGAAAATGGGGCGAACAAAAAACTTTATGAAATTAAAGCCCGTGCCTATGGTTTGGAAATCGAGACGCCCAATCAGCAGTCACTTTATCAGGTGAAGGTTAAGAATGGCAAAATCTCCCTGATGAATGCGTCGGCTCAAACGGTTTTGTACACAAAATCGCAGTTAACGCCAATAGTAATCGCTTGCTTTGGCTTTGACGTCCTTAGTCACGAACAACAGGCAGCTCTGGCATATGCAGTTAAGCTTTCAGGAAGTCGCTAACCGTTGCAGATTCAGCTTTTCTAGTCAACGCGCCCGTACCTTGCCACGACAAGATTGCCTGGTGTCTGATGACTCAGCCAAGCCCACATCTGATCGCCTAGAGAGAAATGCCACCACTCTTCTGGATGGCGCTCAAACCCAGCTGCAAGCATGACCTGCCATAACAGCCGCCGATTGGCATGATACTGCTGTTCCACTGGATCGGGACTATTGGCAAAGTAATCGGGATGCGATCGCGCTGATAGTTCATCAATCGCAGAACCCATATTAACCGTCTCTCCTCTGCTATCTATCAGCGTCACATCCACCGCAGCACCAGTACTGTGGGGTGGTGGGGTAGTCGGATCAAAGCTAGGCACTGCCCAAATTTGATAAACTTGTTGCCAAATTGCTTGGTGCTGTACTTCTGATAACTCAGCTCGGACGAAACCCTGATTTTTAACGACTTCAGCAAAGGTATAGTCCACCATGAATTGCTGTACAGCTACCGGGCGATAGGCATCGAAAATTTGGATTTGCCAGATGGGATGGTGGTGTTGCAACTGAACTTGGGCTTGGAGCAAACTGTTAAGCACACTCTGGCGGAGAAGGTAGGGCGATCGCCCCCTGTAGGGCGCACCTAAGCGTTGGTAAGGGTGTGGCGACTCGACTGCAAACAATTCTAAAGGAATTGGTACGAGTAGCTCTGCACACTCTAAAATTGGCATCTGCTGGTATGGTTTCATCCAATAAATCTAAAATGACTCTCTATCAATAACTAAATCTAGATTACCTATATGAGTAATACCTCAAAATTCCATGAGCTTTGTAACGAGTATAAATTAGCAAGAAAAAAATATTTCGACTACAGGCAAGATTGTGAAAGATTTACCTCTTATCTAATTACAGAGATGATTGGTAACTTCCAGTGCCCATCTGGAGCGATAAAAACATTTTCAGTCAACAGTGAAAATATATCTAATGTTAGAGGAGCAATTAGCCTTGAAGATGATGGATTTTGGCATTTGGGAGTTAAATTTTCTTTGTATGAGGAACCTTATAGCGATCTTTCTCCTAACGAAGTGGTATTACTTCATCTACTAATCAAGAGAGAAGACAGTCATTTTATAGTAAAACTAGGAGATGATGGCAGTGAATTCAAGGTAAATAAAAACCAGTCAGATGCATTAGGGACTTTTTATCAAAGTGGGGAATTAAAACCTTTCTACCAACATATTTATGAGCAGATAAAATCAGACTTTCAAAACCAACCTCAAAGGTTTGAGGAGGAAAAGTTACTCAGAAAAATTGGGTTTTAATAAAAATATAGGAATTGTTTGAGCTTGCTCAAGGGTTCGCCGGAGCTGCCACAGGCGTTCCCTTGGGCGTCCTCTAAATTCCACCAAAGCCGAAGTTGTATCCGATGCCTAGCAGCAGTCCTATCTGTGTATTATCGCCTGATATAAAACCTACATTCAAACCAAGTGTTGCCGTAAGTTTCCGGCCCAAACGATAATCTAAACCAGCAGATATCAGTGGTCCAACATCACCTCTACCAGTGGGGATGATGATCCCGCCTCCCAAATAAGGAGTGATGGGCAAACTTTTGCCAAAGATCCTAATTGAGGGGATGGAAAAGTCGTAGGTGACGGGAATCAGAACGTTGGTGTTGTCAGCAATCACCGCTGCTGGTCGTAACGATATCGGTAGGCTCTTGAGCAGCCTCAGTTTGCTGAAGACCGTAAAATTCGTGCTGCCCAGAGCATAGTTCCCATCTAGACCAAAGTTAACAGCAACGCCGAGATAGCTGTAATCATTAGTAAGTCTAATTCTAGCTGCGGTTGTTTGAGCCGCTGGAGTCTTTGGAGTGGTTTGACCAACCTGAGGAGAGCCACCCACAATATAACTGGCAGCCGCAACGTTACTCGCAAGTGGTTGAAGCTGTCCTAGCCGGACTAAGGTTTGATACAAATGTGCTGCTGCTTGCGCCCGAGTCAGAGGCGCTTGTGGAGTCAGTACTCTCACATCTGGATAGTTGACGACAAGATTGGCTTGTGTCGCGGCGGCGACATTATTCACGGCGTAGCTGGGGATCTGCGCCGCATCTGTGTAATAGGTATTGACAACGTTTGTGGCAAACCCCTGAGGAGTCAAACCCAGACCTTGCACAAGGCTATCAATTGCTTGAACTTTGGGAATTTCCTGATTTGGCAAAAATAAGTTATTCGGGTAACCTGACATAAAACCCGATTCGTAAGCGGTCCGAATGGCTGAGGCGGCCCAGTAGTCAGCAGGAACATCGGAAAATCCACTGGGACCCAATTGCCGAATTGGGTTGCTTCTAAAAGCTTTTTGGAGCATGGCAGCAAATTCAGCTCGATTCACAGGCTGCTCTGGTCTAAAGGAGCCATCAGGAAAGCCAATAATCACGTTTTTGGCGGCTAGACCTTGAATAAACGGATAGGCCCAGTAATCAGTGCCAACGTCTGGAAACTTACTTGCTGTATCTGGAGTTGGAGTTGCTGGAGTCACTGGACTAGCTGGAGTCGAATCAGGGCTGGGGCTAGTCTCAGCCAGAGTCGGGTCAATGTTGCTTCTGGGAACTGGTTTTTCAGAAGCAGACTCTGCCCAACGTGGAACCAGAGCATTTGCTGAGGTTGTCACTGTCCCAGGAACTGGTACCGGTTTGGAATTTACAGTTTCCTGCTTGGGAGCGCGATTCTCAACAGACAAGGGCATGTCTGTCTGCTTCGGATTTACGGAAAGCTGAGCTGATGCCTGTGTACCATCCGCACCGATTGTTTCTGCTTGAGCGGACAACCCACTCCCCACTAGAGCGATCGTAGTTAAACTTAGCCAGAAAGAAAGCTGCCGGGGAAAAGTCTTATACATTGTCACTCCTCAATTGAGTTTGGCTTTGCTTCTAACGATTCTGTGGTAACCGCTGATTTTATGCTCCACAGTCGTCAAACATGATACCAAAAAGCAGGGAATGTTGCCAGTTTATCTTTCTTATTGAAGAGTCAACTAAAACGATACAGCAACCTTGAAAATATCCTATAAATCCTCCACTCGCAGTTGAATATCAGCATGATTCCAAGCAGCCTCGAACTGGCTATGTATCTCTTGAGCTTCAAATTGTTTCCCCTGGGCTTTTAAGCTTTGAAGTAGGCCAAACAGTGAACGTCCATTATGGGGATTCTGTACCAAATCTGCGCGGAAAACTTTTTCAGCTTCTTGATAGTTACCATTTACCATCAGCGTACCTCCTAGTGATTCCCTAACTGGAAAATACCAACTTGGCGGCTCGCTGTAATCCAAAGAATCTTGAATGTTCACTGCCTCTCTCAAAAGAGAGATAGCAGATTGGCGATCGCCCTTTATCTGGGCAACTCTGGCACTCAGAACCCTCTGAGAAATTTTGAGAGTCCGGTTTGGATTGTCAAATGTCTTGTTGAGTTCGTTGAGACTCTTGAGCTCGCTTACTGCATCCTCTATTCTGTGGGTCGCCGCCAGAGCCATTCCCCGAGCATAGTGCCAAGCCAAAATGCTTTCAAGTTCTTCTGATTTTGGCTGGAGCAAGTTTAAAATGTCAGCCCATTGGTGAAAGCGAACGAGGACAAAAGTAGCAGTAGGCATACCCGGTATGCCAAGCTTTTCAAGTTGAGCTGCCGCTTTTAAAGCGTCTACTAACCGTCCTTCCATGCTGTACGCTGCTACTAGAAAAGCGAGGTTGTGGGGATAAAATGTGCCCGCAGCGTTTCCCCCCCGGCTGTTAATATAAGCCTGGTCTATGGCGATCGCATCTTCGTTACTTCGTGCAGCAGCGGCATAATTCCCAATTCGCAGATAGATGTGGGCAGGCATATGAATAAGATGCCCTGCCGCTGGCATTACCCTGAGTTTGCTTAGTCTTTGGGCACTAGCAAGGGCTCGTTCCGGATGTAGAGAAGCTTCAATGGCATGGATGTAATAATGATTAGCGCCGAGGTGACTAGGAGTCTGTTTAAGCACTGACTCTAAGACTGTAACAATCTCTTCTGTACCTTGTGCGGGTTGACCATCTTTACTCCAAAGACGCCAGGGGCGCAAATCCATTGCGCTCTCTGCATAGAGCGTGGCGGCATCGGGATCGTTAGGATACCGTTTCACGAGTTCCCCCATAGCGTTCTTGTAATTAACTGCTAGTTGATGAGCATCTGCTTGGGAATTACTGGAATATCTTTTTGCCAGCGCTTCAATATAAGCTCGTTCGTTGTTTGTAGTTTTTGGTGCTAGGGATAAAGCCTTCTGAATCGCTAAGTAGGCAGCATTCGACTCAGCCGGAGCCGGAATTCTGGTAATGCCAGGTCCCAATGCCAGGGCAATTCCCCAATAGGCCATTGCTAACTGAGGATCGAACTCAGCGGCTTGTTGAAACGCACGGACTGCTGCATCAGAGTTGAAAGCATAGACAAGGGTAAGCCCCCGATCAAAAAAACTTTGAGCATCGGGGTTACGGGTCGAAACTGGGTGATGCTGCTCAGCCAATTGAGGTGTTGTGGCGGAGTGAAGTTGCTGCAGCTGGACTAGACATACAGCGCATAAGAAAGCCAAGGTGAGCATTAAATATTTCTTCATCGTTGAATCTCTGTAGGCACCGGATCGTAGCCACCGGGATGAAAGGGATGGCAGCGCAGCACTCGCCGAATCGCCAGAAAGCTACCCTGCCATACTCCAAATCGCTCTATTGCCTCTAAAGCATACTGAGAGCAGGTAGGCCGAAAGCGACAGGTCGGAGGAAATAGCGGTGAAATTAACACCCGGTAGCCGCGAATTAGCCAAATCATGAATCTTTTCATCTCATACACCAAATAATAGATAGAGTGGTAGAGAGGTTCTATTTGCGACTGAAATCGATTCCTTGCTTAATGTGTTCTGGCTAGAATCATCTCCGGCTCTCTGGCTCCAAGTTGCGATTGTTATAGCTTGGGTGGGTACGCTTTTGCTACTAGCAGCGAAGCTCAGTCGCTATGCTAATCCTGACCCGGAAGTTGTGCGGAAGGTAGTCCACATTGGTACTGGGAATGTGATCTTGCTGGCTTGGTGGCTTTCCATCCCTGCGAGTGTGGGCATTGCAGCTTCGATTTTAGCGAGTTTAGTTACTTTTTTATCCTACCGATTCCCCATTCTCCCTGGCATCAATAGTGTTGGACGCAAAAGCTTGGGGACGTTTTTCTATGCCATCAGTATCGGTCTTTTGATCGCTTGGTTCTGGCCCCTGCAACAACCTCAGTACGCCGCACTGGGAATTTTGGTTATGGCATGGGGAGATGGACTGGCAGCTGTGATTGGTCAGCGCTTTGGTCAACACCATTACAAAGTCTGGGGGATGCAAAAAAGCTGGGAAGGCTCCGCAACAATGTGCCTGGCGAGTTACTTCGTCAGCAGTTTGATTCTCCTGGGCGTACAAGGCAACGTCTGGCAAACCTGGGTAGTGTCACTGGCAGTTGCCTTGGTAGCTACTGGCTTAGAAGCCTTCAGCGTATTTGGTATTGATAATCTGACTGTTCCTTTAGGTAGTGCCGCACTTGGCTTTGTCTTGAGTCAGCTACTTCCACTCGGTTAGAGAAGAGAGCTGAGGGAGCCGGAAGAGGGCAGGGGGCAGGGGGCAGGGGGAGCAGAAGTCAGTCCATGCCATAAAAAATGGTATTTTTGAATACATTACTATAAAAGATGTTACATACTCAGATAGTGAGCTAAAATTACCAACAAATTTGCTCTAATTACCCATTGGTTGTTTAACTTAGCCAGAGATGGACTGGCTGAGTTTTGGTAGCTTATACTATAATTCAGGAAATGATCTAGCTGAGGTAGCTCTTGCGATGACAACTGCCGCTGAAAGCACACCAAACCAGTCACTTACCGTGACTCCCGAAGATTACAGCCTGCTGACTGACCTCTACGAGCTGACGATGGCAGCTTGCTATGTCGGCGAGGGTCTGGAGCAAAGCCGGGCAAGCTTTGAGCTATTCGTGCGTCGGTTGCCAGATGGTTTTGGCTATTTGATTGCCATGGGGTTGGCGCAGGCTTTGGAATATTTAGAGAAACTCCGTTTCAGCTCAACCCAACTGTCTGCTTTGCAAGCAACAGGAATTTTTGCTCACGCACCCGACCGATTCTGGTCACTGCTCGCTGAGGCAAGTTTTTCTGGGGATGTTTGGGCAGTACCAGAGGGGACAGCGGTTTTTGCGAATGAGCCGCTGCTACGAGTGGAAGCCCCCCTCTGGCAAGCCCAGTTGGTAGAAACTTACCTGTTGAACACGCTGAACTATCAAACTCTGGTTGCCACACGGGCGGCACGTCTGCGAGATGTGGCGGGACCGACAGCTACGTTGTTGGAATTTGGCACTCGCCGGGCATTTAGCCCCCAAGCGTCTCTGTGGGCGGCTCGGGCAGCGCTGGCAGCTGGGTTGGATGCCACTTCCAATGTCCTGGCGGCTCTCCAGCTTGGTCAAAAACCCAGTGGAACGATGGCTCATGCTTTGGTGATGGCGATCGCTGCTGCCCAAGGCAGTGAGGCACAAGCATTTACGGCTTTCCACCGCTATTTTCCGGGGGCAACGTTGTTGATTGATACCTACGATACAGTTGCTGCTGCCGAGTCGTTGTCAGAACGGCTAGCTTCAGGGGAAATGGAGTTAGCTGGGGTGCGGCTGGATTCTGGCGATCTGGTGACGTTGTCCCAGCAGGTGCGATCGCTGCTGCCGGGCGTATCTATCTTTGCTAGTGGCGACCTGGATGAGTGGGAAATTGCCAAACTACAGGCGGCTGGTGCTTGTATTGATGGCTATGGACTAGGGACGCGACTGGTTACAGGAAAGCCGGTGAATGGTGTTTATAAACTGGTTGAGATCGATGATATTCCAGTGATGAAGGAGTCGAGCGGGAAGATGACTTATCCTGGTCGCAAGCAGATTTTTCGTTGCTTTGAAGGAGGTCAGTTTAAACGAGACAGATTGGGTTTAATTACAGAAAGCCCAGGGCTAGAGACGCCTTTGTTGCAGTTGGTGGTGAAGCAGGGTCAGCGGATATACAGTAGCAACTTGGAGGAAATCCGAGCACGTACGGCTGCCTCGGTTGCTGCTCTGCCAACTGAGACTCGCCGGATAGAGGATCCAATACCGTTACGGGTGGATGTTTCTGCTGCGCTACTGGAGTTGACGGAGGAAACAAAAGAGAGATATGAACCGCAGAGGAGCCAGTCCCGTGGCGGGGTTCCCCCGCTTGAGGGAACTGGCGTTCGCAGAGGACACGGAGGAAGATGATGAGAATTGCGCTGTTTGGGACAAGTGCTGATCCACCAACTTCTGGGCATCAGGCGATTATCGATTGGCTGTCTCAGCATTATGATTGGGTGGCGGTTTGGGCAGCGGATAATCCTTTTAAGTCTCACGAAACGCTGTTGCAACATCGGGCGGCGATGCTGCAAATACTGATTTCGGAGATTGATCCGCCACGGCAAAATGTTGGTTTCTATCAGGAATTGAGTAGCAAGAGAACGCTGGAAACAGTGGAGAAGGCTAAGCAGCGTTGGGGACCTACGGCTGATTTGACTTTGGCGCTCGGTTCGGATTTGGTGAGCCAGCTGCCTCGGTGGTATCGAGTTGAAGATTTGTTAGGGCAAGTGCAGTTGCTGGTAGTGCCTCGACCAGGATATCCAGTAGAGGCAGCAGGGCTGACGCAAGTACAACGTTTGGGAGGTAAGATAGCGATCGCTGACTTGGCTGGCCCAGCTGTTTCCTCGACAGCGTATCGTGAGCATGGAGATCCAGAAGCTTTGACACCGCCAGTTGAGGCATATATTCACCGTGAGCATTTGTACAAATGCCAGGACGCACCCCAAAAAAGCTTGCAGATCCGTTAATCCAACAGACATTAGCTGACTTCAAGGTTGGGGTTGATAATGTGATTTTTTCTGTCGATACCTCGCTCAACCGGCTGTTAGTGCTGTTGGTCATGAGACAGCAGGAACCATTTATTGGTCAGTGGTGTCTTCCAGGTACCTTGGTGCGTCAAGGGGAGTCGCTAGAAGATGCTGCCTACCGCATTTTGGCAGAGAAAATTCGGGCGAACAATCTGTACCTGGAGCAGTTGTATACTTTCGGTGGACCGAATCGAGACCCGAGGGAATCAACAGGCAGCTATGGAGTGCGGTACCTAGCAGTCAGTTACTTCGCGCTGGTGCGGTTTGATGAAGCGGAATTGATTGCCGATCGAGTTAGTGGGATAGCTTGGTATCCTGTTAAGCAGGTGCCGCAATTGGCTTTTGACCATAACCAGATTTTGTCATATGGACACCGGCGTCTGCGCAATAAGTTGGAGTATAGTCCGGTTGCTTTTGAGGTGTTACCGGAAGTTTTTACTTTAAGTGACCTCTATCAGTTGTACGCGACGGTTTTAGGGGAAAACTTCTCGGACTATTCCAATTTCCGCGCCCGTCTGCTGAAACTAGGGTTTCTGTGCGATACCGGGTTGAAGGTGTCGCGGGGGGCAGGGCGTCCAGCTAGCTTGTATCGGTTTGATGCCGCAGCTTTTGCACCTTTTAAGGATAAGCCTTTGGTGTTTATTTAAACAGGAGCCAGGAGTCAGGAGCCAGAATAAACACTAAAACATTAATTAGCAGATAAAGATATCGACGCAGTTTTTTAGAGAGCTTTAGAGTGCTGTGATGAAAATAGCGATCGCTCAACTTAACCCGACAATTGGTGACCTCACCGGCAACGCCCAACAAATTCTGGTGGCGGCAAAACAGGCAGCCCAACAAGGGGCAGATATATTGTTGACGCCGGAACTATCTTTATGTGGCTATCCCCCAGGGGATTTGCTATTAGAACCCAGTTTTGTTGAGGCAATGGCAATGACTTTGCAATATCTGGCACAGGAAATGCCTTCTCGGCTAGCAGTGTTGGTGGGCAGTGTTGAGCCGAATCAGCAAGCGCCCATTCATGGCGGTAAGCCGCTATTCAATAGCATTGCTCTACTGCAACACGGCAAAATTCAGCAAAGCTTTCACAAGCGCCTTTTGCCCACTTATGATGTGTTCGACGATCAGCGCTACTTCGAGCCTGGTATTAGCAGTAATTTCTTTAGCCTTGATGGTGTTCGCATTGGCGTCACAATCTGTGAAGACCTGTGGAATGATGAGGAATTTTGGGGCAAACTTAATTATCCCGATAACCCCATTACTGACTTAACCAAGCAGGGTGTGGATTTGATTGTGAATCTGTCGGGATCTCCTTACACTGTGAGAAAACAGGTGATGCGAGAGGCAATGCTGCGGCACTCTGCTATTCGTTACCGCCAACCAATCATTTATGCCAATCAAGTCGGGGCGCATGATGATTTGATTTTTGATGGCTACAGTTTTGCCTTGAATCGCCAGGGTGAAGTGGTATGTCGCCTCAACTCCTTCAAGCCAGATTTGAAGATCGTAGACTACGATGGGCAAAAGGAGGATTTACAGCACGGTTTCGTCGCCTCACTGCCGGAGAGTGAAGATGCCGAAATCTGGTCAGCTCTGGTACTGGGAGTCCGAGACTATACCCGTAAATGTGGTTTTTCTCAGGTGGTAATTGGTTTGAGCGGGGGGGTTGATTCGTCATTAGTGGCAGCGATCGCCAAAGCCGCCTTAGGACCAGAAAATGTGTTGGGTGTCCTCATGCCTTCCCCTTACACTTCTGAGCATTCGATTCATGATGCCCTAAAATTGGCAAACAATTTGGGCATCCAGACCCATACCTTACCAATCGGGGAGTTAATGCAGGGCTACGATCGGACTCTAGCTCAGTGGTTTGCTGGCACGCCCTCTGGGATTGCCGAAGAAAATATTCAATCACGGATTCGGGGTAATTTGTTAATGGCGATCGCCAACAAGTTTGGCCATCTCCTGCTCTCTACTGGCAATAAGTCAGAAATGGCAGTTGGCTATTGCACCCTCTACGGCGACATGAATGGTGGCTTAGCTGTAATTGCTGATGTCCCCAAAACTCGCGTTTACTCCCTGTGCCGCTGGCTCAATGCCACAACAGAGATTATCCCGGCAAACGTTATCACCAAGCCGCCTAGCGCTGAACTCAAACCCGGTCAAGTCGATCAAGATTCCCTGCCGCCCTACGACATTCTGGACGATATTTTGCAGCGCTTGATTAACAACCACGCATCTGCTGCCCAGATTGTCGCTGCTGGGCACGACTCTACTGTCGTCGACCGTGTGCTCCAACTGGTGACTCGGGCTGAATTTAAACGGCGGCAAGCTCCGCCGGGACTGAAGATTACTGACCGCGCTTTTGGCACCGGCTGGCGGATGCCCATAGCAAATAAGTGGGTTTCTGTGAGTACTTACCAGGCAGAAACTACCCCTGCCCTCGATACAGTTTTTTCATTAAGAAACTAAAAAGTGATGCGTATTGCTATTGTTGGATGTGGCTTTGTTGCCGACTATTACCTCAAGACGCTCCCAAATCATCCAGAGCTAGAGCTAGTGGGCGTGATGGATCGCGATCAAGAGCGGGCTTCTAGGTTTGCTGCGTACCATTCAGTTCCTGTCTACCTTTCACTGGAGGAACTTCTTAAGGATCGCAGCGTTGAAATTGTCGTGAATTTGACGAACCCGAGAAGCCACTTCTCGGTTTCCAAAGCTTGCCTGGAGTCCGGTAAACACGTCTATTCTGAGAAGCCTCTCTCGATAAAGTTGTCGGAAGCTGAGGAAATCGTAGACTTAGCGGAGCAACGGGGCTTGTATATCTCCTCAGCTCCGTGCAGCATCCTGGGCGAAACCGCCCAAACTGTCTGGAAGGCTCTGCGAGAAAATGCGATCGGACATGTCCGACTGGTCTATGCCGAAATGGACGATGGGCTTGTTTACAGAATGCCTTACAAGAAATGGTCGAGTGAATCGGGCATTCCATGGCCTTACAAGGATGAGTTCGAGGTTGGTTGCACATTAGAACATGCTGGTTATTATGTCACTTGGCTAACCGCATTCTTCGGACCAGCACAAACAGTTACTGCGTTCTCATCATGCTTGATCCCAGATAAGCAGACTGATGTGCCGTTGGAGGTTGATGCTCCTGATTTTTCTGTGGCCTGCATTAAGTTTGCATCAGGCGTGGTTGCTAGGCTGACATGTAGCATCATTGCGCCCCATGACCACTCGTTGAAGGTAGTTGGTGATGAGGGTATACTTTTCACCAACGATTGCTGGTACTACAGGTCTCCGGTTTATATTAGGCGGATGTTAAACATCAGGCGAAGGACAATAGTAAGCCCTTGGAAGGAAAAGTATCCACTCGTGGGGAAAGCGAGTTCTCGGTTTCGACTTAGGGGTTCCCAGCAAATGGACTTTTGTCGGGGTGTCGCAGAGCTGGCGTCAGCTATCACTGAGCAACGATCTTGCCGACTGTCCGCTAGATATTCTCTTCACAACAACGAGATTATACTCGCCATACACAACGCCCTGGAGACGGGCTCTCCGTACAAGATTTCATCGTCCTTTGAGCCAATTGAGCCGATGCCCTGAGCGAAGCCATAGCTGACATTGATCACCTGATTCAAAGTGCGATCGCGTTGACATTGCTCCAGTTTCTAGGATATAAAGCGATTGCATCCCTGACTTATCAGCCGAATAGAATATTCAGGATATCGACTTGCTGTGTCAAAAAAAACACATCATAACAATTCATGAGCTGTAGCCGAGTAAGGTAAGCTGAGTAAGGTGCCGTTTATATTCTTTGATTAAGAAAAATGAGTCGTATCGGCGTGGTCACCATTGGAAGAAATGAGGGCGAACGACTTGTCCGCTGCCTTAAGTCATTGACTGCGCAGCTTCCAGAAGGCGTGCCGATTGTCTATGTTGACTCCGGTTCAACGGATGGAAGCGTGGCGGCGGCGGAATCGCTTAGCATCCACGCGATTGATTTGGACATGTCGATCCCGTTCACTATGGCGCGGGGACGCAACGTGGGGTTCAATTACCTGGCTGAACACTTCCAGGACGTTAAGTATGTGCAGTTCATCGATGGAGACTGTGAACTCATCCAGGGGTGGATCGATCGAGCAATCGAAACACTTGATAGTGATGAGAAACTGGCAGTTGTCTGTGGTCGGCGACGCGAGCGATTCCTCGATGCTTCGGTGTACAATCGGCTAGCCGACATGGAATGGAATACGCCCGTCGGTGAAGCAAAAGCCTGCGGTGGTGATGCCCTGATGCGCGTCAGCGCAATTCGAGAAATCAACGGATACAACGAAACACTCATCTGCGGCGAAGAGCCCGAAATGTGTATCCGTCTGAGTCAGCGCGGGTGGAAAATTCGGCGAATTGATGCCGATATGACGCTACACGATGCGGCAATGATCAAGTTCAGTCAGTGGTGGAAGCGGTCGCTCCGCGGCGGCTGGGCGTTTGAAGAAGGTGCTGCTATGCACGGTACACCGCCGGAGCGGTTCCGGGTTCGGGAAAGTCGCAGTGGTTGGATATGGGGACTGATCTTACCGATCGTCGCTCTAGGACTCGCCTGGTCGACATCCGGGCTAAGTCTGTTGTTATTCGTTAGTTATCCGCTTCTTATCTGGCGGGTGTATCGATATCGCCGAAGTCATGGTGATTTACCGTCGGATGCCTGGTTGTACGCTTTTTTCTGCGTGCTGTCTAAGTTGCCGCAGGCGATTGGGCAGCTCAAATACTGGCTGACGCGATGGCGCGGCAAGCAGGCGACACTGATCGAATACAAGACCCTGGTAACCAAAGGAGCGGAGTTTTAATGGTGACAGCGCTCAGAGCGGCGGTAAATTGCGTATGACGTTACTGGTCACGGGCGCAAGCGGTTTTCTCGGGAAGTATGTTGTTACCGAAGCGCTGCGACGTGGGCATCAGCTGCGCATAGTGGTGCGACCGGGCAGTGATGAAAAGCGCCTGCCTTGGCACAATCATCCAGCGGTGAAATTGGTGCGCATCGACCTGCGACAACCAGACGGCATCGTCGATGCTGTACGAGGCACAGATTCGGCAATCCACCTTGCAGCCGTGAAAGCAGGTAACTTTGACACGCAGTTTGCCAATACCGTCGTTGCGACTGAGAACTTGATCAACGCCATGATTGAGGCTGGTGTGCTTCGACTTGTTGCGATCAGCACGTTCTCGGTGTTCGACTATCTGTATATCCGATCCGGCGAGACGCTCAGCGAGGATTCACCGCTCGAGCGCGATCCTACGCAACGGGATGCATACGCCCAGACTAAGCTCATCCAGGAAAAAGTCATCCGCGATTTCGAGCAGAACCACTGCGGACAGGTCACAATTATCCGTCCTGGCATGATCTACGGGCGGGATCATCTCTGGAATGCGTGTCTCGGCGCAAAGGTGAGCGAAGGCCTGTGGATTCGCATCGGTGCCCAGGCGCAAATCCCCTTGACCTACGTTGAAAACTGTGCAGAAGCGATTGTCTCCGCTGCACAGTGCGACGAGGCGATTGGCGAGACACTAAATATCGTCGATGACGACTTGCCAACGCAGAGTACCTATGCTAACAAACTAGCCAGGCGAATGACCCCGCCGCGCACGATTCTGCTCAACTGGACGGTGATGCGCCTCTTGTCTCGTACGATCTGGCTGGGCAACAAGCTGCTGTTCAAAGGCCAAGTGAAGCTACCCGGCATCTTTGTTCCGGCAAGGCTGCATGCCCGGTTTAAGCCGTTACATTACAGCAACATTCGTGCGAAGCAGACATTGAACTGGAATCCGAAGTATTCGCTTGACATCGCGCTCGATCGCAGTTGCAGCAATGTCGAGTTGTTGAACGTGCCGTATTAGACGAATCACGTGCTATCCATTTAATCTCTCTAGGAGCCGAATGTATGCTTATCGCCTACCTAACAGGTGAGTACCCGAGGGCAACGGACACATTTATCCAACGTGAGGTGGCGGCCCTGCGCGAGAATGGCGTGGACCTGTACACTTTCTCCATTCGCCGAACGGGTGATGAACACATCGTCGGACCGGAACAAAAGGCTGAGCGCGATCACACGTTCTACATCCTGCCTGTCAATCCGATTGCTCTACTGCTGGCGCACCTGGCCCTACTGTTCAGCTCACCAGGAAGTTATTTACGGGCGTTGAAGCTTGCATGGTCTACGCGGCAGCCTGGGTTGCGCGGCACGCTCTACCAATTGTTCTACTTTGCCGAAGCGGGTATCCTTGCCAAACAGATTAGAGTGAAGCAGATTCAACACTTACACAACCACTTTGCAGACTCGAGCTGTAGCGTATCGATGCTTGCAGCCGAACTTGGTGGCTTCACCTTCAGCTTCACGATGCATGGTCCGTACATCTTCTTTGAACCGTACCGCTGGCGAATAGACGAGAAAATCAAACGAGCGCTGTTTGTTTGTTGCATCAGTCATTACTGTCGCAGCCAGGGGATGATCTTTGCACCCACCGACAAGTGGAATCGAATGCACATTATTCATTGTGGCGTCGATCCAGCTCTGTTCAATTTAGTCTCCCATGACGAACCGGGTAAACGGTTACTATATGTTGGTCGACTTGCAGCAGCAAAGGGTTTGCCAATTCTACTTGAAAGCCTCGCTGCTTTGAAACCATTACATCCAGACATTGTGCTGACGATTGTCGGCGACGGCCCAGACCGCGCCAACCTAGAGCATATGACTGCACAGCTTGGGCTGGATGACAATGTGAAATTCGTCGGCTATCAGTCGCAGGCCGAGGTACGCAAGCACATGCAGCAAACGGACGTATTCGTGTTGCCAAGCTTTGCCGAAGGCGTTCCCGTCTCGTTGATGGAAGCAATGGCTGCAGGCATGCCGGTGGTAACGACTCAGATCGCCGGGGTGAGTGAGTTGGTTGAGGAAGGCGTCAGCGGCTATCTCGTTCCATCAGGCGACGCCGTCTCGCTGGCTGACAGAATCGAAAAATTACTGACCGATAATCAGCTTCGGGCACGACTCGGTGCGGCCGGCCGGGCGAAGGTCGAGAAAGACTTTAACATTCACCATGAAGTCACGCGGCTGTATGGCATCATGACTGCCGCGCTGCAAGGAAAGGTCGAACCGATTCGTTCAAACTGACACTATAATTCTTTTAAGTTGACAATATCCTCTAGTACTATTTAGCAGACAACGCTTGAGGGTGCCGAGCAAAATGCTTGTTGAGCAACTTTAGTGCGGCTTCTGCTATTAATTTGTTGACACTAGGGGTAAAGTGCCCATCACCAATGAAGTTCCTTAGGTCAGTAGCTGGAGCGATATTATGGGTACTCACATATGGAATTGAGGCGTTTTCTAGGGTCGGTTTCAGTGCCTGGAACAGATGGTCATCATATCCCCGATCGTTTAAAATGAGTACAATTGGCATTTTACCATCACCTCTAGCCGTTGCCGCAAATTTGGCGACGATTGCCCTCAAAACCGGGATTTCCAATTTTGAGTTGAACCCGGCTGGACCATGGCTTTGATTTGTAATCATCATCTGATAGCGCTGTGCCCAAGCTCTGCGAATCAGGCGTACAATTACAGAACGATCCAGCAAATTCCGCTTAAACAAGAATGAGTTGAAGAATTGATCGTATTCTCGCAACTGGGTTACATATGCATTCCACTGTTGCTTGTCTTGGAGGGCAGCGCGGAGTTGAGCTAGCGATAGGAGCTTTGGCCAGATCGCCTTCAGCTTGCCCTCTTCCACGAAGTATCGTGGATATGTGTAAGGAGCAGGTGCTTCAAACTGCCATGTCATGCCATTCATTGTTCTAATTGCTTTAACGCTAGAAGCCAGGACTCCCAGCATCACGACATCAGCTTGGTGCCTACCCCGATCTAAGTTGTACGCAGCGAATGAGTAGTTTGGTGGAGCTGACGGTCCAGCGACCGATCTGATCGTGAGCTTGGAATCCTCTGCTGCCATTGCTGCGCCCACTTGCTGTGAGAATGACATGCCGTAGATCGCAATGAGCAAGTCTTTACCTGGAGTACGGCTGATGGGTAAATTTAACTTTCTCCACAATTCCGGGTCCAACCAGCCAGCCTGTGCGATAAGTGAACTCGATTCGTCTGTCGGACCTACCATCCGTGAGAGCTTTCCCTCAACAGACCGCCCGTATTCAAAATAGGTTTTCAGTTGCCCAGGGGAAGTGACGCGAGGGTCTGACGGATACGGAAACAGAAAATTGATTGAAACATCGAACACAAATAAGAAGAAAAGGATCCATACTCCGGTCAAGACAATCTTACGGATTGCGGCTTTACCTTTACGTGATTCAGAACTTAGAGTATATGAACTGTGCAGGGGCATTGCTCTCTCCCATCAACAGAATAATGATTAGTGCTGCGTAAAGGGCTCCCCGCGCTGGTGTTGGATAGCGGCGTAAAAAATCTGGATTATCAGCCTGGTATTCAAAAACTTCATAGCCAATCAGTAGTGGAATGCCCAAGAGGGCAGGCAACGGGGGCTTTGGTATGCTGAGGGTCAAGTTTCCGAAATCTACAACCAGAATTTTTGTGAATGTAATAATCTGAGACAGGGAATTGGCTCGGAACAACAGCCATCCATAGCAAGTAACTATAAAGAAGCATAGGGTCGCAACTAACGCTCCTAGAAAACTGAGACCATTTTTGCTAGATGGCTGTTTAGTAGCCTTAGGGTTAAAGACTCGATGTATACACAGAAGTGTCCCCTGATAAAATCCCCAGAGGACAAAATTCCATGCCGCCCCGTGCCAAAGTCCGCCAAGCACCATGGTCGTCATCAGATTTTGATAAGTTCTCCGACTACCTTGACGGTTTCCACCGAGGGGGATGTAGAGGTAGTCTCGTAACCAAGTGGAGAGGCTGATGTGCCAGCGACGCCAGAACTCACTGGGATCTTTTGAGAAATACGGCAGATTGAAGTTGACCATCAGTTCTATGCCGAACAACTTGGACAAACCCCTAGCAATGTCAGAGTAACCGGAGAAATCGCAGTAGATTTGGACAGTGTAGAGGAACGTTGCCAAAACGACATCAATCCAGGAAACTGTCCCACTAGTTCCGTAGATTGCATTGACTGAACCCGCTACCCCGTCAGAGATCGCCACCTTTTTAAACAAACCAAATAATATCAGGAACACGCCTTGGGTAGATTGCTGGAAACTTAGCTGGCGTGGATTTGACAACTGAGGAAGTAAGGATGACGCTCGATCGATTGGACCAGCAAGCAATGGTGGAAAAAAAGCCAAGAAGAGGGCAAAGTCTAAAAATCTTGGCGCTGCCTCCATCTTATGTCGATAGACATCGACAGTGTAGCTCATCGTCTTAAAAGTGTAGAACGAGATTCCTACAGGCAGAATGATGTTTAAATGCAAGAATTCGGCCTGAATTCCAATCGCACGAATTACTCCCTCAGCGCTGCCAATGAAGAAATTGAAGTACTTAAAGAAGCCAAGTATTGTCAGGTTAGAGAATACACTGATGAACAGGAACAAGTCGCGTCGCTGTTTTTCCTTGAGTGAGGTGAATCGTGGATACAGCAAGTTAGCAATTGCTACCGCTGCCAGCGTCCCAAGTAGTACCAACCAACCTGACCAAGAAGCAGGTAGAAGTTGAGCTTGCTCAAGGAAGTCGCCGGAGCTGCCTCCGGCGAAACGTTGAGCCCACTGCACGAATACTGCTATGGGTGCGCTTCTGACCTGAACCGCATTCCATTGCACTGTAACGCAGAAGAAGGCTGCGAACACGAGGAACAAAGAAGCAAAGCCACGTTTAGAGCTATTCAATCGACCAGTTTCAATCATCGCTCCGCAGTAGAAGTCAATTGCGGTTGATAAGATGATCAGAAAAACGAACCGCACGTCCCACCAAGCGTAGAATACATAGCTGGCAATAAGCAATATCAAGTTTTGCCCGCGCCAAGGAAGGATGCGGTACAGTAAATAGGTAATTACAAAAAAGACTACAAATTCAACCGAGTTAAATGTCACTTAATTCCCTACCTGTTCTAAGTATCCTTTAAGACTCTACAGCCAGATGTGAATTACTACTTGAAAAAACTTTGTTAGAGTTTTTTGATTACTTGTTTGGACTACTATCAAGTTCACACTAATAAAAAACGGGCATCATTATTACTGTATAGATCTATTATTTCGTTGAGTAGGTCTTGAAGAATTTTTGCAGCCGATGAATCATTACTTTGGAAAGCTTTACTGAGCGTTGCGCTGGCGCTAAACTTTAAAAGAGTAACATTTTTTTTAAAACGCAGCTACTTTTAGACAATTTCATCAAATCTTCACAGGATTTTTATATTAGCTTTATAACTAATAGCTTGCTCACGTTAAACATGGTAGGGTAACTACTTAATACTGTTATCTCACCTCCTGTAAGTCCCAGCCAGCGCAAGAAGTAAGATAAAATCCTAGCGAGGTTCACAGCCAGCGAAATGGGATTCAATGGTAAGTACCTTTTGTTCGACAGCCTAGTCCCTGACCCAAAAGTCATCTTTTGCCTTTTCGCCAGCGCCAACAAGCTATCATCTTTTTTAGATAGCTAGCTTTCTCTTGCTTGTATTACCCAAAATTGACTGTTCTTGAAACATGCCCGCAAATCCGTGGTGTGGCGCAGTTGGGTAGTCGGAGTAGAGCGGCAGGAGGGGCAGTCAATGAATCGCTTGCCATCTGTTAGAGCTAATTTGTAGCTAGGATAACAAAAATTGTGGTTGAACTCGAAACCGAAAATCCAATTCTGACAGTTTTAGGCGGTAAACTATTTCAGAGGCATCAAAATCTTTTGTCTTTGAAAGACCAACAAAAAAAGCTATGAGTCTCAACAACAGTATTGAGGCAGTGATCTTTGACTGTGACGGGGTACTGGCTGATACAATGCCTTTACATTATGAAGCTTACTACCGCGCTTTCAAAGAAGTGGGACTGACACTAGAACCTGACCTTTTCTATCGGTTTTCTGCGGGCACAGCTAAAGAAACTTTGAAAAAATTGCTGGTTGGACGAAACTACAAGGGCGACTGGCAGCAACTGCACCAGCGGAAGAAGGAGCTCGTGCTCGACCTAATTGACTCAGACCAACTACGACCTCTAGCATCAGCCCGCTTAGTGCCGCTACTGAGTCCTGGATACCGCCTCGCGGTTGCTTCCAGTGGTTCAACCGTCTCTGTCCATCGGATTATTCACCGCCTCGGTTTGTTCAACTACTTTGAAGAGATTGTTACAGGCGAAGATGTTAAGGCAGGCAAGCCAGACCCAGAGCCTTTTTTACTGGTCGCTTCGCGGATGGGCATTGTCCCATCCAAATGCCTAGTTATTGAGGATTCTGAGGACGGGCTCGAATCTGCCCACCGGGCCAACATGCAGACAATGAGTGTCTATTCATTTATTCCACAAATGTAACTAGGATATGAACTTCTTAGACCCCCCCATTCTCCCAGAAGAAACTCTGAGCCATCGCCTCAGTGGTTTTTCAGGAAGTTCTGTCTACCTTATCCGTTCTCGTTCAAATGCTCTATTCGTACGCAAGGTAGCAACTAACCCCGAGACGAGCCTCCGTCTCGAACAGCAATTTAACAAGCTTTTAGCCTTTCAGGGCTATAATTTAGCCGGTGCCACTTCGCCAAATATCTTAAAAACTGGATATTACCATGACTGCTTCTACATGGATTTAGAGTACGTGTCAGGTCTTGATTTGATAGAATATTTAGCTACCGCTGATGTAACACAGCTAAGAAATTTAGGGGAACGTCTAGGGACTTTCCTCATCGAGATGGGGAAACACCCTCCCATAGAAAAAGTCCCGGAAAATGTTACGCAGGTCTTTTATGACAAAGCTTTCATCTTGATCGAGAAATGTCCTTGGTTGCCTGATAGAGTAAAGGTCGATCTATTCTTGAATGTCAAACATGTTGCACAGTTAATGGAGTCTAAATCGAGTCTATGCCATGGGGATTTGACGTTTGAAAATATTTTAATAGATCAAAATGAGCGAATCTGGTTAATCGACCATCTTGACTCGTTTTATTCCCATTACTGGCAGGATCTCAGTAAGCTTCATCAAGATATCTCTGGAGAATGGTTTCGATTCCGACGACCTAATGTAAGCGTTCCCAAATATACTTTATCTTACTTAAGTGATTGCCTTCTAAAGCAAATTTGTAAGTTAGAACCATCTTATCTTGCAGTCCATCACGGGTTGTTGGCTCTAGTGTTTGCTCGCATACTGCCCTACACGACTGGTAATGAAATCCGTGAATTTGTCATGTCACGAGTTTCACATTACCTTGACCTTTCTTTAAATAAGTGATCTCTTCCTACAAGATTAACATTTTCTTCAATTTTCGGCTGATCTTATGAAACTATTACTACCTGTCTGTGGAAAGTCATCTCGTTATCCCAATTTGCCGCCCAAATGGTCCCTTTTAACACCAACAGGCTACCCCATGCTATATGAAGCAATCCGGGGTCTCAAGGTAGACGCCTCAGACATTATTGTAGCGATTCTCCGTCAGCATGAGGATACCTTGGGAGCTAGCGATGGCATTCGCCGCATGTTAGGTGAGGAAGTGAGCGTTCTAGTTTTTGAAGAACCGACACGTAGTCAATCGGAAACGGTATTCAAAATGCTAGAAAGAGCACAAGTCGAGGAGCCTTTTCTGGTTAAGGACAGTGATAATGTATTTTGTGTTGATGGAATTGAACAAGATTTTAACTATATTTGTATAGAAAGCTTGAACAGCTTTGAAGAAATCAATCCTCGCAACAAAAGCTATGTGAAAGTAGATTCTAATAAGCTGATAACAGCTATAAAAGAGAAAGTTGTTATTTCCGATTGTTTCTGTGTAGGAGGCTATTATTTCACTGACCCAAAAGCTTTCTGTCAAACTTATCAAACATTGGTTTCTCAGTTTGTTGATGGTGCTAAAGAGTTGTACATTTCGGATATTATTGGTGCTATGTTGCTAAAAGATATCCCATTTTTAACTAAAAAAGTTCAAGGCTATGTAGACTGGGGAACTGCCCACGAGTGGTATAACTTTAACAAGCGTTTCAGGACTTATTTTGTTAATTTAGATGGAGTAGTTTTTGAATTTGGATCGCCTTTCTTTCACCCAACTTACAGTGAAGTAAAGCCCAATCTAGAAGTAGTGTCAGAACTCCTTAAATTACAAGAAGAAGGGAATCAAATTGTCTTTATATCTGAAAGAAATGAAAGTTGGCGCGAGGAGACAGAAGCAGCTTTGTCAGCGCTCGATTTCAAATCTTTTATCTTAATTATGGGCTGTCGCAGTACACAACATGTTTTAGTAAATGCCTGTTTGTCACAATCTCCCTATCCAAGTGCTAGAGCCGTCAACCTTTTTGGCAGTGAAGAAATTGGTTCAAGGCTACGAGAATTGTTATGAGAATAAAGAAATTTATCACTAGTTTTACCTCTATAGAAGCTAGCAATCTTGTTGCTAATTTTACTAAAGATAGGAATTTGAATTTAGTCTGAGATTCACTTTAAAAAATCTACTTCTTTCACCCTGCTGCTAAATCCATTTCTAGTGCATTTATTAGCTGCCTATCAAATTTATCCATTCTATCACTGGCGTCAAGTCTTACCTTTTCAAGAACTAATTCGAGAGGAAGGGCTTCAGGATCGAGAAGAGCTGACCATCGTATGGGAATTTTTTCAACATCAATTCCATGTATCCAACATGTTTGTGCTAAACTTACATGACCAGTGAAGTGTTTTGGCCAATTTAGCAAACCTTGAGAGCTGGCGATAGGATTGAATTTCCAAGTATCTGAGTACAACGACATAATATTGAAATCTCCTACAGCGAATTGATCGCCAATTACGGGGTGACCAAAGTGGGTCCCCAACTCATGGTCTGCAAAAATTAGAGGTTCTGTTTTACATCTACGGTAAATATCTTGCCAATTAAAACCAATCAATGAAATTGGTTTGTCTGGTCTTATTCTTATATACAAGTCATATTCTTTCCCTTGACTCAGCATATATTGGTGGCAGGCATATATTTTATAGTGCATTTTATCTTGATTGGAAAACTTACAGAATTGCTCTTCCTCTTCATCATCAACAACAACATAAGTTGTTTTATATATCTCTGAAATCTCTTCTTTTGTTATGTTTCCTGATTGTTCAGTATACTTAAAAAGAGAGGCATATCGAGGTTTCATTTTTTCGTAACCAATTAGACTACAGCAATCTGTGTAAGTTTTTAGAAATTGCTTACCCTCGAAGACATTATATGCTCGAAAAGGAGTTGGTTCACTTCGGCCTATTCGCTTCCAAGTATGGACAAAAAGGTCATATTCAGTATTGAATAGAAGTTTGTCTGTCCAAGATGAAAATGCTTGACGAAACCCTCTTAGCTGCCCTGAAACACATACAGCAACTCTTAATTTTTTTGAGTTACTCCAACCTCGATGAATCTTGGTCTGCATGAGGTGGTTCAATACATTCAAACCTTGATAAACTTTTGTTTGCATAAAAGGTTTTAATATATTAGAACCTGGCTCAGTTCTAGTTTGCATAAGATATATACGTTTTATTCGAGTTTCTTCTAACAATTTTAGATATTCTGTTGTGGAAGATAGATTATCAAGAATAGGACTTAAATAAGACATGTCTCTAGTCATATCTTCATTAAAGTATCTGAGTAAGAGACTTCTTCCTGCCTCTTGACTAATTTCACTGCGAGAGATAAGTTCAATTTTTAAAATGTTTAACAGAGTTTCACTATTGTGCAAAAACTTAAGCAAATTTTCATTGTTCCAAGCAAGAAGAAGTAGGTGATAAAGCTCTAATTTAGTAGTAGTATCCAAGCAAGAATCTAGACTGGCCGAAAGCTGTTTCAAATCTCGCTTATTTTTCCAGAATGGGCGGCCCTTAAGTAAATTATAAGGAAGTTTAATGTCCTCACTACTGAATTCATAAAAATATTGTTTATGAAGCTTCGAGACATTTTTACTACTGATTGAATTGGCAATAAATTCTCTCAGAAAAATTAAAGCTAAAACCAAATTTTTATTAATTCTATTATTTTTATATAATTTCTTTAAAACAGGAAGCAACTCTTGGGATACAATTTTCAGTATGCTTTCATCATTTTGTTGGAAATAAAAATCTGCTAAGACACGTACGAACTGGGATGAACTATCTAAGCATTTTTCCTGAAGAATTAATTGCTCAATCAGTTCGTCTTTGTTGAATTCTCCCTTGAAATCATCACCCTGAATAGTTTCTTGAAAGGTAGGCAACAAGCATGATAAGAAAGCTTGGGAGGCTTTGTCATAAAACCTCTGTTCATGTGCCTGCTCTTTGATTCCAATACTAAAAACTTTTAATGCTTCTAATTGGCGCATTTCCTTCTGAAAACATTCACCTAATCCCAATAATGCTTGTGTATTATTTTTGTCTTTATTCAGTGCTAATTGGAATCTCTTTTTGGCCTCACTAATCCTGTCAAAGTCCAGCAGTTCCACTCCAGCTTCCACATAAGCATTGAAGCAGTCGGGATACTTTTGGATGACTTCTTCAAAATATCTAAGGGCTGCTTCTCGATTTCCTGATTGGCGAGCAGCCATACCCAACTGCATTAGTTCTTCATTCATGGTGATCACAAGTCCTTGTTTAGTGTATTTACAATTTAGTAGATTATGGCATGGTTCAAACCAAGGTAACACTCTGAGAAGTAGTTTGCGGAAAGCAAGCCCTCATTAAGGGAAATTTGAGGTGAGGGACTTCGATTCTGAGATACTCGTTCTTTGATGTCGTGTCTCCCAAACTACTCTCTAAGAATGAACCAACCCACTTCGGACATTGCCGATCTGCCTCCAGCTTCCCGAAAAAGCTTGGCGATTGAGGTTCTCTTCCATTGCGGAACCCACTCTTCCATCTAGCTGATCAACAGAAGGTCAGCCGGAAGTTCCGCAATTACTTTTGCCTCCGTCCACAACTGGGTTCCCCTTACCTAGACTTGCTTCGATGTCCTCAGTCCTGACTTTGTCAATGCCGTAATTCCTGCAGCATAGCTTCAGCTCTTTGTACCCCTAAGCTATAACCCTCCTTTTGGTAGAGGTCACGGGCGTGGCTGAGGGCAGCGATCGCTTCCTTAGAGTGCTTCTGCTGCTTTAGGATTGCACCCTTCAATTCATAAGCTCTAGCAAACTTGGGAGCGATGGCAACCGCCTTCCGATCTGCCAGCAGAGCGTCGCTGTACTTTCCCTGACGGAACAGCACCACACCTAATCCCAGGTAAGCATTGACGTCTTTGTGGTTTAACTGGACAGCATCACGGTAGGCAGTTGCGGCATCAACATTGTCTCCCGAATTCGCCAGACTGTAGCCTAATGCATACTGAAGCCTAGCATTTTTGGGAGCCAGGGCAACAGCCTGTCGATATGCTACCACCGCTGCTGGAAAATTTCTTTGACGCGCCTGTAAGTAGCCAATGCCAGAATAAATCTCCGGATTGTTTTGATCTAGGGTAGCTGCCTGTTGATAGAGGGCGATCGCGTCCGAAAAATTCCCAGCATCCACCAACTTGCGCGCTTCCTCCAGCAACGTATTCAGTTGGTGGTTGGTTTGGTCAGGGCTACTCGTTGGTTGAGCCGTATTTGGCGCTAGCACTTCCTGGGGTTGGGCTACCGACGGGATTGTGGTAACAAGTCCTCCTAGCAGGGAAACACTGACTGCCAATAGCTGCGGCTTCTTTCCGATCAAACTTCTCAGATAGGTCTGCAATTTTTTCGCTGGCTCTACGATCCTTGTCCATTAAATCAGGAATAGTTGCATTTGGGAAGGGCTTTCGGACTCCCTACTTTCTTTTAGTAAATAATTGCTCGATTTAGGCAAAATCAGCTAATAATTAATGACTTAAACGGGTTGTCTAGGTTTACAGACGATAAAAAACCTTGAATAGGCGGACTTGCGTTTTTTCTAACTAAGCTTAGTATTTTTAAATCTGTTATTTATTAACTTTGGTTAAGTTTCTTTAAATTACAAATTCGCTGTATCTACTTTCTCCCTAAAGGTAGACCTCTCAGCTATTTCCACTGATAGATAGTCAAATCAGAGATCTCAACTAAATTGATATCATAGCGGGAAAACTGCTGGTGATAAAAAACTTTACGGTGTTTATAAAGAGCTAAGGAAGTAGAACGGTCATGTCATACGTAAATCGGCCAGTGGATGATGTTATTAATGAACCTGCTGGTGTTAGTAAAGCTATTGACTACCACGACCGAGTGCGATGGGGTCCAATTATTTCGGGTCTTGTAGTTGCCTTAGCGACTCAACTGATTTTGAGTGCGCTGGGCGCTGCTATAGGAGCTAGCAGCATTGCAGGTTCAGGTTCCCCAAGAACAGATGCAGGCGGCATTGGCAACGGGGTAGGGATTTGGGCAGTCGTCAGTTTGTTCATTTCTCTATTTGTTGCTGGTTGGGTGACAGCCCGGAGCTGCGGACCAATGAACCGTAGTACAGCTATCCTCAACGGTGCAATCCTTTGGGCTACGACTTTGGCAATCGGCTCTTGGCTGCTGGCTAGTGGGGTGACAGGTGCATTTGGCGTAGTGGCATCTAATGCTGGGGCAATTGCAAATCAGGTACAGCAGGGTAACGTTAATAGACATCTCCGAAAAATGGTAATACCGCTCGCTGACTAAACTTCAAGCTTGCAATCGCCTAGACAAGCATCAGTCAGTCTCAACACCAAAATCAGGCTTTGAGACAATTACTGTTGATAACAA
>JAABUQ010002170.1_pt1 | contig 39615 bp, 38 predicted proteins | sample 5560001 | NCBI WGS metagenome assembly JAABUQ01 (sample SAMN10711888, study PRJNA513371) | rock metagenome | isolation source: Antarctica rocks | place: Antarctica: Victoria Land, Finger Mt nord | collected 2015-12-18
GACACCGATGCAAACTTTTCACGATAGCGTTGCTCTTGCGAAAGAGAAACAAATCGCATAACGTTGAACCACACTTCTGACACTATCAAAATCGTCCGGTTGTCAGATTAAGTACTAGCTAGTACACATAACGTTGAACCACACTTCTGACACTATCAAAATCGTCCGGTTGTCAGATTAAGTACTAGCTAGTACAGATAAGCATTTCGGCTTGTAACCACAGAATAAGCGTAAAAGAAACATACACGCATGCAGTCCACGACCAGTGCATGTCGTCAAAGAAGTTAAACTGCTCGGCAAATGTGGAGTCAGGCTTTTCAAGCAATGCATAGATCGTCCCAAGCGGAGCAAGACCCACGAAGAAAAATAAGAGAAGGCCCGGAGCCAAAAAGTCACGGAACGGTGACGGCGCCAAAATCGAGAGCGGTATCCCAAGTAGCTTGCCACTCGGCGAAGCAATTAACGCCCCACCACCGGCAATCGCACCCAAGCCAAGAAACGCTAGTAAGGCTAGCAGCACGTTCCTTGTTACGTTGGTCGCCATGCGTGCTCACACTCCAAATTCGAACGCGGCAACCGCGATTCGGCCGCGCCAACACGTCACCGGCCTTCAGGAAGTATCCACTCGACCTCGGCCGCCATCGGGATCATCATCCCTTGAATAGACGTGTAGTCGCGGTAGCGGCCGCCCCAAGGCGTCAAGACGAGAACACCGTTTACCTCTCGGTGGCGCAGCGTCGAGACGCTTGCGATCTCACCCTGGACACCGAAGTGCACGTCGATCGATACCGACGTGGTCGCATTCGTAAGCGTCGCTCGAGCGCTTCGCTCATCGATCGGCGCCCACGTCAGATTTTCGCTCGGCAATAGCGCCGTCGGCAACCACGCCCGCCTCCGCTAGGTATCGGACGAGTGATGCCGAGGCGGCTTCGGGCGTGCCCCGCAGAGCCCCGAGGGAGATGAGTCCAGCTATCTTCGCTTCGGACGCACCTTCGCCACGGAAGTACGAATCGCGAACGTGGACGCAGACGAGCGGTGCTATCGGCATCGACGCGTCCCATATAAAGCCCGGCGGTCTTACCGAGAAGTATTCGACGGCGCTAAAAGGAGACCAGGGTCTACGAGCATCACTTCGCATAGTACCGGTCTGTTTCAGTCGAGCGCGTCGAATAAGTGGCTGCCCGGGCGTTAGCGCGAACCGAAAGTAACGCGCTACCGGATCGGGCAATGTGGCAAGTTGTTCGGCTGAGAACGGCAGCGGAAGTGGCCCATCGATTTCCTGCGTCGCGAGTGCTTCTACGGCGCGCGCCGTCGTACGCTTCCAGAGCGACGTCCCAAGACCAATCCCGGCTCCGGCTACCAGTGCAACCCCGCCCGCCGCCGCCGCGACGTACTGGAATGACCTCACAAGAGAGTAGACTTCGTCTGCACGCGGCACTGTTGGCGTCGCTGTGTCATCAATCGATGACCGCAGCGAACGGTCGTCGCAATGATCTCGGCATCTCAGGGCCGTAGCCGAAGCGCACGACCAAGTCCGGGCGGCCGGTCCCGAGTCCGAGTGAGGCGGCGAAATGCGGGCGTATCGTCGACACTTCGACGGGTTGATTTTCATCGCCGTGCGAATGTTCATCGCGGTCGCTTGCAGAGCAAAACGTTCGTAGCAGCGACCGACTTCAACCCAGTGCTTCTTGTCGCTCGTGTCGGAGACGAAGACGGCGATCCCCGCCGAGCTACGAATGAACTTCGCGTACTTGTCCCCTTCGCTCTTCGGTGTGAAAAAGAATTTGAGCATGGCGGTCCCAAGCCAGCGCGGCACGGACGGGCTGCCTGAGGCACGCGAGAAGAGCCCGTCGCCTTTCGCGACGGCCTCCGCGTCACTGAAGCGGATCCAGCTGCGCAGCTCCTCCATGAACGCTGGATCGTTGAGCTGCACGGTGTCCCCGTTAACGACGTACTCGAGGACGCGTTCGACCTGCGGCCGTGCCGTCAACAGCACGACGCGGACTCCGCCGCCGCGGCCGGCTGCCTCCAATGCGCGCAGCTCTTGGAGCGGTACCCGTCGACCGTCGTACAGGGCACGCGTGCATTGCCGAACCGGAATCGCCTCGAACAACGTCGAGGTGTCCGGCCGGGCCGGCTCGAGTGCGATGCCGACGCTGCCGCCTTCGGTAGCATCGAAGCGAACGTCACTTCGAAAACCGTGCGCGCGCGCGGCCTGTATAAGGTTCTGTCGCGCACCCCAGACTGACGAAGAGATGATGGTCGTCCGGATCGACGGCCGGGCAGCGACGCGAAAAATCCGGTTGGATCGTAATCCGATCGCGCTCCAGCCGGAATCTCCAGCACTGCGTATTGTGGCTTGACGGTGCGAGCGTCGCGTAGCGAACGAACTCATGCTGCAATGCACGCCGTTCCGTGACTGCGTCATCGAATGGCCGCCACGTTTCTCTGACCGCCGCGGCGTATGCGTCGTCTTGCGCGGAACACGATGACAGCGACGCGGCGCCGGCCGCGATGCTTACGCCTGCGGTGAGAAACCGTCCGCGCGTTGTCATGGGTTTGCTGCGCGGCGGTCGTAACCCGCGAGAGAACCGAAACGCATGCATGCTCCTCCGGACGAGATCCTTCGGGACCAGGGTGAAATCGCCAGCTAAGACCATGGGCGACCTTGCTAAAGAGCTTTTGCGCCCTGCCCATAACGACCAAAGCGACGCGGGGCGCTCAGTCTGCGGTAGCTGCAAAGTCCCGCCTAAAACAAAGACCCCAGCCCGAAGGGTGAGGTCAGCATGCTCGGCTCTCGCGGGTGACGATTACAGCGTAGTACGCGTGGTCAAGCAGAGGGCATAGGTTAGGCGAACTTCTTTACTCTAGAGAGAGTCAATTCGATACACGATATGCGGTTGCTCGACGTCCGCTCTACAATCGACCATGATTCAATGAGCCCGAAGCCTTGACGTTGCCGCTTCTTGCCGCTCGTAATGTCCGTCTTGATGCGAGTCCCCGACAGGCGTTCAAACGCCTTTACAAGCCATCGTACTCGGCGCCGCTAACACCACGACTGCAGTACACCAGAAGATCGCGCGCGGAGCCGAACCGTGCGACTCGGTTGCTCACCTCGGTTTTGCGCTGCCAAGCTCCCGCAAGAGCCGCGGGCCCACTGCAGGCCCACTCGGAAGGGCACGACAAGCAAAAACCCCGTGAATACAGGGTTGCTGTTCTAGCCCCAACGGGATTCGAACCCGTGTTACCGCCGTGAGAGGGCGGCGTCCTAGGCCTCTAGACGATAGGGCCGTCGCTCCCGATCATGGATTTGAACCACGAATACTTGAGTCAGAGTCAAGCGTGTTACCAGTTACACCAATCGGGATCAGGTTGCGTTTGCGTGAGTTTCGACCTGAGAAGGTCTCCGTTTGACTGTGGCAGTTCGGGCACAGCATGCGAAGGTTCTCGATGCGATTATCGTCCCGAATTCCGTTGACGTGGTCGATTTGGATGGACAGCGGTTTCCCCCTCCACTCGCAAAGCCCGCACTCATCGCAGCGGTTTCTCAACATACCCGCTTGTAAGAGCCGAAGCTTGAGACTGGTGCGGCATTTGCTCTCCTGAAGCGCGAGGAGTATCGGCCGTGCTCGCGCTCGCGCGATCAAGACGCCGCGGTTGACGGCATTCGTCCAAGATGCCGCACAGAACCCAAACTCGGCACGGCACGCGCGATAGGAATGGCCGGCATCGTAGTAGCGTTGAACCGCGGCCCAATCGTATTGCGAATTGCCCGGCCCTCGTGAGGCGAGTACCGCGCGATCGTCCGGACGCAAGTGCATTTGACGTCGGGCGACGGCCTTGTACCAGCTTTGCGCGGAGACGTCAAAGCGCAGGCGGCATTCTACCGGCGTGTGCCCTTCATCGTAAAAATGCCCTATGGCAAGCCAATCATGTAAGGAGCGTGGCATCGAACATATGTTCGATAAACTTTCCGCCTTCCCTGCGCCGAGACGACCGGGCCCCGCATTTCGTCACCTTCCCTAGCGGGCGATTCTAGACGCGCCCGGACGCAAGCACCCGGCGCACCGACGGAGAACCCCGCAATTATCTATTAGGAGTTGTATTTGCAGGCTGTCATCCTCGTCGGAGGTGAAGGGACCCGGCTTCGGCCGCTTACCTACGAGACCCCCAAGCCGATGGTTCCGCTCTTCGGGGTGCCGTTTCTGGAGCGCACGCTGGGGCGCCTCAAAGACGCTGGGGTCGATGACGTTATCCTGGCGGCCGGCTATCTACCCCGCGCCATCGAGGCGCATCTCGGTGACGGCTCGCGCATGGGCATCCGCATTACCTACGTCATCGAGGAAGCTCCGCTGGGGACCGCCGGAGCGCTACGCAACGTTGCCGAGCACATTACGGGTCCGTTTTTTGTGTTCAACGGCGACGTGCTCACGAGTCTCGACCTGCGCGCGATGATGGCCTTCCACCGCGCGCGCGGCGGCATCGGCACGCTGCACGCGATCCGGGTCGGCGATCCCTCGGCGTTCGGCTGCATCGTTCGCGCGGTCGACGGACGCATCGAGACATTCGTCGAGAAACCGCCCCGGGCTGACGCGCCGACCGATGAAATCAACGCCGGAACGTACCTCCTCGAGCGCGCCGTACTCGATCACATCCCCGTCGGGCGCAAGGTCTCCATCGAACGCGAGATCTTCCCGCTCCTGATCGCGGCGGGAGAACGGCTCTATTCGTATGTGACCGACGATTACTGGCTGGACGTCGGCCGCCCTGAACAGTATCTCCAAGCCCACCGCGACGTCCTCGATCGCAAGCTGCCGCTCCCCCCGTTGGGCGATCTGGCCGCTTCGCGCGGAACGCTGTGGCACATCGGGTCCGCAAATCTGCCCGTCAACCTCCGCGCACCGTCGTTCGTCGGAGCCGGTGTGACGATCGACGCGGCTGCCGTCGTCGGCCCCTACGCAGTGCTCGGCGATGGGTGCCGCATTGGTGCGCGCGCGGAAGTGCGCGATGCGGTACTCTGGGACGGTGTGGACGTCGGTCCCGAGGCCCGCGTGAGCGATGCGATTCTTGCTAGCAACGTGCGCGTGGGGCGAGGCGCGATCGTGTCCGAGGGGGCGGTCGTCGGACACGGTGCCCAGATCGCCGCAGGCACGCACCTGGAAGAAGACGCGCGCATCGTCGCGGATGGCCAAACGACCGCCGCCACCCGACCGTAGCCGCAACCCATCGACGTTTGCCGCGGCTCTTGCCGGGTACAAGATGGCCCTAGCATTAAGTATTAACGAGGTTTTTGTGCAACAGCGTACGCCGGCATCCGTCCCTTCGCCGCAAACGCGTACGCTGTTTCTCGGATCCTTTCCGCCGCGCGAGTGCGGAATCGCCACCTTCACCAAAGATGTCGTCGACAGTTACGACGTCGCTTTCGGGTGCACGAGCGATGTGGTCGCCATCGACGAGGCCGACGCCGAAAGTCGTACGTACGCGCCTGCCGTCGTCGCACGCCTGCGCTCCGGCGACCGCGCCTCGTATCGCGAGGTCGCGCGCGCGGTCAACGCTCACCCGGCGGACCTTCTTTGCGTGCAGCACGAATACGGACTCTTCGGCGGCCCTGACGGCGTCTGGTTCCTCGATCTGCTCGAAGACCTTGAAAAACCGGTGGTCGTCGCGCTGCATACGGTGCTGCCCAAGCCGACGGACGCTCACCGGGCCGTCGTGCGCCGGATTTGCGAACGCGCCGATGCAGTCGTCGTCCTTTCAGAGACGGGCAAAGCGATTCTTATCGCGGTGTACGGCGTCGACGCCGCGAAACTGCACGTGATCCATCACGGAGTGCCGGACGTGCCGTTCCGTGCGACCGATGTGCCCAAGGCCAAATTCGGCTTTGCCGACCGGCTGGTCGTTTCCACGTTCGGCCTGATCAGCCGCGGCAAAGGGCTCGAGTACGGGATCGAGGCGATGCAGGCCGTCGTCGGACGGCATCCAGAGGCGCTCTACCTCATCCTCGGGCAGACGCATCCGAGCGTGCGGCGCTTCGAAGGCGAATCGTATCGCACTGAACTGACGGCCCGCATCGCCGAACTCGGCTTGCAGGAGAACGTCAAGCTCGTCGACCGCTATCTCGAATTCGACGAGCTCATCGACTATTTGGCGGCGACGGACATCTATCTGACGCCATACCTCAACCCTGTGCAGATCGTCAGCGGGACACTCGCCTACGCCGTCGGCGCCGGAAAGGCGATCGTCTCGACGCCGTACCTGTACGCCGAAGAGCTGCTCGCCCATGGACGGGGCTACCTCGCGCCGTTCCGCGATGCGGACGCGATCGCGGGTGCGCTCGTCGCATTGCTGGACGACCCGTTCCTGCGCAGCGCTACCGAACGTCGTGCGTACCGTTTCGGCCGGCAAATGACGTGGCCGCACGTCGCGCGCGCCTATGGCCGAGTCTTCGAGAACGTGCTTCCGCACCGGCAATTTGTAGGCGCGCAACTCGTCCGGCCGGCCTAATGTGGCGCGCGCCGTCGCTCGATCATCTCGTTGCCCTTAGCGACGATGTCGGCGTGGCACAGCACGCGGTGCACGACGTGCCCAACCGCCGCGAAGGCTACTGCACGGACGACGTCGCCCGCGCGTTCATCGTCGCGACCTCAGCAGCCGCACACGATTTCGCACGTGAGACGGCTCTGCGGCTCGCGCGCACGTACCTGGCATTCTTGCTCGACGCGCAGCGTGACGACGGCCGTTTCCACAACTTCATGAGCTATGCGCGCACGTGGTTGGACGATGTCGGAACGCCCGACAGTAACGGCCGGGCGCTGTGGTCCCTCGGCGTCGGGATGCGTTTCGCGCCCCACGAGAGTTGGCGGGTCGTCTGCGCCGACCGCATCGAGCGGGCGTTGCCGCACGTTGGGGAGCTCGGATTCGTGCGCTCGCGCGCGTACGCGTCGCTCGGTCTCGTTCACGCCTTTGAGGCGCGCGAACGGCGCCATCGCGGCATCGAGACGACGCTGCGCGAGATCGCGGGCGAACTGGTCCGCAGCCACGCCGCGAGCGCGACGCCGGATTGGGATTGGTTCGAGACGGAGCTGACCTACGACAACGCCCGGCTCCCCGAGGCGTTGCTACGCATTGGTACGGTTCTTGAGGATCGGGCGCTCGTCGCGCTCGGCATGCGAACGCTCTACTTTTACGAGCGGTTGTGCGTTGAGGACGGCACGTTCGTCCCGATCGGCAACGCCGGCTGGTACCGGCGCGGCGGAGCTCGAGCGCGCTACGCCCAGCAACCGCTCGAAGCCGCCTCGCTCGTGGATGCAGCCCTTGCCGCCGAAGCCGCCGGCGGCGACCAGCGCTACCGGCGTCTCGCGGAATGCGGGCTCGAATGGTTCTACGGCCGCAATTCCCGCAGCGTCGTCATGGCGGCAGAGGGCGGTTGCTACGACGGGCTGGAGGAGCTGGGCCCTAACCGCAACATGGGCGCGGAATCGACGCTAGCATACCTTGCGAGCGCCTTCGCGCTCGCACAGTCGAGCGCCGGCGCTTTGCGCATCGCGCGCTAACGCTTCGAGGCAAGCACTGGCCCGACGGCGAATAACGCCGGGTGATGATTGTCCAAACCGACGCCCTCAGTGACGTTCAGCGCGAGGCTGTTACCCACATCGACGGACCCGTTCTCATCTTCGCCGGCGCCGGAAGTGGTAAGACCAGAGTCCTCACGCATCGCATCGCATACCTGCTCGACGAGAAGAAGATTTTCCCCGATCGCATTCTCGCCGTAACGTTTACCAATAAAGCCGCCTCCGAGATGAAGGCCCGGCTGGAGAAGCTCGCCGGCACGGCGGTACGGGACTTATGGGTCGGGACGTTCCACTCGGTGTGCGTGCGCATTCTGCGTCGCGACGGCAAGAAGATCGGGATCGCCTCGAATTTCGCCATTATGGACGACACCGATCAGCGCTCGATCGTACGGGACGTCCTGCACGATCTCGATTTCGACGAACGGCAAATCTCGCCGGGCGCCGCACTGGACGAAATCAGCAAGGCGAAAAACGCGCTGCAATCCCCCGACCAATACGAGTCGTCCAACACGTCTTTTTTCGGCGAACGGATCACGCAGGTCTATCGCGAGTACGACCGGCGCCTGCGCGAATCCAACGGGCTCGATTTCGACGATCTCATCGCCAAGACGATCGAGCTGCTTGAAACCGATCTCGAAGTACGCACGCGCTATCAGAACAAATTCCGCTACATCCTCGTCGACGAATATCAGGACGTCAACTACGCGCAGTACAAGCTCTGCGCGGTGCTCGCCGAAGAACATAAAAACTTGACCGTCGTCGGCGACGACGATCAATCGATTTACTCGTGGCGCGGCAGCGACTACAAGAATATCCTGCGGTTCGAGGCCGATTTTCCGGGCGCCAAAGTCTTCAAGCTCGAAGAGAACTACCGCTCGACCCAGACCATTCTCAACGTCGCGAACGAAATCATCACGCAAAATGCGACGCGAGCCGAGAAGACGCTCTTCACCAATCGTGCGGCGGGCGAAATCGTCACCGTCTACGGCGCCGAAACCGAACGCGCCGAAGCGCGCTATGCCATCGAGAAGATCAAAGAGCTCGTGCGCGAGGGCTCGGCCTACCGCGACTTTATCGTGCTCTACCGGACGAACGCGCAATCGCGAGTGTTCGAAGAAGGCTTCCTCGGCGAAGGCATCCCTTATCGCGTCGTCGGCGGCGTCGGCTTTTACGCGCGGTCCGAGATCAAAGACATGATGGCGTACCTGCGCTACATCGTCAATCCGGCCGATGCCGTCGCGTTCCGGCGGATCGTCAACGTTCCACGCCGCTCGATCGGCCAGCAGACCCTCGCCAGCCTCGTGGATGCGGCCAATGCCGCCGGCGTCAGCGTCGGACAGACGGTGTTCGATAAGGACATGCTGCGGCGCGCGGTTCCGAAAAAGCAGAAAGAACTCGAGCGCTTCGCCGACCTCATCACGAGCCTGCGCGAGCGTCAAGCGGATCTCTCGATCAGCGATCTTCTCGTTGCGGTGATGGAAGAATCCGGATACATTCGCGAACTGCAGGGCGAGGACACGTCCGACTCGCGCGCGCGTCTGGAAAACCTCCAAGAACTCGTGGGCGTCGCCAAGGAGTTCGAAAGCCAAGAGAACGCGGGTTCGCTCGACGATTTCCTGGCCAACGTCGCGCTCATCAGCGATCTCGATACGCTCGATCCGTCTTCGTCGTTTGTGACGCTCATGACGCTGCACGCCGCGAAGGGACTCGAATTTCCCGTTGTGTTCTTGACGGGACTGGAGGAGGGCGTCTTCCCGCATAACCGCGCCCTCACCGATCTCACGGAACTCGAGGAGGAACGCCGGCTCGCGTACGTCGGGATCACGCGCGCGATGGATCGCCTTTACATCTCGTACGCGATGCGCCGCACGCTCTTCGGCAACACGTTCGCCCATCCGAAATCGCGCTTCTTGGACGAGATGCCCAGTGTCGAAGTGATCGGCAACGTCGTGCCGATGCAACGTCCGGCGGGCGGCCGCTGGCGCGAAGTCGCGATTCACGAAACCGCGGGCGCCGGCATCGGACTCGATTTGCAAGTCGGCGACCGCGTTCGTCATCCCAAGTGGGGCGAGGGTCAGGTCTCCGCAACCGCGGGCGCGGGCGGCGACGGATTGCTGACGATCATGTTCCCCAACGTCGGTGAGAAGATGGTCATGCTCAAGTATGCGCCTCTCGAGAAAGTGGTCTCGTAGGGGCGTGAACGCCAAGCACCCGCCCGCACGATGACCAGGGTCGTCGTAGCAGGCGCGCTCGGCCGAATGGGCCGCGAAGTTTGCCACGCCATCGACGCCGCGAACGATCTCGAACTCGTCGGTGGCTTCGACCGCGCGCACGCCGGAGAAGATCTCGCGGACGTGCTCGGCCTCGCGCATCCCGCCGGCGCGCTGCACGACGAGGTCGCGCGTCTCTACGACACGACGTCGCCGGACGTGGCGGTCGACTTCACCGTCTACCCCGTGACGGTCGACGTCGCGCGCGAAGCGGTCGAACGGCGCATTTCGCCCGTCATCGGCGCGACCGGATGGACGGACCAGGACGAGGTCAACCTCCGGTCGCTCTGCGACCGATACGCCGTCGGGGGCACGCTCGTGCCGAACTTCGCGATCGGCGCCGTGCTCGCGATGCGGTTCAGCGAAATCGCCGCCCGCTTTTTCCCGACCGCGGAGATCGTCGAATTGCATCACGATCGCAAAATCGATAAGCCCAGCGGTACTGCCCGCCTGACGGCGCGGCGCATCGCGACGGCGGCCGGACGCGACGAGGTGCCGGTCCATAGCGTTCGTCTACGCGGGCTCCTCGCACACCAAGAAGTTCTCTTCGGCGGTGAGGGCGAGACGCTCACGATCCGCCACGACTCTCTTGCGCGCTCGTCTTTCATGGCGGGTGTCCTGCTCGCCGTGCGAAACGTCCGGCACAGCACTACCTTGACGATAGGCCTCGAATCGTTTCTCGGAGACCTGACGTGAAAATTGCCGTCGTCGGCGTGACGGGTGTCGTCGGAGAAACCATCTTGCGCGTCCTCGACGAGCGCGCCGTCGCCGTGGACGAACTCGGCGCGTTCGCATCGCGCGATCGCGACGTGCCGCTGCGCTACCGCGGACGTGACTGGCCGATCCGGCTCGCGACGCCCGCGGCGCTCGCCGACGGCTTCGACGCGGTTTTCTTTGCGTCGAGCGACGACGCGAGCGCCGAACTCGCGGAGAACTGCGCGCTCTCGGGTGCCGTGGTAATCGACAACAGCGCGACCTTCCGGCTCGCCGAGGGCGTCCCGCTCGTCGTCCCGGAAGTCAATCCGCACGATGCGCGCCCGGACCAGCGCATCTACCCTGTCGCAAATTGCACGGCAATCGTCCTGTGCGTCGGCATCGCGCCGATCGCGCGCACGGCCGGCTTGCGCAGCGTCCGCCTCGCGACATACCAAGCCGTCAGCGGCGCCGGGAAAGCCGGTCTAGAAGCGCTCGCGCAGGAAGAGCAAGCCGACTTGCGGGTCGAGGATCCGCCCTCGCAGTCGCCGTTTGCGGCGCCGATTTTCCGCAACGTGATTCCGCTCGTGGGGTCGGCCATCGACGCAAGCGGCGACACGGGCGAGGAGAAGAAGGTCGCAGCCGAAACGCGCAAGATGCTCGGATTGCCGAACCTCCACGTCGCGGCCACGACCGTGCGCGTGCCGGTGCGCTTCGCGCACAGCGAAGCGGTCTTCATCGAAACCGAGCGCGATACGACCGTCGCCGAACTTGGGGCCGCACTCGCGCAGGCACCGGGGGTCGTCTATCACGCGCTGGGCATCGTAACACCGCGCGACGTCGAGGGCCAAGATCTCGTGCACGTGGCGCGCCTGCGTGCCGAAGGCGATTCGAAGCGCTACTTCCAGTTGTGGATCGTCGGTGACCAAATCCGCAAGGGCGCCGCGACGAACGCGGTGCAGATCCTCGAACTCCTCGTCGCCCGAGGCTTCGTCGGCGCCGGCGAGGCGCAGGCGTAAGCCCACGATGAAAACGATCGTTCAGAAATTCGGCGGCAGTTCGCTTGCGACCGCGGAGTTGCGCGAGATCGCGGCCTCGCGCGTGCTCGAATCGCGCGCGCGCGGCGCGTCGCCGGTGGTGGTGTGCTCGGCGCTCGGACGCGCTCCCGAACCGTACGCAACGGATTCATTGCTCGCGCTCCTGGGGCCCAGTCGCGGCGGACCCAATCGCGACGTGCTCATCTCGTGCGGCGAAGCGATCGCCTGTGCGATTTTCGCGGAACTGCTCACGTCGTGGGGCGCGGACGCACAGGCGATGACCGGCGGCCAAGCCGGCATCATCACCGACGCGACGTTCGGCGATGCGCGTATCCTGCGCGTCGAGCCGGCGAACGTCTTTGCGGCGCTCGAACGCGGCATCATCCCGGTCATCACGGGTTTTCAAGGCGTCACCGAGGGCGGCGCCGTGACGACGCTCGGCCGGGGCGGCAGCGACCTCTCCGCGATCGCGCTCGGCGATGCGCTCGGCAGTGTGGCCGTCGAGATCTTCACCGACGTCAGCGGCGTGATGACCGGCGATCCACGCCGCATCGCAGGGGCGCATACGATCGATCGCGTCAACTATGCGGAGATGGTCGAACTTGCGTCCGACGGCGCGAAGGTCATGCACGCCAAAGCGGCCGAACTCGCGCGTCTCACGCAGACGCCCTACGTCGTCAAGGGACTGCGCTCCGGGTTCGGCTCGATGGTCGACGAAGGCCACACGCCCGACAGCATGAAGCCGGTCACGGGTATCACGTCGCTGCGCGACGTGGTCTTCGTGCGGGTCATTCAGGGCGAGATCGACGATTTGGACGCGCGCGCCCAGCTCGAACTCGAACTCTTCCGGCGCCTCGCCGAGCGCGACGTGTCGGTCGACATGATCAACGTCAACAACGCCGGTATTTTCTTCATCATCGATAGTGAGAAGCTGGCGCTCGTGCGTGAGGAACTTGCGGGCCTCAACATGGCGATCCGCGTGCGCTCGCATTGCGCCAAACTCTCGATCGTCGGTTCCGGGATGCGCGGCACACCGGGCGTCATGTATCGCATCGTTTGGGCCCTAAAAGAAAGTGGGATCGAAATCATCCACTCCACAGACTCGAACATCACGATATCGGTGCTCGTTCCCGAAGAGGACGTCGCGCGCGGCGAACAGGCCATTCACGACTACTTCCGGCTCGGGCGTTGCGCCCTGGCCGCGGCGGAAGCCGGATGACCGGGCCCGCCCGCGCGCCGCGCCTCGGAGCGCTGATGACGGCCATGCTCACGCCGTTCGACTCGAACGGTCGCCTCGATCTTACCGAAGCCAAACGCGTCGCGCGCTATCTTGTCGACGAGGGCAATACGGCACTCATCATCAGCGGGACGACGGGTGAATCGCCTGCACTCGAAGACGACGAAAAGCTCGCGCTCTTCACCGCGTGCAAGGACGCCGTGGGAGATCGCGCGGCGATCGTCGCGGGAACCGGCGGCAACAACACGCACCACAGCGTGACTCTCACGGAGCGCGCGGCGGCAGCAGGCAGCGACGCCATCCTCGCCGTGGTACCGTATTACAACAAGCCCACGCAAGACGGCATGCTACTGCACTTCGGAGCAATCGCCCGCGCGACGAAGCTGCCGGTCGTCGTCTACAACATCCCCAGCCGCACGGGCGCGAACATGCTGCCTGGGACGCTGCTGGAACTCGCGCGCCGCCACGAGAACCTTGCGGGCGTCAAGGAGTCCAGCGGCGACCTCGCGCAATTTTCGGCAATTTTGCGCGACCGGCCGACGGGTTTCGGCTTTTGGGTCGGCGACGATCATCTCTTTCTGCCGTCGCTCGCGCTTGGCGGTGACGGCCTCATCAGCGTCGCGGCACACCTGTGCGCGCGCGAATATCGCGAGCTGCACGCCGCCTTCGTGGCGGGCGACGTCGCGCGAGCGGCGGCGCTTCATTTGGCGCTCTCACCGCTGGTGGCGGCCCTCTTTGCAACCACGAGCCCGATCCCGGTCAAGTGGGCCATGCGCGAACTGGGCTTTGCCGTCGGCGAATGCCGCTCGCCGCTGGGCGCGATGCCGGGCGAACTCGCGTCGCGTCTGCGACCCATGCTCGACGCCTATCGCGAGCGCGCCCGCGCGACCCTGGCAGCCGCACCGTAACGACGTGCAACACGTTCGCATCCTAGGCTGCCGCGTGGATGCGATCGGCGTGGACGATGCCGTCGCGTGCATCGTCGCGCTCGCGCGTGACGATACGCCGTCGCTCGTGGTGACGCTGGGAACCGAAATGGTCGTGCGCGCGCGCTCCGACGCGCGCTTTCGCGAGATCGTCGAACGCAGTGCGCTGTCGTTGTGCGATACGATCGGGGTCCTGTTCGCGGCGCGTCTGGAAGGCGCGCGGATCGCTCAGCGCGTGGCAGGCATCGATCTCATCGATCCACTGTGCGCGGCGTTCGCACGCGAGGATATCGCGGTCTATCTCGTGGGCTCCAAGGGCGATACGGCCATGCGCGCCGCCGCGCGACTGCGCGAACGCCATCCCGGTTTGCGCGTCGCAGGCGCTCGCGACGGCTACTTCCCGCCTGCCGCCGAGGCTGACGTTGCGGCCGAGATCGCGCGCAGTGGGGCGCGCGTCGCCCTCGTCGGACTCGGGTCGCCGCGACAGGAGTTCTGGATCGATGCGCACCTCGCGCGAACGGGCTGCGCGGTCGGCATCGGCGTCGGCGGTTCGTTTGACGTTTTGGCGGGAAACGTCGAGCGGGCGCCCGAGACCTGGCGCCGCCTCAACCTCGAGTGGCTCTATCGATTGTTCAAGGAGCCGCAACGCTGGCGCCGGCAGCTCGCGCTGCCGTACTTCGTCTGGCTGACCTTGCGAGAGCGTCTGTTCGCACGCCCCACCCTGGAGGATTCGTGAAAGCCATGATCCTGGCCGGCGGGATGAGCACGCGGCTCTACCCGCTCACCAAAACGGTGCCTAAACCGCTCGTGCCCGTAGCGGGTGAGCCCAATAGCGCTCACCTCATGCGCTACTTGCGGTCCTTCGGCATCGAAGACATCGCGATCAACGTGCACTATCTCTCCGACAAGATCGTCGAAGCATTCGGCGACGGCTCGACGTACGGCGTCAGCCTGCACTACTCGCACGAGTCTGAACTCATGGGAAGCGCGGGCGGCGTCAAGCTCATGCAAGATTTTCTCGGCGACGACACCTTCGTCGTCATCGGCTGCGACGAAGTCACCGACATGCGCTTGGACGCGTTGCTCGCCTTTCACAAAAGGCGGGAGGCCGTCGCAACGATCGGCCTCGTCCACGCCGACGACGTCTCGCAATACGGGGTGGTCATCCTCGAAGAGTCCGGCCGAATCATCGATTTCCAAGAGAAACCGCCGCCGGGCACCGAACGATCGCACCTGGTCAATACCGGCGTCTACGTGTTCGAACCGTCGATCTTCGATCGTATCCCCGCGGACGCGTTTTGGGATTTCGGGAAGAATGTCTTCCCGGAATTGCAGGACGAGAACGCCCCATTCTTCGGCTTGCAGATGCAGGGCGCGTACTGGCGCGACGTCGGCACGCCCGACGAATATCGCGCGGCCACGCGCGATATTCTCGAGGGGAGGCTGCGGCTGCCGGGCGCGACGCGCGTGCGCGGCTATCCCAGCGATGCGGTGCTCGGTCCCGACGTGCGCATCGAAGGCGACGTCCGCATCGGCGCGCGGGCAAAAGTGGGCGCCGGCTCGCGCATCATCGGCCCGACGGTGATCGGTGACGGCGTCGAGATCGGCCCGGGCGCGATCGTCGAAAATACCATCGTGTGGGACGGCGCACGCATCGGTGCGGAAGCCCGGGTGCGCGACAGCATCGTCGGCAGCGATTACGCAATCGCGCGGTCGGCCGACATTGCGGCCGCGATCGTCGCAAACGAACCCGAACGCGTGTCGTAACTCTCGCTCGGCACCGCCCGCGCGACCCGCTGTCCGTAGACGGCCGCATTGGGGCACTGGTTCGGAGGTGAAAGAGCACTCGGATGCACCGCCGCTCATGCGTCTGGGCGACGCGGCGGTCGGCCTCGGGATGGCGCTGGGGGGCGGAGGGTTGCTGCTCGCCGCGCTGCTCCACCTCGCAGCGCCCGTCGTCGTTCTTGCGCCGGCCCGGCCACCGGCGCCGAGTGGCTCCGCCGCAACGCGCACCATAGCAATCGCACATGCCGCTGTGCGCGTGCAGCCTCCGCAGGCGGCGCCCCGCAGCAAAACGGTTGCGAGGGATCGCCCCGATCTGAGGGCGCATGCGAAGGCCCCCGCCGGCGTCGCTGGGCAGCGCGCAAAAGCTCCTGCGGCCAGACACTCCAGTGCGCCTGCGACGCAGCGGGTCGTTGAGCGCGGAAGTGCCCCGCCGGCGCAGGGGGTCGTTGAGCGCGGAAGCGCCCCGCCGGCGCAGGGGGTCGTTGAGCGCGGAAGCGCCGCGCCGGCGCAGGGGGTCGTTGCGCGGGGAAGCGCCCCGCCGGCGCAGCGGACCGTTCACCCTCGAGGCGCCCCGCCGGCCCATCGGATCGAGTCGCAGCGGAGCACGCCTCAGACGCAGCGCCTTGCGCGCCAGCACAGCGCTCCACAAACGCATCATCCCGTGCCGCAACAAGTCGCCCCTTCGGCACGTCGCCTCGCCCACTGGAACGTTCCGGCGGCGCATCGGCTCGTGCTTCCCTCGAGCGCGCGTACCACGCACCGCCTTGCGCACCTGACGGCTCCGGCGACGCATCCGCGCGTGCAGTACCCGGGCATGTCTGCTTCGCCTCGGCTCGCGCAGCGAACGGCGAAGGTAGCGCACCCCGCTCTGGGCCTTGCGCCCAAACCGCCGCGCGGCTTCAGCGCGCGTCCCAAACTCGTCCACGCACCTATGAATACCGGCCTCGATGTCTTGGCCGATTATCGCTTCGCGGGCCTCCGCGTGCGCGGACGGGTCCTGCCGACGCCGACGCCGGCACCGGCTGCGACGGCCGTGCAGGTGTCGGCGCCCTGACACGGGGGCACCCGGCCACGTCGCCACGCCAGCCCGGGGGAGCCGGCCGCCACCCTAGCAGTGCATACCCGACGTCGCGAGAGATCGTAGATGTTGGTCGCCAAAATGCTCGCCGCGCTCTTTCCCGCCGCGTGTCTCGGCTGCGGTACCGTCGGCTCCGCGCTGTGCGTGCCGTGCGCCGCGCGCACCGCCGTGGCGCGAACGTTTGTCGCGGGCGGCCTGCGCGTCCGCGCGGCCGGGCGGTACGCGGGGACGCTGCGACGCGTGGTGCTCGCCTATAAGCGCGGGCGGCGCGACGCAGGCGATGCGGCCGCCGAACTGCTGATCGCCGCGGCTCGTCCCTGCGCGCCCGGCGGTGCCGTGCTCGTTCCGGTTCCGACGGTCGCTGCACGCCGCCGCGCGCGCGGCTTCGATCAGAGCGCCCGGCTTGCCCGGGCCTGCGGCGCCGCGCTCGACGTTCCGGTTCTGCTCGCACTCCGGCAGACCAGCCGCGACGCCCAGCGCGGGCGCGACCGGCAGGCGCGGTTACGAGCATCGGGCCGTTTTGCCTGTACGGCGCCGCAGCTCGTCGCCGGCACGCGCATCGTGCTCGTCGACGACGTCGTCACGACCGGGGCGACGCTGCGTGACTGCGCCGCAACTCTGCGTGCGTGCGGCGCGCGCGTCGACCACGCGTTCGTTGTGGCCTACGCGTGAACTGCAACGTGCATCGCCTGCGGCGGCAGCCGTGTTGTGGGTCTCGCTCGTGCCGCATCGTGCGGCGCCCGAGCGCGAACCAAAAGGAGCATCGATGCCAAAAGCCATCTGGAACGGCGCGACGATCGCCCAGAGCGACTCGACCGAAGTCGTCGAAGGCAATCACTACTTTCCGCCGGCCGCCCTTGACCGCTCGAAGCTCAAAGAGAGCGTGACGCATTCGACGTGCCCGTGGAAGGGGGTCGCCAGCTACTACACGCTCGTCGTCGACGGCAAAGAAAACGCCGACGCGGCCTGGTTCTATCCCGCACCGAAGGACGCGGCGAAGCAGATCAAAGACCACGTTGCGTTCTGGAAGCGCGTCGAGGTCCAGCCGTAGCCGCGGAGTCCGCTCTCGACCGCGTCTACGTGCGCCGCGCCTGCGAACTCGCGGTTCGTGGGCTTGGGAGTACCTCACCGAATCCGGCGGTCGGCGCGGTGATCGCGGACGGTGCGCGGACACTCGGCGAGGGATTTCATCACGTGCGCGGCGGTGCGCACGCCGAATTGGAAGCCTTGAGCGACGCCGCCGCGCGCGGCAACGACGTGCGCGGCGCGACGCTGTATGTAACGCTCGAGCCCTGCGATCACACGGGGCTCACGCCGCCGTGTTCGCTCGCGGTGCGCGACGCGGGTATCGCGCGCGTGGTCATCGGCACGCTCGATCCCAATCCCCGCACCGCGGGCGGCGGTGTCGCGCGCTTACGGGCGGCGGACCTCGCGGTCGATGTCGTCGACGACGCCTGGGCCCGCGAGTTGATCGAAGACTTCGCGCTCGCCGTCGCGCGCCCGCGGCCGTTCCTAAGGCTCAAACTCGCAGCCTCGCTCGATGGGTACGTTGCGCCGCGTCCCGGCGAACGCCACTGGCTCACCGGACGCGAAGCCCGCTCCCATGTGCGTGAATTGCGCGCGACTCACGACGCCGTGCTCGTCGGAGCGGGCACGGTACGCATCGACGATCCGCAGCTCTCCGTGCGGCCGCCGCGAGCTCGGCGCAAGCCGTACGTGCGTGCGGTCGCGTGCGAGGACGCGCCGGTAACGCTCGACCGCGCCGTGTTGACGCCGCTGGAGGGATATGACGCGACGATCGTCCTCGCGCCGGCGGGCGCGCGCGCGACGTTTTCGTCGCTCGAAGCCGTCGCCGACGTCGCGTACGTCGGCGACGCGGCAGCGCGCACGCTCGACCTTCGGGTTGCGCTGGAAATGCTGCACGCGCGGGGGATCGCAAGCGTGCTCTGCGAAGGCGGGCCGACGCTCGCGGAACACCTCCTCGAAGCCGGCCTCGTCGACCGGGTCGACTGGCTGGTCGCACCCGTTCTGCTTGCGAACGGTGGCGCCGTGGCCGCGCTCGGCGCCGGCGCAGGCAAAGCCGGTACCGAGCTCGCTTTCGATCGCGTCGAACGCTTGGGTCCAGACCTCCTCCTCTCCGCCCGCCTTACCACTAGAGGCTCAGCATGTTCAGCGGATTGATCGCGCACCTCGGCCGCGTGCGCGCGCTCGAGCGCGACGCGCGCGGCGGGGTGCGCCTGCGCATCGAGTCGCCCGGCACCATCGCCGAGGGCGTCGCGCCGAAGGACTCCATCGCCGTCAGCGGCGTCTGTCTGACGGTCGTCGAGCACGATACGACGACGCTGACATTCGACGTGGTGCCCGAGACGCTCGACCGCTCCGCCCTCGGCGCGCTCGCTCCGGGCTCGCCCGTTAATCTGGAACTGTCGCTGCGCCTGGGGGACCGGCTCGGGGGACATCTCGTCTACGGTCACGTCGACGCGACGGCGCGGATCGTCAGCAAGACGCCCGAGGGTCAGGGCCATCGGCTCGCCGTGGAAATTCCCGAATCGCTCGCGCCTTACGTCGTCGAAAAAGGCTACGTCGCGGTCGACGGTATCAGCCTCACCGTCGCGGCCAGGCGCGACGGGCGCTTCGAGATCGCGCTCATTCCGGAGACTTCGGCACGCACGACGCTCGGCAGCAAAGGGCCGGGCGACGCGGTGAACCTCGAGATCGATCCGATTGCTCGCTACGCGCTTGCTGCGAGCGCGCACTACGGCCGCGCGAGCGCGCCGTCGAGCGACGAAATCGCATGGGCGTATGAAATCTAGCGTCGTCGCAAGCGCGCCGCGCGCGCGATTGATCGAGCGCTAGAGAAGACCGTGCGGGCTGGGTACCTCGTCGCGCCGGGACGGATCGAACTGCGCGATGAGGCGGTTCCGCAGCCCGCTGCGGGCGGCGTCGTCGTCCGCGTGCGCGTCGCGCTAACCGACGGCACCGATCTCAAAGCATACCGGCGCGGCCACCCGCAAATGCCCATGCCCACGCGCTTCGGCCACGAGTTTTCCGGCGACGTTGCGGCGGCGGGGGCCGGCGTGACTTCGTTTGCCCCCGGCGACGCGATCATGTGCGTGCACTCCGCGCCCGACGGCACGTGCTACTGGTGCGAACGCGGACAGTCGGAACTCTGCGTGTCGGTGATGGAGACGAAGATTCTGGGTGCCTACGCGCAGTACGTGGCAGTGCCCGCGCACATCGTCGCGTGCAATGCTTATCGTAAACCTGCAAACCTTTCGTATGAAGCCGCGGCGTTTCTCGAACCCGTGTCGTGCGTCGTCCACGCGCAGCAGATGCTCGCGCAGCGTGCGGGGGACACGGTCGCGGTCGTCGGTGACGGCGGGTTCGGCATCTTGCACGCGCTCGTCGCGCGGGCGGCCGGCGCGCGGCCCATCCTCGTCGGCCGTCGCGCCGAACGTCTCGCGCTCGCGCGCTCCCTCGGGATCGCCGACACGCTCGATGCGCGCACGACGCACGACGTTGGTAGCGCCATCGCGGCGCTCTGCGACGGCCGCGGTGCCGACGCCGTCATCGAGAGCACGGGCTCGCGCGAAATCTGGGAAGCGGCGCCTGCCTACGTGCGCCGCGGCGGAACGGTCGTGCTCTTCGGCGGCCTGCCCGCCGGCATGCGCGTCGCCTTCGATTCGTCGCGGCTTCACTACGACGAAGTTACGATCGTCAGTCCCTTTCATTTCACGCCGAAGGCCGTCCGCGCGGCATACGAATTATTGTCCTCACACACGCTCGACGTCGAACCGCTCGTGAGCGAACGCTTCGCACTGGAGTCCCTCGCAGCCGCCTTTGCATCGCTGGCAGCGGGTGACGGACTGCGTTTAAAGTACGCGGTACTTCCGTAGCTTACGGCGAGCATCGACCATGAGTATCCCGAGGGGCGCGACTCTGTTTCGCGCGGTCGAACGTGGCAACCGGCCCGTTACGAACGGCAACTTCGAGCGCTGCGCCGCAGTTACGGGATAGCGTAATGCCTTCCGGGACCTTGCCCGTCACCATGCGTGCTGCCGTCATGTACGATGTCGACGATATCCGCATCGAAGAGCGGCCGCTCCCGGCCCTTGACCCGGGCGACGCGCTCGTTCGCACGGCCGCGAGCGGCGTGTGCAGCGGCGATCTCATGCCGTGGTACGTCCGCAAGAAAGCGCCGTTCGTGTTCGGTCACGAGCCGGCGGGCACGCTCGTCGCGTTCGGCGACGGCGGGCCCGACGGCGACGCTGCACGCTCGGCGCCCGGCGCCGATGCGGCGGCGCTGCGCAACGAACGCCGACCGGCGCTCGGCGATCGCGTCTTTGCGCACCACCACGCGCCATGTCTGCGCTGCGCCGCCTGCCGCGCCGGGAGCTTCGTGCATTGTGCGACGTGGCGAGTGACGTCGCTCGATCCGGGGGGCATGGCCGAATTTTTCCGCGTACCGCGGGCGAATCTCGTCGACACGCTCGTCTTGCCGGAGCGATTGTCTTTTGCGGATGCGTCGCTCATCGAACCGCTGGGGTGCGTCGTGAAATCGCTGCGCCGGGCGTTTGGCCTGCCGGCCGGCGCGCCGCTGGTGCGACCGCTAGCGGCGGGCGCTCGGAACCTGGACGACATGACGCTGTACGTCATCGGAGCCGGGGTGATGGGTCTCATGCACGTCGCGGTTGCGACGGCGCTCGGAGCGACGGTGTATGCGAGCGATTTTTACGCCGGCCGGCGGGAACTGGCCCGTGCACTCGGCGCGAGCGCGGCGTTCGAACCGGCGAACGCGCAGGCGGCGCTCGCGGACGCAACGGGCAGCGCGCTCGCGGACGTCACGATTTGCGGTCCGGGTTCGCCCCCGGCGCTCGAGGCGGCCGTGGCGGCGACCGGCGCCGACGGCACGGTGCTCATGTTCACGCCGATCGATCCGCACGAGCGCTTTACGTTCGATCAAAGCGCCGCGTACTTCCGCGATCTGCGCCTCGTCTCGTCGTACTCGTGCGGCCCGCCGGATACCCGCGACGCGCTCGACCTCATTGCAGGCGGCGTGGTCACTGCGGCCAAGCTGCACGCTACGAGCTTCACGTTCCCGGCGGTCGCCGCTGCCTACTCGGAAATGCGGGCGGCGCGCGTGGTAAAGGCGATCGTTCATTTCGCAGGTGCGTGACAAGCGTCAAGGCGATGAAGGAAGCTTGACAAAAGTTATGTACGGGCGATACTAGCGGAATGAGTAGCTTCGCCGACGCCTTGCAGAGTGCGATGGAACGAGAGAACGTCTCCGCGGCGGAGCTGGCCACGCGAAGCGGCCTGACCGAAAGCGGAATAAGTCTGTTGCGTTCGGGACGGCGCACGCCCTCGTTCCGGTCGATTCAAGCGCTTTCCAAAGCGCTGCCGGCTCTGGCGGCGCAGCTAGCGGACAATCCGCCGGACGAACCGCTGGTGGACCACATCGAGGACGCGATCGCCGACATTCGCGCCGGTAAAATGGTGATCGTGCTCGACGACGAGGATCGCGAAAACGAGGGCGACCTCGTCATGGCGGCTCAGATGGTCACGCCCGAAGCGATAAACTTCATGCGCAAGGAAGCCGGCGGGCTGATCTGCGTTGCGATCATCGGCAAGCGGCTCGACGAATTGCAGATACCGCTCATGGTTTCGGAAAATACCGCAGTGCACGAAACCGCGTTCACGGTCTCGATCGAAGCGCGTAAGCGCACGACGACCGGCATCTCCGCGCAGGATCGCGCCGCCACGATTCAAGCGCTGTTCGATCCGGGCGCGAAGCCGTCGGACTTCCTGCGTCCCGGGCATACCTTTCCGCTCCGTGCGCGCGATGGTGGCGTGCTCGTGCGCGCGGGACAAACCGAAGCATCGGTGGATCTCGCGCGGCTTGCGGGCTTCTATCCCGCGGGCGTCATCGTCGAGATCATGGCCGAAGACGGCACGATGCTTCGTCTGCCCGGGCTGCGCGAATTCGGAAAAAAGCACGGCCTCAAGCTCGTGACGGTCAAAGACCTCATCGCGCACCGCATGCGGACGGAAAAGCTCGTGCAGCGCATCGCGGACTTCGATCTGCCGACGACACACGGTCGCTTCCGCGGCGTTGCCTACGAGACGACGATCGATTCCGTCGCGCACGTCGCGATGGTGATGGGCGATATCGGCGACGGCAAAGACATCCTCGTGCGCGTGCACTCCGAGTGCCTCACGGGCGACGCGCTGCACTCCCTTCGCTGCGATTGCGCGGCGCAGCGCGACGCTGCGCTCGATCTCATCGCGCGCTCAGGCCGGGGCGTCTTCCTATACCTGCATCAGGAAGGCCGCGGCATCGGACTTTCCGCCAAATTGCGCGCGTACGAACTGCAAGATCGTGGCGCCGACACCGTCGAGGCGAACATCGCACTGGGCTTGCCGGCCGACAAACGCGATTACGGTCTGGGCTCGCAGATGCTCGCCGATCTGGGCGTGCGCGAAATGCGCCTCATAACGAACAACCCGACGAAGATTGTCGGTCTCGAAGGCTACGGTCTCACGATCGTCGAGCGCGTGCCGCTCGAAGTTCCCTCGACCCATTACAACGCGCGGTACCTCGAAACGAAACGCGAGAAAATGGGCCATCTTTTCGAAGCCCGCGCCGACGCAGACGACGCTGCGCTCGCAAGCGCCGCAACCGCGACGGCACCGCGATGAAGCCTAGCGCCGAACGGGATCCTGCGCTCTTGCCGCGCGGCGCCGGGAAACGCGTCGCCGTGGTCAGCGCGAGTTTTTACGCCGAGCTCGCGACGTGGTTGGAAGACGGCGCGACGCGCGCGCTCGATGCCTGCGGCGTGAGTACGGACGCGCGCACGTTCGTGCGCGTGCCGGGATGCTTCGAATTGCCGCTCGCGGCGCGGCGCCTCATCGACACCGGAAGGTTCGATGCAGTCGTCGCGCTCGGCGTCGTCGTGCGCGGCGAGACGCCGCACTTCGATTATGTCGCGGGCGAGTGCGCGCGCGGGTTGATGGACGTCGGCCTCACGACGCGCGTGCCGGTCGGCTTCGGAGTTCTTACCACCGACACGCTCGCGCAGGCGCAAGACCGCGCGGATCCGCAGCGCGGCGACAAGGGCTTCGATGCGACCGTTGCGGCGCTCGCCGTTGCGAGCGTCGGGTGATGGGGCTCGCTTGTTTTGCGCCGGTGCATCCTCTATACTGCGGCCTATGCGCGGCGCCGATTTAGGGCGTCGCTGCTTCGCCCGTTGGGGGATTCGTGGAAGATAAAACGTTGCTGTGCAAGGACTGCGCGACGCAGTTCGTCTTCACCGTCCGCGATCAGCAATTCTACGCCGAGAAGGGCTTTGAGAACGAGCCGCAGCGCTGCCGCGACTGCCGCACGCAGCGCAAGACGCGCGGGCGCTCGAGCTCTTCGCGAGAAATGTTCGAGGCCATCTGCGCGCAATGCAACGTCGCGACGACGCTGCCGTTCAAGCCTCGCGGCGATCGGCCCGTGTATTGCCGCGACTGCTATGCGGCCGGCGCAGCCGCGGGCGCTGCGCTCGAGTCTGCCACCGCGCCGTAACCGCGGCGGTCGAGGCCCGCGGCGCGGGCCATGCGAATAGCGGCGCCATGGAAGTGGTCTGGTGGGAAGCGCAAGACGGGCGGCCTGCGGCCGTGGGATACGTCGATCAACGGCGGTTGCCGCATGAGTCGGTCCACGCGCGGGCAGAGACCGTCGATGAGATCGTCGCGACCATCGCCGGCCTCGGCGTACGGGGCGCGCCCGCAATCGGAATCTTCGGTGCGTACGGCGTCGCACTCGCCCGCAGCTTGCACGCGGAGGCCGATGCGTTCGCGTCAGCCGCGGACCGGATTCGCGCGGCGCGTCCAACCGCGGTCAACCTCGCCTGGGCCGTCGACCGCGTGCTCGCCGCCGGGCCCGAGGGGCTCTTAGCCGAGGCGCTGGCGATTCACGCCGAGCAACGCGCCGTCGATCGGGCGATCGGCGAGCATGGCGCGGAGCTGATGCCGGCCGCCGGTGCGGTGCTCACGCACTGCAACACCGGAGCGCTCGCGACCGCCGGAAGCGGCACGGCCCTGGGCGTGATCGTCGCCGCGTACGAGCGCGGCCGCAAGCTGCACGTTTTCGTCGATGAGACGCGCCCGCTGCTGCAGGGTGCGCGGCTGACGACCTACGAGCTCGCACGTTCCGGAGTGCCCGCGACACTCATCGCCGACGGTGCGGCCGCCGCAACGATGCGCGCCGAAAACGTGCGCGTAGCGATAGTCGGTGCCGATCGCATTGCGACCAACGGCGACACGGCCAATAAGATCGGAACGTTCGGCGTCGCGATCGCCGCGGCGCATCTCGGTATCCCATTTTACGTCGCGGCGCCGCGCTCGACGATCGATTTCGCGCTGCGCGACGGCGACGGCATCCACATCGAAGAACGCGCTGCGGCGGAAGTGCGCGCGTTCGGCGGCATAGCGACGGCGCCGGCCGACATGCCGGTCTACAATCCCGCCTTCGACGTCACGCCCGGCCGCCTCATCGCGGGCATCATTACGGAATACGGCGTTGCGCGGCCGCCTTACGACGAGTCGCTTCCCGATCTCGCGACGCGCCCGGCCTTGGGCCTGCTGCTCGGCCGCGCGTAAGGCGTTGAGATACTACGATTTTTGCGATAAGCCGCCGAAGATCGGCCGCGTCGTCGTCATCGAGGGCGTGGAGCGCACCTTCGCCGACCGCGCGCTTTCGCTCGTCATCGAGCGCACGCTCTCGCCCGCGGAACGCGACCTGAACCTCGATCGTTTCGTTGCGAGTGCACTCGACGGCTTCGGGGTGGTCGCCGCGGCCGTCGCGGCGCTGCCGTTCCTCGGCACGACGCGCGTCGTCGTCGTGCGCGGCGCGCAGGAATTGCGTGCCGAGCCGCGGCGCGCGTTGCTCGCGGTCGCCGAACGCGTTCCCGAGGGCAACACGCTGGTCATCGAAGATCTCGTCTCACCCGCAAGCAAACGGCCCGAGCCGCTGGGAAAACTTCTCGGACGCACGGCGCTGCGCATCGACACGACGCCGGGCCCCGATGCACGCGAACGCTACGTCCGGGAGACGCTGCGCGATCTCGCGGTGAGCGCGGAGCCGCGCGCCGTCGCGCTGCTGGTCGACGGCGATGCGGATCTCGCGGGCGTGCGCACGGACCTCGAAAAGCTCGCTTTGGGCGGCGCGACGATTTCCTTCGATGACGTCGCCCGCGAGACTCTCGCGACGGCAGACGTTCGCGCGTATCAGTATGCGAGCGCCGCGGTCGCGGGCCGCGCCGCCGAAGCGCTCGGACTCGCGCACGAACTCTTTTCAGCCGATCCGCGCGGTGCGGCCGTGCCGCTGCTCGCGGCGCTCGCGGCGGAGTACTTACTCGTGTGGCAGGCCGGGCGTCCCGGCGGGCTGCCGCCCCGCGCGCGCTGGCGAGAGCGCGAGCTCGCCCGAGTCGCGAGCGCTCTGGGCGAGCGGCGCGCACGCTTGGGCTTCGAACGCGCGGTCCGCGGCTTCGAGGCGGTCGTGACCGGACGCGCCGACGACCCGCGCGTGATCGTCGATCTCGCGACGGCCGCGGGAGCGCGCGAGCGCATCTAAGCGGCGACTGCGCCTCGTAATGGGAACAGGATTGGCGCGCACCTGCGGGCAAGGTCGGCGCAGTTGCGGGCCTGTGCCCCGCTTAGAACTTTTCAAGGAGTTCTCTTTACATGCGTAGTTTTCTCGCTCGGTTCGCCCTCGTCGGCACGGTCGGGATCGCCATCGCCGGATGTGGAACGCAAAACGGCACGTCACTTCCGGTCGGCGCTTACCCCAACGCTTCAGGGGGCGGTCCGGCTCAAATTTCCACTCAGGCACCACCGCCGGGAACGGTTGCGGGCAAAACGCTCGTCGGTCCCTACACGCTAGCGAACTCTTTCACGGGTTACAACACGACCGCAACCGATGCGCCGGGTGCTAACGATTACGGCACCGATCCCGCGGTCGCCGATTCCGGGCCGCCGCCGGCGGCTCCCGGCAGTTCGCACGTCATCACCTTTACCGGTAACAATACGCCGGTCGTGACGTTTCGTTATACCGGAACGATCGGTGCGCTGACGATTCCGCCCACCACGCCGGGTCAGATCCAGGCGCAAAACTACGGCGCGATCATTCTTCACGCCCCGGCGCCGCTGCCGGCCCTTGGTGCGTTCACACCCACCTCGCTTTTCGTGGGACTCGTGGGCGGGTCGGGTGCGACGGCGTTCGACGTACGCGTCACCTGTACGGTGCCCACGCCCACGCCGCCGGCCACCACGCCGGTACGCAACGGCCTCGTGCGCTACGTCTGTCCGCTGCCGGCCTATGGTTCGCCGTCATCGACCGGCCTGCAGAATCCGGTTCTCACGAACGCGAGCGGTACGTTCGCACCGACGGCTCCGATCCTATACGTTGGCGAAACCTTCGGCGCAAACGCGACGTCTCCGGCGGCGACGAGCATCCTCAACGTCGATTACGTCTACGCCGAGCAGGGCGTCCTTTAAGTCGGGCTACCATCCACCGTATGGAGGGGCCGAGTGCGTACGCGCTCGGCCCTTCGCGCTTTGCGGGCGCTCGCTCCAGGCCGCCCGCAGGAACGGGGCGAACCGGCGGTCAGGAGATGGACGAAACGATGTATGCCTCTCCGTTCTCGTGGAGGTACGGTCGCGCCGAATTGCGCGCGCTGTTCTCGGAACGCGAGCGACGGAGACTGTGGCGTGCCGTGTGGGTCGCGCTCGCCGAATCGCAGGCGCGTAGCGGCCTCGTGACGCAGGCGGAGCTCGCCGACATTCGCGCGCACCGAAACGATATCGACATCGCCAAAGCCCACGCGATCGAGCGCGAAATCGGTCACGACCTCATGGCCGAAATCCGCCTCTTCGCTTCGCAGGCCACCGTCGGAGGCGGGAAGATCCATCTCGGCGCGACGTCGATGGACGTCGAAGATACCGTCGAAATCTATCGCATGCGCCGCGCGCTCGCGCTGCTCGGCGAAAGTCTGCACGCGCTCCTGGGTGCGTTTGCAACCCGTATCGACGAGCACGCCGAGCGCGTCTGCATGGCGTACACGCACCTGCAGCCGGCCGAACCTACGACCGTCGGTTATCGGCTTGCCGTCTACGCGCAAGATCTGCTGATCGACGACGCGCAATTGCGCGCCGCTTACGATGCGCTTGCGGCCAAGGGCATACGCGGCGCGGTCGGGACGTCCGCTTCGTACGAAAGGCTTCTCCAAGGCACGGGGCGACGCGCGAAAGATCAGGAGGAGGACGTGCTCGCGCGCTTCGACCTTACTGCGCGGGACGTCGCGACGCAAACCTATCCGCGCAAGCTCGACTACCTCGTGCTCTCATCGCTCGCCGGTCTCGGCGCGTCGCTTTCCAAATTTGCGGCGGACGTGCGCGTGCTCGCGTCGCCGGGGTTCGGCGAGATGTTCGAACCCTTCGGGGCAAAACAAGTCGGCAGTTCGGCGATGCCGTTCAAACGAAATCCCGTCATGGCGGAGCGCATCGGTTCGCTCGCGCGTTTGCTCGTCGGCTACGCCGATACGGCCTGGCAGAACGCCGCGACCAACCTCTTGGAACGCACGCTCGACGATAGCGCCAACCGCCGCACGATTTTGCCCGAGGCGTTTCTGTGCGCGGACGAAGTGCTGTCGCTCGCGCGCACGATCGTGGAGGGCCTGCGCGTGGACGAACGGCGCATCGCCCAAAACCTGCGCGCATACGGACCGTTTGCCGGAAGCGAGGCGGTGCTGCTGGAGGCCGTCAAAGCAGGCGGCGACCGCCAGGCGCTTCACGAGGTCTTGCGCCGAGCTGCGATGACCGCGCACGAGCGGCTCGCCGGCGGCGGCGACAACCCGCTCGCGCAATTGCTCGCCGACGAAGAAGCGCTGACGTCGTACCTCGATCCCGCGGAGATTCGTTCGTTGCTCGATCCGACCGACCACATCGGCGACGCACCCGAGCGCGCCCGCGCGCTCGTCGCGCGCGTCAGAACGCTCGCGCCGTTTCCGAGTCCGCGGGCCCTTGCGGAGAGCGCGACGTGAACAAAGGCCTCGAAGTCGCGCGCGGTAAGACCAAAGCGCTGTTCGAAAAACCGGGCGAGCCCGACGTGCTCGTGGTGCAGGCGTTCGACAATATCACCGCCGGCGACGGCGCCCGCCGGAACGAAATCGCCGGCAAAGGTCGCGTTGCGGCTAAAACGACGGCGCGCGTCTTCCGCTTGCTCAACCTCTGCGGACTGCCGACGCATTACCTCTCCGGCGGCGAAGACGACGACGACAACGAGATGCTCGTGCGGCGCTGCAACATGATTCCGCTCGAGGTCGTCGTGCGCGGCGTCGCCGCCGGGTCGCTCGTGCGCCGCAAGCCGGGCATCGCCACGGGTTCGATCCTCGTCCCGCGCATGGTCGAGATCTTTATCAAAGACGACGCGAACCACGATCCGCTCATCGAGGTCGACGAGATCGTGCACCGCGGCCTCGCCTCGCCGCAAGAACTCGGGATGATGAGTGAAATCGCGCGCATCACCTTCGAGATTCTCGCTCACGCGTGGCGCCGGCGGGAGACGCTGCTCGTCGACCTCAAGATCGAGTTCGGCCGGCTCAGCGGCGGCGAAGGCCGCGGGAACCTCGTCATCGCCGACGTCATCGACAACGATTCGTGGCGTGTCTGGCCGCAGGGTCGCGAAGAGCTCATGCTCGACAAGCAGTTCTATCGCAATCTCGAGACGGTCACGCCCGCCGACCTCGCGCAGGTGCACGAGAACTATGAGACCGTCGCCGAACTCGTCGGCACGTTCCCGATGCTGCGACCGGGCATGATTGCCTTCGTTGCGGACGGGCCGCAAAGCGTACCGCTGCTCGATCCGGTCATTCGCGAGATCAACGTCTTCGGCTTGCAAAGTTTGCGGCGCGTCGTGTCGACGCATCTCGTCCCGGCGTACGTCCTGCAAGCCGTGCAGCAGCTCGACGCCACCTTCGCACGGCTCGTCTACGTTGCGTCGGGTCCGCAACTCGCCGCGATGCTCGCCGCGGCGACGCCGACGCCGGTCTTCGATGCGACGGAGTACGATGCGGACGAACTGGCGCTCGTGGTTGCCAAGACGCTCGCGCTCGACGATACGGTCATGTACGGTCGCGTCTTACTCGTACAGGCCAACGCGCGCGCCGCGGTGCTCGGCGCCGACGCTCAACTTAACGCCCCCGGGCCGCAGGCGACCATTGCCTGAAGTCGCGACCGAAACGCTGCGCGTTGGCGACGTCCCCGATGACGGTGCGCTGCAAGCCGACATGCGGGCTCGCGGCTTGGCGCTCGCCGTCTCGGAAATTCGGGCGATCGCCGCGACGCTCGGGCGCGATCCCACGATCGTCGAAGCGCACGCCTTCGACGCACAGTGGAGCGAGCATTGCTCCTACAAGAGTTCGCGCCACTATCTCAAACGTCTGCCGACCGACGGTCCGACCGTCATGCAGGGGCCCCAAGAGGACGCGGGCATCGTGCACCTCGGGCAGTGGCACGGCAAGTCGTACGGGATCGTCATCGCGCACGAGTCGCACAACCATCCCTCGCAAGTCGTGCCTTTCGAAGGAGCGGCAACCGGAATCGGCGGCATCGTGCGCGACGTGCTCTGTATGGGCGCGCGCGTGATCGGCGTTGCGGACGCGTTGCGGCTAGGACCTCGGGACGACGCGCATTGCCGGTACGTCGCGCAAGGCGTCGTCGACGGCATCGCCGCGTACGGCAACGCCATCGGCGTGCCCAACATCGCGGGCGACGTGTACTTTCATGCCGGCTTTGCCGACAATTGCCTCGTCAACGTGGTCGCGCTCGGCCTCGTCGAAGAAAGCCAGATCATTCACAGCGCCGCACCGCCCGAGGCCGACGGTTGGGACATCGTCCTGGTCGGCAAAGCGACGGACCGCAGCGGCTTTGGCGGCGCGGCGTTCTCATCGCTCGTGCTCGACGAATCCGACGCCGAGCAGAACAAGGGCGCGGTCCAAGTGCCCGACCCCTTTTTAAAAAACGTCGTCATGCGGGCGTCGTACCGCGCGTTCGACGTCGTGCGCGAACGCGGTCTCGTCGTCGGCTTCAAAGATCTCGGTGCCGGCGGCATCATGGGGTGCACGGCCGAACTCGCCGGCAGCGGCGGCTTCGGCGCGGTCGTCGATCTCGACCGCTGTCCGACCGCGCAGGAGGCTTTGCCGCCGGCCGTCATCGCCGTCGGCGAAACGCAGGAGCGCCTCGCGTGGGTCGTCCCGCCGTCGTTTACGCCGACGCTGCTAGCGATCTATAACGACGAGTTCTCGCTGCCGCTCGTCGCGCGCGGCGCGCAAGCCGCCGTCATCGGGACCGTCACCAAAGCGAAAGAGTACGTGCTCACGCACTGCGGTGCGGAGGTCATGCGCGTCGACGTCGACTTCCTCACCGGCGGCATTCGCTACGACCGTCCCATCGAAGCGCCGCGCGCCGAAGCGACCGGCGCCGCATCGGCGCAGCCGCTTTCGGCCGCCCTGCCGACCAATAAAGCCGCCTTCGGCGAACTCTTCGAAGCGCTGCTCGCGCATCCCGACGTCTGCTCGCGCGCCTCCATCTACGAACGGTTCGATTCCGTCGTGCGCGGCACGACGGCCATCCCGACAGGCTACGCGGATGCGGGCGTCATCGTGCCGATCCCGGGCTCCCCGCTCGCCGCCGCACTCGCGGTCGACGGCAACCCGCGTTACGCCCTAGTCGACGTGCGTCGCGCGGCCGAACTGGCGGTCTGTGAAGCGGTCCGCAACGTCGTGTGCGTCGGCGCGCGGCCGGCCGGCCTCACGGACTGCCTCAACTTTGGGAATCCCGAAGTTCCGGCGCAGATGGGCGCCTTCGTCGCGGCCCTCGACGGTATCGCGCACGCCGCGCGCGAACTCGCCGTGCCGTTCGTCTCGGGCAACGTCAGCCTCTACAACACCTCGGCGTCCGGCACGGCGATTCCGGCGTCGCCGATCATCGCGTGCGTGGGTGCGCTCGAAGACGTCTCGCGCTCGGCAACCGCGCGCTTCAAACGATCCGGCGCGACGCTCTTTCGCGTCGGCGACGCGCAGAATGCCGTCGGCGGTTCGGTCGCGGCGCTCGTGGCGCACGTCGTCGATGCGCGGCTGCCGGCGATCGACTACGATGCATTGCGGCGCGAGGTCGCTTTCATGCTCGCCGCACATGGGCGCGGCATGGTGGCCGCGGCGCACGACATCTCCGACGGCGGGCTCCTGGTCGCACTCGCCGAGATGGCGTTTCCGACGCTCGACGCGACGCCGATCGGCGCTCGGCTCGAGCATACCTGCCGCTGGACGGCGGACCGCGTCGGTCATGCGGAATGTTACTTCGGCGAAGCGGGCGGCTTCGTCGTCGAAGCCGTCGACGCGCCGGCATTCGCGTCGCTCGCGGCCGAGTTCGGGGCGCGCGTGCACGAGATCGGCGAGACGATCGACGACGCCGCGATCGTCACCTACGAGGGTGACGGCCGGCGGCACGATCTGCGCCGTCTGCACGCGGTCTGGTCCGCACCGTTGCGCGATTTTTACGACGACGTCGCGCCGCGCGACGGGGTGCCCGCCTGAGCGCGCGGGTCGGCGTGTTCGTCTTTCCAGGGACGAACTCCGAAGCCGAGACATTGCGCGCGTGTGCGGCCGCGGGACTCGATGCGGGGCTCGTGCATTGGAACGCCGACCTCGACGCGGTCCGCGCGCTCGACGGCTACGTGCTGCCGGGCGGCTTTGCGTACGAAGACCGGGTGCGAGCGGGCGCGATCGCGGCGCACGACCGGCTCATGCTCGCCGTGCGCGAAGGAGCCGCTGCCGGCAAACCGGTGCTCGGCATTTGCAACGGCGCGCAAATTCTCTTGGAGAGCGGTCTGGCACCCGCGCTCGACGGCCACCCGCGCGCGCAAGCCGGCTTCGCCCACAACGCAGGCGGCGGCCGGTTTCGTTCGCGCCACGTGCACGTGAAGTTGGCGGTTGCCCCCGAACGCTGCGCGATCACGCGCGAGATGGCGCCAGGCACGGTGCTGCCGGCCTGGGCGTCGCACGGCGAAGGCCGGCTCGCCGCGCAACCTCTGGTACTCGACCGCTTAGCGCGCGACGAACGCGTTGCGTTCGTGTACTGCGACGCCGCCGGAACGGTCGGTGAGGCCGCGGTGCCCAACGGCTCGGCTCTGGGTGCGGCCGCGCTCGTCAACGGGCGCGGCAACGTGCTTGCGATCATGCCGCACCCCGAACGCGACGCGTGGACGTTCATGCATCACGATGCCTCGCGCGAGGCTGCGCGCGGCGACGCCGCGGCGATGCTCGCGCCCTCGGGCGGGATCGCGCTCTTCGTCGGACTCGCCCGAGCGCTGCGATGATTCGCTGCGTCGACGTCGCCCTCATCATTGCGGACAACGAAGCGCGCACGGCGCTCGCGACCTTGCAGCGGTTGGGTGTCGGAGCCGCGGCGCTCGAACGCGCGGACCTCTACCGCTTCGACGTGGACGATGCCGCGGCGCAGGGGCTGATCGCGCAGTTGCGGGGACTGGAGACGATCTACAATCCCAATAAGCACGTCTTGCACGTGCGCCCCGGCGACGGGCCGGAGCCCGGCGAAGTGTGGGTCGGGGACCTGGCCGCGGCCGCACCCGAGGCGCGTGGCGCGGTGCGCGTGGGCGGCCGCCTGCTCGCGGGCGTGCGCCGCTACGAACGCTTGACCGCATGGCGGATCTACGGCGCACCCGGCGTTCGCGGGAACGCGGAGCTCGTCGATGCGGCGACCGAAACATTGCTTTGCAATCCCGCGTTCCAGAAAGCAACACGCGCATGATCGCACCCGAACTGCTCCGTACCCCCGCCCAAGCCAAGTCGAGCGACTTCTACACGATTGCGACGCTCGGCTCGCACTCTGCGCTGCAGATTCTCAAGGGCGCGCACGACGAAGGCTTCCGCACCTTGGCGATCGCCAATCGCGAGACGGAGCGGCTCTACCGCTCGTTCGCCTTCGTCGACGAGGTGATCGGAATCGATCACTACGGGCAATTCATGGGGCTCGTGCCCGAGCTCGAACAGCGCAAGATGATCATCGTGCCGCACGGCTCGTTCGTCGCGTACCTGTCCCTCGCCGAGCACAAGAAGATGAAGATCCCCTACTTCGGCAACAAGGCGGTGCTCGACTGGGAAGCCAGTCGCGAGAAGCAGCGCCAGTGGCTGACCCGTGCGAACCTCACCTTGCCGCGCCAATTCAAGACAGGCGCTGAGATCGACCGGCCCGTCATCGTGAAGATGTACGGCGCTCAGGGCGGCCGGGGCTACCTCTTCGTACGCGACGCGCAAGATTTCGAAACGCGCGCCGGTCACCTGACGCAGCAGTACATGCTTCAGGAGTACATCATCGGCGTGCCGGCCTACATCCACTACTTCTATTCGCCGCTGACGGGTAAGCTCGAGATCATGAGCATGGACCGGCGCTACGAAACCAACGTCGATTCGCTCGGCCGCATTCCCGCCGCTGCCCAAGAGCACATGGACATCGAGCCGAGCTATGTCGTCGTGGGCAACTCACCGCTCGTGTTGCGCGAGTCGATGCTTGCCGAAGCATACCGTATGGGAGAAGATGTGGTGCGCGTGAGCCAAGAGATCTGCGGTGCCAAGGGGCTCTTCGGCGCGTTCTGCATCGAAACGATCATCACGCCCGAAGCCAAGTTCTACGTCATGGAAATTTCCGCGCGGATCGTCGCGGGAACCAATCCCTTTATCGACGGCTCTCCGTATTCGTATCTCAACTACAGCGAACCGATGTCGACCGGCCGGCGCATCGCGCGCGAGATCAAAAATGCACTTTTGTCCAACAACCTGCACGCGGTGCTCGATGAGTCGGGCCTTGGGTAAAGCGCGCGCTGCCCTGGCGTTCGCGCTCGCAGCGTGCGTCGTCGGGTCTACCGCGTCGTCCGTGCGGGCCGCGATCGAAACCGACCCGCAAGCGCTCTACGCAACCATGCGTAAGGCCTACGATCAAGGCGCGGCCAGAAGCTGGCCGTTCGCAGACGAACTCTACTACCTCTCGACTATCTTGGATGCGGGCCGCGCGTACTCGCTCTTCCGGCCGGCCGACGAAAACTACGGAGAGCTCGCCGGGCTCGCCGTCGACGTCGCGACGCAACTGCATTACGATGCGCTCACCAACAACGACGCGGCGCTGTGGTACGTGAACGAAGCCGCGAACTACGTCGTCAAGAACGGCGACACGCAGCATCAGGCTCAGGCGACCGCGCTGCTGGCACGCTTGAGCTCGGCCGGCGACGATCCCAAGGCGCTGGCGCAGCAAGCCGAGACCGACGCCCAGCAGAACGCCCAGACCTTTCACCGCGACGGCGACGCGCTCGTGCAGCTCGTCATCGCGGACGTCCGGGCCTTTAACCTCACCCGCGACGTCGCCTACCGCAGTTCGCTCCTGCAGCACGCAGCGGATCCCGCCACACCGCTCATACGCGTTCCGGATCCCGAGTACGGTCTGATGTTTTCAATTGCCGCAAGCGCGCTGGGCGACCCGGGCTTCACCGAAGCCGATCGCACGGCGGCCCGCGCGATCAAGTATCGGCGCGAGCATACGCCCGAGCTCAAAGTCATCGGTCGCATCCACGCTGTGGCGCACGAATTGCGCCTCACTCGCACCGCGCCCGCCGACGAGTACTTCGGCAACCTCAAATTCTCGCCGATCGGGGTGCGCAACGAAGTCGTCCGCATCAACAAGTACCTCGACAAAGGTTGGGGATATCGCATGCAGAGCGACGCGCTGCAGGTCGAAAGTGCCGTCGTGGACTGGCAGAAGCAATATCCGCACGACTTGACCTTGCCCGCGACGCTGCTCGATGCGTACCGTCTGCTCGCGCGCGTCGAAACGGACAAGACCAAAGAGGCGGCCGCGCGCGTCAAAACCGTCCTGCTCGTGCAATACGCGGATTCCCGCCAAGCGCAACAACTCGCGGCCTCGTAGTGCCCGATGCGCGGGTTGCCGCGGCGCTCGAACGATACGACCACTCGGCACTCGCGCTCTGTTCGGTCGGTAGTCACTCCGCGCTCGACGTCGCCGCCGGAGCGCGCGCGCAGGGCTTGCGCAATCTCGTCGTCACGGCACAAGGCCGCGAGCGGACCTACGCGCAGTACTACGCGCGGCGCGACGCTCCGCCGCGCGGCTGCGTCGATGCGACGATACACCTGCCGGACTTTGCAGCGCTGCTCGACCCGGACGTGCAGGAGCGACTGCTGCAACGCAGCGTCATCTTTGTAGCGAACCGTTCGTTCGAAGTGTATCTGCACGAGCGCTACGCGTACGACGAAATCGAGAGGCGCATGCTCGTCCCGTTTTTCGGCAATCGCCGTCTGCTTCGTGCCGAGGAACGTGACGAAGCCGACAACCAGTATGCGCTGCTCGAACGGGCCGGCATTCGCTTCCCACGCACGTTCGCAACGCCCGCGCACATCGACCGCCTCGTGATGGTCAAGGCCGCGCACGCAACCGTCACCTTCGAGCGCGCGTTTTTTTTATGCGATTCGCCCGCGCATTACGCCGAGCAGGCCGAGCGGCTCGTCGCCGCGGGGCTGGTGACGGCCGAGGGTCTGGCGGCCGCACGGATCGAGGAGTACGCCCTCGGACCCAGCGTCAACCTCAATTTCTTCTGGTCGCCGCTTTTGGGCGAACTCGAACTGCTGGGCACCGACACGCGCCGTCAGACCAATTTGGACGGCTTGCGCGGCTTGCCGCCGGCGCAACTCGCGGCCGCCTCCAACATCGCCGTGCGCATGGAAGAGGCCGGGCACATCGCGACGACGTTGACCGAGTCGATGCTCGAATCCGCATTCGAGCTGGGCGAACGGTTCGTCGTGGCGGCACGCGAAGCGAATCCGCCGGGCGTCGTCGGGCCGTTCGCGCTGCAATGCATCATCGTCGCGGGACCGCCGAAGCAGTTCGTCGTGTACGATGTCTCGCTGCGCATTCCGGGGTCGCCCGGAACGCGCTACACACCGTACAGTGCGTACCGCTGGGGTCGCGACGTATCCGTCGGCGAGCGCATCGCGATGGAGGTGGTCATGGCACGTGACGCCGGCCGTCTCCCCGACGTCCTCACGTAAGCGATGACGCCGCAGCGGGGCCCTAAAACCAGCGCGGTACGCGGTCGCGATACGATGCGTATGCGTCGCCGAAGACGCTCGCGAGATGGCGTTCTTCGGGATCGACGACGTGCCGGTCGACCAGTGCGAGCGCGATCGGCAAGAGTACGAGCGCAGGCAACGAGTTCGCACGCATCGCGACGCCGACATACAGCGCGGTCGCTCCGACGTAGCCGGGATTGCGTGTCCACGCAAACGGGCCGCCGGTAATCAGTGCCGTGGCGGCGCGGTACGGATTCGCCGTCGTTCCGCCGGCCCGCAGCGCGCGCAGGGTTGCGAGGCCGAGTGCCGCGCCCGCTACGATCGATGTGCTCCCGAGTGCCCGCATGATACGCCGGCGCAACGCGTCGTTGCGGGGCCGGTCCAGCGCCAATCCGGCGGCGAGCGCGAAGCCGAAGATCAACGGCGGCGGTACCGCGACGGCCGGAGTTCCCTTCCTTAGCGACTCGTTAGCGACGATCCTACCCTCGCCATGATGCTCGATCTTGGTTCGCCACGCGTCGTCGCCCGGTCAGTGAGGACAACGTGCGACCGTCGTGGGCAGCTAACGAAGTGTCCGGAAATTGGCAAGTTATGTCCTCGATCGGGGCTTCCGGCGTCATGCTGGTAACGATCCGGCGACGTAAGGCTTATCGTTGGTAAGGTGTGACTCCGTTTTGGATAGCGGTTCCAAGCACCGCGCCAAGCGGGCCGGCTTGGACCCGTCACCGCTCCGCTCGCCGCCGCGCTACGGCAGGCAGTGCGGATGCGGCTATCTACAGCTGCCGTTACTGCAGAACTTCACCGTATCGCGAAGGCTGATACCATTGAGAGTGAATGGTACTTGGGCGTAGGCCTGCGGCGGCATCCCCGCTTCGACGGCAGCGAAAGAAAAGTCGCCGCGATCGTATTGGGGAGTCAAACCCGGCGCACCCGACCAATTCGTATCGGAGATGATGCCACCGAAGTGTTCGCGATCCATCGTTCGTAGAAGAGCCTTGACGTAAGGAGCATTGTTGGTCGCGTTGATGTCGGCGTCGCTCATGTCGATGAACCACCGGGTGCCTTCGGGCGGACGTGCGCCCGAATAGGTGTGGCCGGAGCACGCCGACGATCCATTTGTATTAGAGCCGTCGGAATAGGTCGCCGGGAACACCCACGATGGATCCGCGCAAAGCGCCGATGTCGCAATAGCGTAACCGAGGTTTCCATGCACGGGGTCGGCTTCGGCCGCTCGGAGCGCATAAGCGTGTACGGTTCCAAGCGATGAAGCGAGATTCGTCGCGGTCGAACCCGAACAACCTGTCCCGTCGCCACTGAAGGAACGGAAGCCGGAACCACCGACGTGAAGAGTAGAACCGGGAGCACCGGGTACCGAAGCTAACCAGAAGTCATACTCGCCCTGCGCCGCTTCGTCACATACCAAGAATAGTGATGGTCGCTGTTTCCGGCCGGCAACATATTCGACGGCACATTGAGCGTCTTTCCCTGAAGGCGCGATCCGTGGTTACAGGTCGAGATGCCCCACGACACCTTATCACAATTAATCACCTGTGCGATGGTGTCCGCGCCCGTGGGAAGTGCGTCAACTGGGAGACTTCCGTCGTGGGAACTCGTGGTTCCCTCGGGAACATACGCGTTGAAGTTGGGGAAGTACCCGCGTCCGGGCTGAAAAAGGAGCGCCTGCCAATCGGCACTCGAGCCACTTACATTCCGAAACGAAGGAAGTGGCGCACAGATCGGGTTGGATTGAAAGTGCAAGCATCCAACGCCGCCAGTTGAGCGACTTGCCAACCGGCCACCCCTCGGCGGAGGCGGCGCAGGCGGCGGTGCCGCAGTGGCCGTGGCGGTCGGCACCGCTGTCGGTACAGCCGTTGGTACGGCAGTCGGTTTGGCAGTCGCTACAGCACTCGGCGCAGCAGTCGGTACCGAGGTCGAGGCAGGTGTGGGAGAAACTGTCGGCGGCGTTCCGTCCGACTGACCCTGGTCTGAGTTTGGCGCCGGTGGCGTGGCCGGTGCGCTCGCCGTGGAAACCGGAGTTCCAATGACGGTAACGTCGTCGAAACTTCCGGCCATGGCCCCCCAGAGACGTACCCCTACTCGGCCCCGTGAGAAACGAGAATCTGTTGCGGAGCCGAGCGTCGTGAAGGTACGTCCGCGGTCGCGCGAGAGCGATGCGGTCAGACGTGAGCCCTCGACTTGTAAACGCAGATTGGTCTGCTCGTTCGCCTGAAATTTGGTGTACCCGCGCGCGAGATTCGTCCACGCCCCGCCGTCGTTCTTCCAAATCTCCCACTGCTGAGAAGCGTCGCTTTCGCGGACGAACTCGAGTTCGTAAAAGTGCAAACGGTCCTTGGCGCGCACGATGATATCGATGCCGCTGCGATTAGTGGGAATGTTCGTCATCGTGACATACGTCGACGCGGTGTAGTCAGTCCACGAGGTGTCGCCGGCGAAGGCCTCGTTGCTCGAGGAGTCTTTTGGGCACAGCTCGATGCTGCTGCCGGGACGGCGGCACGTCGACCATCGGCTGCTATCGAGCGACCAGCGGCTCGTGCTACCGTTTTCGAAGTCGTCGAAGAAAAGCGTCGAGAGCGCGGCGACGCGTTTACGCGCGAGCGTATTCTCGGCGACCGCCGTTGCGGCGACGGGTGCGAGGGCGGGAGTTCCCGGTGGGCTCTCGAGCGGCAATGCGCTCGCAGTGGAGTTGCCCCCGTCAAGCCGGACACACAGCGAGTGAAGAATTGGCCTCTATAAACTCTCGCGGCGAAAGCATTTTAAGACGGCTATGCGGGTGAGTGCTGTTGTAGTCTTCAAACCAGGCGTCGA
>JAABUQ010002171.1_pt1 | contig 39605 bp, 40 predicted proteins | sample 5560001 | NCBI WGS metagenome assembly JAABUQ01 (sample SAMN10711888, study PRJNA513371) | rock metagenome | isolation source: Antarctica rocks | place: Antarctica: Victoria Land, Finger Mt nord | collected 2015-12-18
ACCCCCCCCCTTCCTCCTCCTCTCCCCAAACTCCGACACCCGACTCCACATCCACCACAAACACACCCCCACCAGCCCCGCCAACAGGAACCCCGACACCGTAAGCGCCAACCAATGCCCACCCATCCAGAAAATGAACCTTGCATCCTTCCCATGCCAGCTGCTGCCCCCGGCCCGGTAGAAAAAACTCCACGCCTTCTGCGTGTACTCATCCCCCATCAGCACGCGCACTCTCCCCCCCTCGCCCACCACCGCCGCGGTCCCTACACTCCCCACCGCATTCCCCCCCAAACCTGCAGCTGCGGCTGCAGGGCCCAGCGCCGGTACCCCGGCGAGGGAGTTTAAATGGGTGTTTCGGCCGCGTTTGTATTCTTGCCAGATTACGGAGAGGAAGAGGGGGCCGGTGCTGTACATGACGGTTATGTAGGGGAAGCGCCAGTTGCGGTCGTAGGGGATTAGGGATTCGATGACGAGGGTGAAGAAGGGGTGGTGCGGGACGGCGCCCATGGCGTCGTTGGAGATGCCTGTGGGTGAGGTGAAGCGAACCCAGGCTGGGTAGGCGAGGAGGGGGGTTAGGGGGCGTTTGCAGCCCTGGGGGTCGGTGGTTAGCATGATTCTGTTTCGTTTTGGGTGCGGTGGCCTGGAGGGATGGGTGGGAGAAGTAAGTTGGGGAGGAGGGGAGGGGGGTGGGGACGTACGTCGTCGAGGTCGATGTAGATGCCGCCGAAGCGGGCGAGGACGAAATACCGAATGGCGTCTGCGCGTTGGATGGGCTGGGAGTAGTTGTCAAAGGTCGAGAGGAACCAGGGGTATTCCGTTGCGATCAGCTCGCGGGACTTGGTGTCCGTCCATAACTGGGCGATGTGCTGTTAGCACACTCGCGCATGCATCTCGCATTTGAGGGGGCTAGGCCAGATTCCACCAATTGGACAGGGATACGGCGTACCTTATACTCCCACCCGCCATGCAAATCCACACAGCTCTTCTGCGCCTCCCTCCACCGCGGCGGTACCGTCTCATTCACGTAGGTCTGGTGTATGATCTTGGGAATCAATTGCGGCCGCGAGTTGATGAGAGGGGAATTGGGTGCTGGGATCTCGGCACTGTGGATTGAGTCTGCGGAGCCGTCTTCGAAGAGGAGGGTGAGAAGGGTGAAGACGGAGCGGACGAGGAAGAGGACGATGAGGGTGCTTATGAAGAGGAAGATTTTAAGGGCGCGGCGCATGGTTGGTGTTAGCCACGGGGGTAATTGCTTTGGGCGGGGCGATTGCGCAAATGAGATGTACTTGAGGGGCGCCGAGGAGGTGGAAGAGGGCGAGAGGTGTGGTGAGGTGTGGTAGGTGCGTGGTGAGCGTTTCAGGAAGTTGTCCTCGTGCTCAATCCTGGAGCGGGATATATCAAGAGAGTATCAAAGGAGGGACGAGTATCGAGACACCGCAAGGAAAGCATTAGCACTGGTGTGACACAGACATCTCATTGAGAACTGAAGACTGCATAGCGTGAAGAAGGAGAGACATTAAAGACAGTGGAGGTGAAGCTGAGAAGACGAAGGAGGGAGGCTAAAGTTGGCGAATGGAGAGAATTGCGCGTACGGAACCAATCTCGCACGGGAAGAAATTGAGAGTGGCCTGCTCTAGGCTTCGAGCCCGCCCCAGCTGAGACCCCTAAAGTCTGTGGCCGTTAGGGGATTGCGAGCTGCAGCGATTAGCGGGTCTTGGCCCGACTTCCCGGGTAGATTCCAGGCTAGACGGTGGCCTGGAAGGTTGACCAGAGCTGGCCAATGGCCAACCCCCACGCCCCGCACTTTACACAGCCTCCCCAAGAAGATATCTTTTTCGCGAGGTGTGCTTGCCTCGACCTGCTCCTTGTAGGTGCAGGAGTGGGGGAACTGCATGCACAGCGTTCGTTTCAACGGCCACTGGACACTGCTTCGCTGACGGTCAGTGGGCACAAATTCTCCCCTCAAGGTTCGTTTCGGGCAAGGAGCAATCGATCCCCCCGAGTCCGATGTACTCATCAAACTCCGTACTGCACTGCCTACACCATAACCCTCGTAAGCAACATCAGCATTGCCTTCGCGTATGGAGTACCAGGATGGAAACAAGTACGAGGACCCCGCCGACGAAAGATCGCTGCCAACGTCGCCGACTCGAACGTTGCGCCCCGTTGATACGCGCGTCTTGCCGATCTCTGAATGGCGTGGAGAACGTGCGATTATCGCAAAAATGAAAGGATTGGGTCTTCAGCGGTATCAATCCCCCCGTTTACGTCTGAACATGTGCAGTCTCTGGAAAATACTTGTTGGCCTCCTCAAGATTGAGAATTGGAAGCTTGGAGGGGGTGGAAAGGCGATTAGAATCTTGAGCTCTCTGGAAGACGGACTGGATTGCGAATTCGCACGATGATATCAGCGCTGCTGCATGGAATAATAATACAGGTTCATGTCTATCGTAGACGCTAAGATTCTAGTAGCACGTCTCATTCATACATGAGATTGCTAGGTCATCTCTAGTGGCCGCTCTCCCTCCTCTCCTTCATTTCCTATGTCTGCTACAGCCGGTTCATTACTTTGCTCAATGGTTGAATCTCCAAGCTGGGCGTTGGCCTCAGCTTTTGGTGTCGTATCAGAGCTGACAGCTTCTAAAGCCTTAGCAAGGCTGTTGCTCGATCTAGGCCGATTGACATCGAGCAGGCCCGGCCCCACGAGTGGAAGGTCATGCCGTATGTTGTGATTCCTCTCTAGATACTGGTGAAGGCGTGCGACCTCTCGATCCCAAGCTGGCAAAAGAGTGGCCACTGCAGCCTGCGCAGCCTGGTAGTCGAACTCTGGCTTTGATGGCTTCGGCTCAGACTTTGGCCCCAAAGAATCACGAGACATACCGGATATTTGCCCGCTGATTGTTTTGCCTAGTGTCCGTTTGACGGACTTGGTACCCGATGAGATGGTCGACGTGAGGGCTGCCGTGGAAGACTCCTTTTCATGTAACTTCTCAGCTTCTTTTTCTAGCGTCCTTTGAGAGCTGGCGCGGTCAATATCCATATCTGGGAGATGTAGCAGAGTCGTATTGCGCTCCACGCTGTTGACAAGAATAGTGAACCCTTGCAGGCTTGTCTCGTTTCCGTCGCAGTAAATTTCTTCAAGGGTCCGGTTCTCTTGAATCACTGTCGCCAACGTACTCGCACCCCGGAGACCCAGTCCTTGGTTCGCAATTCGAAGTACCTTGAGACTTTGGTTGTCTCCCAGGCCATGCAGGGCGTCATTGAGGCCCTTACCAAAGCTAACGGCTTCGAGATGGGCTCTCTCGCCTGAAATGTCTAGATACTCGAGTACTTCGTTGCGGGCGAAGAGGTTACGCAGTGCCTGGCAAGTGTCCTCACCTGCGTCCAGTTGCAGTGAGGTTTTCGAGAGATCCAAGTATTTGGTTGTCGTATTCTCGGCAAAGGCATTTAGTAGCTTCTCGAACTCTCTTTCATTTTTGTACTCTAAAGATTGCATTGTGATATGGCTTGAGGTCTTGTTCCGGCGGATAACTTTTACAAGTGCTTCATGTTCATGTTCAAGTCGGTTTCCATTGAGCGAGATTTGCAAATCCCGAAGCTCCCCCGGATTGTTTACCATACACTCAAACAGCGTTGCAGCATCTCTGCCTGTCAGTCGGCACTGGTCAAGCTCCAGAAGTCGCAGTGTATTCGATTGTGGGCTTTGCAGATACACCGCAATAGCATCCACAGTCTCCTCGTTCAATGGCGTTTTGCTTAAACGTATTTCCTCAAGCCTCCAGCTGACCAGTAAATCAGCTGATATTAGAGGTTCAGGGCCGGAGAGTCTTGAGATATTGGCAAGGTTTAGCTTGCGAAGGTATTGAAACTCAACGAGGGTTTCCCGAACAACCTGTGGGTCCAATCGTGTCTTGTTTCCAGAGAGATCGATTGATTCCATAGTAGCCCCCTGGTGAGACAGGCTATGAAGAACCATCTGCATACTTCTATCTCCAAGACCACAATTGCCAAGGTCTACAGCGCGAAAGTGGGAAGACGAGTCTATGGCAGCAGCGTAGATGCAATCGATGTCGCAGTCGGACAGAGCGATACCGTTGAGTACGATCCAGTCAATGTTGGTCAATTGCTTGGTACACAGAGGGAACAGCGCTTCGCAGACACCACATCCGTGATCTTGCTTTCCGTCCGATACGTCAAACATTTGGGATGATCTTCCCTTGAAAGAATTAGAAAAGTCCAGACGTCGCAGACGTCTGCTCTTCAAGGCCAAAGCTTGCACTTCTTGTACAAGAAGCGTGTCATTTACCTGCTCAGGCCGATTCAACGGTTGACCGGATTTCGTTGTCCAAGGTACATGTTCATAGCCATATGGATCGGAGTATTTCTGCAATGCATCCAAGCTGACATTCCTGAACGAGAGGGAGCCAAAAGACTCGTTGTAGCGTAAAGATCTCATGACAACCAGCAATTCGAGGATATTATACTTCTGTCCCGGGTCGTACGGTGATATAAGCTCAAACGCAGGAGCATCCTCGAACGGGTATGTCACCTGGTATCTGATTCTTGAAACGTCAACCTCATATGCAGAGCAGTATGCACTCATTGTGCGATTCAACGCCTGATAATCTTCATCGCCTGATGGCGGGGCTGGGAGCAACTCATTGTCCAAGTTTTCGGGGACATGCCAGGCGAATGGTTGCTCTAGCCATTCCGGCCTTATGAAGTCAGCTGCTTGTCGAATCCATAAGGCGATGTCGGTGACACAGCAAGAAGCTAAAAACAGTGTCGATGGCTGCCGTAAAGGTATCTGCCAGCTGATCAACACAGATATGACTGAATGAGATGCGCACTTGCACCATCTCAACGGCGAAAAGGACGACATACCCGAAATGCAAGACTAAACGCGTCGTCTTGGTTTTGCATACTAAACGATGAAAGGCTTGCCACTCCGTATGATTCTCCATTCAAACTAGACAGCGAAGTGCTCGATGCCGTTCTCGAGGATCGTGGTAATGGTATCAAATGCACCTTGAAAACACCTATGGCTAATATACATATTGTGGAGGTCAATTTCGTCAAATCGTCCGAGGAAGACCGTGCCCCTGACTTTGTAGCACGTTTTACTATTGTAAACATGTGCATCTGCTCGGGATCGTAGTCACCCTCCTGCTCCACGGTCCGAGCTGTGTAATCAATGAGCTTCTGAGAGAAGCCTTTGGGATCACTTAGACGAGCTTTGATAGCAGCGTCCCGAATAGAGGACAGCCAAAGCTCGGAATCCTCGGGATCATGAAGGTGAAGAGTCAGTGCTGATGCATGCATCGTTTCTTCATCCAGATGCGGCACCTCCACACTGAAGTAAGGTTTTCCGTCATCGAGTTTGTAGACTGCAACAATTTGATTCAACGGTATTGTGTCCCCAGATGAGGATGGTTGAGTCTCGGGCAGCGAGCCGCTTGAGCTCATCCTTGAGTGCCGTATGACACTACCGCTCGATCTGCCCAGCGACGAGGGGATACTGGTAAAAACGGCTGACGCACATGATTGGCTCTTGAACCGCACCAAATGTGTGTCTGTGAGGACAAGGTATTGACTCTTCTTCCGAAACATGCTCCCGGCTGTCTGAACCTCGCCATGACGTAAGATCTGCTTCCCCGTCATTTCGTTGTAGCCTCCGGTGGAATCATCAAATGATGGTGTAGATGTCACGCGGGTGAGGACGTCTTCCTTCTCTCCCCTGAGAGAATGTAAGGAGCGAAAGGAACCGAGGGAGCTGATGATACTCTGCCGCCCCGTTTTGTGTAGACTCTGAGCTCTTGTCCCTGGCAGTATCTTATCCATGCTTTGCTTTTTGCCGATCCGCGATGAAGGCGTAACGGGACTTGGGGGAGGTACGTCCGAATCATGTTGAGTCTCTTTTAGGACGGAGGAGGGACTGGAGGGACTGGAAGGCCATAAAACAGTAGTAGAACGGCGGGCTTTCTGCAACACAGATTCCTTCTTCTCCCGTGGCTCATCGATGGGAGTGAGAGGGGCAATGTCCGGGTATCGTCGACCCGTGCTCTTTCTTCGGCGCCTTTCCGACATGACTGAAGTGTATACAGCTCATGCCGTGATCATTGCTCATATCGCATGATACAGTACCAGTCTACCTTTTCCATGTGACGGGAATTGACTGAAATACCGAGTATCTTTTGCAAAAGAATGGTTGAAAGTGCTTGAAGTGCCTGAATTGCCTGAAGTGGACGGATTTACCGGAGCAAGCTATGAGATCGTACGGTGTATGCGACAAATTGCCGGTTGCTCTTGCAATTGTGCGTCTGAGCCTTTGCAATTTATCTGTCTGTGGCTAATAATCACATTCATGACCGAGATAGCAGAACAGTGATACGATGAAACTAATTTGTTGCTTCCTTATCTCTAATGTAACATAAGCTTTCGACCTCACGGCCCAATGAGATCAACTTCCAACTATGCCTCTTATTCCCCAGTCAACTCGTACACAAGATAGACTCTCCTGTCGATTCAAGTAATTGTGTAGCATTCTGTCCAAATGGCTCAAAGACCTACGCAGAATCCTTCCAACCATTTGAGCAATGATATAAAACTATGTTCAATCCTTTTGCAATCCTTGGAACAAAGGCAGAAGCAGCGAGCAGCCCCACTTGATGCCGCCTGAAATCCTCCACCAGGAAATCGGATTTGTAAGCCGCACAACGAGCATACGGCGGAGTGTCTCGTTGCTTCGGCATGACTCGTGGATCGGCCTCCGGAGTCGTTTCGTAGAATTCTGGTAATTCCAGGATGGTACAACCTGAACGCACGGTGGCTCGGAAAAGCACCTAGCAATGCTCCGGCTGACCATCTTCTGCACACACAGCGGTGTATCAGATCACAGACCTGGGTCGAAGAGTTTAAACGTCGAGCGCTATGCCCTTTTATCCGTCGGATCCCCTGCGTTCCTTTTGCAGCTTCTCCAACCGCTTCTCTTCCTCAACAAGGCCCTCCCAGTTGTTCCAAGTGGCTTCGTCGATCTTCCTTCTTCTATCCCATCTCTGCCGTAACTCCAACGCTCGAGTGCGTCGATCCGCCTCTATCATACCTCCGAACGTCATACCAGACAATTGAATATATCTGCGCGCCATCTGCCTATTAGCTCTCGAGCCTTGGCAGATAAGCAAGGGTCATGTTGGATTGAAGAGGAAGGTGCCTGCGTCATTGAGGGGAAGACATTGCCGGAGTCAAGCAGGGGTCAGGGTTCTGTACGCACACTTTAAATTGTACGGTCAAGGATTTGTAAATAGGCGAGATGAGGTAGCCAGCAACTCCAAGCCCGCCAAAGATAAGTCCCCACTGCAGATGGCGAAACGTCAGCGTACAATCTCAGGAGTATCCGGTATGTGACAGGAGACCAAGATTCAGTATTCAATGAGGATATCAGAACATGGATACCTTTGAAGCACCGACCATAACCCCTTGCAATGCTTCTCTGTTGGCGGCACTGATTTCTGCTGTAGTCTTTGTGGCATGGCTAGGCATAGCTTGAGCCAATGGCTTGACTGGATATGTACATGTAGAAAGAGACAAAGATACCAATCTAAAGATGAGATCGAGGGGATCTTGTGAGGGAACTCGAAGGAAAAAGGTTGAACCTCGGGTAGACTAATAGATAGTGGCCCATTCCACCGCTCGGGAGCAGCTGCTCCATCTTACCAATTTCATTTGCATGCCGGTAGACAGTGAATTCAAATATCAACTTGTGATTCTGCATAGTCCTTCCAGGTCATGCTTCCGTTAATTCCATCCGTACCTGTTCTATCTCAAACAGACCGGTCATTCAACGGGAGATGTCTGGCCACATTTGTCCGATATTCAAAGACAAGACACATGTGCATGCAGCTGACTGCAGGGCTGGACCACGGAAACATAGTTCGAGATGCAGGAAGATACGAGGTACGACTGAGGCTACTCGGATGGAGTGGAGGAGTTGATGGCTGGGGGGGGGGGGGGTGTCGGTGCATGCAAATGGGGGAAAGGTGAGGAGGGAGAAGACCTGTTTAGCTAGGGTTCTCGAGGGGTTTGGAGGGTGTAGGTTCATTGAGGATGAGGGCGTGATCGTGCCACTTCGAACACTGGATGAGGCTGCGAGCGACCCAGTCCGAATGATACATTGACTTGCCGCATATGTGAATACAGGGGTTATGGGTCAACGCGCGAAGGAAGCCGTTGTACAAGATATCTTGCCCAAATAGACCAAGGCCATAAATCTCAACAGCCTCCAACATCACATCAGATCAATCGAATAGCCTCCACCCAACGCAACTGCAACCAGATACATTCCCTGGCCATATCCACTCCCCCCATCCCCCCCCTCCCCGCCCCCCCCAACCCCCCTTCCTCCACACCCCTCCCACATCCTCCCTACAAAACCCCCTTCGTACTCCCCACCTCCCCCCCCACCCTCACACAAGCCATCCTACACGCCCCCGCCAACGCCTTAAACGCACTCTCAGCCCTATGATGATCATTTCCCCCCCTGACCACATCCACATGCAACGTCACCCCCGCCGCCATCGCCCAACTACTCAACCCATGCCCCACCATCTGGCTATTCAACCCCCCAATCATCGGCCCCTGGAAGCCAAACTCCCCCACAAAGAAAGGGCGCGAGGAGATATCCAGCACGGCGCGGGAGAGGGCCTCATCTAGTGGGGCGTAGGCGTGGCCGAAGCGGGCGATGCCGGCTCGGGGCCCGAGCGCGCTGGTGAAGGCGGTGCCCAGCGCGAGGAAGGTGTCTTCGGTTGTGTGGTGGTCGTCGACTGTGATGTAACCATCAGCGCTGCGCTGCCCTACTACAAGTTACACGGGGGGCGTAGGGGAATGGTAACGTACTGGCCAAATCCCCCCTGCACCGAACCCGCAGACTCCACCCCGCGTGCTTCGCCCACGCGTGCAGCATATGGTCCAGAAACCCAATACCTGTCCAGATCCAGATGTGCTGTGCGGCCGTTATCTGTGAGGCGTGGTGCGTGGTTTCTTGAGAGGGGATGGGGGGATTGGGGGCGACTGCGGAAGGGGTGAAGAGGTGGGAGGAGGGGAGGTGGGCGAGGGGGCCGCCGTCGAGGGAGAGGGAGACTTGGATTTTGGTTTCGGAGGTTGTGCGGATTATTAGGGCGGTGCGGGGGGCGGGGGGGGTGTCAGCCATTCTTGGGGAGGGGGGTGTGTCGCCCATTTTTGGGGTAGGGGGGGAGAGGATGGGGAGGATGGGGATGGGAGAGGAAGTCGAGGGTCGATTTTTGGTGGTTGTGGTTGGGGTGGTGGTTTGTTATGATATTGAGCAGGTTGTGATAGTCTGTCGTTAACGGGAGGAACCGCTTTGTTCAAAGAACGATACTATTGGACAATTGCACGACAGGTCTCCCAGAGAGAAGAGAAGAGTTCATATAGTGCTATGCAAAACATGGGTATATTATGAGACCAGCTCAAAGCCTCAATGAGAAGACTCCTCCCCTGGAAACTCATCCTTACCATCCTTCTCCTCAGGCTCACCCTTCTCCTTTTCCTCCCTTCCCAGCACCCAAACCCTATTGGCTCTATCCTTCTCATCGACACCCTTCCTCCACTCAACTCCCTTCCGGCTCAGCTCCCTCAAATTCCTTAGATACCAACTCAGTCCTTCTTCCTCCCTTTTCACCTCATTCGACTCCATCTTCTTCTTCCTCCTTGTTTGACAAGCTTCATAAAGCGCTTGGGCGCGCCGGGCGTCAGGAATGTCGGATAGGGAGTACTCGATCGACCATTTGTCTTCTGCAGTGATCTTTTCCGGGCGCAGGACGTAGGAATTGTTGATCTTGTTGCGGAGGGTGAGTGTCATGGCCAGGATGTTAGGTTCCGCATCCGAGGGAGTGGGTTGGGCGTCGAGGTATGCCGAGTCGGCTTCGGGATGATCGGAGTCGAGCTCGCTATTGGAGGAAAGCGTGGCTGGATCCTCTGTTGTGCTCGGCTCGTCTTTACTGCTGGGAGCATTGTCCCCCACGAGACCTTCGTTGCTTCCAAAGCTTGCTCCAGAACTGGTGGCAGTATCCTCCACGAGGCCTTCGTCGCTTCCAGAGCTTGCTCCAGAGCTAATATTTGTGTCCTCGATGAGACCTTCGTCGCTTCCAGAGCTTGCACCAGAATTGGTGGCTGTATCCTTCATCGTGGTCTCTTCGGCTCCAGAACTTCTTGTATCAGATGTGCCATTTCCAGCTTCGATATCGGCGGTCGCGTCCTGCTCACTCGCTTCAATGCTTGATGCAGGGAAGCCATCTTGGTCAATCTGGTCTTGTTGCAGTCCAGCTTCAGACTCTTTTTCAATAGTGACTTCTTCAGGATTGGTATCCTGGCTGTCCTCCCCGTCAACGATTTCATGTTCTTCCTCGTCCTTCTTTTCTCCGTCCGCGGTATCCTCTTTATCCTCCTCTTCCTCTTCTTCATTCTCCTCTTCACCGTCATCCACCTCGTCTTCATCTTCGTCTTCCTCATCTTGTCCCTCCTCTTCCTCATCTTCATCTTCGGCACTCCCCGCAACTCCAGCATTCGCGTAATCGTCCTCCTCCACTTCAGTCTTGTTCGCGTAAAAAGGACCATGCTCAAAGACCTCAAGTCCATCAGCGTCCTCACCTTCCCCTCCATCCTCTGTATCGGCCAAGGTTGCTGGATTGTCCTCAAGCCCAAGCTCGTCTTTGTACATGGCATCCTCAACGTTCGCTTGAATGTCAGCCCACCTTGGATCATCTTCCTGAGACCGTCCCTGAGTAGCTTCATCTCGTTTCAATCCTAATATTTCTCTCTCGAAAGCTTCGATTTTGGCGTCATTATGAGATTGTATCTCCACTACTTGTTCTTCTGTTACAGGTTCGGCAAATATGTACATGAAAGGGGTGGCAGCATCACGGGTCTCGAAGTGAACGCGTAGGGACTGAATAGATTAGCGGATCGAAGGGAAAGATCAGGAGAGCGGCTCACAGTCTCGGGATATTTCTTCGTAGCCTTGTCCAGAATCTTGTTCAAAAGGTCCAAGCTCAAAGTAAATTCTTGATCCCCAATAGCTGTGTCCCACTGACCATGGATTGCCGCATCCATCTCAGGCAGACTGATGTATTGGAAACCGAATATCCTCTCGATGTTGTGGAAGGCCACAAAAATGCCATCCATTCGACCCATCCGGACTTGCATAGAGTACTTCAGGAAAGCTGCACGGATCAAGTCATAGTACTCTCGCTCATACGATTCCCAATCACCATGTCGACCCTTAATCTCATAGCCAACGCCATGATGGTAATTCTGTACGTCCATCCGAATCGAGACCACGGCTCTGGTTTTCAGATCGAACATGCCGGTTCCGGGTAGCCGAGGATCGTGAGCATCTAGTTGTGAGCGCATCAAGAAATCACCCAGTGTAGAGTAATGGTAGGACTCTGGGGCGAATAGTTCCTCTTCAGTTACCTGGTCAGGACTTGACTTGCGGTACCTCTCAAAGTCGTTGGTGTCAAGGGTAAGCAGTTTCTCCATCGACTTTCCAAGCATACTCAGAATATTGGCGCTAGCAAACTCTTTGTCGGCGTCAATCGCATAAGATCCGTCTTTCCACCTTAAAAAGATGGCTGAAGGGACACGCTGTAGCTCCGTGAACGATTTGAGCTCTGCTGGGAACTTCTTGGAGAGCATGGTAGTGTTGATGGGGCGCCATTGTGAGAGTAAGAAATGGAAATGTGCCAATACAGTGGTCATGCTCGACGTCGAGCCGACATATCGCTTGCCGTGGCTTTTGGCAATGGCTTTGAGAGACTCATCTCGCGAAGACGTGATGTACTCTTTGAGGGCGTTGAAGTCGAACTCGGCAACTGGCATAATCTTCTGAAGATAGGGATCGAAATTGTAGACCCGAGACCGAGGATCTTGAAGCTGATAGACCCCTGGATTGAACAAGACTCGCTCTAAGCCGTACGCAAGCTTTGGAACCGCAGGCTGTTCAACCTCGACTGGCGTAATCCGGAGTGCAGACGCGTCGATCTTTTCTATCGACGATTTCGATTTCGCTAGCTTTGTTTTAGCGGAAGACTTGGTCTGTCCAGACATGGCACTTTTGAGGTCTGTTCCAACCCCAAGCAAGTCCGGGTCAGTATCTTGTCCTACTTTCCGGAATGCGAATGTCCGTGGGATCTTCGTCACGTTTGATTTACCGATTTTCCGAATATTTGGGCTAGCATTCTCCAGTTTCTCCCGTTTCTTCTGGACTTCTGCTTCAAGTTTCTCTTTCAGCTTTGCCTTACGACCAATCTCGGCTTCTTTCTTTTCCTGCTTTGTCTTCTCTTCTGCTTCCTTTTTAGCGTCCCGCTTCTTAGTAGTCGATTTCATGGACTTTTCAGTCTTGCTGGCTTTGCTAGAAGGCTCAATCTCAGTTATTGCAAATGTGGACAATTTCTTCGCCTTCTTTTTGGTTTCTAAGATGCTTCTCGGGCTGGTTTTAGCGTTCAGCTTGCCATCCACAGGAAGGTCGCCGTCCCTGGCGTCGGCTCTCTCAGGTACTGCAGTCGAGCTATCCAACAGTGTGGTAGGATCATCGACATGCGTCCGTCCAGGAATTTCTTTGCCCTTTAGATTCTCCCTATGCAGGGTTCTCCCACCCTTTTGGGTACTAGTATCCTCTGTATTGACTCCAGACGGTTTACTATTCTGCGTTCCTTGAGCTTGAGCCTGATTTAGGTTTACCTTCGCCGCTTCTCTTTGCTCATTAGCTCGTTCCTCTCTCCTTTGACGAAGCCTCGATCGTCTCGATAGGTGCGGGGCTCGAGATCTGTCTGTAGTAACAGTCGGAATTGGAGAGTCGACTTGCTTGCTAGATCCAGCTACCTCTGATGTATTCGACTCTGGCAGCTCTGAATGCTCGGTTCGAGCTTGATTTAAAGAAAATTCAGCAACTCCTTTTCCCGACCCGAAATCTTTCGTTGCTCTTCGTGTCAACGTTTGGGGGTGAATTTCATCTCCCTTCAATCTGGAGTCTGGAGACTGGGCTTTCTTTGAAAGATGCAAGACCTTTTTTCGTTCCCACCTCTTTATAGCGCCCTGCAATGTGCGCTGGCTGGTGCGGCTCGTTCCCAGTCTCAGTGCCTTCTCCAATCCATACAATTTGGAGCGATAAAAGTCGATTGGATCAGAATTTCTTGATATCAAACTTCCTCGTGAGCCACGCTCCGTCTCTGAAGTGCCTGGGGCTTGATCATTGGTGGGGTTACTCGTCGTATCCTTGCCAAATTTTGACGTCTTTTGGACCAGCGAAACACGCTCCGCCTTGTCTGACGGCCGACGGTTGCTGTGGGGTTCTTCCTTCGAGGAGTCTTTCGCCCGCAAAGCGGCTAGGTCTCTGCGTCGTTGAGCAGCAAACTTTTCTTGAAGCAGTCGTTGCGACTCGGCAAACGCGGCCGTTTCGTCTACCCCAGAAGTCGAGGCCTTGGTAAGTCAGTAACGACCCTTCATTATTCGAAGAGAATCAAACACCTTCTCCTTCGCCTCTGACTTCTGTTGCTTTTCCCCATTGCTGTCCTTGACCGCGGCCTCCTTGGGTTTCTTAATAGCTTCTCTGGATAGAAAGGCTCGTATCCTAGCAGAGAAGCCTGTCGAGGAGCTAGGGGTTTCTGGTTCGTTGCGCTTTGTAGACTCATTGGTGTGCTGGTACCGTCGAGTTCTTCGATTGCTGGACGGGGTGTTTTGCAACCGGCAAGACAGGCAGACGTATCCACGCGTAGATGTAACCGCGTTTCTGGCATACCTGGCATGCATTAATGAGATACCCTTTCTGTCGAAGAAAATCTACTTGTTCAAAAAGGACTGGAATAAGACGCACTACTTCGCCCCCGTCCATCTCCATTAAAAAAAGTCGCGGACGCTAACAGACTTATACCCGAATATCTCCCATGCCAAGCATCTGGACCCCCAGCCTCAACTTGCAACCACCTCATCCACGATCCCCATGTTCCCTACATCTTAAGACTACAATCCGCATAAACCACCTGAAGAACTTCCCCTACAATTGCCGATACGAAAAATGAGCTCCCACAGTCTCTTCCGCTTCCCCAAACCAGAATGGGTCAACAGCCCCAACACACGCACAGCAGGCGTTTACCTAGCCGGCGCACTCGTTCGTCCACCTTCGCCGTTCACCCCCCCTCAAATCCCCCATCTAACCCCCCCCTCCCCCCCCAACAGTTCTCCCTCGGTTTCTTCTTCTTCATCGACGCCTCCACCCTCTCCCACTCCGCCAAAAACGGCAGCACCATCCACATCAACTTCGTGGACTGGATCCCGGGCATCTGCTCCGCGCTGGGCATGCTCGTCATCAACAGCATCGAGAAGACGCGGCTGAGCGCCGATAGCTACAGTTACAGTGGGACGGGCGTGGCGTGGAAGGCGCGGTTGGTGCTGTTTTTGGGGTTCGCGTTTATGGCGGGGGGGCTGGCGGGGAGTGTGGTATGTGATCTCTTTTTCGTTTTCTGGGGAGGGGGGAGGGGAGGGATGGAGGGAGGGAGGGAGGGAGGGAGGGAGGGAGGGCGAAGGCTGACGTGTGATAGGCTGTGCTGGTCCTCAAATACGTGGTGCCCGAGTATCCGTTTCCGACGCTGTATTTTGGGATTGCGAACGTGGTTGCTAATGCGTTGATCATGTTGAGGTGGGACTATCTGTGCTCATAGATACTTGTTCGTGCTAATTGTGAGATAGCTCCGTCGTACTGTGGGTGAGCCAGAACATGGAGGATGATTATACGTACAATCTGGCGCTTTGAATGGGAGGGGTGTGTTTTGTGTAGGATGGCTAGGCATATGGAGTTGAGGAGCTGTATCTTGAAATTGATGGCTATCCAATGTGCATTCCTCGACATTTGGTCCTGGCTGTTATAGTTGCAAACCTAGTGAGAGAATTGGAATACTCTGCATTTACTAGGACGCCAGATCAATCAGTGTAAAGGTGTTCCTGTGGCGGCGTTGTAATCCAGACCTCGTCGTTAGCTACTCCTGATCTATTCTAAGCTAAGGATTCGCACGAGGCGATAGCATAACAGAAAAAAGAGGAATTCAGAAAAAGCGACCTCTTCAAACTACGCAAACCCGCTCAGATATACCGATACCGCCTCGCAAGCGAAAGGCAAAACACAACTATCGCACAAATCACCCCAATAATACCAAAAAACCACCCCAAACCGGCCGTTTCCTTACCCGGCACCTCCACATTCATGCCAAACAACCCGCAAATCAAATTCAGCGGCACTAGAATACTCGCCAGCAGCGTAATCTTGCTCAACGCCTCGTTCGTTCTGTTCCCCTGGGCAATGTTGTCCACACTCAGCTGTGCCAAGTAGTTGCTGTGACTCCGTGACAGCATTTTCTCAAAGTGCCCTAGATTGCTCATCATAGTCACCACATGGTCTTGGATGTCGCCGAGGTAGAGTCCGATTTCTCCACGGGGAGTGACAGAGTATTGGTCGTTGCAGCGTTTGGCGAAGCCTTTTATGACGTCGGCTTTTCCGCCGAGCAGCCGCATGAGCGACATTACCTGTTTACGGCAGTTGCCGATTTGTCGGAGGAGCGGGGTGAAATCCTCCGTGCGGGCGACGAAGACTTGGTCTTCGATTGTGTCGGCTTCGAGCTCGATTTTGTGGATTGGAGGACCGAATGTGTCGACGATGTTGTCACTGGAAGGGAAAAATTAGTGGTGGGTAAAGGAACTTTGGGGTGGAAAGGCCATACATCATAGCATAGCAGATCCAGTCAGCTGTCAGGGCCATGTAATCTCGGAGCTTTCCAATACGCTTGCGGACGTTCGCTGCATGTGGGGATTGGGTGTAGGTGATTGTAATAATGCCTTCACGGAAGACGACCATGTACACATTCACTGGCTCCATGTAGTCCTCGCTCTTTTCATCCATTTGGAAGAACGATCGGAAGCAGACGAAGTAGTACTGCTTGAACAGTTCTACCTTCTCGCGAGCTTCTTGGGTGATGATATCCTCCGTTGTCAGGCGATGGATCCCGAAAGCTCTCTGAAATACTTGGAGTTCAGCCTCGGTAGGGTTCAATATATCAAGCCACCAGGCGCCGCTCTCCTCGGGCAGTTCAAACAGATCGCGGAATGTCTCACCAGGTGTAAGCAGATCCCCAAAATCAGGCGCGTGGATTGTCTGCTCAAGCTCAGAAGAGAAGAAGCTGTACCGACTGGGTTCTGCAAGGCTTGGTCGATGTTCCTTCGATCCCTTAGCATCCAATGGGTCACCGTCCTCGGCATCGATCACCTCGCTCTTGTCGTCGATGGCATACTCTATGTCTGGCTTGAGCGTGCTCGCGTTTTGCGTTGTGTTAATCTGTGGGATTATATGGGCCCGCAGCTCGTCGAAGGTTCTAGGCCTGTTTCCGTGAGAGCTAAAGCTGAGCTTCTGTCGGCAGACATGGTCCTCTGAGGACCTGCACTTCGAGGTCAAAGCAACAAACTCATCTAACTCTTCAAAGTCGATTTTGTATGTCTTTGTGGTTTCCTCGGGTGCGGGAAAGCAGACATCGTCCGCTGCTGGAACGTGAGAGGAGGGTCGGTCATCCTGGACTTTCGGGCTACGAATGCTTCCTTCGTTGAAAGTTGGGCGGCGTCGATGTGTGCCTCCGGAAACAGTGCGTTGAAGACCAAGGTCAAGGTCCGAGGGGGCCTTGCTCCCAATTGTGTTCGCCTTCTCCCGGCGTCTTGGATCCGCAAATGCATCAACAGAGTTCGCTGGCGAAGATGTTCGGGAAGACCTTGAGGATTCACGGGATCTGTTGGGCGGGTGCTGGCTCATTCTCGTTGTAGCACGCCTGGGGATAACAGGGCTGAGAGATTCCCCTTGATCTACAAGATGCTCTTCAGTGGGTTTGTTTTCTTCCACGGTTCGTTGCTCAAAATCTCGAGATACAGGAGCAGCTTCGCGTGCGACCCCACTGACTTGGACTAGATCGGGCTGCTGCGCATCGTGTCCTTCAAACGAAGCACCCTGGCCTTCAGCAGGGTTGCGAGCAGCTTGTGTATTTACTGTGCCTCTACGCAGCCTGGTGGATGGTTGATGGCGATGGTCATCTAGATCTGATACGGGTGTGCTGAATCTGGTCAGTCCTTCCTCGGATCTGGGTGAGTCCATTGCGTATCTATGTCTAGTCCAATGGTCGTCAAAGGAGCGATAGTCGTAGGAATAAGCAAAAAGGTCAAGAGCCTCTTTGGCCTGGTCCCGAAGAACTTGTAGGGTGACCAGCTCAAGGGCCAACCCAAATCGCAGGGCTCTTGAGAGTCCGCAAATGGAGGATCTGACCCTCCAGATTCTCTTTGATTGCAGCCAGCTTGAAGGGAGCTCTTGTGTGTTATTTTACTTTCTCTAGCAGATATGAGGGACTTGGATAAGCGTGACGGTATGGTCCGTGGCCAATTATGGTGGCTTCTGGTCACCCACTCGGAAGACACTGAATTTTGGTCCCAGAAGAGGTCGGATGAAAGAGAATTGGAGGAAGCGAGGCCCCGCCAACTTGGAGAGACTTGGGCTATGAGAGGGAGCCAGAATGGATGATACGAAAGACCTTTGCCTTTCGCGCGTGTCAGGGTAGGGTATGAGTAAGCAGTGCAAAGCCTTTTGAACTGTGAATTTGCTGGTAGAGTGGAAGCCTTTGGGAAAGAAACGTTGAGAAGGAACAGTTTTTGTAGCAACCAGTGTGGGGATGAGCATTGGCACGAGGGGCAAAAGAAAATTCCCTCGGCTTTAAAGTTCGGCGCTAGCAAAATATTATGAGTCTAGGCCGTTCACAGACACTCACGCTGCAATCGAACCACGCACTGTCAGATATGGAACTATGGAAGGTCTTGAGTTCAAGCAGGCAACAAATCCTATTTTCTTGAGGTTTGATTGTTTCGCTCTTCTGAGATGATGCATTCTATCTGGGCGGAGGTGCCTCACTATAACATCTCATATTTGGTACAGAGACTTCTGATGACTCAATAATCGGATTGACACCGGTTCTGGCACTTGTCTGTATCGTACTCAATAGCAAAAGCGTGTCGGGTAGAAACTTCAGAACGATCATCCATCTTATCTGCTAAGGCAAGCTGGTCGACCTTGATACGGCGGCAAGGCTCCATTCGTGACAGTGATTGATCTGAATCGAGGCGGAATTGAGCGAAACCCTCGGGTTTATTTACATTTGACAGATCCGCGGGGTAGAAGTTTGTTTTTGAGTAGACCAGCTTAGAATCGTGTTAAGCCGTAGCGACTTACAAGGAGACATAGCGTCTAGTCAACGACAACCATCCTCACGCGCAAATCCGGAGCCCTGCTGCCTTATTTCGTCATGTAGTCGAGATGCTGATAAGAAAGACATTCTGGTGACGGAAAAGTCCTTGGTCAAAGGAGAAACCGGTAGCAGACTTGATTTTACATCCTTTGAGGACTGCCGCCATTTTTGTATGCCCGACCATTGCCATTGCCTGCCAGACCGTAATAGTGATAGGGTTGGGAGGTAGACTGGTCGTATGATGGAGACACAAGCTATCTATACTCATCCTCGTCATGGGAAAGACGATCAATAGTTGGCTCCTCAAGTATTTTGTCCGGTCTGCCTGCTGTCTCGCATTAAACACACTGAAGCTTTGATGGTTCTGGAAAGAATTGATGTGTCTGTGGGAAGAGCGGAACGGTGAGGTGAGAAGTGAAGAGACGAGAGACGTGTTGATATCAGTCGCCTACAGCACTAGAGCATCTGGGCTATGAGGGTCTGGACCAACGACAAAACAAACATGCATACGGTGGAGAGCGAATCTTGACCCGAGTATATCGTGCCTGGCGTTCTGTAATGAGTGCATTGATCTATCACCTTTATCTGCCCGTCCCTTCTAACTTTCACCACCCCTCGGCATTCGCAACAGGGACTAATGATAATGGTGTAGAGTCCTTGGAGAGCTTCAACCCTAACGAGTGTGATCCATTTCTATGGAGATTTCTCAGCAGTCCAGATAATCATTCCATGCTTCCTTCTTCTAGATATACGATCAGAAACCTTCACTAAATGGAACGGGGCCTTGATGGCATACCGTGCTCGTTGAGATGTCACTCTGATAATCGTCCTTACAAATGGGCTCGACAGGCCGTGACCCTGCTTTGAGCTGCTCGGAGTCCATCACGAGTGCACCATGGGTCGGAGCGAAGAGCCGTCAGACCTACCCTGGCCGGGATGTCTAGACCTACATCCTCGCTCACTGCGAGGTTTCCAAACCGTCAATCTAGGGGCAAGGTCAGCTCTGCCTCCTGAAAAGCTCGGTGACTCCACTTACCATCGTAGAACTCATCCTCGTCAGAAATATCGACAAGCTGTTCAAAGTTGACCTTGTAGCGGAGCATGGCTCCAATGCCACCGAAGCCTTTGACGAATTGATTGCCTTCGCTGGAGCGGTCGGAAACAAATTCTAGTGCCGCACCATAATCCTTGTAATGCTCTGCAAGCCATTCCAAAAAGGAGCCTTGATCAAGAATCTCCATCTCCTGACCAGTCTCTTTGTCCATGAATTGGTCTCGATCTTGAGCTTGCTCCTTGTTAGTATGAAGAATAATCTCGGACCCAGTCGACGATCTCAGCACAAATCGAGTGATCTCCAAGTTCTCAAAAACAATCAAGATCTCACATGCGCTAGCCTCGAGAGCTTTGAGGGTATCTTCAACTCCATAGCAGACTTTACCGCTGTCCAGGCTGATCTCATCAAAATACTTGCCAATCAGCTTCTTCTCCTGAATGAACTTGACGTTGCTCAAAGTCTCGGCTGCCAACTCGATGGCTTGATTGAACCCATTCTCGCCCCCATAAGATACATCAACGACCTTGATGACTTTGCTCGAAAGGCGATTGTCGAACATATCAGATTGATTCAAATCGTTTTTGAAATCTGCCGATCCTGCGAGAATCAAGCCAGCAACGTTGACCTTGTCATTCGAGATGTAATTCTGCACTGCGAGTTCTGCCACTTTTCGAACATAATTGTGCCTTTTCTCCTCTCGCAGACGCGCGAAACGCAGGGCAGACTGTCCACCACGACCGTGTTTCTTTGGGAGGTCGACGGAGAACTTGTGTACAACATCTCTTGTGTTACCACTCAGTGTTCCGAAGAGAGCGCCGTTTCCATCCATGATGATAAAGCCGAATTTCTGGTCCGACTCCAGCAACTCGCTCAAGGCTTCCGTATGGAATTTGTTGTCACACAAGTACAGAGACGTGTTGATGGGCTTGAATGGCTCGAAGTCAATGTTGATCTTTCTCTCTTTTCCTTCCGAGGTAATGATTTCACCACAGTAGACGACCAGGCCGTTCGGGGGAACCTTGTTGTAGAGTTTGAGACGCTGCTGGGTGGATGTGATAGCAGAGAGGACGGAGAGGCGATTGACTCGGGATTTGATGTTGGATGCAGTACCCTGGAGATCTTAGCAGACGATATGACGTCCGGGGCATCCTACAACGCACAAATTCTTCCGCCAACATTTTTGCTGCTCGGGAGACTTGGTCCTTTGGGGCTATAGTAGGGATTTGTTAGGAAGGCTGATGGATGGCAGGCACTGCGTGTCCCAAGTGGCACTTACGGATGATGAGCGAGATCATGGATGTGCCATTTCCCCTAGCAGCTTCGAGGCGCTTTATGAGCTTCTTGACTTTCCAAATCTCAATGTTCTTTTCGGCCTCGTTGGCCTGTGGGGCGCTCATGGCGCGCTATGGGGTTGATCAAGGACCGAGTCTAGAGTTGTATCAGCACTAGCCAGCCTATTTGGTAAAGATCTGGCAGTGTTTGAGAAGGCACAATAGAAAATACTCCGTTGAGAAGATGTGGGTTAGGTACTAAAGGCTCGGTAAATTTGTAAATATTCTCAGCCGAGCACTATTCCACTTTTTCCTTTATCTACTGTATCGGCGTAGGGCTGATGGTCCACTCACGATATCGTTGCTTGCATTACGGTTGGCGGTTCGCGAAATGGGCCTTCCCCTACTACTAATTCTATACCAAAATCCGAGGCTAGTACTACGAACAGTATATTAGTATATATAAATTGATATTTTATATATCGGACCTCCCTAACCTTATATATATATAAATCTTGTATATAGGTTTATAGCAATTAATCTAATATATCTATTATCGTATTATATTTACTAACTCCTTTCGCTATTATTAATATCAAGTTATACCTCTTAAATAACCTCCTAAATAACTTTTAAAGCAGCTTTTAGAGCAGGCCCTTTAAGGAAATAGCTAACAGGCTCCTTATCAGAAAAATCTATTATTATAAGAGGGTTATCAAGTCCTTAGGAAGAGATAATCTAGTATAATAAAAGAAATATAAGAAAAGGAGAATATATTATCTTTAGTATAGTAATTTAATAAATAGTTCTATCTTTTAAATCTTAGACCTTCTAATTATTAGGAAATAGTCTATTTGTTATTATATAACCAAAGCAGAATACTTATACCTTCTATATTATTATCTATTTTATTACCTAATATTCTAAATTAACGTTTAAAATTTTATCTTTTAAGCAAAACTCTAAGCAAAACTCTAAGCCGAATATATTTATATTTTATTACTCTTAAAAGGGATCTTAGCCCTACTATCAGGAATAATATAGAAAATATAAATATAAATACGTAGGCTATATTATTTATATTCCTTTTTAATAATATAATTAAATATATAAAATTATTATTAAAAATATTATTAAAGGCCTAGCTAATAAGAAACGTTCCTCAAACCCTTATATTAAAGTATTTCGCTAAGGGAGCTTTGATATATATAAGGGAAACGAGTAATAACAATTATATAAATAAGATATTATATAAGAATTAAGCAGACTTCCTAAAGATTCAAATTCTTGATTTATAATAATCAAATTATATAGCCCCCTTTGGAAGGATATTTTTATTATCCTTTAAAATATTATTAGCTTTTTAACTAGCTTTTCAACCAACTTTTCAATTTATATTAGCTTTTTAGCTTCTGCCTTTAGTAAATCCCCCCCTTTCCCCTAATAACGATAGCAGCGGAGTAAATAAAGAAGAGCCAGAGTTAATATTATATAAAATCTATATCAAAATCGTTTGGGAGGATAACAAAGACCTTATTTATTAAGATAAGGAGCCGAAAAAGCTTTTTATTAAAAATAATAATTTTATTATAATTTTAATTATCTTTTATAATATATATAAATACAAAGTTATATAATAGGCCTAAGAATACAATTATAAATATTACCGGATAAGAGTTAATATTACTTTATCTTATAATAAATAAGCTATTAGGGATAGAACAATATATAATATCTCTATATTAGCAAGCTAGTAAGTTGTTAAAGACGAGCTTAAATTATAAAAGGAAACTAAAAAGAAAGACCTAAAAATAAATATAATATATAAATTTAGATGATTAGGCTAAAGGCAAACGATTAAAGTTAATAGAATATAAAATAAAGCAATTAGGAGGAATAGATCTTCTATAATAAATATTATATTAATTAAATATAATAAAACTATATAAAACGACCTTTAAATATAATATTTAGAAGTACTTAGTCTATATTTAATATATAGGAAAGTTAACTATAATAATAATAATCGATATTATTATAATAATAAAGGCTATTATTTGCCTATATAAATAGGCGATATCAGATTATAAATAATAATAATATTCTAACCAGATTCTGATCTTATTAAGAATAAGCCTCTTTTAAGTATCCTAAAGGGTATTAGGAAATATTATAAAAAAAGCAAAACGATAAAAAGCTAATAATCGGAAAACAGTAAATAGGGCCCTTTTAATAGGTAATATATTTAGGGTTATAATAGCAATTCAAGCCCTTATATAGAATACCCCTATATAAAATATTATATTTAATATTCTAATAGAGCAAATAGCTACTTTAGTACTTAAAACTATCCTTATATAACGCAAAAGAGAAAGGAGAAAAAATACTATATATCCTATCCCCCCCCCCTTATTTAAACCAAATAATAATATTTTCCTTAATAGCCCTATCCCTCTTGAATAAAATCTCTTAGAATATATGTAATAATTTATTACCGAAAGACCAAAATAGCAAAGAGATAAATATAAAGCAGTATTTGATAAACTAAATAAAGAATATTTTATATTATAATATATCCAAAAATACAAGAGCAAAGAGAACGCTATATAATAAGAAAAAGATTATTAAATTAGACAGGGTATATAATATCAGATAATTGAGAACGTTAACAAATAAGAAAAAATAAAAGTTAAATATATAAATCTCGTATATCGATCTTCCCTTATTTATTACCGTAATACCCCCCCTAGGGGGGGGGGCGGCGGCGGCGGCGGTAGCGGTAATAGCAAGGGAGCCTCTACCCTTTCGCCTAGCTAGCAGGGTATATTTGCTATACAAGGTAGAATAAATAATAACGATACTAGGAGTAAGGACGCGTATCTAAATAACCTAGATAAATTCTAAATTATTTTAGTATATTTAAATTTTTAAATAGTTGAAGATTAAATATATATAACCTAAATATATAAAAGAAATAGGCCTAGTTAAATATATAAAGATACCAAAATAAACGTTTTCTCTATAATAAAATCTTATAAATATATTTTATTATTATATATTTTAATATTTAATATAAATATTCCGGAATAAAGCCTTAGGATCTCTTAAATTTTCCTAATATTCTATTACGAGCTTTAAGAAGCTTCTAAATCCCCCTTAAAGATTATTCCTAATATATTTAAGAGCTCTTTCTTAATATCGCTTAATTTATATTTTTAATAATAAGAATAAGGTCTTAATTAAGTTGAAATTAAGCAAATATAATAATAAATATTTTAAATATACTCTTTTATTATTATATATCTCTTTTAGCTCCGCGTAATAATAAATCTTAATATTATTTAAAATAATAATAAAGCAAGGCTCTAAGAAAGGATTATATAATAAAAGGAATTAATTTCGAATAAAAGTTAAGAAAATAATTATAATAAAGGAGTTATAATAGATCTCAAAAGTAATATAGCCTTCGATAATATATATAAGTAATATATTCTATCTCTTATACCTTTTTAACTATTATATTAATAGTAATATAGCTTCAATTAATACTTAAGCCTATTTCCTATTAATTAATATTAGCAATATTAAATATTAGCCCTTTTAAATAAATCGTATATTAGATAATATACTAATACGCTTATAGTTTATATTTTTATTAAGGAATATTATCTGCTTAACAGTTATCTAACAGAGCTTATATATTATTTAATAATTTTGTAATTCCTTAGAAGTTTAGGCTGCTTGATATTTAAGCTTCTTCTTAAATTAATTTATCCTTTATAAAGTCCTTTATATAATATTTTTGTTAACTTTCAAATTATAATTATTATATAAGAATTAAGTTATCTTATTCAGATAAGCCTAGAGACGGTCTTTGAGGTATATAAGTAGTATATTATAATATAACTTATTAAGCTTAAAATCTTATTTCCTCTTATCTTTCTTAATATATACTTCGCCGGTAAATTTTTAATAGGCCCTTATATACTCTATAATACGATAGCCGATATAATATTTTATTATAATATATTTATTTAGCCAGCCTAATTGGAGTTCGTATTTAATATCTTTCCTAACTAAAACTGCAATTAGGGGGGGTATAACAATAGCAGAGGGGGTAAAGAATTTGCTAGGGGATAGATATCTAATAGTAAATATATTTCAGTTGCTATATATATTATTTATATATATATAGGGCCAGGGAGGTCCGATATACAAAATATCGATTTGTACGTATTAATATACTATTCGCGGTACTAGCCTCGGATTTTGGTATAGAATTGGTAGTGGGGGAAGGCCCATTTCGCGAACCGCCAACCGTAATGCAAGCAACGATATGTCATTTGGACTCATTTACCACCGTAACCAACTCGGGCAACTCATAGTCTGTCATATATGTGTCATTCATACATCAGATCATTAACCTGCACATCCTCCATGCTCCAACTGAGTCTCCTCGCCCCGGAGACTGTATCTTTGAATACAAGCACCATGATTGGCCAGCAAGCTTATCATCCGGACCTGATGGAGGGGCTCTCTACCTTACCTTAGTACCCGGAATCGGGGGTCCCCTCGGTCGAGCAAAGTCTGCTTCACGTGGTATTTCTTCTCCTCTCTCTTCGCTCATGCTCGTTGCTGCTTCTCCTTCCTTCAAGCAGGCTCGACGACCAGCGAATTTCAGTGCCTGTACCTGTTATTGTTGTTGTGCCTGTCCTACCGGCCCTTTCCATTTATGATGGAAAGGTAAAAATACTTCTCCACAAGCAAATTCTTCGACGGTGGCTTTCTGTCTACTAAGTCGTTGCAGCGGCTCTTCATTTCTCATACACGGTTTCGTTCGAATTGACCTTCTGGCTCTCACCATTGTGACTATGGCGGTGCGGTGATGTAATACACAGCGATGTCGAAGAAGCCTATGAATTGGGATGATTACGAGTATGGAAGATCGCCCAGACAGGGCTCAATAGGCTCGCTGGGAAGCCATGTCCAATTTGAGGCTCCATATACGCCCCCTACATCAGATTGTCATCATGTCCCTCGACCGAATGGTGGCGATGGAGACGGTGAAGCGAACGAGGTGCTGCGACATCGGAGGTTCGTCTTGCATTCTCTCTCTCCCCTTCCATCTTCGAAGGTGATCCGCTTTCCTTTCTCTCAACAAGATGCTGGTGGTGCTGAACAACGTGCTCGGAATAGATCCTCCCTCTCCATAAGAATTAATTCCATTGCTCAAGCCGGTGGTCCAAACAGCCTGGAAAACTTCGCTCGTTCTTGGTCGCGTGCGGCAGGATATGTGTTCTTAGAGAGGACGCCATCGTTTGTTATATCGGATCAAGGGGATGATACATTGGGAGCCCGGCGATCAGGAGATACGCCATCTCCTATAGAACGCCGATCACTGCTCCGACAACAACTAGAACGAGAAGGAACATCGCCAGAGAGTGCTATCGACGACGAATCAGATACCCGTCAGCAAGATGAGGAGGCCGCGCCGCAGGGAGAGGCTGTTCATTCAACGTCCGAGGGAGGCACCACGATCCTTGAGCATGCACCCTACCTTGCTTCGCCTTTCGCGTCCAACTATGGCGGTATATACGGTTCCCTTTCATCAAGAGTCAATGAACCGTCCATGCGTCGTGCTGGGGAATTATATCGCGAACAACGGATGAAAGGACGCCAAGATCCCGACAAAGAACAACAACCCCTCCTCACTAAGGTTATAGAGCAGAAGGATGGCAAAAGGATTCAGATTGTCATTGGTCAATCAACATTGCCACAAACTGTGTTCAATTCCATCAATGTCCTTATTGGAGTGGGTTTGTTGAGCCTTCCACTTGGGGTGAAACTGTCTGGCTGGCTCATTGGCATGGTTTTCCTCTTCTTGGCAGCCGTTGTGACGAGGTATACTGCTGGTCTTTTAACCAAGTGCCTAGACTTGGACCCTGCTCTTGTCACCTTCTCGGATATTGCCTGGAAGGCTTTTGGTCCCAAAGCCCGACTAGCCACGGGTCTCCTTTTCACAGCCGAGCTCATCGCAGCATGTGTGGCACTCGTCGTTCTATTTGCAGACAGTCTTGATGCGCTTGTGCCTGGTCGGGGCATCGTCGAATGGAAAATAATATGTGGACTAATATTGATACCACTGAGCTTTGTCCCTCTGCGCTACCTGAGCTTTACAAGTGTGCTAGGCATTCTTTCCTGTCTCGGAATTGTAATCCTCATTTTCGTTGATGGCATCATCAAACCAGACTCACCTGGCTCATTACGGCAACCTGCAATAGCACCGCTCTTTCCTGACCGATGGTCCTCCCTGCCATTAAGTTTTGGCCTTCTCATGTCTCCATGGGGAGGTCACAGTGTGTTTCCAAATATATACAGAGATATGAGACATCCGAAGAAATATACCAGGGCCATCAACTACACTTACATCTTCACCTACGCTCTAGATGTAAGTGTCGCCGTGGCCGGATTTCTGATGTTCGGGCAAGGTGTCCTCGATGAAATAACTTCCAATATTTTGGAAACAAACGGCTACCCCGAAGCTATTTCGCTCTGCATTTTCGTCTTCATAGCCATTATCCCTCTAACCAAGATTCCACTCAAGTGAGTGCCGTTCAAATTCCAACGCGTGGGCAACTCTGCTAACATTTTCCAGCGCCCGTCCCGTTTTCGTCGTGATCGAAGAGCTATCTGGATTCAGCGCTGGCACTATTCCAACATCACGTCTTCTCGGCCTCTCCAACTATACACGCGGTTTCCTTAAAGCAGGCGTACGGGTTGTCGTCATGGTCGTTATCGTCCTGCTTGCGATACTTGTTCCGTCTTTCGACGTTGTGATGGGCTTATTGGGCTCGGCGATGGCGTTCAGCATCTGCATCGTCTTACCGGTCGCATTCTACCTGAAGCTGTTCCACGAACAAATCGGGATGGCAGAGAAATTTCTAGACTGGTTCCTTGTGATTGTTTCTTCAGTCCTGGCTATTGTCGGTACTGTCTGGGTCTTTCTGCCTAAGCATGTCCGCCAGAAAGTGGATGGTATCAATTGAACAGTTGTCACATTTGATTCCTATCTGAAGGGAAAAATCCGTGCCGCAAGCACTCTTCTCAAATTGGGCCTGAGCAAGCGTATGCTCTCACGATATCCTCCACCTAAGAATGAGTATGTTCATACAAGCCGCTTCAGCCTTCATCTCCGACCGTACAGTCCTGGCTATCCGCCTCAACATGAGAATGACCGTCTCAAAAGTGCCGTCGAAGCAGCCATAGGCTCGACTCCCATCGAACCAAATTTACTCCAATCTCCTCAACGGTCTGCCAAGAATCTCGCTCTGGAATCGGAAGTTCGGAGCCCCATCTTTATCGTAATTGGCTCTAGTCCTCACCCAATATCCTCCTCGTAACTCATAGGCATTGTCCGCATCATCATGGCCTCAATGCCTCTACTTCTTGGAAGAAGTAAGTATAGAACCATCTCCCAGCATAGAAGCCGCCGACACACAATCCGTCAGGTTCCCAACCGGCATGTTCCCGCTCCCCTCTTTATAATGTCCATGACAGCGATAACTTTCCCGGCTGCCAGGGGGAACTGGAAAAATCTGAACACAGTGTTGACATCCTACATTCATTCTCTGACAGTATTGATCACCGTCCTTCTGCAAGCTGAAGCAGCGGATGTCCTGGCACCGACCGGGTTTGGTGAATTGCTGGAGAATGCCGCTTGCGGGCGAGGTGGAAGGCATTGGGCTGGTGGTGGCAGCGACTGGGAGGCTGAGGAAGGTCAAGAGGAGCTGGAGAAGGTCGAAGAGTTGCATGGCCGAAGCTTCTTGGTTGGCGTTGTGTTCGCTCAAAGGCGACGGCCTGACATTGAGAGAAAGAAGAGTGAGGAGTCAGCGAATATACCGCCAGGTATCGGCTTTCCACGCCGCGCAACGAGGCCTCCAAAGGAGAGGATTGGACATCCATCCCGAATACAATTTCCTCAAACTCACATCACGTTCTTGAAATCCCAAATATTCCCCGCACCGCCTGTGCAACTTTGGCGGCTAAGTGCGATGTACCCCTGGAGAAGCTTTGAATCCCCACAAAAAGCTTGACCAGCTCTACAAATGGTCTTACAGGCCGACACCCCAGTACGAGGGCGTCAGGGTCCTCACTCCCCACCTTGCCCCAGACTATTTGCAAGGCCCGTCCACACAGCGGCCCGCTTCGCCCACCCCCAAGCGGTGTGATTTCGCCATCTGAAACTAATGCGGAGAGGATTCTGACAGGTGGGCGCAGAGTCCCGGAAGATTGACGAGAGGTCGCTTATATTGGCGGCTTGCTGCACTCCCTTGTCATGCAGCCGCAAAGTATGATCGACATTGCTCTGAAATCACGATATCACCCTTGGCTGACTTGCTGAGTTGCTCGAAGCGCGAGAAAATATTTGGGGTTTTGCTGTTTTGACAGGATTCTGGACGATGATGCAGGGGAGATGCCGATTTAGCCACCAGGCGTGTGACTTTGCGGCCTCCTTGAGCTGCTGATGGGACGGGACAATATGCCGGTGTCGGGGCTGATCACGATTTCAACGTCGATACCAAGCGCGCCAGACTTTGGCCGGAATGAGACTCTTGAGACTGAGCTGTTTGCCTTGCCGGAGATCACGATTCAAACAATGGCATACGGCGTCGGAGGCTTTTGCCGTTATTTGATGCTGCTAGGACGCGACGATGGCCATGACTTTGGTGCGGGGGAAACATCACGTATTCACGATATCGACCTTGGCATCCGGCGTGCGAGGGTTCTGCCATCATGAACTACACTGAGACGGGACATCATCATTCGGAGGCCCCGATACAGCAAAATCAAACGTAACAACACGCAACCATTAACCCATTTCCCTCCCACCATATCAACCTCAACCAACCCCAACCTCCCCAACCATGCGGAGACCCATTCCGCCATCACCGCATCGCAAGCTTCACGACCAACCTCCCATCAATAAAATCAGAATGTCATGATTCCATAGCCATACCCCGCCATCCCGCTTGTACAATCCAACCCCAAGCCGTATACTCGACATGCTTCTTTTCCCAATGGAGCAGACCCTGCCTTCTCGAAAATGGGAGAGGCGATCGTGCGATCACGCCTGAATACCGAATACCAAACCCCCACGCTATTCATACTTGGATATTTTCCTGATCGCCAGGCGGAGTGATCGAACGAATAAATTCATATAAACAAAATTATATGGTGAAGAAGAACAGCACGGTGGACAGGACCGCACCTCTCCGGGCTACGGAAGGTGGGTGTTTGGCCTTGGACTTCGTTGAGATGGAGTGGGTTTCCCGTTGGGAAGGTGTTGGAACGGGATGGAAGGGGTTTGGCTTCTTTGATAATATATGTCGTGTTGGATTTATAGCCCGTGCGCCTTTCTTGTGGTCGTTGCCGCTGAGCTGCTGTTGTCGGGGGCTCTGAAGGGTGGGTTTGTGCGTTTTGCCTATTCGGCGGGGTTTGTAGAAGTGAATTAGGTGTCCATATGAGCATGTGAGTATTGGTGGGGGGTAGATATGTGCAGTGCTGTGAGGGGATGAATGGAAGGAGGTATAGCAACGCGGATACGTGGAGGGGAGAATTGGGATGTTTTGATGCAGGACTCAATTGGATTGATCTCGTTGTCTCTCATTGGAGTAGCGAGGTCGCACTGCTCTCTGTCCACTGTAATAAAATCAGCTCGAGCAACACAAACGCTCCATTTTCGTACGTTCCATTTTCACACTTATCCATATCTTCCACTCTCTCTCCGTACGAGGTTCCCCCTCAAGCACCTTTTCACATCACAGGATCCTGAAAGCTCCCTCCACCATCCCAGTATCCTCCACAGGTTCAATAATATTATACTCAGAAATCTCCGCCTGGTCCAACCCCAACCCGCTCCACGTTTTCAGGTCAGGGCCAGCATGCTCGAGCATCTCCTCCATACTGCCGTACTCGTGCTGCATGTAAAAATAGCTCATCCCCTCGTCCTCAAGGATCGTCTCTCCGGTCGGATCCGCGGGGTCGGCTTTCTGCCACGTGTGAAAGATGCTCCAGGTGCGGAGCATGGAGATCGATTGGATGTCGGTGAGGAGCTTGAGTGGGGAGAGCAGGTGGCGTTTTGGTTCGTATTGGATCTCGGGGTCGAGGGTGGGGGCGACCCACGGTACGACACATGGGTTGGAAGGGACTCTGGGGTTGGCGCCCGTGAACTTGATCGTGATGTGGAAGGTTTGGCCGCATTGCTCTGCTGGCAGTAGATCGATTTTTGGCTCATGGATTGAGTAGTCGATGGTGAGGGTGCTTGGGTTGATCCAGCGGTCTTTCTGGGCTTGGGCGAAGCGATAGAGGTGCTTGTGGTCGTTGTTGCATTGCTCGATCTCACTCAATATGACCACGGCAGGGTTTTGCAATTGTGTTGCATTCCATTCGCGAACAGCTGTGCGATTGCGTCGGTCGAGGTCGGCTGGAAGTTTATCGGCCCGGACAATGCTTGGAGAGGCGACGGAGGGTTGAAAGATGAAGTGTTTAATGTCCATTCCCAATGAGTTGATAGTGAGTTGAGTGTATAGGGAGGGGCAAGAATATGGAAGACAGTTGGAAATGAAATGGGTTGAGGGAAATCTAGGGGTGACATTCGCACCGAGGACATGCCATACGTTGGCGTTCGAGAATGCTCCCAGGGCCTCTCCACGAAGCACCTTGTTTGCCTCAAAGAGACCGCGGTACTCCTCGAGGTGGTTGCATAGTGACTCCGGATCTGGAAGGGCCGAGATCGGAGGGCATGGTTCACTCACGCAAAGGAAGCAGAAGTCCACCACTGAGAGCGGGCCTGGCAGCTGCAGGCATAGCTGCAAGATCTATGGCAAGATTTAGTACTGATTTGTAGCGAGAATTGCTAGAGGCATGCGGGTAACAAACCTTGTCCCTAACTTCCTTGGGTAAGCCAAGAAAGTTGAACGTTTTGAATGTGTCCTCTTCCATGCTATCATCGTTTCCGCCGGAGCCATCCCGAGTGGCGGAGTCAGAAGCAGACGTACATTCTGCAGATGTAGCATCCGTAGAGTCTCCTGGCATTATATAGTACCTTAAACTCTCGTCACGTCCAGCGGCAGCAACCTGAAAAGAGGCTGGCCCCATCTGGTCTTGACCCAAGTTTGCTGTCTTAGTGCTGTCCGTTCCACTCGAGTTTGTCAGCTCAGAACATGCGGAATTATTCGCGAGTGTTTTGACACGTTTGTCGCGGTGGCTGCATTCTTCATGTTGAGCGGTAGGGCTCTGTGGGTGATCTTTGACGACAGGCATGTCGTCTACAGGTAGTCGAGCTTATGTGTGCTTGGTAGGTTGCAGCTTCTTCTTCCAGCGAGTAGCTTTCAAGACGCTCTTTAATTAATTTGGCTGTCAATTCAATGTTCAAGTAGCCAGGCGGTTATGAGATACAAGTCGAGGGGTTGAGTCTGCTCTCGAAGAGGTAGGACGTACCTGGGATGTTAGGTCGAAGTTAGCTAAGATAATTGTCTTGGAGTTCCTGGTGCTTATGCTGTCTGAGAGACTTGAGTCAATACGACGTGTATCTTGTACTCCCGTAGAACTGTCGTGAGGGGTGGAGGTGTCTTACCAGAAGGTGCTTCGGCTGTCTGGAACTTTATTACACAGGGGGGGGAATGCCGGTTGCTAGTGCGATCCTGTCCCTACGTGCATCCCCTTCTCACCTCGACCGATCTTATCAAGCACAGATGGCAGTGATCGACCAGTCGTTTCTGATGACGGAGTAGGCCAAGCTTTCAGCCCAAACAATTTGCGTGATCCATTTTTATAGGGTGGGTTATTCGCTATATTTAAGTTAAGATGATGCAACGGTCCTTGACTTCAATTTTGAAGTGTTCCATGGCCGCTTTGTAAAGACGGCCTATGTTTCCTTCTTTGGTGGCCGTTTCTCAGCCTAAGGAAGCAGATGGAGGTTTGAAGGTGCAAAGGTGCGTTTTAAAGCCGAGCCTTGACATGACGGACCATATCTACACATAAGCACTTCCAATCTTCGGGTGAAGTCGCTTGCAAGGTTGCCCGGGACTTCGCGCTGTTTGCCTCGCTTGGCATCTGTGCCAGTCACGGAAGCGCAAAGGCTCGAACATTCTGCAGGGTGGACCATCTCTTATTTCACGTGCTCTGACATCGATGTCGATCCCTTATGCAGACTAATCCCAGCAATGAATGTTGTTTCCTATCATTTGGCATCTCTTAGCAGAACATTTGCTTTTGTTGGTGAGAGAACGCTCAAGCTTGGGCCGAAGAACCTCCTTATCGGTTCATAACTCTTTTCTTACTGTACATTCATCAGGAAGCAGGAGACAAATGTTGAGTATGTGAAAAGGGTCTTCTCAATCATGGAGAACCACAGCCGAGACTGCCCAGTATCAATGAGAAAATTCAATGAAATTCGATACTCTATTTATTTTTTGACTGATCAAGACAGCGAAGTAGAGGGCTTGATACTGCTGAAAAGAGCACATTTTCTTCGCGTTGATTGATTACATCGCCACAGTCAAAGGCGAATATCGAAGTTTTTGTTCCTTAGAACATGCCAGGCATCTCAAGTTGGTATCGAAGGACTCAAGAGAAGCCTTGGTGTTGTTGATCATTTGTCGCAGGGGGGATACATAAACGTCGTGCACAGTGCCTACAGATCACTGGCCAGGACTTCTTGAGCCTGTTGTGAAGAGAGGAAGGAAGGAAGAAGCGCTGCAGTGTTACACCCAAATGGATATACCTCGGTTGAGATGGCTGCACTATACGTAAATAGGCCTAGTATACCAAGATGTCTACTGCCGTTCGCCCAAGCTGATAAGATGCCACATGCCTCAGCACCTTCCTATCTTGAAAACCAAGAGAATCCGCCGTCTTCGAGCTGCAGTAGTACCGCAATCGGCGAGCGCCGCCCTGAGAGATAATATGGATGACATGGTCAAGTGCTCAGCTGTCCCCCTGGCTGGGCTTGGTTCAGAGCATCAAATCCTCCAACCCACACAATTTATTCTCAGCTTGCAGCAACATGCGTCTCCTCCAAGCCATTGGACAGCTTCTAGCAGCAAGTACAGCGTTCTCCATTGCCTCTGCAGTCCCATTACAGATACAAGAGCGGCAATGGGATCGGAAAGTTGCCCCGAAGGTTCTCCTGATTGATATGGTACGGACGAACAATATACCACTTCCTCCCCACGCTTACATGAGGACAAGTTTCCTCCAGAAGCAGATGTCTGGTATGGTATCCCAGAGTTCAATCTACTGGCAAATAATATTACGGTGCCGGGTCTTTCGCCTCTCTACCCCGACGTACATTGCACTGCAACCGAGGAGGTTTGTCAGATCGTCCTTGGCGAGAGCGGTACAGAGTCTTGCTATCCCAAATTGACCTAGTATGTCTGACATACATCTAGAGATCAATGCCGCCACAAGTATGACAGCCCTGACCTTCTCGCCACTTTTCAACCTCACGCACACCTACTTCCTAATTGCTGGAATAGCCGGGGTGAATCCCAAAGTCGCTACATTGGGTTCAGTGACCTTTGCCAAGTATGCTGTGCAGGTGGCTCTGCAGTACGAGTTTGACGCCCGGGAAATCCCAGACAATTTCTCAACAGGGTAAGCCCCATCTACTATGGCTACTGCAGCGAGACTAAATTCCACATAGATACGTCCCCCAAGGCAGCACAAGCCCCACCGAATACCCCCAGAGCATCTACGGCACCGAAGTCTTCGAAGTGAACGACGCTCTCCGCCAGCTCGCCATCGGCTTTGCCCAAACCGCCAAACTCAATGACTCCGCCGATGCGGTGGCATACCGTGCGCACTACGCAGCCAACACCACCTATATCGCCGGCAGCCAGGCTCCAAGCGTGGTGGGTTGCGACAGCGCAACTTCAGACGTGTATTTCAGCGGGACACTCTTGAGCGAGGCGTTCGAAAACACAACGAAGCTATTCACAAACGGCAGCGGAGTCTATTGTGCCACTCTGCAGGAGGACAACGCCACCCTGGAGGCTCTACTTCGAGGCGCTCTGCACAATCTTACCGACTTCAGCCGCATCATTGCCATCCGGACCGCATCCGACTTTGATCGACCGTATGCTGGGGAATCGGATATCTTCAATCTGTTCTATGCCAATCAAGGAGGGTTCGAGCCGGCGCTAGCGAATATTTACCTCGCGGGAATTAAGGTGGTCGAGGGGATCTTGCAGGGATGGAGCAGCACTTTCGAGAAGGGCATACCGGCGCCCAACTACATTGGAGATATTTTCGGGACGCTGGGAGGGACACCGGATTTTGGGTTGCCGGCGTTTAATAATAACCCTGTGACGAAGAGGAGCCAGAAGAGGAGGAGAAGACTGTAGAGTGGCACACGGACATGATTGAAGGGGATAACGGGTGCATCTCGCTTCAGTTTATATCTACATCATCCAGCGCGTGATACGCCAATACCCATGCCACTATAGCAATGCCGTATCGCTATCCAATCCCCTTCAGAAACGCCCCTGCAATGCCCACTCTACGACCTCCCCCGTAATCCGTACGCCAAACCCCAGCCCCTGCCTCGCTGTACTCCACTCCCTCCCCCAATATCACACTCGTAATGTTTCACCGCACCTCTGGAGCCGCCGCAGCCGCAATATCGTTATCCACCGGCTGAGCCCCCGTGTCCTGGGGTTGCCTCTCCCACAGATTCCGCCAGAACTGCGGGGGATCGAGCGGTCGTTGGCCGTTGTGCAGGGAAGGGTAGACGTCGGAGAAGAAGTACCATACTGTGCAACCCGCATCATCAGCATCTCTCCACAACCCATGATTCCAAACCCGGTTGCCCAATCGAAATAGAGAAAGTCTGCTAAGGACGGAAAAACCTACCGTGCCCAACAATAACCCCACAAATCTCATCCTTGGGCACCGTCCCATGCAGCACCAGCGAAAACGCCATCAGCACCCACGGCAAATACGGCGCCGTAAATACCAGCAACCCTAGAAACGACAACCGCGTTTCCGGGTTCCGCCGCGACCAGATGTAGACGAGCGAGGAGGAGAGGGCGGAGCCGAGGAAGGGGATTGAGAGGAGGGGGGAGAGGAGGAGGAGAAGGGTCGTGGAGTAGAGGAGCAGCCAGGAGAAGTGGGCGGGGCTGCGGCCGGAGGATTCTTCGAGCAGGCGCGAGTAGCGTTGCAGGAAGAAGACGTGGAAGAGGAGGTCCAGGGAGAGGGGGCCGAAGTAGATGAATGTTGTCAGGAGGCGCCAGTACTGGTTCCCCCAAATTATTAGCGGAGGGGCTTGATTTGTGTTGGGGGTGAGTTGGGAGTGCTTTGTGGAGTTCCCAGGGGGCGCGGAGGGGACGGAGGGGGAGGTGTTGTGGTGTTTTGTAAGTGGAGGCAGGGGGGGAGATACCTGGCTCTTGACGAAGACGGCGCGGAAACTGTAGAAGAGTTGGAAGGGGGTAATGATGTGGCATTGGACCAGGATCGAGGTTATTATTGTAGCGCTCGTCCAGTAGCGCGTGCAGATGGGCATCTCATAGAACCATTGTTCCAGCGGGAATTGGCCGATGGGTCCTCCGCCTCCGCCGCCGCCGCCGAGCATGTTGTCCATGTCCATGGTTGCGTTTGGGGTGAGAGAGGGGGGTAAGGGGTGAGTGAAATGGGATGTTATGGTTGGTGAAGAGAGATGGAGGGACTAGATGCGGTGATATATGGGAGACACGAAAGTCGTGGAATCGTGAAGTCGTGGCGTTTGTGTGTGCTGAGAGAGTAAAGTAGAAAGAAGAGAGTTTGTAGTCGGGATTCAAGATGCCAGATGTGACCGCCGCTGGGCGCAGCTGCGTGGGAGGAGGATTGATAATGAGACGATACTACTAATCTGCAAGATCTCTAGTGCAGGTAAGTTTATCAATAATCGAATATCGACAATCGACTTGGGTATAGAGGTATTTGATAGACCGTCGGACCTGTCTTTTGGCTTGTCGGAAAAGTACGTTACTAATAGGAAAGACTGGTATTGCATCTGCTCCGCCAGTACACCAAACTACCCAATTCACGATTTATGAGTCCGCAATTTATACTGTCAGGATGAGACTACAGTGAGGTCAATACCTGCTTCCGCAATAACCTTCCCAATCTGCCATCAATGATTTCTCTCGCTCCAAGATTGCAGCAAGAGATCTCGACCGCTTACGTCCACGGACTCTATGAAGCAAACCTCAGCAAAACCTTTTGCCGGCCATGTTGTATCCATAAGAAATGCCGCTCTTGGGGACATTATACCAACCCGCCAAATCAATCCCAAAGTAAGCCGCGATGAGACCATAACCCCCACTGGTCGCTTGCGAATCGCACGCGTAGTTGCTTTTGTACGTGCACACGTACACCACGGAATTCCCGTTCACGCACGAGACGGAGCTTTTCTTGCTCACCTGCCCCTGCGATTGGCCACAGTAGTGTAATATATGTGAGAATGCCCTGCAAGCCTGGGGGCCGTGCTCTTTCTTCTGTCATTGGTGTTCGACGCTGTTTTGGTTTCGAATGATGTGCTGGAGGACTTGGAAATGACTATTGTCGTGACATCTCTGGTTTCTCGTTGCCTGTGACTTGTTGAGGAGGCGCAGCAAGCTAAGGACAATGACAAAGAATGTACATATAGGATCTCGTGGAGCACTCGTAATTCTTGTTTTGTCTTCGCTACAACCACCCCCCAAAGAGTCTGCTCATTTCACCTCAAATCCTCACCAGCCTTCCACCCAAGTTCAACTTTTGGTGTTTGCCAGAGCACGGTGTTCGGCTCGAATCATTACTTAGTCCTTTAAACCGACCTCAATTTCTGTGGAATTCAGAGGACGGTATTCAGAATGAAGACTTTTACAATTCCGATCCTTGTCCTTACTGCTGCCCCGTGTACCCAATTGCCGTGCCGATGGTTAGTACGATCGCCTGGATCTCAATGGGAGTCGTGGAGTGCCAAACTCTAACAATCTTCAATGTATCACAGGAGAATTTCGACAAAAGAGAGACCGTTTCCATTCCAAGAGATGACATCCACGCTGTAGGAGCCGCACCAGAGGTACGAGCTGGAAAACTAAATGCGGTGCTTCAAGGGAGATTCAAGTACTGACAAAAATGGTGCAGGCCTTGGAAGCGCGTGATGACGGTCTCGATACCAGTCCAGCCAATGTCCGGCAAGCTGCTGCACTAGACCCGGATGCGTTTGCAACATGTGGCAACAACCTCGCTGTCTGGTCTGAATCGGGTGGGGCGCTCGAATCGCGTGATTTTGGTCGCTGTGTGAGCAATCTTTTCCTATCTTCAGGAAAAGCATCTTTAACCTGCTGGAAGTCCTACGCTGACTCCCAAACGTAGTGTGCCAGTATGGGTATTTGTGTCCTAGCTTATGCGCAAGAAGCTCGCGCGAATGAACGGTTAAGCATACTCGTCTCGTTAGTCAAGTTTCAGTCCTCTTTTCTCCCTTGGCTAACAAAATGGTAAGCTACGGAAATATTTATTAAGCTAGATATGAGTGTACCCGCTCAGAGATATCGGATTATAGACGAAGAGTCAGACCATACTGAGCAGCTCCACTCCTCTCCGTGCGGAGTCAATACTGGGAGTGGAACAAGTCCCGTTCATAGTCAGCAGAGAAAAAGACTCAAACTTCAACAGAGGATTTCAGATTATGGTTAGTCTGTTTGCATTTACTAATTTTGTACTTGGAACCCATGCGGTTGCTTTTTTGCACCTGCTGTCCGTGTGACCGTATTTGTTGGCCGTACATTATGCACTTTTTGGGTTAGCAAAGTGACCTAGAGGATGGAGTCCTATGGCGTAAAAATAGGAAATGTATTGAGAATATCTTTCATACGTAGGCACGGAGAGGTTGGAGAGAGAACATAGAAACTCCTAAGCCATCACTCAAGGAGAAAACTATGATGAACATGAGGAGCCACACCGAAGACATTTCTGATCGAATCTCGTTGGAATCGTAATTGCATAACGGTGAATATTCGTTCGACCGTAGGCAGCTGATGAGTCGACTGCGCTAGCTGATATGGAGACTAGTCTATGTACGCATAGTAAACACCGAACATCAACAACCTCAATACCAGTGGCTGGGGAATTTCCAGTCCCCATATCCCCTTCCTACCGTCTACACCTCATCTTGTGCACACGTCAAGGCCAATTCCACGCGCCTCAATCTTCTACCAACCTATGGTAACAACGCAATACACCCTATCCCCTACCCAACAAGCGCAACGCGTCCAACATTCCCTGCCCGCGCCTCCACCTCGGGGTTCCACGCCCCATTCCTTTCAAAAGAAGCGGCGCATCACCTCCCTCTCGAGCGCGCATATCCAGCCGATTGAACCAGCCGACCCACGCAGCCACCCCTCTCCTAGTGCGCCCTTCTGGTGGCCGCGAGTATCGGCTGGAAAGGCCCAAAAACGCCAATGGCGTCCCAAAAACAAAAACCCCAAACCGCCAAACGAACAGGCACGGCGCAACCCCTAGGCAAGAACAGAAAACCCGGGCGGCCGTCCTTGGGTGGGAAGAGCGCGGCGAAGACGACGCCGAACAAGCGGAGGAGTATAGGCGGTGAGTCCCCACCCTCACGCCCCTCTTTTCCTCCTTCGCCTCTCGAGTCGGCATTCCCGTCGCTGGTAGACATCGGAGAGGGAACAGTGGTAGATGGGTGTCAAGGATGTTGCCGTCTACAGTATACTGATATGATCCGGGGCAGACGAGACACACACCCGCAAACCCAAACGCTACAAACCCGGCACAGTCGCCCTGCGCGAAATTCGCCGCTACCAACGCAGCACCGACCTCCTCCTCCTCAAACTCCCCTTCTCACGCCTTGTGAGCTCCCCCTCCCCCTTCCCTCTCCCCCTCCACCCCCACCCTTCCCCCAAA
>JAABUQ010002175.1_pt1 | contig 39584 bp, 39 predicted proteins | sample 5560001 | NCBI WGS metagenome assembly JAABUQ01 (sample SAMN10711888, study PRJNA513371) | rock metagenome | isolation source: Antarctica rocks | place: Antarctica: Victoria Land, Finger Mt nord | collected 2015-12-18
AGTCGCTTTCGTCGGTACAGCTTTCAGCAACACCCTGCTAATCCTGGTTCAGCGCTGTTCCGCATCACGCGTTGCGGGCTTCCATACGTGGCGACGTCTGGGCCGTCAGGTCCGTCGCGGCGAGCAAGCTATCTGGATCCTGGCGCCGGTCACCCGACGTGTTGCCGCTGACGACGCGATCGGCGAGGCCGAGGAGGCAATCCGTGTCGTGGCGACTTTCCGACCCGTCCCGGTGTTCGACGTCACTCAGACCGAAGGCGAACCGCTCCCAGAGGTGTGCACCCGTCTGGCGGGCGACGATCCGTTGGCTGCCTACGTCGGCCCTACGGGCTTGGCTGGGTCCATCGGCTTTCAGGTCCTCGATCACACTTTCGATGGTGAGACGAACGGCGATTGCTCGCATCCGCCGCAGCGCATTCGTGTCGAGGTAAACCTCGAGCCGGCGCATCGAGTGAAGACATTGGCTCATGAGTTGGCGCACGCGGTCCTGCACGTCGACACGACTGATCGCGCGCTGAAGGAGCTCGAAGCGGAATCAGTCGCCTACGTCGTCTGCGATGCGCTGGGCATCCAGTCTGACGGTTGGACGTTCGGCTATGTGGCTGGCTGGGCCGGCGGTGGTGACGAAGCGATCGCCGCAATAAAGGCGGTGGGGGCGCGCATTCAGCGAACCGCCGATCGCATCCTCTCGGGTCGCTGTGCGCAGGTCAGCCTCCGAGCCGACCGAGATGGGTTTGATCGGGCGCCCTGTCCGCGCTGCGATGATCTCGCCAGCCTCGCGAAAGGAGACGCGGTCGCCAGAGAAGGCGAACTTGCCGGGCTGCACGTTACTGTCGAGCGCCACCCGGGCCACCATCCGGGCGGTGTCCTCGACGCTTGTCACCTCGATCGGGGGGTTGCCATCACCAAAAAAGCCGATCGTGCCCTTGTCAAGGTCAATCGCGCCCCCGCCAGGCATAAACATGTTCATGAACACACCTTGAAGCACATTGACCTGTAAGTGCGCATCTGACGGGATGACTTTTACAGACCCCCGACGGGTCGCACTGGGATGGGTCCACATCGACCCCCCTGGCGGCGAGAAGTGTCAGATCATTCTCGAGTAGCAGTAGCTGGCTGATGCGCGACTGGACCTCTGTCCGATGACGTTCGATCAAGCCGAGAACGTGAGCGCACGGCGCTGACCCCGCATCGCGGATGCGGATCACCTCACGAATTTCCGCGATGGTCAACCCGACGGCCTGCGCCGCTCGGATGAATGCCAGCCGGGACAGCACGCCCGCGTCATACGCGCGGTAGCCAGATTCGGTGCGCGCGATTCGGGCAGTAGGCCTGCTTTCTCGTAGTACCTCAGCGCCGTGGGCGCCACGCCGATGCGACGGGCCAGTTCGCCAATTTGCATTGCACCACCAACAGTTGCTTGACATTAGACCGTACTCCAGGGTCTAGCCTCTGGCCATCGAACGTTGCTAAAGCACGGGGGCTAGCTTGACCGATCCGATCAGGATCAAATACTCCACCAAGTCGATCAGCCTGCGGGCGCCCGCGATCCCCACATCCGAGATGTCGCACCTCGACGCCGAACCGGCCCCGACGCGGCGCATGGACATTCGGGCAACGGCGATGGTAACGACATGGCGACCGTCGGTACGGGCCGGGGCCGCCATCACGGCCGCCGAGTGCGCCGCGAAGTCGGGGACGCCGCCCTGCTGGCCGTGAAATTCCACCACACTGTCCGAGCGCTGACGGACACTGACTATGTGCGACGGACTCAAACTTGCCGCCCAGAGCTTCATGCGCGATCCCTCGAAGCTCTCCTGGTGTGTGGCCTGAGGTCAACAATACTAGATGCCTACTGAGATCGATCGGAACACCCTTCGGCAGCTCGTCGCCGAGGGAGCGCAGCTCGTCGAGGTGCTGCCGACAGCGGAGTACGAGGAAGAGCATCTGCCAGGCGCCGTCAGCATGCCGCTGCGGCGCCTGAACGGCGATGCCGCGGCCACGCTCAAGCGCGACACGCCCGTCATCACCTACTGCTGGGATGGCACTTGAGACATGAGCTCGCGGGCCGCGTGGCGGCTCGAAGCGCTCGGGTTCGAGCAGGTGTTGCGCTACACCGCCGGCAAAGTGGACTGGATGGCCGCGGGGTTGTCAATCGAAGGCACGAAGGCGTCGGTTCCTCGTGTTGGCAGCCTGGCCCGTCGAGACGTGCCAACCTGTCGGCTGGAGGACGAGGTCGACCTCGTATGTCGCCGTTTGCGCGCGACCGATTGGGATTTTTGCGTCGTGGTGAATGAGGCAGGGATCGTGCTTGGGAGGGTGACGCTCAAGACACTCGAGACCGACCAGCACACGACGGTGGCGCAGGTGATGGACCCGGGCCCGGTGACGTACCGACCGCACGAAATGGCGGACGAGGCAGCGCGCAAGCTGGCCGCGCGTAACGTCAGGAGCGTCCTTGTGACCAACTCTGACGGGGAGCTGATTGGCGGGTTCCGCGCTGAGGATGTGCTCGGGTCCAAGCCTGGGAGTGACAAGTGAGTGATCTGGCCAGCGTGAACACCACGGCGGCGATCGGCCTGCTCGTGGCGCTGTGTTGCGGCGGGCATCTGTTTGTCATTCCTAGGCTGGCAACGGGCGCAGTGACGGGTGTCGTGGGTGGGCTGGCATCACAGCCTGGACTGGTTGTCGCGGGTGATGTCTTCTTCGCGGCGACGGTCCTCGCGCTGACGATCAGCCGGCGTGCATCCCGTTTTGCTGGCGCAACCTCTACCGCGGAGTTGCCTAGACGGCATAGAGCGCGCAGGGCCAACGGATTGTGGCGGTGCTCGTGATTGCTCGCACTCGCAGGGACACCGCCGCACTGGCCGCCGTGCTGCTGGTGCTCACGGCGGCGTTCGGTGGGGCCTTGCTCACCCGCGGCGCTGGCGGGCCGCTGACGTTGCTCGCGGCAGACGCATCTAGCGCGGCCGCCGACGCGCTGCAAGGTCTCAGCGAGGCGATACCGCTCGGCTATGCGTTTGCGCTCGGCATGGCGGCGGCGGTCAATCCGTGCGGCTTCGCCCTTCTACCCACCTACCTGGGTCTATACCTGAATAGCGCCACCGCCGGGAGCCTGCCGCTGCGCGAGCAGTTCGGGCGGGCAGTGCTCGTGAGCCTGGCAATGACAGCCAGCTTCATCGCCCTTTTCGGCGTCGCAGGCATCGTCTTGGGTGCGGCCGGCGCGGCATTGGGCGGAGTCCTGCCATGGGTGAGTCTGGCTGCCGGCGTACTGCTGATCGCGGTTGGTGGCCGCCTGCTCGCACGCGGATCGTTCGACGCGTCGCCAGCGCAACGCCTGGCTAGCACGCTTGGAGGAGCGGCCGGGCGAAGGGGTCTGCTCGGGTATTCCGCCTACGGGGTTGTGTTCGCCCTGAGCTCGCTCGGGTGCACCCTTCCGCTGTTTCTCGCCGCGGTCGGCACCGGGGTGGCGCGGGGCGGGCTCGCGGGAGCGGTCGGTCAGCTGTTGCTTTATGCCCTGGGCATGGGCTTCGTCGTCTCGATTCTGACGTTGCTGGTAGCGCTCTTCGGCCGTGGAGTGCTCGCGCGCATACGCGGTTTCGGCCATCTGCTCGAGCCGCTCGGCGCGTTGCTGTTGCTGGCCACGGGCGGCTACATCGTCTACTACTGGCTTACGGCGGGAGGAATCCTGGGATGAAACGACGCACTCGACTGATTGTCTTCTGGCTGGTCCCAGCGCTGGTTGCGCTCTTGCTTGCGGGCTGCGGCCATACGGGCCCGTTGTCGGTGCCGTGGGATCGGCCGGCACAGCCGGCGGGGATTACCCTGACCGACCTGCACGATATCGGCGAGCTGCAGAGCGCGTTCAATCAGGATGCTGGCAAGCCCCGACTGATCATGCTTGTATCGCCCACTTGACCGGAGTGCCGAGAAGGGGCCAGTTGGGTCCAGCAGAATATCCTGAGCAAGAACTCGGACCCCAGCCTGCGGGTCTACACCGTGTGGTTCAACATGCTGTCCGGGGACAGTCGCGACAGATGGGACGGCGACGGCGTGACCGACCCGCGTGTGAGGCACTTCTGGGACGAGCAGAGACTCGTCGGCAACTGGTTCAGCACCTCGGTGCTGCACCGCGAGGGGACAACCTGGGACTTCTATGCCCTGTACGGACCCGACGCCACGTGGGGAACTGCTCCGCCGCAAGCACAAAGCCAAGGCGGGACGATCCTCGCCAGGCGAAACCAGCTGCAGACAGCAATCACCGCCTTGCTCCGATCCGAGTCGTGATGTGGCGTCGTGAGGTCACCGCTGGCGCTCCGAGTCGGGAACCTTCGCACCACGCTCGACAAGCAGGCGCGTGACCTGCCAACCGGCGTAGCAGTTGGAGGTTGCTGGTGGACTGCAGCCCGGCGCAGGACGCAGCCGTGCAGGTGCGAATGCAGGCCGTCGATCCGACGGACCACTATCGTGCGGCGGGTGAGCGGCTCTCTTATGTCTGTTACGGAGCGACTGCGCGCCGCGTCAATTTCCAGTTGGGGCGTGGAAAATGGCATGTGTAGCCGTTGGGGTGTCGCTCGAGGTAATCTTGGTGCTCGGGCTCGGCCTCCCAGAAGGCTCCAGCGGGCGCGACCTCGGTGACTACCTTGCCAGCCCACAGCCCTGAGGCATTCGCATCGGCGATCGTGTCGTCGGCGATCTGCTTCTGTTCGGCGCTTGTATAGAAGATCGCAGACCGGTAGCTGGCTCCGACGTCGTTGCCTTGTCGGTTTTTCGTGGTCGGATCGTGAATCTGGAAGAAAAATTCCAGCAGGTCTCGATAAGACATCTGCTCGGGATCAAAGATGACCTCGATGGCTTCGGCGTGGTTACCGTGGTTTCTATAGGTCGCGTTCGGCACGTTACCGCCGCTATAGCCGACCCGTGTCGAGACCACGCCGGGCCGTTTGCGGATGAGATCTTGCATGCCCCAGAAGCAGCCGCCGGCAAGGATCGCCTTTTCAGGATTAATGGTCATGGTGCCTGTCCTCTCGCTCTTGTTTCGTGTGGGTACCAGCAGCCTGCGGTACTGCACTATTTTGGCCAGCTCGATCGTTTCGGTGAAGCTCGTACTGATTCGGCTGCTGAAATCGAATGCTCAACCAGGAAATCAAGCCTCGACCCGCCGAGCAAAGCTTCCTCCTCAAACAACGTTGGCTACCAGGTCGTTATTCCGATCGGTCGCTCTCGCCAGCGAACCTTGGGGGCCGAGCGTGCCGACCCGGTGGTTTGGGGTGACAGGTTGGCCGGCGTGGAGATCGCGCCCAACTGCAGCACGCATGTGAGCGCTGGGAATGACCAGGCAAGCGCTGTCTGAGCACCAGGTCACCACATTTCTTGCCGAGGCACTCGGCCAGGACGTGAGTGACGTTGCGGCTATCGACCACGGCGAGTGGTCGAAAGCCTTTAGTTTTCGTCGTGACGCGGCCGACTACATCGTCCGCTTCAGCACGACACAGGCCGACTTTCTCACGGATCGACTGGCGATGAGGTACGCATCAAGCGCTCTCCTTGTTCCGCGCGTCGCGAAACTCGGACAGGCCTTCGGCGGCTTTTACGCGATCTCCAACAAGGCTGCTGGCGAGTTCATTGACGACCTCGATCAGGCGGGGTTGCGTCGGTTGCTTCCGTCGTTGTTCTCGACGCTAGACGCTGCGCGGCGGGTAGACCTTTCGGCTTCACACGGCTTCGGCGGCTGGGGCGCTGATGGAAACCGGGAGCCGACACCGGATGCGGGGAAACCTCCGCTTAGCCACAACCCGTCTCGACATCGCGCCCCCTCGCGAGTGCCCGCAAGTTGCGCAGCGGGTCGGGAGGTCCCTTTTCGAGACCGGGTGGCGAATCTTCTGCCCTGTGAAAGGCGTCTTCAGCTGCCCCGACTTGCCTTTTGCGCGAGTTCAACTCGGGGTTGAGCCGAGATAGGCTCCAAAATAGGAAATAGGGCGTCAGGCGATCGCGCCGGCTTCGTCCGCAGCTTCCAACGCGAACGGTGCTTGCAAGTCGCCCTTACGATTGGTGTAGGTGATCGGCATCTGTGGCTGGGACCGGCTCAGCACCAGGTCTCGGGGGCGATCCGCAGCTTGGCTGCCTTTCCCGCCGTTTGGATTCTGAAAGCGCGGCGTAGTGCAGCGTCTCGCGGATGTTGCGGTGGCCAAGTTGATCACGGACGAACACGGCGTCGTCATCCGAGTCCTCGAGCATGGCCGTGGCGGCTCCATGGCGGAACAGATGTGGCCAGGCCGGGGTGCGCACTTCGACCATTGCCCCATCGCGCTGCTCGGGCTTTAAGCGGTAGACGCCTGCAGCGGCCGCGGCTCGGGTAACGATGGTGTGGCCTTGCTGACGGCTGATTGGCCAGTAGCGGTCGCCGTGCCCGAGTAGCGGCCGGGTTCGTGGCCGTGCGGGCTGGCGGCACTCAGTTCTCGTAGCCCGCGGCTGTCTGCCTGCATCTGCAGGATCGTCGTCAGGAACTGGACGACCGCTGCCCACGGGTCTTCGACCATCCGAGCGGATCGTGCCGCGTCGACCGCCCGGTCGACCTGCTCGGTGTACAGGGCTGCGATGAGTGAGGACTTGTCCGGGAACCGGCGATAGACCGTTCCCACTGCCACCCCGGCAGCGTGCGCGATCTGGTCGTGGCCGACGCCGAGGCCTTCTTCGGCGAAAAGCCGGTCTGCCGCGACGAGAATTTTCTGACGATTTTCCTCGGCATCGCGTCGCAGGACTCGCCACTCACCAGCGCTATCGGTCGGCACGTGAGGACTCCCCGTCCGAACTAAACCCACCTTGGCGCCGTCATCAGCGCCTTGGGGCAACGCTACGGCTGGAGGTGGTACCACCGCTACTTAGCGTGACTCGCTCCAGCGCCCGCACTGTAGGTCCGCCCAACGCGGAATACAGCCAAGCTGCCGTTCAAGCGATTGGGGCTGTTCTGCAGTACGGACCCTTGGACCCTAAGCACCTGCGACTGGAGGATGAACAACTCCTGCGCGAGGTCTTTGAAACGCTCCGCTACGTCGCCTCCGAGGGAGCCGAGACGGGCCTAAATCCAAGGGGTATGGCAGCTCAGGTCCTCGGCGACCTGACGAACTATTTCGGCCGATTGTTCTGAGTTCCAGTCTTGGAACGCTGGCGTAGACTTGGTGATCCAGCTGTTGGTCATGGCTGCCTGGTGTGCTACCAGGCCAACAGCACCACCTGCACCACCGCTACGGCGACCGCCACCTACACCTACAACGGTGATCGTCTGCGCTGGACGACCACGACCAACGCCAGCACGCGCTACTGGATCACGGGTATCGACACCATGGTGCTCGACGACGGGGCTACAAGTACGTGTACGGGCCGGGGCTGGCGTATGCGGTCGACAGCCTGGGCAATGGTCCCCACCGGTCCGTACGGCCGCATAGCCCTCCACCGAGCCGCGCCTCTCGCCCGCATCCAGACGCTGCGCCCGCCTGACACTACAAACAGGCAACATTGTGTAAACGTTTGGTTGATCGTACGTAGTCTTGGTCGGATCCTTTGTCAGGCGGCCGCGGGCCACGACTCTAAAAAACGCACTCGTTACGAAGTCTGCTCGTGTCGTAGACGCTGGGTCGCGTCGTTGTCCAGGCTGCCGTCCTCGTGCAGGGCTACGCCGTAGACATCTTTCGCGGACGCGGACGAGACAAGTCCGTCCAGAACGTCTTCGCGTACCAGCTGCGGGTCGCGTTCCAGACTCGGCCCGAAGCCGCCGCCGCCGGGCAGACCGATCACCAGCAGGGCATCCGGGTCGAGCACCACGGTCCGCTTCGAATGCAGCCGGGTGCCGTCGACGAGCTGGAACTCACCCACGGCCCCGGCGAGTCCACCTTCCAGGCCGGGGGCGGGTTGACGCACGCGGTCGGTGAACGGCGAGAGCCGATACGGCTCGCGCAGGCGCATGCCTGAGTAGACGAGTCGGTGACCGAGACCGCCCCGCCGGCGCCCGGCACCCCCGGAGTCCTGGCGCAGCTCACGCTCGAGCATCACCAGCGGGCTGCGGTTCTCGAAGACTTCGGTGGGGATACCCGCCACGCCGGAGGGAAAGGCGGTACTGGACAGTCCGTCGAGGTCGCGTCGCGCGCCGGTGCCGCCCGAGAGAAACGACAGCAGCGTAAATCTGTTGCCGGCGCGATCGTGTCCGTGCACGTTCGTACTCCAGAGCCCGGCCATGCCCTCGGCCATGGCTCGCTCCGGCACGACCGGTGCCAGCGCCGCCAGGATCATGCCTGGCAAAAAATGACCCAGCAGGTGGCGCGCAGCCGTGGGGGCAGGATGGCGACAGTTGAGCACACTGCCCTCTGGAGCGGTAACGTGCACGGCTCGGAAGCTGCCCTCGTTGTTGGGAACGTCAGGCGCGAGCGCGCACTTGAGCCCAAAGGTGGTGTACGCCTCCGTATAGTTCATCACCACGTTGATAGCCTGGTTCACCTGGGGCGACGTACCGGTGTAATCGGCCGTGAGATGGTCACCCTCCACCGTGATCGTCAGCGCCAACTCAATGGGTGCTTCGAAGCCATCGGTCGTGGTCTGGTACCGGTATACGCCATCCGGCAGCAGCGCGACTGCATCGCGCATGGCCCGCTCCGACCGGGCGATCAACTCGTCCGCTAACGGAATGATGCTGTCTAGACCATACTCGTCCATGAATTCCAGCAGTCGCTGACCGCCGACCGCGTCGCCGGCAACCTGGGAATACAGGTCTCCGATCACCTCTTCCTCTGCCCGCACGTTGGATCGAATGATCCGAAAGAGGTCGTGGTTCGGCTTCCCGCCCTGGAACAACTTCAGGATGGGGATGTTCAGACCTTCCTCGTAGGTGTCGATGGCATCTGGCCCGTACGGCCGGCCACCGATGTCGGCCGTGTGGCAGATGTTGCCGAAAAAGGCCACCAGATCGGCGCCGCGAAACACCGGCGTGATGATCGTGACGTCATAATGGTGACCGGACGTGAGCCATGGGTCATTGGTAATCAGAACGTCGCCCGGCTCGAGCGTCGCCGCGGGGTACTCGCGGAGTACGTGGCCGATACAGCGGGCCATGGAATTGATGTGGCCCGGGGTGCCAGTCACGGCCTGGGCCAGCATGAAGCCACGCGGATCGAAAACGCACGCCGAAAGATCGCCGCACTCTGCTACTGAAGGGGTGAACGACGTGCGAATGAGCGCGGCAGCCTGTTGATCGACTGTTGAAATCAGGCGACTCCAGAACGTTTCGAGCACCAGTGGATCGAAGGTCATGCCGCGTGTACCTCAACCAGCAGGTTGAGCCCGGCGTCGACCCGTGCGCAGGCTCCCGGAGCAACGATGACGGTGGACTCGCGTTCCTCCACGATGGCCGGGCCCTCCAGCTCGGCTCCGGGTTGAAGACGGTAGCGATCGTAGACTCGGGCTGGAACGAAGCCAGCCCGTTCGGGGAAGTAGGCCGGACGCTCACCTTTCAGCGGTTGTCCGCCATTGTCGGTGGCATGCCATGCGAGCTGCAAGTGGGGTATCGGACCTGAGACGCGCACGCGCCAGCTCACGACTTCAACGGAGACGTCCGGCGGAGTCCGGCTGTACAGTCGGTCGTAGGTGCGTTTGAAGGCCGCCACCAGTCGGTCCTCGTCGCCGGGTCGCGGTGCTGGTCCAGCGAGGTCCACGGTGATCTCGTGAGCCTGCCCGACCAGGCGCATGTCGGCCGCGCGAGTGATCTGGATCTGGTCGACGGGTACGCCGGCTTGATCGAGTAGCTTTGCGCCATCGGACTCCATCTCGTGCTGCAGCGCCTCGATGGCCGGCCAGTCGAGCGCATCCAGACGCGCCGCCGCGGTACGCACAAAGTCGAACGCGAGTGGCGCCGCAAGCATGCCGATGGTAGAGCCGACGCCGGCTGCGAACGGAGCGATCAGCTCGCGCACGCCCAGTTTTTGGGCGACACGGTAAGCGTGTACCGGACCCGCGCCACCGAAGGCAAACAGAGGGAAATTGCGCGAGTCTCGTCCGCGTTCGACGGCGTGTGTGCGCGCGGCGTTGGCCATGTTTTCATTGACGATCTGGTGGACCGTCCAGGCGGCCTGTTCGATGGACAACCCGAGTGGATCGGCCACCCGGCTGGCGAGCGCCGCTCGGGCCGCCTCGACGTCGAGTCGCATGCGTCCGCCAAGGAAGAAGGCCGGGTCGATATAGCCGAGCAAGAGATCGGCATCGGTGACGGTAGGCTCGGTTCCGCCGCGACCGTAGCACGCCGGCCCAGGCTCGGCGCCGGCAGAATCTGGCCCCACCTTCAAGAGTCCAAGACGGTCGATGCGGGCGACGCTCCCACCGCCAGCACCGATCTCGACGAGCTCGACACTGCTGGCTTTGATCGGCAGTCCGGAGCCCTTCTTGAAGCGGTCCATGCGACCGACTTCCAGGTCGGAGGCGACCGTTGGGCGACCGTCCTCGATCAAGCACGCCTTGGCAGTGGTGCCGCCCATGTCGAAGGAAAGGAGGTTGGGGCGGCCCATGAGCTGTCCAAGATGCGCAGCAGCCAGAGCTCCGGCGGCCGGGCCGGACTCAATCAGGCGGACCGGAAAGCGACGCGTTGTCGCCACAGTGGCCACTCCTCCGCTCGACATCACGACTAACAGTCGCCCGCGCTGGCCGAGGCTGGCCAGGTCGTCTTCGAGCTGCGACAGGTACCGATCGATCACCTCCAGGACGTAGGCGTTGGCAACGGTGGTCGACGCCCGCTCGTACTCGCGCAGCTCGCCAACGACCTCATGCGACAGCGATACCTGAAGCTCAGGGCACGCCTGGAGCAGAAGGTCTCGGATGCGCCGCTCGTGCTCGGGGTGGCGGTAGGAGTGAAGCAGGCAGACGCCCACCGCGCGCACCCCGCGAGCGCGAAGCTCCTCGGCAATCTGGAGTACCGTCGGCTCGTCCAGCGGCTTGTAGACCGTTCCATCGGCCAGCACTCGCTCGGGCACGCCAAAGGTCAGCCGCCTCGGAACGAGTGGCGCTGGCTTTTCCAGCCGCACGTCGTACATGTCGTAGCGATGTTCACGCCCGATGAGGAGAACGTCGCGAAATCCCTGCGTCACCAGCAGGGCGGTCAGCGCACCCTTGCGTTCGATGAGCGCATTAGTGACGAGCGTGGTGCCGTGGACGACTGCGCCCAGATCAGCGGCCGAAATGCCGCTCTCGGAGAGCATCGCCTCGAGGCCAGCCCGTACGGCTGCCGCAGGCTGCGACGGCGTGGTCAAAACCTTGCCGACCGTGAACTGCCCGCTGGCGTCGTCCATCAGCAGGATGTCGGTAAATGTGCCACCAATGTCTATGCCAGCGCGCCAATGCATCACACCCCAACTGTAGCTGGCCGAGCAGGGACGCTCGAAGCTCAGCCGGTCTTGCGGGGTCGCGGGGCTCTCTTGGGCTTGGGTGGCTCGTCGTAGGCGTCCGTTTCGGTCGTATGCAGGATTTGATACTCAGCCTGGTCTGGCGCTACGAAGCGTTCGACGCTCTGAACCGACTCGATCGCCGGTAGCCCCGGCCGATCGGCAGGAATGCCCTGCAAGGGTTGTTGTGGCGTCTGTTTCGGTTTACCGCGTGGCATGCTAGCGAGTCTAGTCTAGGGCTTGCCCAGGACGATCGAGGTTACCGGGTGGACCTCCCAGATGGTCGGCATGCGACTCTTGAGGCTCGGCGGGCCGGGCGCCTGGCCCACCGCGTGGGTCATGTCGAAGAACAGCGAGCCTTCGATGACGACCGGAATGGGTGGATGATAGTAGTCGTACGAGAACTGCGGCAGGTGTGCTCCAAAGAACGACTGGAACGCGTCTCGGGCACGCTTGAGGCTCTGGAATGCCGGGCTGCCAGCGGGCGGGAGCCCGGAGATTTCCATGGTCATGTACATCTCAGGCGTCGCGGCCGGATCGCGACCGACGATGAGATGGAAGTCGTTGTCGGCTTCGCGACTGGCGGCGTACAGGAAGGCCACAACGTGCACGTTGCGCTGCTCTTCCGAGACCCGCGCAGAGCCGCTGCCGGTATCGATCGGCGGAACGTGGTGGATCATCGCACTGTCCGCCGGCAAACTGTTGATCAGAGCGCTCATGTCGCCGAACTGTTGGGTCGGCCCGCTGCCGACGGAGAGCTTCGCCGCGGCACGTGCCGTCCCGGCGAAGTTCTCGCTCGGCGGTCGCCGCGACGCTCGCAGCGCCGCGGCGATTGCCTCGGGCGAAGCCAGGCCTTGCTGCTGGAGCAGCTGCGAAACGGCCGCGGTCGCCGGCGAGGACTCGTAGGCGTCGAACTCGACCGTTCTCAGCAGCTGGTAGGTTGCGCCGCCAGGCACGGGCGTAAATATGATCGACTCACGCACGGCATCCAGCGAAGGCAAACCAGCCTGCGCAAAATCGAGTGGCTGGGCCAGCGTAGCGCCGGTCAGGGGGAGTTGGGAAACTACTGGCATCGTCTTAGTCCGACCATGCTCAATCGAACGAGCGATTTTCCTGGATGAAGAACACCAGGTGCTGTCGGGCCTGCAGTCCACCGCCCTGGTTGCCCGTGTCGGTGGCGGCAAGCGCGGTGCGGAGCGCGGTCGGCAGCAGCTCGCGCCCGGCCACGCCAGCCGCGGCGGCTCCCAGGCACCGGCGACTAGTGAAACTCATGACGTCGAGAGGCAGACTAGCAGCCGGTCGATTAACGGAGTGCGGAGGTCAGGTTAGCTGTTGCTACATCGGAAGCAGCCAGGTTGCGGGCTATCCTCAAGATTTACTATCATTGTTGTTACATTCAGATAGCGTCCAGGATACTTCGTGCTCGTATGTTCTTAGCACGCGAGCTGCATGGCCGAACTCGTCGGCAACCTCAAAGGAGTCTAGCCAAGATGCCGCAAGCTACTCGCGTGCCCACCGGTGCGGTGGCCGAACAACTGCCTGGAGTGTCGGTCATGTTCCGCAGCCAACCCCCGCACACTCGCTTCGACGTCGTCGTCTCGTCGCCCGTGGGTCAACCCGTGAGCGAAGACTTCGCGAACGCCCTACTCTCCATCGGCTTCAACCGACGCCGGCAGCTGCCACAGTCACATGGGCTGCTCTCTCAGAGCTTCGAACGCGAGGGCTCCGGCCTGTGCGGCGGATGGAGTGCGGCCGAGCGTGACAGGTTGACCAGGGACGCACGCTTCACGCTGCGGGGCTTTGGGTTCACCATGGTGCCAGAGGTGCGCTCGATCTAAATTAGAGCGGCGCTCCCGACTTCGCGCGGACGGTTGCCAGCACGAAGATCGGCGCCTGCGTGCGAGTCTTCAAAGTGGAACACAGCATGGTCCGTCGGTATCTGGCAGAAGGAGACTGGCAGGCCCAGGTCGAAGGCCGTCGCCTCGAAGGTCGTCAGGGCGCTGCCATCCCCGGTCACGGTGCGCGCCGTCCTCAGCAGCGTCAGTCTTTCAGCTCTACCACCCGATTGCGCAGCACGCCGATGCCCTCGATCTCGCACTCCACGACATCGCCGTCTTTCAGCCATTTGGGAGGGTCCATGCCCATGGCCACGCCCGACGGAGTGCCCGTGATGATCACGTCGCCAGGCTCCAGGGTCAACCCGGCCGACAGAATCTCGAGGATCCGACCGATGTCGTACAGCATGTCGGAGGTATTCGAGTCCTGGCGTACCTCGCCATTGACGCGCGTCATCAGCCGCACGTCTTGCGCCTTCGCGAGATCGCGTGCGGGCACGATGACCGGGCCGAGCGGGCAGCCGGTATCCATGGCTTTGCCCAGGAACCACTGACCATGGTTCGACTGGACCTCGCGTGCCGAGACGTCGTTGGCAATGGTGTAGCCGAAGATGTGCTCGGCTGCGCGGTCGGCCGAGATGCGGCGCCCGCCTTTGCCAATGACCAGAGCCAGCTCGACCTCGTAGTCCAGACGCTGGGTGAATGACGAGTCCCAGCGAATGTCTTCCTCGTGGCCAATCAGGGTTGTCGGGGGCTTGGAGAAGATCTCCAGGTACTTGGGGTAGACTGGCTCCTGGCCTCGAGCGCGAAAGCCCTCTTCGATGTGCGCCTTGTAGTTGCGCCCAATGCAGAAGACGTTCTTGCGGAGCTGGAGCGGCGGAGCGAAACGCACGCTGCCCGCCACGCGGCCCTGGCCACTGGCCACCGCTTTTTCGGCCAGGTCGAGGCCGCGCTCGCCAAGCGCCATAAACGCGGTCATGTCGTTGGACGGCAGATCGTTGCCGCTCGCCTGTGCGGCTCGTTGCAGATCGATGACGCCGTCGCCGTCGAGGACTCCAAGCCGAGTCTCGGACCCGGCTCGATATGAGAGCAACTGCACCAGTGTGACCTCCCGTGGTCTATGTCAGCACGCGCGACTTATCAGCTTACACACCACGCCGGCGTCAGTAGCCGCGCACCTTGTCGATGACGTTGTGGAGCGGCTGCTCGGCCAGGTACCGGCGCAGGTTGTCGCAAAACAGCGTCGTCAATCGCTCATTTTCGTCGATGCCGGTGCTCATGCTGTGCGGCGTGATCAGCACGTTGGGCATGTCCCACAGCGGACTGTCGCCAGCCAGCGGCTCGCGCGCAACCACGTCGAGGGCCGCGCCGCGCAGGTGTCCCGAGCGCAGCGCCTCTAGCATCGCCGGCTCGTCGACCACCGAGCCGCGGGCAATATTGATCAGCACCGCGCCGGGTTTGATCGAAGCGATCTCGGCCGCACCGAGCAGGCCGACCGTTTCGGAGGTGTGCGGTAGACACAGGGCCAGATAGTCGCTTTCGGCGAGCAGCTTCCTCAGGCCGTCCGGCGCGTACACGGCGTCGACGCCCTGCGCATCGCCCGGGCTCGGGCTACGGCGCAGGCCAATCGTGCGCATGCCAAACGGCCTGGCTAGCCGAGCCGCGGTGCGACCGACGTTGCCCAGACCGATGATGCCCAGCGTCTTGCCGCTCAGCGTCTCGATGGCACAGCGCTCCCAGTGATGCGCACGCTGCTCGGCTGCCATGCGCGGCCAATTTTTGGCGAAGTACAGCATCGAGAACACCACGAACTCCGCCAGTGGCACCGAGTGGATGCCCGCGGCGTTGCTCACCACGATCGGGCTCTCGACGATACCCAGCAGCCGAACCCACTCGCCGATACCTGAGCTGCTGGCCTGGATCCAGCGCACGCGCGGCGCGCGCCTTTCGAAATCGGTATAGCTCGGCGCGTCGACGTCGAACAACACCTCGGCCTCGGCCAGCAGCGACGCCCATTCGGCGGCTTGAGCCGGCGAGCGCTGGATGGGCGGGTGGTGGTCGCCAGGATACCGCTGCTCGGCCAGCAGGTCGGCGCGATAAACCACCTCGAGCCGTGCATCGACGGCCCGGATGCGTTCGACGAGCTCGGGCTCGAGGGGTGAAGCGATCAGGACGCGAACCAAAGTAAACCTCTCAGGTGCTCAGATGAGACGCGGCCATTGTGCACAATCTGGCAGAACAGGTACCGTTGACCGCCTGAGATCTTTGTCGTCGATCAAAATATATTTTCGCCCGGAGGGCAAGCTCTTGCAGCCTAGAACTCTCGCTCTGACCGGCCTGGTGGTGGGCATCTTCGTCAGCGCGGCCTGCGCGCCCGCCGCCCCGCCTGCCGCCCCAGCCGCCACCACGAGCGCAGCCAAACCAGCCGCCTCACCAAGCTCGGCCGCGGCTCCCGCGGCTACTTCAGCTCCAGCCGGGGTGGCGGCCAGTCGGACGCTGGTGGTGGCCAATTCCTTTACGTTCACCACCAAAGACACCGACCCCGCTCGCGGCGGTGTCGACTTTCAGGCCGATCCCTTCTTCCACGCGGTGTACGACACGCTGTTGACGTTTGCTGTCGGCGACACCGCCACGCCCATACCGCTGGTTGCCGCCTCGTATACCAGCTCACCTGACGCCAGGACGTTCACGTTCACCTTGCGCAAGGACGTCAAGTTCTCGGACGGCACGCCGCTCAAGGCCGCCGACGTGGTCTTCTCGTACAACCGACTGCTCAACCTGCACGACACGCCGGTCTACCTGCTGGAGGGTGTCACCGACATCTCCGCACCGGACGACTCCACCTTCGTGCTGACCACCAAAGACGCCAATCCTGCCATCCCGTTCATTGTCACCAACCCCGCCCTGGGCATCACCAATTCGGCCGTGCTCAAGGCCCATGGTGCCAGCGACCAACCCGGTGCGGACAAGACCGACACCGGCGAGGCCTATCTGCAGACGGCGTCTGCTGGAAGCGGGCCATACATCATGTCGGGCATCTCCACCGGTCAGGTCGAGATGAAAACCAATCCTCAGTACTGGGGTCCCAACAAGCCAAAGTTTGCCAGCGTCATCCTCCGCGACGTGGCGGCGCCCACGCAGCTCATCGAGATCCAGAAAGCCACCGATGAGGTCGTGCTCAGCCTGTCCGGCGATCAGGCCCAGACGCTGAGCACCAACGACAAGCTCCAGGTCAACGCGTTCACCTCGCCCAACCTGACGTTTCTGTACACCAACATGAACTCGGACGTGTTGTCGTTCGGCAGCAATCCACACTTTCAGCAAGCCGTCCGCTACGGGATCGACTATGACGCTCTGGTGAAAGTTGCTGGCGTGGGCGCCGCCCAGGCGCCGGGCGTCGTGCCGCCCCAGTTCTTTGGGGCGTTGCCAGCCTCGGCTGCTATCAAGCGTGATCTGGCCAAAGCCAAAAGTGAGCTGCAGGCGTCTGGGTTGGCGAACCCGTCGGTCGAGCTTTCCTATCAGACCTCGACCACCGGTCAGACGGAGGCACTGGCGGCCAAGATTCAGGCCAACCTGGCCGAAGTCGGCATCACCATTTCGCTCAACGGTCAGCCCAGCACGATTGCCACCACGAACTATCGCGGCGGCAAGCTCCAGATGGGGTTGTTCGGCTGGGCGCCCGACTATCCGGATCCGAACGACTACCTGCCGTTCACGCCCGGTCAACTGGTGGGCAAGCGCGCTGGCTGGCTGCCCGAAGCCGCTCCGTCGATCGTCGAGCTGGCCAACAAAGCCGGCTCGACCGCCGATCTCGGCACCCGCGGCCAGTTGTTCCAGGACCTCCAGAACCAGCTCAACCAGCAGAGCCCGATCTACCCGATCCTGAATCCTGGCCAGGCGGTCGTCACCACCAGAAATCTCACCAGCGTTGCGTATAGCCCCGTCTGGTACATCGACTTCGCGGCCATCGGCTCGAACTGACCGGTTCCAGCCACTCACCTGGAGTTCCGGCTCAAGGTCCATGGTGATGATGGAACCCCGGCCGAGCTCGGTTCACGAGAGACACCTGGAGTCCGATGGCCGCGGCTGAACACGTTCGGGCCGCCCCTCTCGTGCGGGCGCGGACCCAGCACCCGCTGCTGTTCTTCGTCGGCAAGCGTTTGGTGGCGCTCGTGCTGCTCGGTCTGGGTGTGACCGCGATCGCGTTCGCGCTGACGCATCTGGTGCCCGGCGATCCGGCGGAGGCCAATCTCGGCCAACGGGCTGGCTCGGATCCGGTGGCGGTCCGGATCTTCCGCGAGCGTTACGGACTCGACAAGCCGCTGCCGCAACAGTACGCGATCTACCTGGGCAAGCTGCTCCAGGGCGACATGGGCGAATCCGAGCAGAGTCGCCGTCCGGTGCGCGTGGACCTGGGCGAGTACATCCCGGCTACGGCGGAGCTGGCCCTGACCTCGATCGTGCTGTCCGGTGTGCTGGGCGTCAGCCTGGGTGTGCTCGCTGCGCTGCAGCGAAACAAGCTGACCGATCAGGTGCTGCGGGTGGTTTCGCTGGGTGGCATGTCGATGCCCTCGTTCTGGCTCGCCCTGGTATCCCTGTACGTCTTCTTCTATCAACTGTCGTGGGTGCCAGGCAGCGGCCGGCTGGATCCAGCGGTGCCCCGACCACCGGCCCTCACCGGCATGTACACCCTCGATGCCCTGCTGAGCTGGCGCCTGGACACCTTTGGCAACGCCATCCAGCACCTGATTCTGCCAGCCTGCGTGCTAGCGGCCTTCAACATGGGTCTGTTCACCCGCTTCACGCGTTCGGCCGTGCTCGAGGTCCTCGGCAACGACTACGTGCGCAGCGCCCGAGCTAAGGGCCTGCCGGAACGGGTGGTCATCCTTCGCCACGTGCTGCGCGCCGCGTCTCCGCCGGTGGTCACCGTCATCGGTCTCGCGTTCGGCAACGTGATGACCGGCACGGTGCTGGTCGAGAACATTTTTTCCTGGCCCGGCATCGGCCAGTACTCCTTCCGCAGCGCGACGACGCTGGACCTGCCGGCCATTGTGGGCGTCATGCTGTTCGTGGCGCTGGTCTACATATTGGCCAACATGGTCGTGGACGTGCTGTACGGGGTCATCGACCCACGAGTCCGTCTGGCATGAGCGCCGTCGCCGCCACGCAGCGCCCGCGGGTTGTGCGCCGCTTGCCGGCAGCCTGGGTCCAGCCGTTGACCGTCGTGGGCCTGATTCTCGCGGGTATGTGGTTCGTGGTGGCGGTCCTCGCCCCATGGCTGGCGCCGTACGATCCGCTGGCCCAGGACGCAGCTCTGTATATGCCGCCGTCCGCGGCGCACCCGTTCGGCACCGACGACATCGGCCGCGACGTGCTCAGCCGCGTCATCTGGGGTGCGCGCGTGTCGATCCCGCTGGCGTTCCTGCTGGTGTGTCTGGCGTTTCTTATCGGCGGCACGCTCGGCGCACTGGCAGCCTATCTCGGCGGCTGGGTCGACGAGCTGGTCATGCGCGCAGCGGACCTGGTGTTCGCCATTCCGACCATTCTGCTGGCGATGGCGGTTGTTGCTGCGCTTGGTCCGGGCCTGATCCACGCCGTGATGGCGGTCATCGTCGTGTCGTGGCCGGGTCACGCGCGGGTGGTGCGCAGTCTCGTGCGGTCGACCATGCAGACGGACTACGTGGCTGTCGCCAGGCTGCTCGGAGCGTCGGCCGTGCGCGCGTTGATCGTCGACGTGCTGCCCAACGTCGCTGGCCCGATCATCGTCCTGGCTGCGCTGGACATGGGCACGGCCATTCTGCTGCTCTCGGGCCTGTCGTTCCTCGGCCTTGGCGCGAAGCCGCCGGCCGCGGAGTGGGGCTCGATGGTTTCGACCGGTGCGCAGCACTTCGAAAGCTGGTGGATCGGCGTCTTTCCAGGCCTCGCAATTGTGTCGGTCGTGCTGGCGTTCAACTTCCTGGGCGACAGTTTGCGCGACGCCTTCGATCCGCAAGCGGTCACCGAGCGAGCCCGCTCAGCATGACGCCGCTGCTCGAAGTCTCGGATCTGCATATTGCGATCGGTGGCCTCACCATCGTCGACGGTATGAGCTTCAACCTGGAGGCGGGCGAGGTGTTCGGGCTGGCTGGCGAAAGTGGCAGCGGCAAGACGATGACGGCACTCTCGCTGCTGGCCCTGCTGCCGGGTGGTGCACGCACCACCGGTCGCGCCATGCTCGACGGTGCAGACCTGCTCAGGATGGGCGCGACGGCCATGCGCAGCGTCCGCGGCCGCACGGTGGCGATGGTGTTTCAGGACCCGACGTCTTCGCTCCACCCGATGTTGAGCATCGAGTATCAGTTGACGGAGCACCTGCGCTATCACCTGGGGATGGATCGCGCCGCCGCGCGCCGCCGCGCCGTCCACTTGCTGGAGCAGGTGCGTATTCCCAATCCGGAGTCGGCACTACGGGGTTACCCGCACCAGTTCAGCGGTGGCATGCGCCAGCGCATCCAGATCGCCATGGCGCTGGCGTGCGAACCGCGGCTGCTGATTGCGGACGAGCCGACGACGGCTCTGGATGTGACGGTCCAGGCCGGCATCCTTCGGCTGCTGGACCGGCTGCGTCGCGAGACCGGCCTGGCGGTCCTGCTGATCACGCATGACCTGGGAGTGATGTCAGCAGTGGCGGACCGGGTGACGGTGATGTACGCCGGGCGCATCGTGGAGGAAGGTCCGACCGCCGACGTGCTGCGCCGCGCGCGCCACCCGTATACACGCGGACTGCTCGACTCGCTGCCGCATCCGGACGCTGGCGATTTGCCGCTGGTGCCAATCGGCGGGACACCGCCCAGCCCGACGGAGCGGCCGAGCGGATGTGCATTCCATCCTCGCTGCCGCTATGCGATCGATCGCTGCCGGCTCGAGGTGCCGCCGTTGATTTCTCTAACGCCAGAGCGCGCGATGGCTTGCCCGGTAGATCCCCTGGTATCTGCTGCAGTGCTTCCATGAGCATGCTCGAGATACGCGATCTGGAAGTTGTCTACCGCGCTCGCGACGGCACGCCGGTCCGCGCAGTCGCGGGCACGAGCCTGTCTGTTGACGTCGGCGAGATCGTGGGGTTGGTGGGTGAAACCGGCTGTGGCAAGTCGTCGCTCGCCCGAGCGGCGGTCGGCCTCGAGCCTGCCGCCAGCGGCGAGGTCATCTTCGACGGGCTGCCCGTGCAGGTTCTCGGCCGGCGCGCTCGGACGAAGCGGGACGCGCGACTGCAGATGGTGTTTCAGAACCCGTACGGCTCGCTGAATCCGCGTCGGACCATCGGCGACCAGATTGCGGACGGGCTGGCGATTCTCGGCGACGGCGCCCGCGCGTCACGTAGCCCGCGTGTAGCCGAGCTGCTGCAGCGGGTCGGCCTGTCGCCGGACAGCGCCGCGCGTCATCCCTACCAGCTCAGCGGCGGACAACGTCAGCGGGTGGCGATCGCCCGCGCGCTCTCCGCCGATCCCAAGCTGATCGTTCTCGACGAGCCCCTGTCGGCGCTCGACGCGTCGGTCCAGGCACAGGTTGCGAATTTGCTGGTGGAGCTCTCGCGCGAGCTGGGTATGGGCATGTTGCTCATCTCGCACGATTTGGCTATCGTGCGCCACGTCGCCCATCGCGTTGCGGTGATGTACCTGGGCCAGGTCGTGGAAACGGCCGCCACGCGCGAGCTGTGGGATGCGCCGCTGCATCCGTACACCCGAGCATTGATCGACGCCATCCCGCACCCTGACGGACTGGGTCGCCTGCCGGAGGCGCTCAGCGGTGAGATTCCGGATCCGGCTCGGCCGCCGAACGGGTGTCGATTCCATCCGCGCTGCCCCTTCGTCTTCGACCGCTGCTCCACAGACGTACCGCTGCTCACCGAGATCGTCAGCGGGCGGAGCTCTGCGTGCTGGCTGCAGGATCCAGCGCTGCCACCCAGGCCCCTGGTCGAGCGCACCCAGGCTGCCGTATGAGCGCGATGACCGCCGGCGCGGGTCGGCTGAGCTCTGAGGCGTACGAGCGGGTGCGCGCCCAGATTCTGCATCGGCAGCTGCCGCCGGGGACCGTGCTCTCTGAAAGTGCCCTGGCTGCCTCGCTCGGCATGTCGAAGACGCCCATCCGCAACGCGCTGCTGGCGCTGCAGCAGGAGGGTTTGCTCGAGCTCGGGCGGCGCCGCCAGCTGCTGGTGTGCGGCCTGCCGTCAGCGCGTCGCCAGGAGCTGCGCGAGGTCCGCGAGGCGCTCGAAGGTTTGGCAATTACCTACGCCTGCCGCGACATTTCTGACGACGACCTCGATCATCTGCGCACCTTGCTCCGCCGTCAGCGACGCGCAGCCGAGGCCGGACGCGAGGACGAGTTCATCGAGCTGGACGAAGAGCTGCACCTGACCCTGGCCTCGCGGGCCGGCCTCGACCTGGTCCCGCGCCTGCTGCGTCAGCTGCGCGGGTTCGTGCGGCTGATGCAGCTCAACACCCGCCGTGACCACGGCTACATGCTGCGCGTCCTGGCCGAACACGAGCGCATCGTCGACGCCGTAGAAGCCCGCGACGAGTCAACCGCCCAGCTAGCTCTGCGCGCCCACCTGCGTACCAACGAGTACATCCTCACCTGAAGCGGAAGCAGCTGAGTCAGACCCGCAGTCGAGGATCGAGGACGTCGCGCAGGCCGTCTCCAAGCAGGTTGATGCCCATCACCGAGATCATGATGGCCAGACCCGGGAAGGTCGTCACCCACGGCGCCACGCGCAGAAACTCGCGGCCGTCGCTCAGCATGACACCCCACTCGGGTGACGGCGGCTTCGCTCCCAGCCCCAGAAAGCTCAGCGACGACGTGGCGATGATCGCGAACGCGATGCGCAGTGTTGCGTACACGATGATCGGCGAGACCACATTCGGCAGGATGTGGCGAAAAATGACCCCCGCATCGCCGGCGCCGATCGACTTCGCCACGGTTACGTACAGATTTTCTTTGACTGTCAGCGTGGAGCCGCGGATCAAGCGCGCAAAGCTCGGGATACCCCCGATGCCGACGGCGATCATCAGATTGGTGAGGCTGATGCCGAGGACCGACACGATTGCCAGCGCGAGCAGGATGCCCGGGAACGCCAGCAGCACGTCGATCACCCGCATCATCAGGCCGTCGATCCAGCCGCCGTAGTAACCGGCTACCAATCCGATCAGAACCCCGAACGAGGCCTCGATCAGCACCGCCACCAGGCCGACCGTCAGTGACAGTTGTGCGCCATTCAGGACGCGGCTGAAAATGTCGCGGCCGAACGTGTCGGTGCCCATCGGGTGGGCCAGCGTCGGTGCCCCGAGCGACGGCCCGACCCCGATATCCGCTGGATCGTAAGGTGCGACCAGCGGCCCAAAGATCGCCGCGCTGACGACCACGAGTACCATGATCGACCCGATGAGCGCCCCCCGGTGGCGGAGCAAACGTCGGATCGTGCGCACCACCTGGCGCTCCTGATGCACCTGGCGCGGCGCTGGCAAGGCGACTGCGCTGGCAACCATCAGCGACTACGACCGAGCTGAATGCGTGGATCGAGCCACACATAGGACAGATCGACCAGCAAGTTGGCCAGCACGTACGCCGTCGCCGCGAACAGGACCGTTCCCTGAATCATGGGAAAGTCCTTCATGCGGATGGCGTCGACCGCCAGGCGGCCGATGCCCTGTCGCGCGAAGACCGTCTCGATGATGACGGCCCCAGCGATCAGGTTGCCAAACTGCAGGCCCACCACCGTGATGACCGGGATCAACGCGTTCTTGAGCGCGTGGCGGACGACGACGACGCGCCCAGCTAGGCCCTTGGAGCGGGCGGTGGTGATGTAATCCTGGTTCAGGATCTCGAGCATGCTGGCGCGCGTCAGTCTCGCGATGGTTGCCGCCGCGCGCAACCCGAGCGCGATCGCCGGCAACACCAGTCGATCGAGGCCCCCCTGACCTGTTGATGGCACCCAGCCGAGCGTGAACGAGAAGAAAAAGATCATCATCAGCGCGAGCCAGAATTCAGGCAGCGAGACGCCGGCGAGCGCAAAGAACATGCTCAGGTTGTCGCTGGTGGAGTTTGGCTTGAGCGCGGCGGTGATGCCGAGCGTAACGCCGAGCGCGACCGCGAATCCAAGACCGGCCAAGGTGAGCTGCACGGTCGACGGCAACTGCTCCACGATCGCGTCGAGGACATTGCGGCGGGTCTGGTACGAGCGTCCGAAATCACCCTGGACCGCCCGCACCACAAATTTGGCGTAGTGGACGACGAACGGCTCGTCGAGCCCAAGTTCATGGCGCAAGCTCTCATACTGGGCCTGCGTGACCTGCCCGGCCGCGGCGCCGCCCATTTCCGAAAGCATCAGCTGCACCGGATCACCGGGCAGAAAAAAGATCATCGAGGACACCAGCAGCGACACGCCGAGAAGTACTGGTATCACGGCCGCCAGCCGGCCCAGAAGATAACTGCCCATCGTTCCGCCGAGGTCGGTTAGGGCTTGGCCAGCCAGATGTTGTAGTAGTAGGGCGACGCGCCGAGGTCGTACTTGACGTCCTGTACTTGCTGCGCCGTGGCGTAGATGAACACTACGATGTAGAGCGGCACGATCAACGCGTTGTCCATGATGAACCGCTGCGTGGTTTGCGACAGGCTTTCACGCTTGGCTTTGTCCGGCTCGGAGTTCATATCCTCGATGATCTTGTCGAGCTCCGAAAACTTCGTCATGGTGCGGTTGAAGTTCGTGCCGGGGATGTTGTCGGAGTGGTACAGCGTGTACAGGAACTCCGGATCGGTGGCGTTGTAGCCGATCCGAGCGATGTTGTGCTCGCCGCGCAGCATGATCGGCGCGGTGGCCTCGTACGCCATGGCCTCCAGGTTGACGTCGATGCCGATCTGCTTCCACGCCGCCTGCGCGAACTCCGCTGGGCGCTTGTTGCCGGCGTCGTCGGTGGTGACGTAGCGCAGCGAAAGTGGTGTGCCGTTCTTTTCGCGGAGTTTCGTCTGGGCGTTCATCTGCCAGCCGGCCCCGTCGAGCACCACGGTAGCTTTCTCGCGGGAGTACGCGTACATCTGCTCGACATCCTTGAGGTAGCTCCACGTCTTCGGCGTGAGCGGCCCATACGCCACCGGACGGACGCCGGCGAAGACGGCATTCGTCAACGCCTGGCGGTCGAGCCCGTAGATCAGCGCCTGGCGCACCGCCACGTCGTCACTCGGCGAGCGGCTGGCATTGATCGGCAGCACCTGTCCCGAGCCGACCTGCTCGATCGTGTCGATGCGGTACTTGCCGTCCTGCTTTAGCGCGGCGACGTCCTGGTCCGGAGTCTGGTCGATCATCAGCACCTCGCCCTTCTGGAGGGCGCCGGTGCGCGTGGCCGGCTCGAGCAGGAACTTGAACTGGACGGCGTCGAGCAGGGCCGCGCCGCCGCGGCCGAGAAACGTCGGCGCCCAGGCGTAGGCGTCGTTTCGCTCGAGCGTCACCTGCGAGGCGGCCACCCATTCCTTGAACTTGAACGGACCGGTGCCGACGGGATTGCGACCGAAATCCTCGCCCAACCTGGCAGCCGCGGTAGGCGAAACGGGGGCCAGATTCGACGAGGACACGTTGTTCAGGAACGAGACGTGGGCCCGCTTGAAACTGACCTTGATGGTCGAGTCGTCCACCGCCTCGGTCGAACCGTACGGTCCCATCTGGCCCACCGCGGACAGGGATTTCGTCTTCGGGTCGACGATGCGGTCGAACGAGAACTTGACGGCTTGCGCATTGAACGGCGTGCTGTCGTGGAAGGTGACTCCCGTACGCAGCTTGAAGTTCCACGTCTTGCCACCATCGGGCGTGTCCCACGCGGTCGCTAGGCCTGGCTCGAAGGTGCCCGGCTGCGGCTGGTAGACCAGGCTGTCGAAGATGTGGCGCATGATGCGCCCGGCGGTGGCGGAGCCAGACACGTGCGGATCGAGTGTCGGTGGCTCCTGGTAGGTGCCGACGGTCAGCGTGCCGCCTTTGATCGGAGTGCCGGATCCAGCCGGTAGCCCGGTGGTGGCGGGGGTGGCGGCAGCCGAGCTGGCTGGCGCCGCTTGGGGTGCGGCCGGCGCGCACGCCGCGAGCAGTGAGCTGCCAGCGGTCAGGCCTGTGCCGAGCAGCAAGAGCTGCAGCACGCGCCTGCGCGAGACGAACGGTGATCCGCTGACCTGCATCCTGTCTTTACCTCTTGCTGGGGATCCGCCACCTGGGCGCATGGTACCGTCCGTGGCGATGGGACTGCAGTACATTCGCGCCGCGCGGCTGATCGACGGCACAGGCGCGGCATCGATCGCCGATGGAGCTGTTCTGGTTGACGGGCAGCGCATTGCCGAGGTTGGTTCGGCCGCGGCAGTGCCTTGCCCGGAGGGTGCCGAACGCCTCGATTTTGGCGACCTCACGCTGATGCCTGGCCTGGTCGACTGCCACGTCCACATCAACAATCGCGGCGACGGTAACCCGATCGAGGGGAGCGCGCCAGAAGACGACGACCTGCGGGTGCTCCAGTCCGCCGCCAACGCGCGCATCGCGCTCGAAGCGGGCATTACCACCCTCCGCGAGTGCGGCGCCGCCCGCCGTACCATCTTCTCGGTAAAAGAAGCATTGCGGCGCGGGATCATCACTGGGCCGCGCATGTCGGTAGCTGGCCGGCCGGTGACGATCACCGGTGGCCACGCCTGGTTCTGGGGTGGCGAAGCTGACGGCGTGGACGGAGTACGGCGTGAGGTGCGTCAGCTGTGCAAGGATGGCGCGGACTGGATCAAGATCATGGCCACCGGCGGCGGGACTCCGGGCACACAGCCGTATCGCGCGTCGTACAGCATCGAAGAGCTGACCGCGGCAGTCGAGCAAGCGCACGACTTGAATCGTCTGACCGGCGCCCACGCCGGGAGCATCGAAGGCATCCAGCGAGCCATCGCGGCAGGTATCGACATGCTGATCCATTGCAGCTTCTACGAAGCTGACGGTCGTTTCTGCTTCCGCCCCGATATTGCTCGCGAGATTGCCGATCGGGGCATCTGGGTCAATCCGACACTGCACATTCGGCGCGTTCGCGTGTGGCGACTCGAGCGATTGGCCGAGGAGCGACAGCTGACCGAAGATGAGGCCACCGAGCTTGCCACGCAGCAGCGCTTTTACGAGGAGCGCAGCGAGTATTTTCGGGGTCTGATGCAGGCCGGCGTACGTCAGGTGGCCGGTTCCGATTCCGGCTACAGCTACTTTCGGGTCGGCGACTTCGCCGACGAGGTGGAGGCGATGGCCAGTCAGGGCATGGGCCCAGCGGCGGCTCTCAGGGCGGCGACGTTGGACGCCGCGGAGTCGATCGGCCTTGATTCGGATGTGGGTAGTCTCGAGGTCGGTAAGTACGCCGACCTCCTCCTGACCAAGGGCGATCCAATCTCCGATGTCACGGCCTTGAAGCGGATCGGCGCGGTGTTTTTGGGCGGACTCAGGGTGCGCTGAGCGCGCACACGGTACAACACCATTCGAGTAGGAGATCGAGGCACAGCCATGGTCAAGTACGCGTTTATTCTGTCCGATGCGTTCGCTGTTACCGTCGAGCGGTTCGTCGTGGTCGACCCCAGGAGCGGCGACGAGAACGGGGCGCGCATCCAGATCCGTCGCGTCCAGGGCGGCGCTGAGCCGGGCACGCAGTTGGGCGACCCGGTCTGGCGGGGTGACCTCTTCAGGCTGACCGAAGGACCAAGAGGCAACTGGGACCGGGCCCATTACCACCCCCGCTTCCAGGGCACCTCAGCCGGCGAACGGCGCGTGGATCCCGAGCTCAGCAGGGACCCCATCACCTGGGCCTTAACGCAGTTCGGCGATCTCAGCGGCCTGGCCAGCCGTGCCGCCGCGCCCGACCTCGCCGCCGCGTCAGGCGAGCTGCAGCCCGAGATCGATGGCCTGCGAGACGAAATTCGCGTGGCGCTGGAGAAATGCGCCGCCGTTTAATTGAGGGCTGCGTCTGCGGTCAGATGGCTGGCGACGGGGTATGGTTGTGGGGGGGATGTTGCACCGGGAGAAATTGTCGATCGCTCTGTCCGTCTTGATCGGCTTGAGCGTCGCACTTCCGAATGGGGTGCGGGCGCAGCCAGCGATAGGTGAAATGGTCAGCCGCCTGAGCGCCGCGGAGGCGATCCAGGCAGCCACTCGCGCTCGGCTCGGCGTGCTCGGCGACGCCTTTACCTGTCCCGAGGCCCGCTTTGCGTCATTCAGGCGCAGTGACTCGGAGCCACAGTTCGCTGACCAGTGGTACGTAGCCTCGCAATTGTGGGCCGACGCACTGCTCTTGCGAGTGGCCACCGCCTCGGCCCCGGCCACCCAGCCCGGACTCCTCGCCTGGGACCCGCAAGACACGCAGTGCTACATCGAAAAGGGATTCGTTTTCCTGGACCGGCTCTGGGACTATTCCAGCGCCGGATATTTTCCAAGAGCCGATCCGGTGGGTGGCAAAGTCTCCACAGGCGTACGTTTCACCGACGACAATCTGGTTGCGGGTCTGGCGCTGCTCGAAAGCGCCCGGACGACGTCCGACCCGTACGCGGTCCAACGCTACATCCACGCTGCCCGCCGTGAAGCCGACTTCCTGGTGCTCGAAGGGTCCGGCGTGTGGGACACGACCTTTGGCGGCGGGTTCTGGTGGAATACCGGGCGCGGCGACAGCCTGGAAGGTAAACCAGCCCAGACCAACGCCCTGGCGGCCCTGTTTTTCGCCAGCTTGTACGCGGCTACCGGCGACGGAAGTTATCGCGATTGGGCGCTGCGCAGCCTGGTCTGGCTGGACACGATTCTGTACGACCCGTCGCGCCAGCTGTACCGGTGGAGTGTCAGCTTCCACGACCTTGAGCACCGCACTGGTGCGGACATCAACGCGCGTTATTTCAATTACGATCAGGGCATTGCCATCCAGGCTCAGCTCGCCGCGATGGCTCTCGACGGCGATCAGAACCGACTCGCCCGCGCCCGCGACACTGGCCGAGCGATCCAGGCCACGTTCTGGGCGCCCGCCCTCGGCGGCTACAACCTGGAGGCGGGGGTGGATCAGGTTCTCACCAACTACGGAGCGTGGACCAGCCTCGGCCACCTGGCTCTGTTTGACGTAGACGGGGACGTCGGCTGGCTGGAGCTGGCACGCGGCAACGTGCAGGCGCTCGAAAGCAAACTGCGTGAGCCTGACGATGGCTACGCTTACCGCGTGTATCGGTGCGTGGACCGACTGGCGAAAGGATGCGAATCGGGTAGCGTGCCCCAGGTGGTCGACCACACCCGCGACACCGCCGCTCAAGCCTGGGTCCAGCACCTGCAAGCTGCGCTGGCCGTAAAATGATCATCCAGATGCGACTTCAGAGAAAGACGGCGGTAATCGCCGGGGCCGGCTCAGGCATCGGGCGGGCAATGGCAACACTCTTCGCCGCAGAGGGCGCCAGTATCGTCGCGGCGGATTGGAACGGCCAGCGACTGGACGAGGTCATCGCAGCGATCCAGGCCAGCGGCGGCACGATTGTGGGTGCTCCGGGCAATATCGCCGACCTCGCGACAGCAGAAGGCTTGATCGACCTGGCCATCAGCAAGTACGGCCGCCTGGACATTCTGTGCAACAACGCCGGAGTGATGGACTACATGCAGGGTGTCGGCGAGCTGTCGGACGACATCTGGCGTCGGGTACTGAGCATCAATCTGGATGGTCCGATGTTCGCCACCCGTAGGGCTATCCGGCACATGGTCGCACAGGGCAGCGGGTCAATCATCAACACCGCCTCGACGGCTGGCATCAGCGGCGCAGCGGCCGGCGCCGCGTATACCGCCTCGAAGCAGGGGCTGGTGGGACTGACACGGAATACCGCCTGGATGTACGCGAAGAAGGGCCTTCGGTGTAACGCGATCTGTCCGGGGGGCACTGCCACCAACATCGGCGACACGATGACCACGGACAGAATGGACCCCGAGGGCTCCGCGAGCCGGCGCGTACGCTGCGCTCATTCCAGAGGTCCTGCAACCCGAAGAAATTGCGCAGCTCGCGCTTTTCCTAGCGTCGGATGAGTCCCGCCACGTCAACGGAGCGATCATTCCAGCCGACGCCGGGTGGACCGCCGCATAGGTCGCATCCCAGGTGCTGCACGCTGCTTGCTTGGCGCGCAGACGCATCTCAGGGGATCGGAATCGGCTCTTGTGCATTGGCGACTGCGCCGAAAGCGAATTCCGAGAAGCCGGTGTCCGCCGTACCGTTTAGCTCGGTAGCCATGGCTGCGCCCGATTGGCACTTCGATCGACGACCACGAAGTGGTTTCCGTCCACGTGCAGCCATCGCCCAACCTCTCCGTCGGGCCAGGTGACCCTGACCTGGGCGGCGCGGGCCTGTCCCAGGCCGAAGTGGGTCCAGCCAAGCTGGCCTCCAGCGTGACCGCCGCCGATCGTCAACTCGCGTCTGATCACTGTCTTGCCGACCTGGACCTCGATCCAGGCTCCGATGGCGTCGCGGTTGGGGGCGGGTTGGCTCAGCCGAATCTCCAGCCAATTGCCCATTGGAACCGGCCGGTTCGCATCACCGGAGCCGACGTTCCGCCATAGCCTGACCTGGTCCCCGTAATTGACCTCGACCAGATCCAGCATGCCATTGAGGGTGAAGTCGGCCAGGGCGGCGCCGCGACCCCGCCCATAGTTCAAGATGCCGGCGGCATCGGCGGCTTCCTTGAATGTACCGTCAGGTTGACCCAGTAGAAGATTGCTCGGATCCCGGCTGGCGTACTCAGGCATTGTGCTGACGTTGCCCTTCGAGACGAACAGGTCGATGAAGCCATCGTTGTTGACGTCCTGAAACTCCGGATGCCAGGCGGTGGACGGACGTACGTCGCCGCCGGTGAACGGCTGGGCGGCAGTGACGCCGCGCTTGAGGGCGATGTCTCGATAGGTGGGGTGGGTTGGCCCGGTTGCCAGCGTCTGGAGTTTGTTGTCGCCCTGGCTGGTGAGGAACACGTCCGGATAGCCGCGACCGGTGACGTCGAAGCTGGCGATGCCCATGCCCCAGATCTGCAGGCTCACCCAGCCATCCGCGTCGGTAAACAGACGGGGCGCCTCGCTGCTGCTTATGTGCCACAACTGGTCCTCGCCGCGCACGTAGTACTGTCGGTCGTTGGTGATCCGCAGGTCACGCGCTCCAGAGCGATTCCAATCGCTGAACAGCATTGACAGGGCGCAGAAACCAGGCGCCAGGGGTATGCCAGGGCCATAACCCGTGCCGTCGGCTGCCGGCCTGAAGAGCACGTTGTCAGCGCAATCGAACGACGGCGTCCCCGACGCCTCGAGCCCCAGATACTGGCCCAGCGCGAGCGTCGGCAAGCGAGCCGAGCCTTCCCACTTGGCACTGAAGGCGGTGGTCAGAGCGTTGCTGTCGTCGAACGACCACGCCTCGTTGGCGCGTTCGAAGCGGCACTCGCCGAGACCGCGCAGCAGGACCGTTTCTCCCCTGCGCAGCACCACCAGGTCGGTCTGACCATCGCCGGCGATGTCGATGGGATACGCGCCGAGCGCGCCCACGAGATCGGTGGCTGGATCGGGCAGTCGGGTGAACTTCAACGGTCCGCCAACCGGGCTGTCGTTGCGGTACAGCGCGGCTGGATTGCTGCCGCCGGCCAGGTACAGATCGGGCTTGCCGTTGCCGTCGCAGTCGAACACGGCGACGCCGCCCCCGACGGCGAACGCGGCGTCACCGTTGTACACGTGGTCTATGCCGGCCGACGCCGTCTCGTCGACGAAGTGAGGCGGCCCGAGCGCGGTCGTCGGCGTGTCGTCGAGCAGGCTGTTCGCCGCGAAACCGGCCAGCGCCAGCCCGAGCGCTACGAGGATCGTGCCTGCGAGGACGACGACAACGACTCGGTGCGAGCGCAGCCGCCTCACGGACTCGCGATTCCAGCGTAGTATCGGCGTGCCGCCGCCCAGGCTGCCTGGCCGCATTCGGCGCCGACTTTCCGGCCGGTGAGATCGTCTGCCGAGATGTGGATACCTCCGTACAGACGCGAGATGCCTGCTTGATCCGCGGCATCGAAGTAGGTCGCCCACTGAAGGACGACGTCCCCCGAAGGTCCGGCCTCGAACTTGAGCGAGCCGGCCGGCACGGTCAATTCGGCGAGCCCATTGGGAAAGTACTCGCTCCCGGTGAAGCCGGTCAGAACTTCTGCCGCCGCTCGACTGAATGCACTGTGTCCCGAAAAATACCCCGCGAACGCCGGAGTCACGAACACGGGCGCCTGGTACGGGAGCCAGTCGATCGCCAGAATCCACGCCACGCCCGCGGTCTGCGTCCGGGGGTCCCTGGGACTGCCAGCCCAGGCCCGAATGGCCACCTGACCCTGGTGGCCCGCAAGTGCTGCGTGGCGCTGTCCAGGCGCACTGCTCTCGTTTGTAATCACTTCCACCAGGCCCGGCACGAGCGGCAAGCCCTCCGGGTGGTACGCCGGCTGGGTTGGATCGCTCGACTGGCCCAGTCCGCCCAGGTAGCGGATCATCGAGATCGGCCGGGTGGAGTCAAAGTGTCCCTTGGCTCCCCAGGCAGCGATCGCCGCGTCATGGACGGCTCCGTTCAGAGCAAAATACAGCTTGACGTCCCACTGGAGCCGATCGACCGGCGAACCCCGACCGCCAAGCCTCAGGTTCGGCGACAGCCTGTCGGAGACGGTGTTAGCGATTACGTTCCAGTGTCCTGGCGGAGTTTCGGAGTTGGGACCGTCGGCCCAGAACTCGGCCAGCGCGCGCATGAAGTCGCCCTGGTTGACGACATCCGGCGCGTATGGCAGACCGGTCGATGGGTTGACTGGATGTCCGTGGCCGTCGTTGGCGCCGAGCGTGTTGTTGCCGTAGACGCCTGGCGAGATGCCGAGCGGGCTGCCACTCGCCGGATCGAGCAGGGCGCTGTCGCGGATCACCTCGAGCGCCTGGTCCTTGTAGGCCCGGTCCGTCGCCACGTCTCCGAGACGGGGTGGCGGACCGGGATCGAGCGGCAAGCGATCGCGCCCGCCGGCGGGCAGCGCAAACCCTCGGACGCCACCCCAGTGAGGTCCAATAAATTGCTGGACTCCGTTCACCAGCGGAATTCCGTTTTGCGAGATCATGTGCTCGAGTTGGAGTGGCTGCCAGCGGTTCGGATCGACCATCGTCGTCCCAGACTGGGCTACAGTGAGCGGCGGATTGACGGGCGCGTAGTCGGGGTCGTTGTAGTCGTCGGCTTGATTGGATCCGTCGGTCAGACCGTAAGCCATCACGGCCGCCGCGACGCGGTTCCCCACCGCGGCGGGTGAATCGCCGTCGGTTGTGGTGTTATCGAGCGGGTAGCACAGGCTGTCCATCAGGTCGTCGAACTCGGACAGCGACTGGTTGGCGCCGACCGACTTGATGTACCGCGCGGTGAGCACGTGGTAGGCCGCGTAACTGATAGCTTCCTCGCGGGCAGCTGCCACGTCGGACGACCGGTGCTTCTCTGTTACAAAGTAACCGGAGGCGTTTGAATCGTAAGCCGTCCAGGCGTCCCACATCGCCGCCGAGGTATGGAACAGATTCCGGGCGTGAACGGTGGGCGCAGGCAGCGCTCGGCGGATAGCATTGAGCATGGCTGCATCCCAGCGCCTGGCTACCGACCACTCAGGGTGGTCTGCTGGCGGCGGGCATCTCGGTGGTGTGGCCACCTGTCGAACCGCGACGGTGCCGATAAGAGCCAGAACGAGGGCGGCCGCCACGGCGATGGGAATTGTGCGATGAATTCGTGGTGCCACCATATGCTACTTCCCTTCCGAGCGCAGTAGTCTACGCAGGACAAATTTTTCGGGCACGTTAGAGAGTAGAGGGGTGATGTTTCGATGACCAGTCATACACACGCAGTGCGGAGTTGGTTCGGCGCAAAGAAAGCGTCGAGGTTTTTGCCGGCCGTTGCGGGCGCGAGCCTGCTCCTGGGAAGTCTCCCAGGGCCGCTGCACGCCCAACAGGCGGGTTGCACCGTCGGTGTCTCGTGGAACAATTTCCAGGAAGAGCGCTGGGGGAAGTGGGATGAGCCCGCGATCAAGGCGGCGCTGGCCGCTGGCGGGGCCGCGTATATCTCGAACGACGCCAAGTCGTCTGCCGAGACCCAGGCGTCCAACGTCGAGAATCTGATCTCGCAGGGCGCGAACGTCTTGATCATCCTGGCCCAGGACGGAACGGCGATCAAGCCGGCTGTCGCTAGCGCTATCAGCCAGGGGATCCCGGTCATCGCGTACGACCGACTCATCGAGGATCCGAATGGGCTGTACATCACGTTCGACAACGTCGAGGTCGGCCGGATGGAGGCGCGGGCAGTCTACGGCGCCCAGCCGAAGGGCAACTACGTCATCATCAAGGGCAACAAGTCGGACGCGAACGCGGACTTCCTCCGCGGCGGCTATGACGACGTCATCAAGGGTGCAGTGGCCAGTGGCGACATCACCATCGTCGGCGAAACGTATACCGACAACTGGGATCCGTCGAAGGCACAAACCGAGATGGAGCAGTTCCTGACACAAACGCAGAACAAGGTCGACGCGGTCCTCGCCGAGAACGACGGCATGGCTGGCGGAGTGGTCTCCGCGCTCGCCGGGCAGGGTCTGGCTGGCAGGGTTCCGGTTTCGGGTCAGGACGGCGATGCGCCGGCGCTCAACCGCGTTGCTCTAGGGCTGCAGACCGTCGACATCTGGAAGGACTCTCGAATCCTCGGCAAGACAGCCGGCGAGTCCGCGCTCCAACTCTGCGGTGGGTCGACCATCGATCAGGTGACCAGCGCAAAACCGTTCGTGACGCCAGGCAACGTGACGGTGAACTCCATTCTGCTCACGCCGCAACCGATCAACGTGAGCAATCTCAACATCGTCCTGGACGCAGGCTGGATCAGCAAGCCCGCGCTGTGCCAGGGCGTGCCCGTGGGCAGCGTCGCAGTCTGCTCCTAGACTCGTAGAAGAGGCGCCATGACACAGGCGACGTTGTCGCGAGAGGCCGAAGCCGTCCCACCGCCGCGACCGCGGCGTGATCCGGGGTCGCTCCTGCGGTTACTCGACATCGACACGCGCCTGCTTGGCATGGTGCTGGCGCTGGCGGTCATCTGGATCGGCTTTCAGATCATGTCCGGTGGCCTGTTCCTGACGTCGCGGAACCTTTGGAACCTTTCTGTCCAGAGCGCGTCGATCGGGATCATGGCCACCGGCATGGTGCTCATCATCGTGTCGCGCAATATCGACCTGTCGGTGGGCTCACTGCTCGGCTTCCTTGGCTACACGATGGCGATGGTTCAGGTCCAGTGGATCCCTAACGCACTCCACCTCGGGTTCAACCAGCCCTATACCTGGCTGGTTGCACTTGCGGTCGGACTGGTGCTCGGGGCCATCCTGGGCGGTTTCCAGGGCCTAATCGTGGCCTACGGTGGAGTGCCATCGTTCATCGTTACACTGGGTGGATTCTTGGTTTGGCGCGGCCTGATCTTTCCGTTCGCCCAGGGGCAGACGCTTGGGCCAATGGACGGCACCTTTGCCCTGCTCGGGGGTGGCCCGCGCGGTTCTCTCGGTGAGATTGGGAGCTGGCTCGTCGGCGCCCTCGGCTGCGCGGCAATCGTCTTTACTGTCCTGAACAACCGTCGTCGGCGACAGGCGTATGGGTTTCCAGTCCGTCCGATCTGGGCCACGGCGATCGTCATTGCCGCCAGCTGCGCGGCGGTGCTCGGGGTGGTGTGGATCGCAAACAGCTATTTCTGGCCGGATGCGCTGGCGCATCAGTACGCCCTTGCGCACCGCATTCCCGAGCCACCGGGCGGCCTGCGTATCCCGGTCGGCATCGCCTATCCGGTGCTGATCATGGTCGGCGTCGCTCTGGCGATGACCTTCATCGCCACCCGCCGCCGATTCGGACGCTACGTGTTTGCCATCGGCGGCAACCCGGAGGCGGCCGAGCTGGGTGGCATCAACGTGCGTCGGACGGTCATGCTGACGTATGCGCTCATGGGTGTGCTGGTTGCTATCAGCGCGGCGGTTGCTACGGCTCGTCTCAACAGCGCCGTGACCAATCTGGGTATCCAGAACGAGCTTGACGTCATTTCAGCAGCGGTGATCGGGGGCAGCTCGTTGTCTGGTGGCGTCGGCACCATTCCGGGGGCTGTGCTTGGGGCCGTGGTGATGCAGTCGCTCCGCTCGGGCATGGTCATGCTGAAAGTCGACTCTCCGACTCAGGATATTGTGGTCGGCGCCGTGCTGGTGGCGGCGGTCGGCTTCGACACCTACCTTCGGCGACGGTCGAGGTGAGTACGGCCGAGGCAGCGTCCCGTAACGCGCCGCTGGTGGAGATGCGCAACATCCGCGTCTCATTCGGAGGCGTGCACGCTGTGGACAACGTCTCCGTCGATCTTCTCGCGGGCGAGGTGGTTGGCCTTGTGGGCGGCAACGGGGCTGGCAAGAGCACGCTGATGCGAGTGCTGTCCGGCGCCCACCCGCCCAACGCGGGCGAGATCCGCATCAATGGGCAGCCGGTCGTGATCGCCAACCCCCGGGATGCCAAGGCACTCGGGATCGAGACGATCTATCAGACGCTGGCGCTGGCCGACAACATCGACGCGCCAGGAAACATGTTCCTCGGCCGCGAGCTTGTCACGCGCGACGGGTCGCTCGACGACTCGGCTATGGAGTCCGCGACACGCTCGGTGATGCGTCGCCTGAACCCCCGCTTCCAGAACTTCAAGACCGCCGTTGGGTGGTTGTCTGGCGGCCAGCGTCAGGCCGTGGCCATAGCCCGCGCGATCCACTTCAACGCGCGCGTGCTGATCATGGACGAACCGACCGCGGCGTTGGGCCCAGCGGAGACCGGGCAGGTCCGAACGCTGATCCAGCAGCTGAAGGCAGAGAAGATTGGCATCTTCCTCATCAGCCACGACATCCACGATGTGTTCGACCTGGCCGACCGCATCAGCGTGATGCTGCACGGGAAGCTAGTCGGCACCGTCAACAAGACCGAAGTCACCACCGACGAAGTGCTGGCCATGATCATCTCGGGCGACGTACCAGCCGAAGCCACGCGGGCGCACGTTGAGTAAATTTTGAGCGGCTGCCCTGGCGCGTTGACCGCCTGTTGAGTCTGGCGGGTTGACAATACAGGCGAACCTCCCGGGTCGGTACCTGGGTGGAGCGCCCTATGAAACACCAGATTGCAGTCGCTCTCATTGACAAGCCCCTGGACCCGCCGCTCGGGGCGCGGTCCCGCCAGACGGGCCGCCGATGAAGTCCGTGCTCGACCGTGTCCTCGACGAGGCGTTTGCCAGGGTTACTCCACGCCCATACTTGAGCTGCGAAGACCCGCTGCGTGTCGCGGCGGCCACGCTCACGCAAGGGCAGGGCAATGCGATCTCGGCCACCACGGTCGTAGGCGTCCTCGGCCTTGACGATGTTGCCGAGTTCCAGGCGCTGGTTGCGCAGCTCTCGGACGAGTTCGAGCTCGACGCACGTGTGCGGATGCATGTCGGATCGTTCGCAGTCCGCTTCAGCCGCCGCGTCGCTCCAGCCGGTTTCAGGAGCGCGCGGACCCTGGAGTCCGCTGCCGGAGCCGGCGGCCTGGTCGGTCGCGCCGTTCGACTGGTCAAGCGCTGGCTTTAGCCGATGGTCGCCTGGCGTGTTGACTGGGCTAGCGAGCTTACGGCGGCATCGAATTGCGCGACGCATGCCGCGACTTCGTCAAGCCGACAGGGCCGCTCGGCCAGGAGGGCTTTCGCGCGCTGCGCGGCCTGTTCTGCATCGGCCGACACATACGCTCCCCTGCGGGCCAGGTCGGCCGACTGAGCCCCTCGAGCACTGAGCAGACCAGCCAGCTCGTCGCGCTGGCGCAACGGGGCGCAGTTTGCCGCAAGCGCACTTTCGACGCTGGTCTGGTAGTCGGTGGCAGCCGCGAGCCAGCGTCCACTCCAACCCTGGCCGCGGCCAGATTGCCCTGGTCGACGGTGCCGCGTAGCGTGTCCAGCCACTTGCGAAGTCCTTCGATGAGGCCAACGTCCACGGGGGACTGGAGGCCGACGGGGTCGCGAATCTTGGCGAGCGAACGTGCGTGGGCCTGAGCCACCGCGGCGTTGGTAGTGAACAGATGCTCGAGCAGCGTCGCCGCGCTGGCAAGGTCGTTCGGTACGGACGCCTGGGTCCGCTCGACTGCCTCGATCTGGGCGCGCAGGCGATTCGGAAGAAATCGGCGGCAACCTTGTGAGCTGGCAACCCGTCGATCAACCCTTTGAGCCCGTCGATCACCCGAGCCGCGTGCTTCAAATCGTCCAGCCTCGGGGGTTGGTGGCCGTCAGACGAAAGGACGTCCGCCAGTGCCATCTGCGCCTGAACAAAGCGCACCGACGACGCCGAGACGCCCTGGAGCGCCGCGACAGCTCCGCCGCGGTGCACAGCGGATCGGTGTGCGTGACGGATTCGTAGTAGACGACGGCGTTTCTGGCGTCGTCGAGTAGCTCGTAGCCAAGGCCGATTGCCAGCTTCGGCGCGAGCTCGCCCGGCAGCTCGCCGAGAACGACGTCGAACTGCCGCAACGCCTCGTGTGGCTTGCTCTGAGCCAGGAACGACCTGCCGCGGCACCAGGCGACGCGCCAGTCGTACTGGGAGCGCTGCTCGAGTTGTGCAATGCGTGATTCCGCTTCAGCCAGCCTGCCACGCTCGATGTCGAGGTCGGCCAGCCGCAACAGCAGCTCCGCCGACTGGGGTACGGCGGCCAGCCCGACCGCGTATGCCTGCAGGCGCCGGTCGGCGTCCAGGATCGACGCCGAGGCGAGGATAACGCTCGCGCCAGCGTCAAGCGGGTCCAGCTTCAGCGCTGGCAGCGTGCGAGTGCTTCGGCCTTCAACGCTCCACAGATCACCACCGAAGGTGGCATCCGTGTCGAACAACGAGCTCTGGTAGGCACCCAGCTCGGCTGCTTCGCGCGTGCCGGCGATCTCTTCGCGCAGGACGCCGAGGAGCTGTTGGGCCATCTCGTCCGCCGTCTGGAAGCGGGCGTCCGGTGCTTCGGCGGTGGCCTTGGTCAGGAAACGGTACAGCGATTCGTGGGATGCGAATACCGCTGCTCTGTCGGGGGTGGGCAACACGAACTCGAAGGGGCCGTCTTGAAAGGCGAAGTCGCACACCAGCAACGCCAGTGCCCGGGCAACGCTGAAGAGGTCGGACACCGGTGAGGGAGAGGGCGGGTTGGCGTTGACTTCGGGCGCTGAGTAGCCGGCAGTAGCGAACAGGTCGCCGCCTTTGTCGTCCACGCGGCGGACTGCCCCCAGGTCGATCAGCTTCTCGACCGTGTTGCCCTGGCCATCGTCGACCACCATGACGTTCTCCAGCTTCATGTCCATGTAGATGAGGCCGCGGGAGTCTAGATAGCCAAAGGCCGGCAGGATGTTCAGGATGTACGAGATTGCCATGGGAACCGGAACTGGTCCGCCATTGTCACGCCGGATCTGGAGAAGGTTCTTGCCGTTGACCAGCTCCATGACGATGTAGCCCTCAGTGCCGTGGCGCAGGAACGTGAACACCTGCACCACGTTGGGGTGGTTCAGGGATGCCAGGAATTGGCTCTCCTGGCGTGCGAGAGCTTCCAGGGTCGGGTCGTTGCTGTTGATCAGACCCTTCAGGACGCACCAGCGCGACAGATCGCGGTCCCACGCCAGGTAGACCCAGCCCAACCCGCCATAAGCCATGGGGCCCTTGGCTTGCGCTCGGGAACGACGCCTTCGATGATTCGGGCGATCGGATCCACCTGGGGCAGGGGCGGCAACGGAACAATGCCGGCTCCACCCAGTCGACGCGAGCTGCGCGTGGAACGGGTGCCCCGAGTGGAGACGAGGCCGCGCACGCTGGCGCTCCTGGCGCTCAGCGCGGTGTGGTCGGTGCGGGCGGAGCGGACGCTCGGCGGCGCTGTTCTCGACGAACGGGTGGATACCGCGCCATTGAGAACGGCTGTGCCGTTGGTTGATGCTCCGTCCAGTTTGTGGCCACAGCTGGAGCAGTAATCATCTTCCGTGGACTGGTCGCCACAATTTGGACACCTGAGCGCAGTTTGCATGGAAGCGTCGCAAGAGTATGCCGCTCGCCTGCTCACAGACCGGTCAATACCCGGCCCGGATCGCTCAACAAACTGTCAACGAATGCATCAGCAGGGAGCTCACCCTCCGGATAGGGGCACGACTGCCGATAGAAGTCTAACGAATTCCTAGCGCCGAGCGGGCCCGGGCATAACGGTTTTCTAATCCGTTCGATCTAGTGTGTGGGTTGGATGCCGACTGGCGTTCGAGGAGAGATATGGGCATTT
>JAABUQ010002176.1_pt1 | contig 39575 bp, 25 predicted proteins | sample 5560001 | NCBI WGS metagenome assembly JAABUQ01 (sample SAMN10711888, study PRJNA513371) | rock metagenome | isolation source: Antarctica rocks | place: Antarctica: Victoria Land, Finger Mt nord | collected 2015-12-18
CCTATACCCTATACCCTAACCCTAACCTAACCCTACTTAAACCTATGCCCTACCTAAAACCTACCCTATGCCCTACCAGCCCTACCTAACCCTAACCCTATGCCGGCCTATGCCTACCTATACCTAACCTACCTATACCCTACCTACCCTAACCCTATATATGCGTGCCCCCGTGCGTCCTATATGCCCATGGAAAAGTGCTTGAGGCTTTGCAAGAGGCAGGAACAAGAGCACGTGGTATGAGGCTCACTCCTGGCGAGTCTCAGTGGCATGCTTCTCCTGGATGTTGGTGTGCGCACGGTGGCATCAACAGGCCCTGGTGTGCTGAGTTAGAAGGGAGCGGGCAGGCAGCGGGGGCAGCGCACCTCTGGCTACCGACAGGCCCCAGAGGCAGGCGCGTCCAAGGTAAGTCAGGCGTACAGAGCGCGTGAGCGTCGCGTGGCTTGGCAGCGCGTTGCTTCAGGCGCGCTTCTTGCGACAGCGGGCTGCTCCTCCACGGCAAGTGACACTGAACCTGATAGACTCGACCTTCCGAGGCGCACCTCGATTTCAAGCTGGGGTTGTCTGCTGATATATATTGACTGGAGAGAGCTTGATGGCTTAATCAAGGCCCAGCAAACGATCCCGCTGACTTTATGGAGGGGAGGCCCTGGAGCGCCAGACGCACGGCTGAGCTAGCCGCTGAGGCCGCCGCAGCAGCCCGGCCTGCGTCAGCAGGCAGCGCGTCTGGAGCGCCGCTCCTAGCTGCCTTCTGGGCAGTGTGTTGGTCTTTCAAGCGCTGGGTGGGCCGTATCGTACACTTATGGTACCACAAGCAAATCAGGCTAAGCATAGTGTTCTTGCGAGCGTGCGCGAGTGGAGTCTATTTACACACTGACATGATCGGCGTACAGTGATGCAAACGGGCAGCGACTGGCACCAAAATGGAATAAATAGTCCCACCCATCTTCTTGCTCTGAGCCCGCCTCCATCCATAGGCGCGTAACAGGATACACGAAACGCTGAGTATGCTAGTGCACTGCCTTTGCAGCGCCCGGCCGCTCTCAGCACCAAGGTCTAGTGCATTGCTGGCACCACAGCTAGTCCGTTCGTCCAGACCGCATGCTCAAGTTGCCAACTCTCCGCTCCCTACCGCTCAGCCTCAAGAGCCCATGCGCGGGCGCGCTTGTGCGCTGCCCTGGGCGCCTGCAGGCCGGGCGCGCCAGGGGCGGGCCAGCGGCGCCAGGCCAGGCGGCGCAGAATGGTATGGTTCCAATACTGCTCATGTTCATCATCACTAGACGGTTCAGCATCGCTAGACTGTTCAGGAACGCCCACCTCGACCGCAAAGCGGTCGCCAAACCTGCTTGTCATCTCGCGCACAACCTCGCGAACGAACAAGCAGTTACTGGGGAGGGCAATGCATTGCTTAGCGCACAGCTCTGCACCCTGCAGGCCAGCGGGGCAGAGGCGGTCAACAAATGTGGCCACATCTGCGCTGTCTTCCCACAGGCGCACTTCGTCCCCAGCCACAATGCGCAAAGACCTGACTCGGCCAAACAGGTCAGCGTTCACATCAATGTCCGCCTCCGAGCTGTCCATTTGCAAAGCTGGCAGGACAGGGAAGCCTTCCAGGAGGGGGATCCTGTCAGTGTGCGACCGTTCTTGCCCTGTGCAACTAATGCGCAGGGTGTGCAGCTGCGGCAGCCGCCCGGCCAAGCCTGCCTCTGGTTGCGGCGCCCAAGTTATGTGCTCCAGGCAAAAGCCGTGCAGGCCGAGCAGCTCCAGCTCCTCCAGGGTGCCTGGCAGGCGCTCGGGACAGAAACACACATGGCCTGCCCACGGGTTGCTGTCCATAGGGTACAGGTCTGCAAAATCACCGCAGTCAACGCCCAGCCTGGTCAGGCGCAGGCCGCTCAGGTCCAGAGCGGGCCACTCTTCCTGGCTCGCGCAGGCCACCAGCTGCAGCGGCACGCCGGAGAGCCGCAGCAGCGTGGCGCCGTGCAGCGCCAGGAAGCGATCGACCAGCGACCGCTCCCACAGGGCGTCCGCGACGTGAAAGCTGGCGGCCTCCACGCGGCCGGCCTGCGCGGGGTCCAGCAGCCAGCGGCGCTGGGCCGCGCTCAAAGGCACCGCGCTGAAGACGAGCGCCAGCGGCAGCGGCGGCGCGCGCAGCAGCGCGCGCCAGCGGCGGCATACGCTCGCCAGGCCGGCCGCGGTGCGTACTTCCTCCCTTGCGTCACATGGCGGCCTGTCCGCCCAGGCGCGCTGCAGGATGCCGCCCAGCAGCTCGTCGGGCAGCGTGATGAGCGACACCTGCGCGACCGGCAGCGCGCGTGAGCGAGGCAAACGCACTCATGTGTGTGGCAGATGCAGCCGCGTTCCTGCTTAACGCTGTATGAAGGCCGCGCCTGATCTGCTGGCTGCGGCTCGGCACTGCACGCTGCACATCCTGCAGCGTCACTGGAGCCCATTCCTCGTGGTGCGAGGCTACGGTCGCGCACATAAGAGGGCAGCTTCTGCTGGGCACCTGCGCGGGCAGCCCCGCGAGGGCTTAGTCACTTCGTAACCGACCTTGCTTCAGCGGCCGCGAAACCAGCGGGCACAGCGCACACGCACATCAGGGCTGCAGGCGGTTGGCAGAACGGCGCAAAACAGGTGTCCTCGCAAACACGGTTCGCCTGGCAACACCAGGACACAGGCGTCCCCGCGTCGCTGCGCACAAGCACTGCGCAGCTGCGTGACGCCCTGGCCAGAGACCAACACCGTGCACCGGTGGTCTGCAAGCCGGGTGCCATTCCGGGTCAGACATGTTTGTGATGCAGGGCCCGAGGCGCTTTTCCCTCACGCAGGTGGCAGCACACCAACCTGAGACAATGCACATGCGTGCCCCCAATAGGTATGGCACTTGCGCGCTGCACACTACTGGAGCAGCAACAGGGATGCTGTGTACGACGGCCCAGAGGGCAACAGGGACAAGGTGACGGGCGCTAGACCGGCCAAGCGGTGCAAACGTGCCGCAGGCAGGGAGGCTTCGCACCGCGCTGCGCCTCACCAGACCTGGAACGCGGCGCCAGCGTCAGCGCACCTGCTCGAACGGAATGGCTGCTAACTGCGTGCGTTGGCGCCCATCCTATGATAGTGGTGAGTGGCGTGCGCTCGGGGGTTGTTTGCTTGCCTACCCTGGTTGCAGGCCGGCTTTGGACACAAAAGACCTGGACAGCAGCATGCGCTCGGGCCCGCCGCCGCCGCCGCCTCAACATTATCACACCGGCTGCCTACACCAGGTCGGCAGCATCTGCGTCGTTCAGTGGATACCCCACAGCCCGCAGGGCGCCCCGAAAGTCGCGGCTGTCCTGCCGCCCCGCGCCTTCAACGCCGTCAATCAGCTCGAGCACTCCCGGGCGCCCCTGCTGCAGCAGGTCATACACAAAGCCCAGGAACGCCATGCACGACGGGCCGGGGGCGGGGTACGAGGTGTCCAGCTGCAGCCGCTTCAGGCGGGGGTGCGCGGCCGAGGCCTGGAAGCTAGGGCAGATCAGCACGCAGCAAGAAAAGCCCAGCTCGCACAGGTTCGGGAAGCCGGCCAGGCTGCCCAGGGCGCGGGCGTCCAGCGCGCCCCCGACCTCGCATTCGCCGGCAGCTTGCCGCCCGAGGCGCAGCTCCGTGAGTGCGGTGAGCGCGCTCACGCCCTCGGGCAGTTGCCAGGAGCAGCTGTAGGTCAGGTCAAGGTGCGCCAAGCGCGCCATGGACAAAATGCCCACAGGAAAGGCCGGCAAGTTGTGCCCGACCAGGCTCAAGCCAAGCATGGAAGCAATGCAGGGCGCGCTCTGGGGCAGGCCCGCGACCGGCAGCGCGTTGCGCGCCGCGCCGGTCACCGGGCCCTTGTCAGCCAGGTGGTGAATGCAGCACAGCTGCGGCAGCCGCCACAGCGACGCGGGGAGCACCCGCATGCTGGGGCAGTTCCACAGCTCAAAGCTGGTCAGGGCGCCCAGCGCATCCAAGCCCGGCAGCGCGTCCTCGCCGTCGCCCGCAAACACGCAGTCCTCAAAGTCCAGGAGCGCGAGCGCCCGCAGGCGCGCCCAGCCGCGCGCGCCGCGCAGGCCGTGAAACCCGCGCAGGCTCAGCGAGGTCAGCTGCGCCAGGCGCGACATGCTGACGGGCAGCGTGGCCTCCACGCGCGCGTTCCGCACTGCCAGCGTCAGCGCGCGCAGCCGCGGCAGGCCGGCCAAGTCTGCCGTCAGGTCTGCTACGCTCGGGATGGCCGGCCAGCCCAGCCTGTTGGCCTGGTGGGCGTCGAAGCTGAGGGTCACTCTTTCCAACGAGCGCACACTGGCCAGCTCCCGCACCAACGCCTCGGGGAGCTGGTCTGCCAGCCCACCAAGCAGGTGGATGTGCAGACACAGGGTCTGCAGGCTCGAGCAGCGCCAAATGGCGCGCGCCGCCCCGGCCAGAAAAGCCCGGACGGCTGCTGCAGGTCTGCGGTGCGGGGCCGCGTTCAGATTCAAGTCAATGTACGTCAGCGCAGGCAGGCTGGCCAGCATGGCCGACAGCCGCCCGACGACCATGTCGCGGCCATCCGCACCCTCTCCGCTTTCGAAATCGACGTGCAAGCCGCGCAGGCGCTGGACAGTGCCGCCCTGCACGTTGAGCCACCGCCGGGCGCGGGCTTCGTCGGGCGTACCTGCGGCGGCCATGCAGTGCACAGTGACCAAGTGCACCAAAGAGGGCCTGCCAGTGCGTACACAAAAATAATCCGCCCCGTCAACAGAGCAGGTGGGGTGCCCAGTGTGCGGGCACCGTGCGATCACACGCACAGAGACACCTTTCAAAGGACGTGGCGCACCGGGCCGTCCAAGCGCCTGCCACAGCCTGGCGACGAGCTCCCACTCCAGCAAGCTCCAGAACGGCTGCTCGAGCGCCTCCTTGAAGCGCCTGTTGCTCATGGTGAGTACCGAGCACAGATCCTGCGGGGTTCTGGCTTGTCCGTTTGCCGGTAAGCAGACAGCGCGCACCTGCAGACCGTCGGCAGCAGGAAAGCGTGTTTCAAGGCGTGTGGCTTGTTCCAGCGCTGCTCGGCAAGGTGGCCCACGCACGCCTGTAAGACCTGCGGCGACCAGGCAGCACTTGTTGTTCGAAGCGCAGCGACACCCCAACGCGCAGGGCATCGCGGCCCCGGCATCGACAGGCAGGCCGCAAGCTCCCCTGCACGTGCCTCTGCGGGGAGCTGGTCCAGGCGTAGAGCTGAAGGCCCAGCGGGTGCGTCGGCGTTGGACTCGCGCGCGGCCATGCTGCGCCGTGGCGTACGTTGCTGAGGTTCACCACACAGAGCCGGTGACACATACGCCGCCTGTGGCTAAGAGTTATGATGATGACGCACACAACATGGAAGACTTCACCAGCCAAGCTCGGGCTCCTCAGGCGGACAGCCTCCACAGCGAAAGTGCCGCTGCGGCGTAGAGCTCAGGTGCACACACTGTGCTCATTAAAACAAGTCCACTCTGCCTGCTTCCCGATTAGACCCTGCATTGGGGGGGCTTCCGGGTCCTGCCACCGCTGGCTGCGGTGAAGCGCACTTGCTGTTTCCGTTTTCAGAAGCGGCGAGTTGGGTGGGGTTGCTCAAGTGGATGTATCGAGGCTGCCCGCTGCGAACCTCACCTGTTCAACAGCTGCTGGTGCACGGCGCATAAAGCCTGTGAAGGTTGTTCGGTCCTCAGTTGCCTGGCTGAGACAACAAAGGCAGGCCAACGCAGCCGTGCGAGCTTGGTCAGACGGCACAGGTACCTTGCTTCAGCACGCCCACAGCTGCCAGGTCGACCACCTGGCTATGCGTTGCCGCCGGCGGTACCAAGAGCTACTCCATGGCCTTGCCAGCTAGGCAGGAACGCCTATCAGCAAGCCCTCGGCACCGCTCAGGGAGCGGACAGCAGTTGCGCGCCAGGGGCTGGGTGCTCTTTGTCTTCTTGTCTCGAGTGATAGTTGCCATATTGCTCCAAGCGCTGCTCGGTGGTTCCAAGTGGCTCCCAAGTGTGAACGTGCAACAAAACACCCAGCCCCATGCAAGACCGCAGGCCGACCCGGGGCTGAGCGCCTGACCATCACAGTCTCAGAGTCAAGGCCCTCGCGCCGCAACGTCTGCTCAGCCGCGAGCGGCGCGCCCGGAGGCAGTGTGCGGCAGCCGCACTCGTGAGCGTCGCCCGTCAGAAGCCTGCCGGGCGCCGCCATGGTTTTCTGCTCCACAGGCGCCAAAGGCTTGTCTCTCATAGCCGCACTTGTCAACCCGCCTGTGTGCCCGAGACTGTGTGCGCCCTGACGGCGCGCTGCGATGCGAGCAGCGCGTCAGGGAAGTGCCTGCTGCGTGCTCGCTCACTTCATGCCCAAGGCAAAGTGCGCATGGAGCTGGTGGAGGTTGCAGGACGCCGTGCTCTAGCCCAGGTCTTCACCCACATGCTTGCTGCAGGCACTGCATTGCCTTGCAACTGGGGTCATGTTCACACACATGGGCACTAGCAGCTTCAGGCAGCACCCTTGTGTTCCTGCTCACCAGCGTTGGCACGAGCACTGAGGCTTACAACGCATCTGGCGCGCCCGCGCACACCGCGCACTCTGGCGGTGCCTGCCCTGACTTTGGTGTCACAGACGCATGAAAGCAAACAAACACTCTCAACAGTACACTCAGCAGGCACTCCCGACACACGTTTGCAGGCGGCCTTGAACCAAGACAACCTGGACAGCAGCATGCGCCTGGACTACACCACCACCAGCCCGACCCTGGCGCACGCCAGCCCGCAGCCTACAGAAGGTCCAGGACGTCTTCGTCGTGCAGCGGATACCCCACGGCCCGCAGGGCGGCCCGAAAGCATAGGCTGTCCTGCCGCCCCGCGCCTGTGATGATGCTGTCAAACATACCGAGCACGTCTGGGCGGCGCTGCTGCAGCAGAGCAAGCACAAAGCCCAGGAATGCCCCGCACGACGGGCCAAGGGCGGGATACGAGGCGCGCAGCACCAGCCACCCCAGGCAGGGGTGCGCGGCCGCGGCCTGGAAATCTGAGCCTACCAGCATGCTGCAGTTGTTGAAGCTCAGGTGGCGCAGGTGCGGGAAGCCGGCCAGGCTCCCCAGGGCCCGAGCGTCGAGGGCGCCCCCGATCTCGCCCTCCCCGCGAACAAAGTGTCGCCCAGATTGCAGCTCCGTGAGTGCGGTGAGCACGGTCACGCCCTCGGGCAGGTGCTCAAAGCAGCAGTAGGAGAGGTCAAGGTGCGTCATACGCGTCGCGGTCAGGATGGCCGGCGGGAAGGTTGCAAGGTTGTGCCCCATCAGGTTCAGGTGCGCCAACGACGCAAAGCAGGGCGCGCCGCCCGCATGCAGGCCCGCGAGCGGCAGCGCACCGCGCGGCGCGCCGGTCAGGTCCCACTTACGTGTCCAGTGCATGAGGCGGCGCAGCTGCGATCCACGCCACAGCGATGCGGGGAGCAGCCGCAGGCCGGGGCACACCATGATGTCCAGGCTGGTCAGGGATACCAGCGTGTCCATGCGCGGCAGCGCGGCCTCGCCGTCGCACGCAAACACGCATGCCTCGAGGCGGAGACGCACAAGCGCCGGCAGGCGCGCCCAGCCGGGCTCGCAGCGCAGGCCGTCAAACCCGTGCAGGCTGAGTGAGGTCAGCTGCGTCAGGCGCGACACGCAGGCAGGCAGCGTGGCCTCCATGCTGACATTCCGCACCGTCAGGCTCAGACCGCGCAGCCGCGACAAGCGGGCCAAATCTGCCACCACGCGTGCCAGGCTGAAAGTGGCCGGCCAGTCGGGCCTGGCGGCACCGCGGGCCGCAAAGCTGAGGGTGAGCTCTTCCAGAAAGCGCACGCTGGCCAGCTCCCGCGTGAGCGCCTCCGGGAGCTGGTCCGCCAGCCCGCCAAGCAGGGTAATATACAGAGACAGGTGCCACAGGCACGAGCAGCGCGCTATGGCGCGCGCGGCCCCGGCCAGGAAGGCCCGGACGGCTGGCGCGGAGGGTCTGCGGTGCAGGTCGGCGCGCAGGTCCATCGCGCTGATGGACATCAGCGCGGGCAGGCTGGCCAGCAGGGCCGACAGCCGCCCGGCGTCCGGGTCGCGTCCAGGCACACCCTCCTCTGGTTCCTCTCCGACGACCAAGCCGCTCATGCGTCTGACAGCATAGCGTTGTACCTGGAGCCACCGCCACGCGCTCGCTTCCTCGGGCGTACCTGCGGCGCCCAGGGAGCGCTGGTTGCACGCACCGCGCGGGTCCAGCTTCGGAACACACAATTGAGGCGCGACGACAGGGCAGGCGGAGGGCGGCCACCGGCCGCGCCCTCGTGCACCCTCGAGGCCCACCGCACGACCAAAGTCTTTCACGTTTGTCACCGAGGTAGGGGCGCACCGGGCCGGCCCAGCGCCCGCCACAGCCTGTGAACAACGTCTCCGTCCAGCAGCCTCCAGTACGGCTGCTCGAGCGCCTCCTTGAACCGCCTGGCGTGCGCATCGGGTCGCAGGCACAGCTGCTGCGGGGCTGCGGCTGCTTTCTGTCCAACCAGACGAGCGTGCGCACCTGCAGACTGTCGGCAGCATAAAAACCCGTGTCAAGTCTGGGCAGTTGCGGCACCAGCAGTCCATGGCAAGGTGGGCCGCGCACGCCTGCAGGGCCTGCACAGACCACAGGCTCACACGTCACTGGCGCAGCGACACCGCAGCACGCAGGGCGCCGCGGCCCCTGCGAGCGACAGGCAGGGCGCAGGCTGCCCTGCACATACCTCTGCAGGTAGCTGGTCCAGGCGTATGGCTGAAGGCCCAGCTGCGCCGTCGGCACTGAACTCGCGCGCGCCCATGCCGTGGCGCTTGGTGCTAAGAAAGTGTGCGCGTGTTGCAGGGAACAAACCCAACGTTGTGGCCGCTCGATGATGGACAATGTGCAGGTCTTCACCAAGTAAGCTCAGGCTGCACAGTTGTGGGACTGCCGCGGCACCGCACAGTAAGGAAACGTTACGCTAACTCAGGTGAGCCCTGATGAAGCAGTTACTAATACTAGTAGAGAAGGTCTGACTCAACCACAGCCTGAAACTAAAGTACCTCCCCTCTTGAGGTTGGTCCGAGACGCAGTGCGCCAAGCAGCCCGTGTGGGGCTGAGCCAGGCTGCACACTAGCGTTGGCGCAAGCAAGCAACAAGCTTTGCTCTCTGAAACCACAGTAGCGTGCTGATTGCAGCCTTGTGCAACTAAAGCCGCCGCCTATAGTCACACGCTGCAGCGCAGCATGAGTGCGCGCACACCCAGTCTGGCAGCGCGGCCAAGCGCTGTTCGCCTGGACGAGCTCCCTGCGCAGGTATGCCGAGGCACTCTGTTGGGCATCGCTGCAGGACCAGCACCGCTACGCACGCTTGGAACACAACGCACTCCCTGAGAGGCGCTGGTCGGCCCGTGCAGGTCCTGCAGGCGTGCGCGCTCCAAGTAATGCAGCAGTCTGCCCATGTGCACGACGGCTGGACACAGGCCTTCACGCTGGTGACAGTCTGCAGGCGCGCACTGCACGTCGACACGCGGTTGAGCAGTTGACAGCCCAGCGGAGCTGAGCTGGTCGCGTGCCCCGAGCGACAGGCAGTTCAAGCAGGCGCTCGAGGCGCCCTTCTGCACGACGCTGCAACCTGACATCACGGGCAGGCTGTGGCGGGCGCTGGGACAACCCGGTGCGCTGCTTGCATTGCCTTGGTGTGAGCGTGTCTGCTGTGCAGTCAAGCATGGCCCGAACGCGCTGCACTGCTCCCAGTGTACTGTCACCGCGTCTCTACACCACAACCTGCACTGAAGCGGGTCCTCCTCTCAAACAGTGACACCCCATGCCTGCCGCAGGCACGCCTGCCGGCGCGCGCGCCTGGCGCTGGCTCCAGAGGCAGGGCGTCGCCGTGACGCTCATCTGCGGCCTGGTCGTCGACGCGGACGCCGGCCGGCTCGCATCCTTTCTGGCAAAGCTGCCCGCGCTGGTGTCCATCGACGGGCTCGGCGCAGCTGACGGGCTCAGTCTGCAAGCGCGTTCCGGCGCTGCTGTGGCAGCCACCCAGGACTTCCTGGCTGGGGCCGCACGCGCCATAGGGCGCTGCTCGTGCCTGCGGCGCCTGGATCTGCATGTCACACTGGCCAACAGGCTGGAGGACCGGGTTTCAGCGAAGTTCTGGCAGCACCTGGCTGAGGCGCGCGCGCTCAAGGACCTCAGTCTGACCATCACTGCTTGCAAATTGCACGCGCAAGACTGGTCGGCCACTGTAAGCGTATCACACTTGATAGCAGGCTTGGCTGGCCTGTCGCGGCTGCGCACGCTGGCCCTGACACTGGGCATCAGCGGGGTCGCCACGCTGCCTGCCTGCATATTGCGCCTGGTTGCACTGACGTCCCTGACTCTGCACGACATCAGCGGCCTGCGCTGCGCGCCCGGCTGGGCGCGCCTGCCGGCGCTCGAGTGTCTGGACTTTCGCTTTTGCGAGTTTGCGGCTGAAGGCGAGGACGCGCTGCCGGGTATGGATGCGCTGGCGTCCCTGACCAGCCTGGTGATGGCCTGCCCCAGCCTGCGCACGCTCCCCGCATCCCTGTGGCGGCTCACGCGCCTGCGCAAAGTCACCCACTGGCTGAACGCTGTGTGCAATGAGCCGCCGGCCGTGGGCCTGCCCGCCAGCGCCCCCTGCTTTGCGTCCCTGACCGATCTTTGCCTGCAGCGCCACGCGCTGCTCAGCTTTCCTGCATGCATCACGGCCATGACAAGCTTGGTGTCTCTCGACCTGAGCGACAACTGCTTTGAGCAGCTGCCCGACGCAGTGAGCGTGCTCACCGCTCTCGAGGCGCTGTACCTCGGGCGGATATCTGTGGGCCTGACAGAGATCGGGGGCACCCTTGACGCCCGCGCCCTGGGCAGCCTGGCGCGCTTCCCGAACCTGCACAGCCTACAGTTCCATGACTGCAGCGTGCTCTTTGATGCAGAGTTCCATGCCGCGGCCGGCCACCCCTGCCTGAGGGAGCTGGTGCTGGTCACCTCATACCCTGCCCCTGGCCCGTCGTGCGGGGCATTCCTGGCCTTTGTCGTCGCCCTGCTGAAGCAGGGGCGCGCGGGCGTGCTGCGCCTGGAGAACAGCGTCGTGCAGGGCGCGGGCCAGCAGGATGGCCAGAACTTCAGGGGCGCCTTGCAGGCCACGGGCTTTGCGCTGCATGAGGACGACAGCGATGCTGATACTGTATAATTTGATCCCGAGTAGGTCGCGTGCGCCGGGTCGAGCATGTGCGTGCCAGAGTTGGGCTGCGTCGACTGTGCGCAGGCCCCTCGGCAGCAACCGTGCAGCAGGCTGCATCCGGGGCAAGCTAGGTTGCCTGACACAGCACCCTGCATGCGCCACTGCTGACAGCACCTGATTGCTTGATGAAAGCGGGTTCGCATCGCACAGCAACCTCGGGCCCGGCTCAGCCTGTCCTGCACTCGCCCATGCCGCATGCTGGTGCATGTATGCTTTGAAGCATTGTTCACATCAAGCATGCGCTGCAGTTGTGTCCTCAATGCTACAGCTTGCATGTTGTCAGCTTGCATGTTCTCACACAGCTTGCATGTTACTTGACGGCACTGCGGCACAAGCAGCACAAGTTCTGGGCGCCTGGCAGGGCGCGGCGTTGCAGCGGGCCGCACCCGCCCGATGCCGCCGCACGCGCAGGGGGCGGGCCTGGCGCTCCCGCCGCTTGACAGCTATCCGGCTCCCACACGCTGCGCGCGCGCATGCGTGCTCGCGACTGTGCTGCATGCGGCTCTTTCCTCCCAAGCCTGGGCCGCCAGCATGCGAGCGCTGCGGGACTCCCAGCGCAACGCGCATGCAGATGACATCAGCCACAGCCTTGCACATGGTGCACAGCTGCTTTTGCCGCTTGACAAGCAACAAGGACCGTGAGCAGCAAGGCGGCGAGACTCTGAGGCGCAGACAGGTGCACAGCTGCTCCGTGCACGGCGCACGGCGCTTTTCTTCCAGGCGTGCTAAAATTTTTTACGGCCGTCAGCAGCTCGCATCTGGTCGATAGCGTGAGGCCTGGTCAAAAGCACTGAGCTGCCCAGCGCAGCGCACAGCGGGCCGCGCTCGAGCACACCGTATGAGGCTCAGCATCCTGGAAGCGCGCGTGCGCGCAGGTGCAGAGTCCCACAGGCCGTGCTCTGTGTGCAGGAAGGGCGGGGCTGCACGCCGCGGGTGCCAGCTCTGCAGACACGCACATGTGGCTACCATGGGCATAGGGCCCTATCTGCCAAGGTCGGCGAACGCGATGGAGCCGGCAGCGGCTGCTCGGGCGCTGGGACAGTAGTGTCTTTGCAACAACATCCTGAGAACCAGGGCAGCACAGGAGAGTGTGGGTTGCGGCGGTGGACAGGCTGCTGGCGCCTGGCAGCTCTGTGGCCATGCATTTTCGCGGAGCTAGATTGCTGGCAAGTCACGCTCGCAACCAGGACAGCGCCAAGGAGTGCGGAAGCATAGCCGTGCCGGTTGCGCTGCTGGCGCCCCGGGGCTCTGCCGCCATGCATTCCAGAGCTGCTGTGCTGCGGGAAAAGCTGCGCGCGCAGCACACCCAGAATCAGGACAGCGCCAAGCGCAGAGCGGGGAACAAAGTCGCCGCGCTGGTTGCGCTCCTGGCGGATCTCTGCTGCTCTGGGGCACGTGGCTGCCGGCGCACTGCACAGCCTGTGCCCTCCCCACATCCTGGATCGGGGCTGTGACAAGAGAGCAGGGGCGTCGCGGCGCTGGCGGCGGTGCTGGCGCCCGGTGTCTCTCCAGAACAGGCCTGGACCATGGCCCGTTCCAGGGAGTCAGGCCAATGCGGCCCCATGGAGCCGCTGGTAAAACAAATCAGCACATTAAGAATGAGCCGTCCTCACGTCTGCAAGTGTGGCAGCAGCAACACCTGCCGACGTATCACTGTATATATAATTTCTGTACATTGCTGCAACAGCAGCTCCGCTCTCTGCCTGACGCTCACCTCCGTGCTATTTACGCTTCAATTGTGTCATAGCAGATAACGAGACGCGTGTGCCTCCATGCAAGCAGCCTCTGCTGGCCGCCGCCGGCAAATCATGCGCATGCATAATGCGAATGTGCCTGATCTCTTGGCCCGCTTTCCTTGTGAATTGTTTTGCAGAGCAGAATGTGGCCTGCCCACCAGCCCTAGCCCCGGCGGGGGCCCAGCCATGTCAACGTGCAGGAGCTCTGCCAACTGCATGGCCAGCAAAAGGTGAGAATGTGCGCCCTGGCAGGCCTGCCGGCCAGGGCCGCCGCGGGGCTCGGGGCGCTCGAGGCTGGGGCGCCAGCGCTGGCATCCGCGGCCACATGCCCGTTGCGGCTGGACGACGTGCTGGCTGCAGCGGACCTGCTGACGCCGCTTCTGGTGCCAGCCCTCTTCCAGACCGCACCACTCGAGAGTGGCATCACTCTGCACGAGGCCAGGCTCATCTATGAGGGCGCCGGCGCGGCCGTGGCCAGCACGCTGGCGGGCTTGGTCCGGCGCGTTGTGTGGCGCGACCTGCTTGCTGCGCAGCGGAAGGCCTCGGCGGGCCGAGGAGCCAAAGAGCAAGCTCTGTCTCAGCTGCTGGTTCGCGTCTTCAAGACGCTGAGCGACATCCTGATATGCCCGTTCATGACGAACGAGGGCCCTGACCGGAGCGCCGCCGTCCGCGAAGCTGCTGCGAGGTGAGCGTGCAGCGACACAGGCGCCGTTGTCTGCCGCTCGTGCACACGCCTGTCGGCGCAGCTCACGCGCCGCACCGCTGCGAGCAGGTACGCGGGCTGCGACGTGTACGGCCTGGCTGCAGGCCTGGCGACGTCGTGGGCGGTCCTGGCGGCGAGCAGCACAGACACGCTGCAGATACTCGGGACCCACTCTTTGCTCGTCGTGTGCGCACCCTTGCTACAGCAGGTGACTCGTGCCCCCGCCTTGCAACTGCCGCCCTGTGCCTGGCTTTTACGAAAACCAAGGCTGCGCGCCCTGCATGCAGGTGGTAGAGACCTGGTGTGGCGCGTACGAGCCTGAGGCGTGGGGCTGCGAGGCTGCTGCGCCCCGGATAGCCTGCTTGGCGCAGTACCAATCCAGCATGTCGGCTGTGCTCGTCTGGCTGACCGGCGCTGTAGACAGCACGCCGGCGGATGGCACTGCGCGCTCGTCAGCGAGCAGAGACGTCAAGCGCAAAAGCACCCTCTGCGCCGCCTCCCGAGTGCGCACGCCGCGTGTCCCGTTGCCAGCACTTGTCGCACTGAGCGTCTGCCGACTCGCTTCCTGGCCTGTTGCAGCACCTGCGCTTTGCGGCGCTGCTGTACGATACGCTGTGCAAGGTTGGCAAGGGGCCACATGCCGCATACCTGAAGGCGGTTTGCAGCACTGCCGGAGGCGAGCTCGTGGTGGGTGTCATGGAGCAGGGGTTGCTGGCAAGCTGCGGTGCGCAGTGTGGCGCCCTCAAGTACACTTGCAACGCGAGACCTGCCTCGCACCAAGAAAGTCGTACGTGTGTTTGGTTGAACGAGGCTGCCTCATGGCACCGCAGGCGACAGGGAGCCCTTTGAAGCCGCTCTGCGCAGCGTGGACCGCGCAGTGCTGGCGTACTGCACGCTGCACGCGGTCGCAGCAACCCCGCTTGATCCGGAGGTGGCGCAGCGGCTGCAGGCCCTGCTGGTCGACCGCGTGGCCCCGCTGCTGCTGCGCTGCCTGCAGGTGTGGGAGGACGGTGCGCAGCGCCTCCTGTCCTGTGCAGATGCCCTGCTCTGGCTAGCTGGCTGGGCTTTGGCGCCTGCTGCCAGGCCCGGGCACGCCACTGGGCGTGCCGGCTGCTGCCGCCGAGCTGCGCCACAGGCATGCACAGGTGCCTGCCAGCGCGGCGGCGTGCCCTGGTGGCTACTCATTCCTTCACAAGAGCAGGTCGGGGAGCTGCAGGAGCTGTGCGCTGACCGGCCTGCGCGCCGCAGACCCGCGGCGGATCCCCGACGCCACCGCTTGCCTGTGCAGCGGACTGGTGGCACGGATGATGAGCTGGAGGCACATGTGCGAGCGCGTGCCCGGGAAGGAGCGCGCACGCTGCATGCGCTACGTGTACACCAGCCTGCAGTGGATCTCGCAGCGCATCCCGGAGACGGTGCGCACTCATCCAGAGCAGTGCCCTGCATGCTTGAGCAGAGGCAGGTGCCTCTGAGCCGGCCGCCAGCCTGCGCCGCGCCCCTGGCCGCCGCCGCGCACGCAAGGTCTGTGGGAGTCTTGTTTTGGCTCGCGGTTCGCGTCAAGTGTGATGAGCGCATCAGTGTCTGCGTTTGACGCGCCTGCCGATAGTGCCTAGGACAAGTCTCCTGCACATCCTCGTCACGCCTGCACCTCCGGGTTGACTTGCTCGTCTGGCAACAGCGCTTGCAGCCTGTCGGCGGTCGCATGCGTCAGCGCGGCCGCACAACGCAGGACACGATGGATGCGGGCTTGCCCACCGACGCAGCGCCAGCCGGCTGTGACGCGCACCTGCTGCTTGAGACATTCCGGGACCATGCTTGCAGCTGCCTGCCCTGGTCGTGCATGGTGCGACCCCAGTCGGCGCCCTTGCTGCAGTGCTTGCACGCAAGAGGCGCATTCCGCCCGTGGCATGGCTGCAAGAGCGCATGAGGTGCTTGCGTACTCTGGCAGGGAGCACATGAGCCCGGGCGTATGTGTGGCCAAGCAGAGCACTCTGCGCCGTGGTAGGCAGCCGCCTGTGCGTCGTCCAGGGATCACATGCGGGCGGTGGTGTGCAGCGCAGTTTGTTGCTTGCACAGGTGAAGGAGCCGGACTTTCACAGGGGCGCCAGGCGGCGCCAAGGTCTGCTACAGCTCGCCCTGGCCGCCATGGAGGCGGCGCTCAGGCGCGCGCCAGATGCTTTGGCCGCGTTGGACCGGCGCGCCGCTGACGTATATGCTCGTCAGGCGCGCATCCTCTTGTCCACAAGCTCTGTGCGCACAGGGCTGCACCCTGGCAGCTGCGCGTCCGGCCGCTTGTGCAGCGCGGCGACGGCGCAGGGACCGCTCGACATCGACATGGCCGCCAGCGCGCAGGCGGTGATACACGCTGTGGATGTATTGCTGGCCGTGGGCGCCGTCCAGCCTGTTCCGCTGGCTGCCAAGGCGCTGCTCGCGACGCTGGCCAAGCTGCTCGCGGCGGCGCACGCGCCCGGCGCCGCCCTGGAAGCAGGGCTCAAGGTGAGCCGCATCGGTTTCCGCAGCGCTGCAGCCGCTGCGGCGGCCAGAGGCGGCACGAGACTGCGTGAGGGCTCTGTCAATGCGGAGCGCCTGCCTGCGACCCAGCGTGTGGCGCGCGGCAGGATGCGCTCATGACCTGCGTTCCAAAGCTGCTGCACACAAATGCAAGGCTGCGGGTGATCGGGCGCGCCCTGCCGGCGGAGCTGCTCCCGTACGCGGCGGCGCTGCTGCTGCCCCTGCTGCTCCTGCCGCCTGAGCGCGTGCGCGCGCTGGACCTCGCGCACCTCCCGCCCGCGGCCGCCGCCGACCAGGTGTCATACTTCCTTTCGGGGACGGTGGTGCGCACTCCGCTTCCCTCAGCACCGCGCTCAGAGGAGCAGCTGAGCCCGGCCGCCGAGGGTGGCGGGAATGAGCGCGCGCCCGGCTCTGTGGACGTGCAGGGCGACGTCAGGCAGCTCATGGCACCCCCGGAGGAGTGCAAGGCGCTCGGGCTGGCGTGCCCGGAGGAGTGCCATGCGCTCGTGCTGGCGTGCCCGGGCCTGGTGCCATTTGTCGTGGAGGCGCTGCGCACGCTCGCCGAGCGATGTGCGCGCCTCCCTGTGGGCTGGGAGCTTGTCGGGCTTCCGAGGCACTTGCGTGCTTGGTTGCATGGCGGCAAGCGTCATGTCGAACAGCAGTGCGTTCGGCACACGCCTGCACCTCCTGGGGCCAGCACTTGCAGGGGCAATCGCACCTTGACAGATGATGGCAGGCGGCTCCCACCAAGGCGCTGCGGGCGCGCATGCATGCCGGGCTCTGATGTCATGCGCATTGAGGTTACACTCCAAGGGTTGTAGACATGAGACTGACAGCCGGCACACCTGCACGCATGCGCGGCCCCGCCAGGCGCGCGCGCACCAGGCTGCGGACCGGCCAGCGATGGCGACGCCGACGGAGGCAGCCCGCATGAACTCAGCCTGTACATCGGCTGGGTCATGCGCACGGACATGATGCTCATGGACGCGCTGGGCAGCACCGCGAGCCTGGCCGGCGCGTCGCGCGCCCTGGCTGCGGCGCTCGTGCGCGCCGGGGCGCTGGGCGCGGCGATGAGCCTGGTGCGGCGCTTTGTGCTCGCACACGAGGACGAGCGCAAGCGCGAGGTGAGGGCAGCCCTTGCGGCGGGGCACATGCTGCAGATGCTGCGAGTCGTCGGGCGGCACGTGCCGGAGGTGTGCACGCCCTGCAGCACTCCCTGCTCCGCGTGTCATGCTGGCGGGGGCTGGGGTGCCAAGTGGTGCGGGCGCTGCGGCAGGCCGCCCCGCTGCTGGATGAAGTAGAAGACTTGAAATGCAGCGTGCGCCCCGCGTGCATGCAGCTCAGCATGCTCCAGCTTGCCGCATCAGGCCGCTCCTGCATGCGCATGCATGCATGACACGCACCTGCGCAGGCTGGGGCTGGGAAGCACGCTCCCAGCACCCTGCATGCGCGCCTGGGGCCTGACGAGCTGCTCGCGCCGGCCGCCTGCGCAGGCGGGCCATGCGAGCTGGGACGCGAGCGATGCCGTCCCGTCAGGGCGGTCGAGCGCGGCCGGTCAGCAGCTGGTGGCCGCCGTGGCGGCTGCTGTCACGCGCTTTGAGGCCGAGGTCGCGCCGTGTGTCGCCGCGGAGGCCCAGCCGGAGGCCGGCCTGGAGGACCTGCGCCTGCGCACGCCCACGCTGCGCCCCGTGGGCTGCTGGTGCACGGGGTGCGGCGCCCCGCGGCACGCAGCATGCTGGCAGGAGCCTGCTGTCACACATGCTCCGGCTCGCGAGCGCGCTGGGCGCGCGCAGGTGCGGCGACCTGTCCGGCGCGTCGGAGGCGGGCCTGCGGACGCAGCTGTGCTCCGGCTGCAACGTCGCGCGCTACTGCTCGGCCGCGTGCCAGAAGACGGCCTGGCGCGCAGGCCACAAGGGCGCGTGCCAGCGCCTGCGAGCGCGCGCCTGACAGGCGCGGCCGCCCAGCCGCCGACCCTGCTCCGGCGCATGCAGGCTCGCGCTCTGCTCGGCGCTGCCCATGTGGACATGCGCCAGCGCGCAGCAGCGCAGCGGCGCGCCCAGCGTGGGAGTTCCGCGCAGGCTGGCCTGTCCGCGCGCTCGCCCCGCGCTGCTCGATGGGACAGGCGCATCTCGCGTCTCCTCCTGGTCGCCGGCACGGTGACGCTGGTGGCCGTGCGCCGCACGGGCGCTTGCGAGCTCGCGCCTGCGCGCCCTACCCTTTTGCTGGCACCTGCTGCGGTGTCAGCTCGCGATGCTGGTGCGCGATGGCGACTTTTTTATGGAGAGCGGCCGGGCCAGGTGCCCTGCACTGGAGGTGCCCTCCACCTGCAGTCTGCTAGAGCGGGTGACACCTGGTAGCTCCTGTTCCGAGCCTGAAGGGCAGGCATGCCGGCGCACAAAGTGCTGTGATGCAGGCGGCACCGCTGAGCTTGGGATTGCCAGAGTGTGAAGGAGACACCGGTGGCAGAAGATGGGTCGGCGCCGGCAGTGACAACGGACTTGCTCGCGGAGCGGCCTACCCGGCCTGGGGCGACGCTGCAAGAGGTTTGGCAGAGGCGGTCGCATGTATGAGGTTGCAGTTCTGAGCAGCAGTGGAGAGGTGTGTGGGGTTGCGCGGTAGCGTGTGTTGTGTGGCGTGTGTTGTGTCGGTGTTTCAAAGAGGAGGGCCCTGCAGCATGCAAGGTGCTGCGTTGCGCATGATTTTGAGCAAACTCACAATATAACACTGAGACGCATGCGCTGCCCGAGCTTCACTGACACTGAGTGCGCCAATGCATGTCCCGCCCACCTAATTTAAACATCAATCATACGCATCGTCGCCCTACCCCTCACCCCAACTATCCTCCTCTTCATCGCTCTCATAATCATCCTGGCCCCCCGCCGCCGCCCATGCGCGGGCGCGCTCATGCGCGGCTGGCCGCCGGCAGGTCGGGCGCGCCGGGGGCAGGCCAGCGGCGCCAGGCCAGGCGGTACAGCCTGGCCTTGTGGTCATAGCCCCCATAATAAGGCGTTGCGATGACTCCCACATCAACCGCAAAGCAGTCCCCACGCCTGCCAACCATCTCCCGCGCGCTCACACGCGTGAGTCGGCCGTCATCGGGGCCCACCCCAATAGAACACCGCTCCGCATGCAGCTCAGCAGCCTCCAGGCGGCAGAGGCGCTCCACGACCATGGCGCCATCCTCCTGGTCATCCCGCAGGAACACGCGGCTGTTGCCAGCCCGTATGCGCACAGACCTGACCCGGTCGAGCACTTTGGTGCCTACACCAATGTCCGACTCGAGCCCGATCGTGTTGGCTTGAAAATGCGGCGGGCTGCTGAAGCCATTCAGCAGGGGGATGTCTTCAGCAGATAACAGGGCATGATTGTCACTGCTGGTCAAGCGGAGGGTGTGCAGGCGCGGCAGCCGCCCTGCCAAGCGTGCGCCTGAGCGCGGCGCACACGCCAGCTTCTCCTGCCAGTCCAACATGTAGATGCCGAGCAGCTCCAGCTCCTCCAGGGCGCCCGGCAGGCGCTCGGGCCACATCCAGTTTTGCTTATCCCATGCATGCTCGTCCGGCACCATGTCACGCTGTTCGCTGCAGTCGACGCCCAGCTTGGTCAGGCGCAGGCCGCTCAGGTCCAGGGCAGGCCGCTTCTTTCGGCTCACGCGCGCCGCCAGCCGCAGCGGCACGCCGGAGAGCCGCAGCAGCGTGCGGCCGTGCAGGGCCAGGACCTTGCTGAGGAGCGGCAGGTGATCGAGACCATGCAAGTCAAAGCTGACGGCTCCACGCGGCCGGCCTGCGCCCGGTCGAGCAGCCAGCGGCGCTGGGCCGCGCTCAGGCGCGCCGCGCTGAGGTCGAGCGCCAGCGGCAGCGGCCGCGCGCGCAGCAGCGCGCGCACGCGGCGGCACACGAGCGCTAGGCCGGCCGCGGCGCGCACCTCCTCCGCCGCGGGGCGCGGCGGCCTGACCGCCCAGGCGCGCCGCAGGATGCCGCCCAGCAGCTCATTGGGCAGCGCGATCAGGGACGCCTGCGCGGCCAGCAGCGCGCCTGAGCGCGGCACACACGCTCGGGGCAGCGGTGAGGCTCTGCAGCCTTGTTGCGCGAGCAGCCAAGCAGGCACTGCCGGGGCTTTCCACCTGCGGCTCTGCAGCGCAGCAGAGGGCAGCACCACCTCTGCGACACCATGCGAGCCCATGGAGCGCACAGCAAGGCTGCACCAGCTTGGCTTCAGGGAGTGGCCGTGCACATGCGCAATGCACTCTGCTGACAGAGCTCTACTCTGGGGCTGCTGAGGCGCCCGTAGCCCCCACCAGGGCCGCCGCGCGCGTCTACGCTTCAGCCAGGCAGGGCACGGCGTGCAGCGAGCGCCGGCGCAGCCCCGGGCTGGCTGTCAAGCACCCTGCTCTGCGGCATCAGGCGTCGTCGTGCACTGCCGGGCTGGAGCGCCAGGACTTGTGCAGCGCGCGTCTTCAGCGCAGGAGTGCCTCACCCCCGCGGCGCCTTGATCACGAGCCTCGGGGTACGCCATGCGGAGACCTGCCCGCGGTGCAGAGGAGGTCTGGGGTACAGCAGTGGCAAGCGGCCCCCCTGCGCACAACGGGCGTCACAGTGCAGCACCAGGCCCGTCTTTTAAAACGCAAGGCACTGTGCATGCAGCTCCACCAGCCACACTCCGCAGCAGCTCAATCGCATCGCGCGGCTCTGACGAGACACAAGTGAACCGTAATCAGCAAGGCGGCTCCCCCTGCGGCGCTTGACACAGCTGTAGTGAAACCAGGGGCACGCCTGCTCCACGCGCACCGGCGCGCACGGCGCGCCCTCCCTGGGCGTGCTGTCAGCGGCCTTCAGCAGCTTGCCGTCTCAGCCGACCGCCTGCGCAGCGTGCAACTGGCTAGGGCTGAGCAAAACAGCAGTCGGCGTGACCACCACAGCACGCGCAAGCGCTGGTGCACACTCTGCACACTCTCAGCGCGCACCCAAGCTGTGCACAAGCACCAAACCATGCTAAGCGAGGCCCTTGCGACTGTCTTTTCATCTTTTGCAACCTTCTGCGGGCACACAGGCACAATAGGCCGCGGCGCATTGGAAGCGTCCACACAACTAGCTGCGGGAGCAGCGCACCACTGGTTGCCGGGAGGCCCCAGAGCCAGGCGCGGAAGACCAACGCGCAATCAGAGGCGTGGGAGTTGCATGGCTTGGCGGCGCGTCTGAGATGTTGCTCCGTGCGACAGAGTGCCGCTCCTTTGAGGAGAAGGAACTCGAGCTTGCCCATGCTGCTGAGTGCTACTTGACTCGAGCTCTGATGACTGATGTCCGGCTGGATGTCCACCTCGGACTGCACATGGTTTGAGCAGAGTGCGCACTGACCGCGGGGCGTGCAGTCCTGCCGACGGTGCGTGCACTGCTCACAGCGAGGTGCGTGCACTGCTCACAGCGCGCTCCCAGCACGGCCTGGCAGCCAAGCACCTCCAGCGGCAGCTGCGGCTGAGAGCAGAGCTCGGCCAGTAGGCTCACAGCCGTCTGCCCCGCTGGTTTGAGCCAATCGGACGGAGGCACGCGATGTGCGCACGGGCAAGGCCGCCGGCCAGGACCACCGCGCAGGCTGCTGTGCTGGTCAGGAGGGTCGAGGCGCGGGCGCCAGCGCTGGCAGCCGCGGCCACGTGCCCTCTGTGCCCGGCCGACCTGGTGCAGCCCGACCTGGCGGACCTGCTGAAGCTGGTCGCGCGCTGTGCATCGCAGCAGGCAGCAGGCGTCACTCTGCGGGAAGCCAGGGTGGTCGGCGAGGACACCGACACGGCCGTAGCGCTGCTGATCAGCCTCGCAAGGCGCATCATGTGGCGCGGCCCACTAGCCGCGAGCCACCCCGCGTCGGGCCGCATACTGGGGCGCCTAGTGCCTGGGCAGGAGGTTCTGCAGGCGCTCTGCGGCCTGTTGGCAACCCCATTCTCGGTCGACGCCGGCCCCGACCGCCGCACGGCCGTTCGCGAGGCCGCAGAACGGTGCGTGGCACAGGCACTGTGCCCCGCGGCCAGCAGCCGTCGGTCTCCCCGCCGCCCCGGGCCCCTCCACCGCGTCTGTGCGCGCGCAGGTATGCGCGGCACGATATATACGGCCTGGCCGCCGGCCTGGCCACGTCGTGGGCGGCCCTGGCGGCGAGCACCCCGGCCAGGGTGGAGCACTGTCTGACCCATGCTCTGCTCGCCGACTGCGCGCCCGCCCTGCAACGGGTGCGCTCCTGCGCCCGCGTCCTGCGGCAAGCCGGTCCGCGCGGGCTGCGCCCCAGCGGGCGGCGCGCCGAGCAGGTGGTTGCGCTGTGGTCCCTGAAAGGCGCACCGGAGGCGTGGGGCGGCGCCGCAGCACCTGGGGCGGCCCTCCTGACGCAGTACCACTCCGGCATGTCGGCGGTGTTCCTGTGGCTGACCAGCGCGCCGCAGCCGCTGCCGCCCCGCGCGCTCGTGACAGAGGCGGCGCACTTGACGAACCGCGAGACGATGCTCGGGGATGCCGCCCAGGCGCGCGCGGCCCACGCAACCTCCCGATGCCTGCAGCCCCGGCCGCGAGCGCCGACCGCGCCCCGCACCGCGCGCCGCAGCACCTGTGCGCCGCAGCGCTGCTGTACTACGCGCTGGTCGCCGCGGGCGAGGCGCCGCACGCCGCGTACCTGGCGGCCTTCTGCGGCGCCGCCTCGGGCGACCTCCTGGTCACCGTCATGGAGCAGGCGCTGCTGGGCGGCCGCGGTGCGCGCCTGTCAGGGCTCGGCAGGCGGGGCGGCCGCCGCGCCGCTGGAAGCGCTCGCGCTGAGGCGCGCCGGCGCGCGGGCCGCAGGCGGCCCCACTCGGGAGCCCATGCTCTGGGGGACGACTGTGCATGGCATCGAGTGCGCGACCCGGGCGTACACTGAGACGCTCGAGGAGGGCGCGGAGCGGGTCGAGCCAGAGGTGGAGCGGCGGCTGCAGGCCCTGCTGGCCGGCCGCGTGGCCCCGCTGCTGCTGCGCTGCCTGCAGCTGTGGAAGGCCGGTGCGCGGCGCCCGGTCCGCGGCCCACGGCTGGCTCCACGGTGCATCGCCAGCTCGCGATGCTGCGCATCTGCGCCAGCCGCCCGCTCCGGCGCTGCGGGTTGGGGCGCTGGCGACCACCGGCTCGCCCTCTGTCCGGGGCATGCTGTCCGCATGGTCGCTCCTGAGTCGAGGCACGCGCATGCACGCAGCCCGGCGCGCGCCGGCGCGGCGCTCCGGCGCGCTCCCTCGTCCATGGGGCCGGCGCAGCTCAGGGCGGCGCCGCGCGCCGCAGGCGAGCGGCGCGTCCCGGACGGCACCGCGTGCCAGGGCGGCTGCTTGCTGGGCAACCTGCGTCCAGGCGGTGTGCATGCGCGTGCCCGGGAAGGAGCGCATCCGCGCCATGCGCCACCTGTACGCGCTGCTGCAGTGGACGTCGCGGCGCCTTGCGGAGCTGGTGCGCCCACGGAAGGAGGCGCGGCGTGCCGGGGCCGCGCCGCGCGTTCCCGCCGCCCGAAGCCAGACATGCGCCAGGGAGGCATCAGCACCCGCACTGCCCGGCGACGCCCGCAGCCCCGGCCGCCTGCATGCACAGCAGCCAGGCCTGCAGCCCGGCCTGGGCCGCCGTCGGAAGGCGCGCGCATCACTGCACTTGCGCGGCGCAGGACGCGCGCGAGGCGGGCGCGCACGTCGACGCGTCGCTGGGCAGCGGGCACCCGGCCCTGCTGCAGAAGACGCTGCAGGCCGTCGTGCGCTGCCATGTGCCCTGGTCGCTGCTGGTGCGTCCCCGGCCGGGGCCCAGTTGCGGGGCGCGCATGCGGGGGGCCGCGCCGCTTGCTGCCATCGCGGCCTGCCATGCTCGCAGGAGGCCGCATGCGCGTGTTTATATAGCGAGCCGGCGCTGCAGCCGGAGCGTTTGCGCCGCCGGGCGGGAGGGCTTCGTGCCGGTGCAGGCAGCCGGACGGCGCCTCGTACCGACCAGCGGCCGTGCTCTTGCCTGCGCAGGCTGCTTCGGGGCCGCTCCACGAGCACGCCGAGCGAGGCAGGGGCCTGCTGCCGCTCGCCCTGCCGGCCGTGGAGGCCGCGCTGAGGCGCATGCCGGATGCCGCAGACGAGTGGGCTCCAGAAACCACTCGTCTTGCTGCACGACAGGCGCGCCCAGGGCGCGGGCCCATGCCAGCGAGCTCTGCTGGCTGCACGGGCTGTCATGCAGCTGCCTCCCTAGCAAAGCAAAGACTGCGAGCGCGAGGGCGGCAGGCGCGGCCGTGTGACCCTCGGCGCTGTCGCCGGCGCGCGCAGGCGGTGGGCCACGCGGTGGAGCTGCTGATGTCCGGGGGCCCTGGCTGCCCCCCCCCTGCCGGCCGCGAGGGCGCTGCTCGCGACGCTGGCAAAGCTGCTCGCGATGGCGCACGCGCCCGGCTCCGCCATGCGCGACGGGCTGTGGGTGCGCCGCCCGGTGCCTGCGCCATCGCAGCGGCCGTGGCGCCGAATGAGCTGCGTGCATGTGGGGTTGCTGGGCGTGCGAGCTCCCGCGCGCCCATGACCCGGCGCATAATGGGCGTGCGGCAGGAGGGGCTCATACACGGGGCTCCGCGCCTGCTGCGCCCGGCCGCGGGCATGGGCGCCGCCGCATGCGCGCTTCCGGCGGAGCTGCTGCCGTGCGCGGCCGCGCTGCTGCTGCCCCTGCTGCTCCTACCGCCAGAGCGCGTGCGCGCGCTGGAGCTCCAGCGCGTGTGCAGCCCGCCAGGCTGCGCCGACGAAGTGTCGGTCTTCCTTTCGGAGGTGGTGGTGAGCGCGCGGCATGTCCCCGTGACCGGCCGCCCTGTGCGCTCGCGGCGCTGCTGCCGGGACCCGGCACTCACCTGCCTGTGCGGCCGCGCAGGGCGTCTGCGGCCGGCTCGTGGCGCCCGGCGGCTGCGGCGAGTGCCAGGCGGCCGTGCGCGCGTGCGAAGGCCTGGTGCCCTTCATCGTGGCGGCGCTGCGCACGCTGGCCGAGAGCTGTGCGTGCTGCCCGGTGCCCTCAGCATGTTTTCTGGCGTGGACACGGGGGCCCCGCCTGTGGCTGCACCCGCTGGGAGGGGCGGGCTGAGCAGCAGGCGGCTGGTGCGCGCATGCGCGCCCGAGCATGACGGGCAGAGCGCGGCGCGCGGCGCCGAGCATGCGGCTTCTGTGGGCGTGCGGGCTGCCCAGCTCCAGTGCCTGCAGGCGCAGCCTGCGCGTGCGGATGTCACGCCTGCCCGGCGCGCTCGCAGGGGGGACCCCGTCAGGCGAGCGCGCCGGGCCGCTCCGCGGCCGGCGGCGACGACACAGGCAGCCCGCACACGGCCTGGGCCGCAGAATCGGACGCGGTGGTCACGGACGCGCTGGCTGGCTTTGACGCGCTGTACCGGGCCTCGCTCGCCCTGGCCCAGGCGCTCGCGAGCGCCGGCGCGATGAGCGCGGCGGCGCGGCTGGCGCAGCAATTTGCGGATGCGCGCGGGCCGCGCGAGCGCGAGGACAGGGCTTGCCGTGCAGTGAGCTGCCTTGCCGGCTTGCCGCGCGCCAGCGTGTTTTTCTCGCCGCAGGTGCGCGCGGTCGCCAGGCTGCCCTGCTGCCGGACGCCCCAAGTGTCTGCGGCGACAAGCCCTAGCGTGCGCTTCAAATGCGGCTGTGGCGCCGCGCGCGGTCCGCATTGCGCCGCCCGCAGACCGGCGTGCGCGCGCATGCAGGGCCCTCTTGGGCGGGGCGCCGCCGCGGCCGCAGCGGCGTGCGGCTTGGTGCCCTCGGGTCCACGCGCGAGCGCGGTGGACCAGCTGGCGGACATGGCGGCGTTTGCGGCGCTTTATGAGCACAGCACCGCAGAAGAGGTGGCGGAGGAGGCCCAGCCGGAGGCCGGCCTGGAGGACCTGCGCCTGCGCACGCCCGCGCTCCGCCCTGTGGGCTGCTGGTGCACGGGGTGCGCGCCGCTCTCGCCCCGTGCCGCCAGCAGAAGCGCGTTGACGTTTTGCAGGATCCCTGACTCTTGAGCGGGCCGCGCGCGCGCAGGTGCGGCAACCTGTCCGGCGCGTCGGAGGCAGGGCTGCGTACGCAGGTGTGCTCCGGCTGCAACGTCGCGCGCTACTGCTCGACCGCGTGCCAGAAGGCGGCCTGGCGCGCGGGCCACAGGGGCGCGTGCCAGCGCCTGCAAGCACGCGCCTGATAGGCGCGTCGCCGGCCGCCGACCCTGCTACTGCACACGCGGGCTCGCGCACTGCTCGGAGCTGGCGAGCGCCCGCGCTGCGCCCGCATGGACATGCGCCGGCGCGCAGCAGCGCAGCGCCGCGTCCAGCGTGGCCGCTCCGTGCACGCTGGCATGTCCGCGCGCTGCGCCCCGCGCTGCACGATGGGATGCATGCGCCGTGTAGCTGCTCCTGGTAGCCCGCAGGGTGACGCTCCCAGCCCTGCGCCGCACAAGCGCTTCAGAGCTAGCTCCCGTATGTGCTGGCACCTGCTGCTGTGTAACACCGCTGATTTTGTGGCTCACGATGCTGGTGCGCAGGGTGTAACAAGTAACAGGACAGCTAGAACATTTTTATGCAAGTAGGCCTGCCTCCCAGCTTTGAAGTGTAGCTTGCTTGTCAGGAGTGCTTCAACAGAAAAGGGGCTGTAAGTGCTTGTGCATGTGGGCGCAATAACTAACAGGACACCAAGAACTTTGATGCATGTACGCCTGCCTACCCAAATAATAAAGTGCAGCTTGCCTGTCAGGATTGCTTCAACAGAGAAGTGACTGTGCTGGTGCATGTGGGTGTAACAAGTAACAGGGCAGCATGGCATGGAGGTACAGAGGTGCTGCGGCTGCGCTTGCAGTCTGTGATCAGAACCTGCAGGCCCGCAGTTTGCGTACATAGTGTGTAAGCGGCGCATGTTCCCAGGGGCATGCATGCATGCAGAGCGCTGTCATGGTGGAAGCAGCAATGCGTGTCCCAGCGCGCGCACGTGACGCTCTGCATGCAAGCCCCTAGTGCAATGCAAGGCACTGACAGGAAGGCCTCTGAGAGTTAATATATATGCTGAGAAGGGGCTGCATGCGGTGTAGCCGTGTCAGCAGGCCAGTCCGTGACAACCACGCCCATACTCTCATGTGTGGCAGTAACTGGACGTGCTGAAACTGATTGGGCGCCAGGGGATGCAGCAGCCTAGCCTGGCGCCTGCTTGGCGGACATAGCCTCAGTGTTGATGCCTGAGGGCCTCAACACTCTCTTGAGCAACCCTGCCTGCTGCCTGCATTGCTTGATCACCCCTGAAGCTGCCCCAGGTGGCTGAATGCAGCATGTGATCAAGCAGCTGCAGGTTACAGATGTACGCTGCATTCAAGTGCAGCATCTACATATTCAGGCACTCTCCTGCTTACCGCTGGCAGTATGAAGTAGGCTACTATGCGTCGTCGGGCGCGCCCGTCCACACTTCTGGCAATGCACACCCTGACGAAAATGCTTCGGCACAGCATGACAGCAGATACTAGCACACTAGCACACAGTCCCAGCACAGGGTGCATAGCACCACACGCAAGACATGACAACACGAGCTACCAATGCCACCACCGCTGTTACCATGACTCGACCGCAGAGCGCGTCCTTCAGCCCATCTCACTCGCCACACGCAGGGAACGCTCCAGGTTGTACAGCGCCGCTGCCGCCCGCTCGCGGGCGGTAGCCGAGCTGGTGCATGCAAGCAAACCCTCCAGGGCTGCAACTCCCCCGCATGCCCGGACGGCATCGCGGCTGGGCTGACACTCGCGGGTCAGGTTTGTGAGTGCGGCGGCCGCGCTCTCGTGCACAGCGACAGGATATGCGGGCGCCAGCAGCGCCAGCAGCGCCGCGATGCCCCCGCACTCCCGCACGCAGTCATTGTTCAGAGCGCTGCCAGCGCACAGGTTGCACAGCGCGCCGGCGGCCCGCTCGAGCACGGCCGCAGAGCGGCCGGGCGCCAGCAGCGCGACGAGCGCGGCGACGCCCCCGCACTCCCTCACCGCGTCCTTGGTCTGCGCGCTGTCAATGCACAGCTCCAGCAGCGCCTGCGCGGCCTGCTCGTGCGCAGCCGCAGAGCCACTGGGCGCCAGCAGCCCGACCAGCGCCGCCGCCACGTCCCGCGCGCCGCCCTCGCCCTGCTCGCTGTCCTCGCAGCACAGGCTCTGCAGCGCGCTGGAGGCCATACCGCACACGTCATCCGGGCCGCCGCGCGCGAGCAGCCCCACCAGCGCGGCGACGCCGCCGCACTCCCGCACGCTCTTGCCGTTCCGCGCGTTGTCAGTGCACAGGGTGGCCAGCGCGGCCGCGGCCCGCTCCTGCGCGGCGGCCGCGCGGCCGGGCGCCAGCAGGTGCACCAGCGCCGCGACGCCACCGCAGGCCCTCACGCGGTCCTGATTGCGGGGGTTGTCCGTGCACGCTTCGCACAGCGCCCCGGCGGCATGTTCGCGCACGGCGTCAGAGCGGCCGGGCGCCAGCAACCCGACCAGCGCCGGGACGCCCCCGGCCTCCCGCACGCAGTCCTTGTTCTCGATGCTCTCAAAGCACAGGTTCCCCAGCGCGGCCGCAGCGTGCTCATGCACGGCATCCGTCCCGCCGGGCGCCAGCAGCGCGACCAGCGCCGCGACGCCCCCGGCCGCCCGCACGCTGTCCTGGCACCCGGCGTTCATGATGCCCAGGTTTCCCAGCGCCGCCGCGGCCCGCGCGCGCACGGCAGGCGCGGCGCCGGGCGCCAGCAGCGCGACCAGCGCGGCGACGCCCCCGCACTCCCGCACGGCGTCCTGGCTGTCTGCATTCTGGCTCTCAGCGCTCCCCATGCACAGGTTTGCCAGCGCCGCGGCGGCCTGCGTCTGCACGTCAGCGGAGCCGCCCGGCGCCAGCAGCGCGACCAGCGCGGCGACGCCGCCGCACTCGCGCATGCTGTCCTGGTTCTGCGTGTCCATGTGGCACAGGCATGCCAGCGCCGCGGCGGCCTGCTCCAGCACGGCTGGCGGGCCGCCGGGCGCGAGCAGCCCGACCAGCGCCGCAATGCCCCCGCATGCCCTCACATACTCCCTGACCCGGCGCTCGTCGAAGCACAGGCAGTGCAGCGCGTGCGCAGCATCCACTTGCGCCGCGGCAGAGCCGCCAGGCGCCAGGCGCCTGACCAGTGCGGCGACGCGAGCGCGCGCGCCAGCTCTCGCCATCGTGGCCGCGTCCCTGCTCCTGCGGCGCACAGGGCATGCACCGCTCACCTGTCAGACGCGCTCAGCGCGTTCGCGCTTTGTGGGACACATGCTGACTGTGTGCGAGCGGACGGCCTGGCTTCCTTGCCAGAGCATGCTGGAAGAAGGCCATGGGCGTCAGCACCGAGTTTTTCCATGCACAGTCACCGCGCAGCCGGTGCGCAGCATGCAGCTTCTGGCCTTGCATGCAGCCTCATCAGCAGCACATGGGCACCCAGGCGTCCATCAGCCAACATGCTGCAGCAGCCTGTGCGGCAGGAGGGTGGACAAGGTATGCGTGCACAGGCCGCTGCGCACAAGGCACGGCTCACCACCAACGCAAGCAGGGCTCCAAAGCACGCACTGCAAAGCCTGTGGCGTGCGGCCCGCAGCCTGCTTGTCGAGGCCGCGCGCCCACCTTGTGGGCTCCTGCGCGCCCCGCGTGCGCGCGCGCATGTCATGGCGCTGCACACGCAGACCGCCGCGGCACCTTGGTCGCCGCTGTGGCAGCACGCAGCACGCAGCACGCAGCAACAAGCTCACAGGCTGGAGGTTTGCCGCCATCGCCAGGCGCACCGCCTTGGACTTTGTGATGACGCAGCGCGCCGGCGTCTGAGCGCCATGCCCGGTCTCACCTGGTCGTAAGCAAGAGCACGCACCCGGTCCAAGGCACGATTGAGACGGTCGGTCTGTCCGGACTCCGGTGAGGGGCTCACATAGCCTGTTTCTCTGCAGCAAAGTCCTGGCTGACACAGCGAGTGCACACAGTCTGGCTCAAACTGCACAGCACTGTGCGTGAGCCAAGTGGAGGAGCGCCGTGGTCTCGCACGGCGCCACAGGCTGCTGAGGTGCAGCCAATAGACCGACCTGCCCTGCTGTATTCAGCCGCGCGCTCAACCTTCCTGTGGACAGAGGTCCCATCAACAACCAGAGCTAGCGAAGCAGTCTGCGCTGGTGTGCCAGCAGACTGCCAGTCTGAAGAAAGTGGCCGCTGCAGCCAGGACTTTTTGTCGCGCAGGACAACTCGCGCGGCTGGGCGCAGGGGGCTCGCATCTGCGTGCACGGCCTTGCATACGAGGCGTTGCTGTGCCAAGTACCTTGTGACGACCTGCCTGCGGAGGTGAGTGCGGGTGGAAGCAGCAGCAGGAGCAGCCTGTCAGGACATGCGGCTCGATGATGCGGGTGTGGTGGCTTGGAGATGGCCTCCTGGGCAGCGGCGCAAGGTTGGGCGAGGTGCGGAGCGCTGACAAGGGGCTCAGCGCGCTGTGCTAGCACGGGCCGCGCCCATGCAACGCGCACGCGCGCTGCGTACAGGCAGCACGCCGCGCCGCATGTGCGTAGCTATAAACCTGTGCCACCAGCTACCAGTGTACTGATTGATGTCGACACGAGGGCCAGCGGCACCTGGCAAGCACAGAGGGGCCGTAATGCGCTGTAAACGCTGCACCAGACGAAGCGCGTGCAACCTCAGCAAGTAAGCAGGCCAGAAGTGCGTTAAGGCATACACACACAAGCGCGAAGGCCGCGCAGCAGGGCCTGCCGGTTTCATTAGGGCGCGATTTTTGCGCTGTGTGTATCACAAGATACTGCAGATGGCAGTCTGCGCCGTGCGCCATGTGAAAGATGAGCTTTGTCGCTCCAGCCCAGCGTATCGGGGCTTGGTACAGTGCAGCAGCAGTGGACATGCACAGCACGCCCACCCTGGGCGTGCACCTTCTGCCAGTGCTCAGCGACAGCGGGCGGTGCAGCCGGCTGAAGCTTGCGCGCAGCTGTGTGTCTGGCCAGATCGATTGGTGTGTGCCTGGCCGGCGCCGTGTCTGTATCTGGATAGTGTGGAGCCTGTGCTGAAGCGGGACTTTACACCTGCAGAACAACTGAGCAGAGACCTTGAAGCACAGAGCAAATGGCCAATTAGCGCTTCGGGCAAGGTGCACTGACAAAGCTGCCATTTAGGGAAAGAGTCCATGTGCTGCCCACTCATTGAGCAAGACATCACATGGATAAACACACTGGGCCACCAGCAAGTTGGCTCAAGTGCGCGCCGCACAGCGCAAGCCGTAAGTGCGCGCTGTGCTTGCGGGCGCGGCGCCGGCACTAGTGCGGCTCCTGCTTCACACCCTGCTGAACATGCGCCAGGTTGCGCAGCGCCGCCGCCGCCCCCCTGTGCGCTGCTGCCGAGCTGGCGCATGCGAGCGCACCCTGCAGGGCTGCAACCCCCCCGCATGCCCTGACTGCTTCCCGGATTTGCGCATTCTCGCTGGTCAAGGCGACGAGCGCGCCGACGGCCTTCTCACGCACATCAGCAGGACACGTAGGCGCCAGCAGCCCTACCAGAGCCGCGATGCCCCCGCATGCTCTGACGCTATCCTTGTTCTCCGTGCTGTTCATGCACATGTTCCTCAGCGCTGCAGCAGCCTGCTTCTGCACGGCAGCAGGGCTATCAGGCGCCAGCAGCCCCACCAGCAGAGCGATACCCCCGCACCACCGCACGCAGACCGCGTTCTGGGCATTGTTCATGCACACACTCCGGAGCGCACAAGCCGCCTGCTCATGTAAATCTGCAGAGCCGCCGGGCGCCAGCAGCCCAACCAGCGCCGCGACGCCCCCGCACTCCCTCACGCTGTCGCTGTTCTGCGTGCTGTCCCAGCACAAGCTCCGCAGCGCCGCGGCGGCCCGCTGCTGTACAGCAGCAGGGCCGCCGGGCGCCAGCAGCCCGACCAGCGCCGTGACGCCCCCACACGCTCTCACGCTGTCCTGACTCTTCTGGGAATTAGTACGGCAGAGATTCTGTAGCGCCCCGGCCGCCTCCCTATGCACGACCGCGGAGCCGCCAGGCGCCAGCAGTGCGACCAGGGCCGCAGCGCCCCCGCAATCTGTGACGCTGTCCCTGATCTGGGCGTTGTCAACGCACAGGTTCCGCAACAACGCGGCGGCTCGCGCCTGCACGGCAGCAGAGCCGCCGGGCGCCAGCAGCACGACCAGCGCCTCGACACCCCCGCACGCCCTCACGAACTCTTTGTTCATCACGTTGTCTGAGCACAGGCTGTGCAGCGCCGCAGCGGCCTGCTCGTGCACGGCGTCGGTCCAGCCGCGCGCCAGCAGCCCGACCAGCGCCGCCGCGCCCCCAAACGCGATGACGCTGTCCTGGCTGTTGCCCTTGAGCAGGGTCGCCAACGCCACCGCGGCCCGCTCCTGCGCAGCAGCTCTCGCTGACGCTCTACTGGCTCTAGACATCTCTGAGTCAGGCACACCCGCGACCGTCTTATGCAGCACAGCCGCGACCTGCCAGCACCCCACCCAGCGCAGCAGGTGCCCCCACACTCCCAGACACTGTCCTGGTCCCGGACCGGACGTCGAGTTGCGGAACTCGGATGCAGCCCACAGCGCAATTGCAGCCTGCTGAAGCATGGCCAAGTGCTAGGCGCGAGCAGCCTACCAGCACCGCAGGGCACTCCTCTTGTGCAGGCTCCGCGCGGCCATGGTGTCCGTGCCCAGGCCTCGGCCGCACGCGGCGCACGGGCGTGCTGCCGTGCTCACGCCCAAGCGAGCAGAAGCCGCCCTCCCCATCAGCAGCGCTGCACCTCCGGCCCTGGAGCGGGGCGCGCGCGGGGCGCGGCCACTCAGTGGGTTCACGCTGGACGCGTCGCCGCGCGAGCTCTTGCAACCTCAGACAAAAAAGGCCGTGGCATGCAGGAGGAGAGCCAGCTACACAGGCAGGCGATGCCTACAGACGCAGGCGACAGACATCAGCCGCTGTGCTGCCGCACCTGCACGCCGGCACCAGGTAGCCCGCGTTTCATCGGGCGCAGCTGGCCTGCACGCGCTGGCCTGCCTCAGCTTCAAGACATCAACGAGGCCATCTGGCTGCCAGGCTATCATTCCAAATTACAAAATTCAAAAGGGATAGGTTCAGCCAACGTGCATCAGCAGGACGGGTGGGTGCTTTGCAAGGGCAACATAGATCTACCACCTGTGGTCCGGTGCCGCCCGGCCCAGCTGCCGCACAATGCAGCGCAATGTGGCAGCGACGCCTGAGGGGCAGACCGCGGTGGCCAGGACGGACGCGCAGAGGAGGGAGGCGCAGAGGCGCGCGCGCCGACGCCCGGCGCCTCCTTCTGCTTGCATGGCTGTCGTGCCCGCAGGCCGGCCGGTTGTCAAACCCCTCCTGCGCCGAATGCGGCTGCTGACGCGCCGCGCGCGCGCAGGGCGGCTCAGAGGCGCTATCGCGCCAAGCTAGCAGCGCGCGCGGCCCTGCGGCTGGACCCAAACGCGCCGTTCGCTGCTGCGCATGCATACAATCTCCGCTCCCGCAAGCGCAAGGCAGGGCCGGCGGGGGCGGGACGCGGGTGCGGCTCCCGTGCGCCGGCGCCCTGCCCCCGACGGCGCCGCGAGGGAGGACGCCGGTGCCCCTCCCGAGGGCTGGCGCCCTGCCCCCGCCGGGCCGGCGGGGGTGGACGCGGGTGCGGCTCCCGAGCGCCGGCGCCCTGCCCCGGACGGCGCCGCGCGCAGTGCGCCCCCGGCTATGCCCGCACCAGGCGCCGACCCTGTCAAAAGGCTGCTGCGGCACTTTGAGCGGACAGAGGAGCAGAGCCTGCAGCAGCTGCAGTTGTCGCTGGCCGCGCTGCCCAGCCCGCTGACGGAGCGCGCTGCCGTTCCCCGTTGCTCCGCGAGTCCGAGCGGTGCGAGCTCCAGCGTCTCGAGCGGTGCCTGGACGCTCTGTTGCGGCTTCCGCAGCCAGCGCGCGCGCACGCGCTGCGAGCGGTGCGTCACAGGCCCCCTGCAGCGCGCCCGAGCCCGCCTCGCAACCTGTTTGCCCGGCAGGCCTGGCAGCACCCGCCGTCCGAACACTGCGACGCAGCCTGGGCGCGCTTGCAGGTCATCCGGCACTTTGAGCGGACAGAGGAGCTGAGCCAGCAGCGAGTGCAGCTGTGGCTGGACGCGCTGCCCAGCCCGCTGACGGCGCGCTTTGGCATTTGCCTCATCCTCAAGTGCGACCGGCACGAGACCAAGCGTGCGGAGCGGCGCCTGGACACTCTGTTGCGGCTTCATTGGCCATCGCGCGCGCTGCGTGCGGTGCGTAGCAGGCCCCCCGCAGCGCGCGCGCGCCCGCCTCGCAGCCTGTTTCCGGCAGGCCTGGCAGCACCCGCCTCTGGGCCGCTGCGACGCAGCCTGGGCGCGCTCGCAGGTCGGCCGGCAGCCAGAGGCGCGAGGCGAGGCGCCGCAGGGCCGTCGCGCGGCGGCAGCCGAGGTGCGCCGAGCGGGTGCTCGCGGGGCTGCTGCCGAGCTGCAGCGTCGCGCGCGAGCCGGGGCGTGCTCGCAGGGCGCGCCGGCGGCCCGGGCGCGGCTGAGCACCGCACTGGGGCGCAGGGGCCGGCACCCGCCGCGGAGCGCGGCGCGGCGCGCGGCACGGGGCCTGCCGCAGGCGCGGCCGCCGCCCAGTAGGGCGCGCGCCGAGGTGCGCCGCTCGGTCCTACTGCCGGGGCGGTGCTGCTGCCGCCTGGGTTGTCGCGAGGCGCCGCGCGCGCGCAGGGCGCGCTGGCGCATAGGCGGGAGAGGCTGCGCGGCCGAGCGCGCCGCCCATGTTTGTGGGCTGGGTCAGGGTTGATGGTACGCCCTGTGTGAGCGCCAGCGCCGGCGCTCCTGCGCAGCCGACCATGCTGTGTGTGGCCACGTGGTCGGGCTTCGCGCAAGCGCAGCCAGGCGCTGTTTGATTGTGGCAGTAGCTCGCGATGTTGCGCCGCGTGTATTTGTTTGGGCGCTGCGAGCGTGTAAGAGACAGTTACTACAGCACGGCGGCAGGCGTCAAAAGCGACCTCCTGGCCGTGGTGCGCTAGAGCGTCAAGCAACTGTGCAAGCGCTGCACCACCACGCCCCCTGACATGCACAGGCTGGCAGGCGCGCGCGCGGTGCGCCGCTCCTGTTTTATGGTGAGAGCGCGCACACCAGGCCAGGCCTCGCGCTGCCGCGCATACGACCGCGCCCGCCGCAGCGCGCAGACCCGGCCGCTCAGGCCTGTCGCCGCCGTTTGCCGACCGCCGCCAGCCCCCGGTCAATGGCCCGCTTGGCGTCCTGCAGCTCCCTCTCGGCGGCGGCGGTGACCGCACGCAGCGCTGCCTCGGCCGCGTCGGCGCGCCGGCGCTCCACGGCCAGGGCCGCAGACACCTCTTGACACACAACCTCGGCGTCGGCGGCGTCCGCGCGCGCCGCCTGCAGCTCGGACTGCGCGGAGGCCGTGGCCGCCTGCGCTGCCTGCAGCGCGGCCTCGAGCGCTATCCTGCGCTCCAGCTGCGCGGCCACCTCCGCGGCGGCGAGACGCTGCGGCGGGGGCGCCTTCGGGGCCGCGCCTGCCGCGCAGCCGGCGCGCGGGTGTTGCGTGGCGGCGCAGCTGCACCGATGCGACACCCCCCGACCGACGCGCGCGGCGAGCGGCCTAGTCAGGCCCCAGACACCCCGGGCGTGCCTGCCCCGGCCGCACGCGCGCAGGCCAGCCGTGCTCACCTTTCCGCGCGCCCGCGTCGCGCGCGCCGCAGGCGTGCTCCTCAGGCTGCCCGCTCGCGCCGCGCCCGCCCGCGTGGCCCTTGGGTACAGCGCCGCGGCCCAGAGCCGCTTGCACGACTGCGCGGAGCGGGGCACGATGACCGCGGCTGCGCGCCAGCTGCGGGCCGCCCGGCGCGGGGTGGGCCAGGGCGCACAGGTGCAAAACACCCGGTTGTAGACTCGCTCGCCCGGGCGGGAGAGGGTCAGGACGTCGCGGTAGTCGTCCAGCGTCATGTCGGGCCCGTCCGTGTAGTGCAGCAGCCTCTCGCGCGACCCGTCGTCCAGGGGCAGCTCGAGGCGAGCCTCCCAGGACCCCCGCAGCGCCTGGGCGAGGGCGGGAGGGCGCGCGCGCTCGCGCCGAGGGTCCACACGCTGGCAGCGGCAGCTCGGGCGCAGGCGGGGAGCAGACCTCGGCCTGGAACTTGTCCGCGTAGCTCACCACGGAGCCGACTGTGGCGCCCTCTGCGAACGGCGTGTGGTTGCGGTGGTTTAGCGCGGCGCCATGGAAGTGCATGTAGTAGCCCGCCTGCGACCGGCGCACAGCAGGCGAGCTTGCAGCGGCGGCGAGCTTGGTACGGACGCTGGCGACGAGGCCTGGGCGAAGTCTCGGCATTCTTGCCTTCCCGGTGGCAGCAGCGCCAGCGCCCTTCGGTGCGGTTGGGTTGCGTGACGAGCCAGTCTGTGACATGGCCAAGCCCCTGTGCGCCGCAGAGGACTGTGGCCGCCTGGTTATGTGACAATGTGCGTGTGTGTGCAAGTCATGCACGAGACTCTTTCACAGCCTCAGACGGCTGCAGCGTTGACAGCGCTCAATAACATACACTTACTTTGATATCTGGTGTTTTTACCTACATATATAAGGCAGTAGCTCTTCGCCACTACCGCACTACCAAGGCAGCTAGCAAGGCAGAGGGTCAGTACGACCCTTCTTTTCAAGCGGGCAGCAGCTTGAAGCGGCTTGTGCTTGAGCGCAAGGATGGCGACTGGGGTGGCGGGCACATCAGTCGAGGCCGCTGGGCGCGGGCCGCCGCGCACCGGCGCCTCATACTTTTGACGGTAAAAAAAAGGCGGAAGCGCAAGGCAGAGGACGATGCGACGCAGGAGGACCGTGGTCGCGCGGAGCGGTGCGCGCCGTAGCGCCTGGCACCTCCATCCAAGCGTGGTCTTAGCTTGTACCCGGGTCAGCCCTAACCGTTCGCGGCCAAGCCCGGAGGCCGTTGCGCCCGGGCGCCACGCCGCATGCGAGGGGGAGGCCAGGCACGCATACATTGTGACGTGCAGGCTGACGGCAGGCCGGTGGCGCGCAGAGTCCAGCGAGCGGACGGACGCCAGGTGCTGCGGGCAGCGACCAGGCTGCGGGCCCGGTGCTGCCAGGTGCTGCCAGGTGCTGCCAGGTGCTGCCAGGTGCTGCGGGCCCAGTGCTGCCAGGTGCTGCGGGCTGCGACCGGACTGCGGGCCCGGTCGCGCCCGCTGGGGTCGCCGCCGCGTCTGGAGACATGCTTGGGCTTGTGCACAAGCTCATCCACATACAGGACATGTTCTTTGGCATCGTGGCGGAGGAGCAGCGTGTACGAGCTCTGCAGGCCACAGGCTGCGGTGGGCAGGTCAGCTCCCTGCCTGGGCCCTTGAGCCTGACAAGTGTGCCTGTGCTTTTCTTACACGTGAAGCAGCGCGGTGCTCTGATTTCCGTAACAGCTGTGACCCGGCCTGGGAGTGCTGAGCCTGAGCGCGCGTGCAGGGCCGCCCCGAGCCGCCGCACCAGGCGGCGGCGCCCGCAGGAGCAGCGGCCGCCGTGGAGCGGAGCGCAGACTCCGGCGTGGAGCGGAGCGCGGACTCCGCCGACCCGAGCAAGGTAATATATAGGTACCCTGCAGCCGTGCTGCTCGCTGTCGCCCGCTGCCGCGCGTCTGCCTTGCGCCGCTGGCGTGCATGGTGTGCTGCGCGCGCCAACGCATGGACCTCCGCGCGCTGGCGGCGCCTGTCCAGCTTGCGCAGGGCCGCCGCCACCGGGCACCACGGCTGACACCCGCGGCGGCGCGCTGCGCGCAGGCGCGTTGCGCAGCGTGGTGGTCGACGAGACCTAGCCCTACTCTGCGCGTGCGCGTCCCGCGGCGGGCTGACGAGTGAGGGGGCGAAAGGTTTATTTACAATTGTAAAGGCCGCCCTGACTTTACAGACTGCCCTGGGCAGCAGCATGCGCGGCAACTGGGACCAAGCACAGTCCATGCAGCCCACCCTGTGCTAAACATCCCTTGAACACACAGCCTACTCCCCGTCATTGTCATTCCAACCGCCGCCCTCACCGCCGCTCCCAGCGCCCTCCTCATCGCCGCCTTCGCTGCTGTCCTCGTCGTCATCACTGATCTCAACTTCACTGACATAAGAGTAGACGGCATCACAGTGCAGCGGGTCCCCCACGGCCCGCAGGGCGGCGTGGAAGTTGTCGCCGCCGTGCCCCCCGCGCCATCCACAAACAGGAGACCCATCTCAAGCACACCCGGGCGGCGCTGCTGCAGCAGGGCATGCACAAAGCCCAGGAATGCCGCGCACGACGGGCCACGTGCAGGAAATGAGGTGTCCAGCCGCAGGTGCCGCAGGCGGGGGTGCGCAGCCGCGGCCTGAAAGTCCGAGCTGAACAGCACGGCGCAGTGAGAAAAGCTCAGGCTGCGCAGGTGCGGGAAGCTGGCCAGGCTGCCCAGGGCCCGGGCGTCAAACGTGCCCCAGGTCGCCTTGTTGCTCTTGTGCCGCCCGAGATGCAGCGCCTCGAGGGCGGCCAGCGCGCTCACGCCCTCGGGCAGCCGCCCGAGGCAGCTCTGGGACAGGTCGAGCTGCGTCAAGCGGGTCATGGCCAGGATGCCGAGCGGGAGGGCCCCCAGGTTGCATCCCACCAGGCCGAGGCTTGTCAGAGAGGCAGAGCAGGGCGCGCCCGCCGGCACTCCCGCGGTCGGCAGCGCGGCGCGCGGCGCGCGCGGCTCCCACTGGCTGGCTGCGTGCCGGAGGCGGCGCAGCTGCGGCAGCCGCCACAGCGAGGCGGGGAGCGTGCGCAGGCCGGGGCAGTTCCAGACACTGAGGCTGGTCAGGGCCGCCAGCGCGTCCATGCCGGGCAGCGCGGCCTCGCCGTCGCCCGAGCGGAACGAGCAGTCCTCAAAGTCCAGGCGCACGCGCGCCGGCAGGCGCGCCCAGCCGGGCTCGCAGCGGAGGCCGGCAAAGCCGTGCAGGCTCAGCGAGGTCAGCTGCGCCAGGCGCGACACACAGGCGGGCAGCGCAGGCTCCATGTGCACGGCGTCCAGTGACAGGCTCAGCGCGCGCAGCCGCGGCAGGCCAGCAAAGCCGGTAAACAGGTGGGACGCATTTGCAGCGGGCGGCTCACACTCGCGCCCTCCGACCGTGAACGACGTCAGGCTGAGACTGACCTCCTCCAGCGAGCGCGCTTCAGCCAGCAGCCGCCCCAGCGCGTCAGGGAGCTGGTTTGCCAGGCCGCCCACAAGGTGAACGTGCAGCTCCAAGTGCTGCAGGCACCGGCAGCACCCAATGGCGCGCGCGGCCCCAGCCAGAAAGGCCCGGGTGGCTGCCGGAGCGGCGCCGGGGAGCGCACGCAGCCGCAGGCACGAGATGGAGCTCAGCGCGGGCAGGCTAGCCAGCAAGGTGGAGAGCAGCT
>JAABUQ010002178.1_pt1 | contig 39547 bp, 44 predicted proteins | sample 5560001 | NCBI WGS metagenome assembly JAABUQ01 (sample SAMN10711888, study PRJNA513371) | rock metagenome | isolation source: Antarctica rocks | place: Antarctica: Victoria Land, Finger Mt nord | collected 2015-12-18
GGGGTTGTGGGGGGGGGGGGGGGGGGGGGGGGGGTTGTGGGGGTTTTGTTGTGGGGGGGGGGGGGGGGGGGGGGGGGGGGGGGGGGGGGTGGGGGGGGGGGGGGTGGGGGTGGGGGGGGGGGAGTGGGCGAGGAGGGAGGCGAGGAGTTGGAGGGTGTAGGTTGTGGTTAGAAGGGCGGTGTCCAGAGTCGTGGTGTTTGAGAAGAGTCTAGGTGGATGGGTCAGCATGGGGTTTTTGGGGGTGGCAGCTTGGAGGGGGGAAGAGGGGAAAGACTTGTTTAGGTGGGCGAGGGTTGTATTTGTTTTTGTGAGGTAGGGGATGAGGGAGGCGCGGAGGTGGGCGAATTGCTTGGAGAGTGGTGTTGCTGGTGGAGATGACGATGGGGGAGGAGAAGCCATGATGGCGACTGGAAGTAGATTGTCGCTCAGCTCAATGCATTGGAATTTTGTGCTCGAGAAAGGGGAGTGGGGTTTAAGAATGAAAAGGAGGAAGACTAGCGTTGTCTTGTTCAACCTCGGTCTCGGAGACTCTAAGATACGATCTACGAGCGTGAGATCATGCGAAATGATTCGCTCAATCAGGGTTAGACTATGCTCGCTCTCGAATCTGTCAAGGGTTTCGGTTGAATCAGAATAGAAAAGCTATGTACAGCATCTTTTTGCCTCAAGGATGATGAAGTTGTTCCCGCACAATCCTCTAAATGCGAATGCTCGCATCTTGCCTTCCATTTGGTGGCTTCCAGCAGATAGCAACCATTCTTGTTCCATCTCTGTTCAGCATCTTCAACGTCACAGGCAAGAGCAAACCCTCCTTCGTCAAATTGACATGATCACATCCGCAGTCCTCGTTGCGGCCGCCTCCTCAGTGACAGCAACACCCGAAGCAATATCAACTTCTTCCTCACCCACCCCCAACCCATCTTTACCATCATCCCTCGGCAAAGGCACACTCGATGCTTCACCCAGCAATTGGTCGTTCAGATCCTTCCACAGCCCCATGTCAAACTCTTCCCCGTCATCCTCGTCAGCGGCAACCCTACTTTTCTTGCTCGATCGAGAGCTCTCCCTTCGTGTGTTCAGCATTTGCTTGATTGCACGCTTCATACTCTCTCGGAAGCCTTTACTCTCCGGTTTGGCCTTTGCATCAGCTACATCGGTCGTCTTGGCCAAGTCGTTTGAAAGGTGGTGAGCGTAGTTCCGGATATTTGTAACACCGTTCTGAATATAGTAATCATACGACTCGCTGAGCTGGTCATGTCGTTTGTTTGACGCCTTTGGCTTACGCAACCCAATCTTTCGTACGATTGCGGCATCTGCGACGGGGGAAAAGGCGACATAGTTGTAGATGTCTTCGGTTGGGATGGGCATTCCCAACGCAAATACCTCGTGGAAGTGGACCCAGGCTCGGTCTCGATAGGTAGCACGACACGCATGACAAGCAAGGAATTTGCAGTAGGGAAACATCTTGAGCTTCTGGTGTCGACTATGGTCTGTATTGGTAGATGGTGGCTCTTGGACTTCAGTGAGTATTGGATAAAGAAGATGTGGATTGGTGTCTACAGACGGCAGAGTAGTCGCCTTCGATGGCGTGTCGCTTGGGGCAGCCTTCCGGCTTTCTTCTCGCTGGAAATTTGTCACTGCTGCATTGGCTGTGTCGACAACTTTCTGCTTCTGCGCTCGAAGTTTTGCAACCTGCTCGGGTGTGTAATGGCCATCGCTGATTGCTTTCTTCATCCAAGGGTTGAGCTGAGCGGTCGGCATTAGGCACTCGGGATCGTTATCTTGCGGCCTGTGCGTTGCTTCGGTTCCACTGACTTGGTCGGACTCGCTGCTAAGGCCATGCTCTATCTGCTGCGCTTCTTGCCTCGCTTCCTCCAACGATCGATTGTATGTATCCAAGCTGGCTGATACCTGTTCAGGCACTTCGGGAAGGCCCTGCTCGCCTTTGAGATCATTCGCGTCGATCTGATGTTTCTCATCGTCCTGTGTGCAGCAGTAGACCCACCCAAGATCTGAAGGTCGATGGCAAATGTTGCAACGGTAGAGGCCGTAGAGTCTTTCCATCGTGACATGGGTACAAGCCGCACGACGAGTCGCGAGTGTTGGCATCTTCGTCTTCATTGCAGGAGATGGCTCGGAGATACTGCTCAACACTGCTGGCGGAGGGGAAGTCATGATGATTTTTCGGAGGCCGACAGCGTATGGCTTGATGGAATTCCACACAGACTCCAACAATTCGTCCTGATTCTGTTTGATGGTGGGACAGAACGCAGGTGCCATCACATGTTGGGTGGGTGATGATAGTCTTTGAGGATTGGGAGGAGACGAAAGTAGTTCATGGCTGATGTGGGCATTTCGTGTCAAGTAAACACTCGGCAGACGAGATTTTTCATCACTTTTGAGGTAAAGTATTTTCATGATTTACGATTACGGTGATGACCACTTCAAATGGAATATGATTGTGAGAAATTCATGTCACGACAGGTGTGTCAAGGGGCAGATCATGTCCTGTCATTCAAGCGGCAACGCGAGTAATTTGGGGTGTAGGAGGGAAGTCATAGCAAGCATTCAGGAATTAGGTAGAGACTGGTCCTGTATACTCGAAGGAAGACGGGGTAGTCGAAGAGAGTCGAAGATTTAGAAGTCAAGGGTCAAGGGTCAATGTCAAAGACTTACGCAGCTCACTCGAGGGAGTTCAGACATGCAAGGAGATCAAAAGTCTGGCAAGGCTGGCTCGAGCCTTGAGTAATGCGGGCAAGGGGATGCTCGACTTCGCTCTTGTCCTTCGTCGCCAGATGGGCGGCCATGATCTATCAATCGGATGCAGTTGCGACAATTCCATCGCCGTTGAGGGTCGCGCCATCCACATGTGAAGCTCTGAGTGGTTCTACAGCGCCCTTGGTACGGAGGTACGGAGTAGCAGGGCAGCATTCATTGAGTGTCGGGACTGCAGATGGAATTGGTGCATGTGCCGACTGGAATCTTCTTGTAGGTAAGAGGTATTCCCCTTTGGCACTCTGTAAATGAAGTTGGGTAGAGATGTATGGGTACTAAGGTAGGTGGTAGGCTGAGGGGTGGTGATAGGGAGTCAGCGCGTAAAATTCTACACGGTCTGATTGGCTTTGATACAGGGATACGCGAGGCAACGACCATCCATCTAACTTCACAGGCCTGAAGAAGAAAGAACAAAGTCTCAGGCAGTCCCAATGCACTGCTGCGGTGTATATTACGATTGAAGGGTTTAGACCCGCAAAGGAATCGTGAATCGTTAGGACTCCACCACTCTGGCTGCCAGAACAATCGCCAGGGCCGCGTGGGACTCCAGGTTCACCTCCTCATCCACATTCCTTCTCCCTCACCGACCCTCTTTCCGCTACTGCCTGGCACACTACGATAATTGGCGGACTCTTCACATCATCCATGCACATCGCCAGGCAGAAGCCATGCTATCCAAGGCGGTCAAAGACCACCGGCCAGACGTCGGCTTGAATGGCCACTACAAAGCAAGTGCTAATGCTTCGAAACCTCTCCCTTCCTCGACTATCAATACATCACGCTCTTTGCAGCCGACCTCGAGCAACTCGTTGAAGCGTACAGCCTCACAAGCCAGTGGCAAGGACAACATGTGGGGTAGCCAAGAAGAAATGGGCAGGAAGAGGAATAATGTTGATTTGGCACGTGCATCTCAAGAGGGAGGACGGCTAGATCAATTACATGTCAATGTTTTCTACGATGAGAATGACTTTGACGACGATAGCAACATCGATCTTGACGAAGACTCCACCGTAGCTGTGACCAAAAAGCAAGCTCCCCTCGACTCGCACGCCACCCGATTACCAAACGGAACATCCAAGCACTCTCTCTTCGAAACATCAGCAGCAACGTTGTTACCCGACGGAACCTCCAACGCCTCCGTCTCGCGTCAAACACCTGCAAGCAGTGCTCCCATACCTTGGTCATCTTCGCCTCCTTCGCATCACATACCCAATGCCTCGAACACCAGCAAGCGTCGAACTATACCCTGGCTTGAGAAGCCTTCTAGTTCTGACAACACCGAGGGCCAGAGTACGGAAGAGAGCCGTCCAAATAAGCCTTCACAGCATAAACAGGACATCAGTGCACGCACTAAGAACGAAACCGCCTCCATGAAAGATGCCGAAACGACTAATACATCGCAACGTCGACGTCATCCACTACCACATGTACAGGCCATCATTGACCTTGATAAAGGACGAAAGGCCAAGGAACGAAACACCACCGAGGAAGACGCTGGAGAAGTTTACACACCGCTCCCAAAGGACACGGCTGATTCGCCCTACCCATGGAACAAGACAGCTGGCGCGCTCAAGGAGGAGCAGAAGAAGCTGCGACAGGGACACAAAACCTTGGTAAAGGAAGGCAAGGGGGATACATCCAAGCCTAAGAAGAAGAGGGAGAGTGTTGCACGCGTCTTCCTCAGCGATGAGCAAAAGTCTGTCCTGAACTTGGTCTCTGAAAAGAGGAAGAGCGTCTTCTTCACAGGCTCAGCTGGAACAGGCAAATCGGTCCTGCTTCGAGAGACAATCAAGGTTCTTCGTGATAAGTATAAGCGTGAGCCAGACCGGGTCGCCGTTACTGCTTCCACTGGGCTCGCTGCTTGCAACGTTGGCGGTGTCACCCTTCACAGCTACGCTGGGGTAGGCTTAGGGAAAGAGGACGTCCCTGCACTTGTAAGGAAGGTCAAGAAAAGCCAGAAGGCAAAGAACAGATGGATGCGTACGAGAGTTTTGATCGTCGATGAAATATCTATGGTGGATGGCGAATTGTTTGACAAGCTTGAGGCTCTGGCTCGGGCAATTCGTAACAATGGTCGTCCTTTCGGAGGAATCCAGCTTGTCATCACAGGAGATTTCTTCCAGCTACCGCCAGTGCCAGACTATCATTCAGTGGCCAAATTCGCTTTCGACGCTTCTACGTGGAATACTTCGATTGAGCACACTATTGGTTTGACTCAGGTATTCCGTCAAAAAGATCCAGGTATGTTCAAATTTTACAATAAGAGACCCACTGACGTGACCAGTCTTTGCGAACATGCTGAACGAGATGAGACTGGGAAGGCTCACACCCAAATCGGTCAACTCTTTTCGTGCACTTGGTAGACCACTAAGCTTTGACGACGAATTTGAAGCCACCGAGTTGTGAGACTTTAAACGATTCGCTATCGAATGGACATGCACTAAATTGGGGTTAGGTTTCCTACACGAAACGAGGTCGAAAACGCAAACAATGCTCGGATGAGGAAGCTCAGTGGAAAGGAATTCGAGTTCAAGGCGGAGGATGGCGGGTCCATGACAGATCTCGCACAGCGGGAGAGGCTGCTTACCAACTGCATGGCACCGTCATTGATCAAGCTCAAGAAGGGGGCTCAAGTCATGCTGATCAAAAACATTGATGATACACTGGTCAACGGTTCAGTCGGAAAAGTCATTGCTTTCATGGACGAGAGGACTTTCGACATCTACCATGAGGACGAAGACGAGTTTCAAGCAGTGGAGACTATGGATTTAAATGATGAGGAGATGACTCGCTCACGCTTGAAGCTCAAGCAACTAATCAACAAAGATCTGGCCGGCGACACAAGCCAGAAGTGGCCTCTGGTGCGATTTTCCATCCAAGATGGCACTACCAGGGATCTCTTGTGTCAGCGAGAGTCGTGGAAGATTGAGCTTCCCAGTGGTGAAGTGCAGGCATCACGTGCGCAGGTTCCACTGATCCTGGCGTGGGCGCTGTCAATACATAAGGCGCAAGGCCAGACACTGGACCGCGTGAAGGTTGATCTTGGCAAGATCTTCGAGAAGGGCCAAGCTTACGTAGCCCTAAGCCGAGCTACTTGCCAAGAGGGTCTGCAAATTGTGAGATTTGATCCGGCCAAAGTCATGGCTCATGAGCGAGTGCGAACCTTCTACAACAGTCTGTATTCGATCGACCAAGCCGGCTCGAAAGCGGACCAAGCCAGCGCGTCGAACGAAACGAAGGCTCCGGCTCCGGCTGAGAAGGGGCAATGGTCATTTCCAGATCAGGGCTTGGATGAGGATGAGGATGCTCTGGCTGTGATGCAAGGATACTGATAGTCTGATACGCAAAGCTTTGCAGTGCTTTGTCGAGGTCCCAGTGGGCGAACGATGGGAGTTATATCATTCGGCGTATGTTACAGGCGTGGCTAGAAGCGACCGTGGGAAGAATTCTCTATGTATCTAGCTTAGAATGCAGTATCGCGCTACGTTTGTTGCAGCCGTCATAGAATCTGGAGAATATGAGATGCTTTAACCAAGGCCGCTCCCTACACCCGATCCCCGATCTTGACACTCCTTGCTTCCCTCCCAGCGACGTGCCATTTCCTCCCTCACATTAGACCCGAACATGAAGCTGGGACTAATCACATCCGTGGCCACGCACCTTTCATACAAAGAGAAATTCATTGGTCTCTCCCGACTTGGGCCACCGAGCGCGGTGTGGACGAGTTGGACGCGAATGTTTTGTCATTATTATACCGCTCGTCGCTACTGCGTTTTCGAGACAGGAGATTGGAGTTAGATGGCGGTTTGTAAGGGCCAGTGAGGTGGAAGGCCGAATCAGGAGGATAGGGTAGCTAGGCTCCTAGGGCTACATTTCTGCCATTGTCCCCACCGACTTTTTCGTTCTATTCAATTTCTGTTCTTGTTCATTGTTATTTGTACTCTTCCTTTTCCTCCGAGCGCTTTGTGAGTATGCATTTCGAAGACTTGGGGGTATCACTTGTGCAGCCTTTGCTTGATACTTCAATTGCATGTCAACCCAGATAGTCAGCTTGAGGATGACATCTGCACAGGTGATAAGTTAGCTGCGGTATTCCATCTCTTGATAGACCATAACATCGAGAAATCCGGATTTTCCAGCCTTCTCCACTCCTCCGCTTCTTTGATGACTCTGAACACAGTCGCGGACAATTTTGGAGGCTGCCTTCTAGAGATCGTGGGGACTCGAGACGTCAAAGGCGGATGTGAGCCGAGGGAGGTTCCAGACGATGGAAATGCTGCATTCACCGGACTTGAACTCTTGGGGTAGCACGATGTCGAGGTCATCAGACGTCACGCCAGCTTGCTCTCTCTGATAGAACTTCTCCATTGTGTCCTGACTCATGCTCTCCAGTACGGGCTGGCATGAGGCCAAGGGTGGGTTGCCCATTCGAGGGTCGCATGGTGATCTGCGTTCCTGGAGGACGGGCGGAATGGATGTACATTAGCTTGCTGGAAGTAGTGCTGTGGCACAAAACAGGAGAACTGGAATTATTGATGGCATGTTGAATGATTCGATATAGCGGAAATAGTGGACCCAAAGACTTTGAGCCTGATCCTTCCACTAATTTTTTTTCTTGATATGGAGGATGGGATTATCATATGCTCGAGTCTAATTGATACCATAGATGTGTACTTGGACATATATGCCTTGCCCTATCTGCTCATGTGTTGGTATACCAGCCGAGAAGATCGTCGCTGCTGCATCACGTAACCATGGTTTAGGGCAAATGGAAAGATGAAAGACAGCAGAGAGAAAATGAAGACTTTTGCGTTGGAACAAAGCCCCAGAATTTCGGATCGATTGGTTCATGAGACAAGGGCAGTCTTATCTCGAAGATGGCGACCAACGCAACAGCCAGAAGACGGGGTAGATTGCAGCCTTCTTGCTCCAGCATTAGACCAATCAGCCGAGCAACGAGCCTTTTTGCTGGCCCAATTTGTGCTCAATCTCGAGTACCTCGCAATTTCACGTGTGCGTGGTACTGACCATGAAGATCTTCCTTCAGGGGATATCCCGAAAATAAGTAGGTCCCACTACTAAGGTACTCTGGATTCTGTCCTCTGGACCTATGTATTATCGAAAAATGGACAGATCCATGTCTCTAGCAATCGATATCATTCTATGTTGCGACCCAATAAGTACTCATCCTGGAGGTATTTTGTCGAGACATGGATTTGGATGTAGAGCGTCTCTAATGTACAATGAGGTGAGGCTATAGTTGGTATGAAAGGTAAGCAATTAGACAGAACGAGAACGTGGGGTGTAAAGTAAAGTGATGCGGACTAAAGTTAATACGGGGTATTGCACCAAATGTATGAAGTATCCAAACCCTTATTCGCATTTTACATACGGTACCTTTCCATAACGGGAAGTTTGTTGACAGAGAAGCACCTCCCTCACACCAGCTCCCTACCATCATCCAGACTCGACTCGGTTCCTCTCAGTATCATATCATACAGACTCAAGGAGACTGTGGCTTCTGTCATGGCTGATCAATTCATTGGTCTGACCATCTTGGCCACATTGAATGAGCCTCCAAATACCCAGGTGAGAGGTCTCGTGACAGCTGTTGTCGAGCAGCAATTGACATTGAACAAAGGTATGGCCTTCGGATCGATGAGAAGACTGCCAGTGAATTACTGATGGCTGGGGGTAGTCACTTGGCTTTCGACAGGCGCTTTCTTGGATACACTCGTCATTGAAGGATGGAACTTGAGTGATCTCAATATTGTGCCGGCAGCGCCCCCTCAACATAGGCCAAAAGTGCCCGTCGACGACCCAGCAATCCTCAGTTATGGCAGGCAGAACCGTGAGGCCCACCAACCCCTCCAGAGCCAGCTCAGTGGGTCGACGTCAAAGCCAAAAGCCGTCGTGAATTGCCCGCCTCGCCCACAACCTTCACTTCCGAATGTATCTGCTAGAACTTCACTACCCACTACCAAATCACTTACAAAGAACCATAAAGAGAACGTTTACCCTCCTGTACTACCCAACGTGGAGGATGCAGCGGCATCAGCTACTCTTACGGCACCATTCTCAGACTTATCACTCGATAAGAATATCAATGAGGGCGGAATGAATTCAGCCGCGGATGGCAAGGACCCGAGTGCTATACAGGAGAGGGTTCCAATTGTGCGAGAACCCGGTCGAGGCCCAAGAAAACGGACTAAGCGTGGACAAAAGGCAGCCGATTTGAAAGATGCTATCAAAGCAGTCCCAGCTCTCACGGAAACAATCTCCACACAGCAAGGATATCTCGCTCCCAGATCCACGCCGAGGAAAGGAAACCAATCGGGTTGGCGCGATGGTCCTTTCATCGAGACTCCAGCGGTGGCCAACCCAAACCAGGACTCGATCGACACCTCACCTGCAAGATCAAAGGTGCAATACAACGGGCCTAATCCCAGTAGCCAGAAGGGGCGACGTCGGAGATTTAGAGAGAAAGACTACGATGACCAGAACGGATGGGCAACTGGGGAAGCTACCGACATTCAAGACATGGGAGACTTTGACTTTGAGCAAAATTTGTCGAAATTCGACAAGCGCAAAGTGTTTGAGGAAATAAGGCAGGGGGATACCACGGCCGACGAAGACAGGCTAGTGAGCTTCAATCGTCTTCCAGCTCGGCTTGGTACCGCTGGAGGCAAGAACCTTCACCACACAGAAAACGTCCTGGAATCGCCCAAGCCACGACCTTTGGAACACATTAGCAGCGATAGTGACGATGACCCAAAGGTCAGCAGTGGCCCGAGCTCGCTCAGAAACCGATCTCGAACATCTACAAGGAAGGTTCCATCAAGAAAGGGAAGTGCTCTGACCAACGCAGATCCTCACATGACAGGGTCAGGATCTCTACCGGACATCAAGGAAAGCAAACTTCTTGCGTCGTCCCTAATTCAAGCTCAAAACCCTTCCTTCATAGTGGAGGGCCCTCCTCGGTCCCGCAAACTATCCTCTCAGACATCCAAACCGTCTCTTCTTATCGCCCACACTCACCATCTCTGCCCTTGCATTAGCCCCTTGCAAGCATTGGAGTTGGAACAGCTGGCTGTATCAGAGCTAGGATTGACCGAAGAAATGATGACTGAAAATGCCGCCCATGGTATTACTGACACTGCTTTCGACATTGTTGTGGCTGGCAATGAAGAGCGAAACGTCATAGGCCAGGACCTTCATCCCTTCGTCGTCCTTCTGTGCGGAAACCACAAGACTGGCTCCCGTACCATTGCCGCAGGTCGTCACCTCCGCAATCATGGTGCTCAAGTTGTCCTGTGCGTTCTGGGACTTGACCGGGAGGATGACCTTTTAGAAAGTATGAGACGACAACTCGAAATCTACCGGAGCTGTGGCGGCAGAGCGATCAAGCAAGAACAGTTGATGAGGACTCTTCGGCAATTCCACAGACCCACAGATCTCATCGTAGATGCGCTATTGGGTATGCATCTCTCTTTCGACGACTTGCGGACAGACGACCAAGCAGCGTACTACCAGCTCGTATGCTGGGTAAACGGTAGCGATGCTAACACCCTGGCTCTTGATGTTCCTTCGGGTATCGACGCATCGACTGGTAAGCAACAGGTGAGCTGGCCCTGTTTCCGCCCACTGACATCTCTCACAGGTGCTCGAACCATGCATGACGACACCGACCTCGCAATATCTGCAGCCAACATCCTTTCCCTGGCCGCGCCCAAAAGTGGGCTCCTCACGGCACTAGGCAGGAAGGAGGATTCGATCTTAGCCAGAAGGGAGGATTCGTTATTAACGGGCAGTCAGACTTCTCGGCGGCTGCTGGTCGCCGACATTGGAATCAGCAACTCTGTGTGGAAGAAGTTCGGCACCCGTCGCCGTCACGGAGTTGACTTTAGCACTGGGTGGATTACGGCTTTGAAGTATCACGATGGCAGTGGGTGAACTGTGTCGGGCTAGCACTCTCTACTTGACACTAATATCATAAAATGGAGCAAGTCGGAGGATGTTGGTGGTCTTCGTGGGTTTTGGGAGCATCCAAGATGCCTGGCTTTGGGTGGATGCGGAGCTTTTCAAGACCGAACTGCTCACACTCTTGGGCGATGTGAATAGTTGCTAGAGGTTGTATTAACACAACCAAGGAGCTCTTGGGAGAGGTCTAGCTGCAAACAAAAGAAATAAGAATAGATAAAAGTATATCTGGTGCATATGCCCTTCCAATATGAGCCCACGTGAGATGCCAAAATGAAGAACATACAGAGTACTTTCTACCTACCTGTAATTCGATGTTCCGACGAATATAGTCAGCGCAGGTTTTTGTCGATATCAACTACCTAGGTGCGGATACGGATACTGCTCATTTCTTTCCCAACCCTTCACATGGACATTTTTACACCAAAATGGGCAAAGGTGTGTACCACGCCTTTCCAGTCAATCTACCACGCTGACTGGTCCTGCCATCTCTAGGCACTGACAAACTTTACGTACAAATTTACCATTCTCCCAGTCCAAATTATACAACCGCTAACTTCTACCAAAGATTACCCATAGCGAGTGGGCCTCCTCAGACGCCTATTCAGCCAGTGCAGGCTCTGGCCTTGCAGCCTCCAAGACCCCCGATACCACTTTCAAGCGTCTCCCGTTCAATTTCTGCGCCGTCTCCCTTCAACCCTTCAGCAGTCCCGTCTGCACGGCCGACGGTACCATCTTCGACATCGATAACATCCTATCTTGGCTTCAGAAACACGGCACGAACCCTGTCACCGGGAAGCCCTCGAGCGCAGCCGAATTGATCAAGCTGAAATTCGCCAAAAATGACGAGGGTCAATACGTTGATCCGGTCACTTTCAAAGTCTTGACGGACAACACCCACATCGTGGCCCTGAAGAACACAGGCAATGTGTTCGCTTACGATACGGTTGAGCGACTCAACGTGAAAGTGAAAATGTGGCGGGACCTGGTCAACGACGAAGAATTCGGGCGAAAAGACATCATCACATTACAAGATCCGCAAAACATCCAGTCCCGGAATCTCAGCTCGTTCAAGTACCTCCAAGAAGGCATCAGCACCCTCACCGAGCAACAGAAAGCCGCCGGCAGCGCCAGCGTCAACAAATCCGCCCTGGGAAATGGCGCCTCACTCCTCAAATCCGCAGACACACCCCATCCACCCCCAGCGTCAAAAGTAGGCAAATACCTCCACTCGAACCAAGCCGTAAAACCACAGACCTCATCCTCAACCGCCCTCACCAAACCCAGCACCATCACCCCCTCAACAACCACAACACACACCACGCAAAAAACCACCGGCCGCACGGCCGCCTCCTTCACCTCCACAGGTCTAACCCCCCAAACAACCACCTCCCTCGCGACCCTCACCCAAGAAGAATACCTCCTCCGCCCGCGCCTCATAAAACCCCCCGGCTACCTCCGCCTCAGCACCTCTCACGGCCCCCTGACAATCGAGCTCCACCCCGAACACGCCCCCAAAGCCGTATGGAACGTGACAAAACTCGCCGCACGCGGGTACTATAACGGAACCATCTTCCACCGCAACATCAAAGGCTTCATGCTTCAGGGGGGCGACCCGACGGGGACAGGGCGGGGGGGGCAAAGTATTTGGGGCAAGAATTTCCCGGATGAGTTCGACGGGCCCAGGAAGCACGACGCGCGGGGGGTGGTCTCCATGGCCAACAAGGGCAAAAACACAAATGGGTCGCAGTTCTTCATCACCTACCTCGCCTGCCCACATTTAGACAGGAAACACACCGTTTTCGGGCGCGTCGTTCTGGACGACGCCGGCTCCGAAGGTGCGGCGACATTAAATCGGATCGAAAGTGTAGAAGTCGACCCCGCCACGAAGAAACCTTTGATTGATGTCATGATCGAGGAGGCGGTGGTGCTGGTGGATCCGTTTGAGGAGTTTTTGGCACGGGAGGGGGAGAGGGCTGAGGTGGAGAGGGTGAGGGAGGAGGTGAGGAGGATGGGAGGCGGGGAGGATGAGAAGGTTACGTGGACGGGGAAGAGGGTGAGGGGGTTGGGCAATGGGGGGAGAGAGGGGGAGAGAGGGGTGGGGAGGTATATTGGTAGTGCTAAGGGGGGGGAGGGGGTAAGGGAGGAGTGGGAGGGGAATGGGGACGACGGGGGGGAGAGGAAGAAAGTGAAGCGGGGGGGAGGGGGGTTTGGGGATTTTGAGGGGTGGTAAGTTTACTTGTTTATATTGGGTGGGTTGAGAGGGGGGAAAGGGATTGTGGATGTAGATGTGCATATATAACCCATTCGATTTACCATTCCCCCAGTGATGCATCAAGGGTACTAGGCGCATCAACGGCACTCGTCCTCCAATCGCAATTGTGCCTCTCGCCGCAACAGCACTCGCGCTCGAGGCGTGCTTCACCCCCCCTTTCTCAAAACGGAGACCACCACCGCACCAACCGCGCCAAGGACTGAGGACTGGATCATATAGAACGATTCCTTATTCACATCGCCATGACGGCGGTCTATATCCCCCCCTGCCATCCCAGCCTGATCCACCCCCAGTTCCCCTCACGCAGACTGGATCCGCTCGACTTCCCCCCCGGCAGGCAACGCGGCGATCTCCCGCTCGTCCATCGGAAAAAGAGGCACTAGAACACGGCAAGCCTATCCTACACCACCAAGCTCCTGCCCGAAATCCGGGGGATAGAGGAGGGAAGAGGGAAAAGGGAAAAGACAACGGCAGCATAAGAGATTCCTATATCTGGAAACCCGCGCAAAGGGACGCGTCGCTACGCATACATGCATAGGTAGATGGATGGATGAATGTAGGATGACGAGGCCAGGCTCAAGGTGCGGTGCGCGGGAAGAAAGTATATTGTTAAGAGATGCAGGCGCTTAGGATTGAATTGAAGGGGTGAGTTCTTTTCGCGTCATGTTCGCTTCGCTGAAGGGCAAAGGGAGGACGGGGAGTGTGGGGTGTTTAAACCGCCCGTAAGGTGTAAATGTGCGTGCGTGCGTGATTCACAGCACGCCCCCCGGCAGCTGGATACTACTCTGCCCCGCCCTCCCGCCCAAACTACCGGTATCATACCCGCCCCTCTCCCCGACCCCCCCACTCAACCCACTCGTATGCCCCTCAAGCGGCGCGGCATGTTTCCTAAGCATGAACATGGGTTTCCTGCCCTCGCGATCGAGCTGTTTGAACAGAATAAGCGGCTTCTCCCGCAGGCCGAGACAGCGCTCCTGGTCGCCGTAGACGATGTAGAGGGCGTAGTTTTTCCAGTCGGCGTTGATGTTGTATTTTTTGAGGGCGGCGGGGAGGACTTTTTCGCAGGGGTCTTCCATGCTGACGCGGAAGGATTTGAAGATTTCGACGCCGGGGGCGTCCGTGCGGGAGCCAGAGGTTGGGGGGTCGTCGGGTGGTGCGGGTTGGGGTTGCGATTGCTGTGTGGTTTGGTAGGCGTCGCGGCGGGCATTGCGTTGGTTGTTTGGGGTTGGGGTGGGGTTGGCGCGGTCGCGCTCAGAGGTGAAGGTCGAGGTTGAGGAGTAGCCTGATGGGTCGTCGGCGTGGGAGTAGATGGATCGGGCGGTGATGGGGGTTTGTTGGGAGGTGGTGATGAAGGTGCGGGAGTTGAGGGTGGATTGATTGGCGTAGGGGTTGGGGGAGGTGGGGGAGGGGATGTTGATTGGATTTGGGGATGTCGAGGGCTGGGAGCCGCTGGACATGCCTGCGGTGAGGTGGTTTGAAGCGGCGACGGCTGCTGCAGATGGATCAAGATTCGAAGAATCAGCCATTGCTTTGCCCTCGGGGATGGACTGGGGTAGGTGGGTCGGGGAACTGTTCTTCGGCGTTGAACCGAGGAACAGCCGCTTTGTGGAAAACTTGCGGGATAAGCTACTACCCATCTTCTCCGGCGGCATTTGCGCCGTCATCGGTGATACCCCGTTGTCTTCTGGATGATCGGGGCTGTGGCTGTTGGGGTGGTAGGGGAGAGGTTGTGATCGATCTTTCGCCATTCGGAAAATCGGGAGGAGTTCGTCTCGTAGTTTTCGGTATTCCTCTGTAATCTTTCGCAGCTCGGCTTCTGCTTGCTGTATGCGGTGGTCTCGGATTTCTATGGATTTGATTATTCGTGAGATGTCGTCTTTGGTTGCTGTTTGGTCTTGGGCGCTTGCATCGGCGGCTGAAGCAGTCAGCAGGTGTTCTGCGAGCATGTTGGATGGGATGCTTACAGGGTGGTATCCAGTGATCCGAATCGATTGGGATGCCCTGCTTGACCTTGACATCGTAGACGCCTTTTAGAATCGTCAGTCGGTGGCCCACACTGACTATGGCCATCTCTTTCAATTCCTCGTGCCGTAATGCTATCAGAGCTTCGCCGACTATCTCATTGTCTGCAACATCACAGCATTAGCGATTGGGAAATGTGTACAGAGCTTGAAGGTGCTCCGCCCCAGAGTTGCCGGGCATACCTAAGAATTTGTCGCAGTATTGTGATAGGCCAAGACTCGAGATGTAGTCGGCACACTGGTTCGCGGTCCATCCTACCACCGTATTCCCTGGCGAGAGCTTGCCCAGATCGATATGATGGCCGAAAGTCGTCGGGGTAGGTTCTGTGGAGGGCGGATCGGAATCTGTAGGGGATGTATCGTCGTCGGCGAGTATAGGAGATGTCATTACACTTCGTTCGTACTCGTCATCGGCGTCGGAGTCGTGATATGTAGGGGGAATTGCCATGTTGGCAAGCTTCGAGGGTCAGGCCTTTGTGTCGATTGTAAGGCCTGCCCAGGGTGATGTCCAGTCAAGCTTGGTGGTTCGAGCTGGAGACTCGGCGTCGGTCGAACATGTGGGTGTCGAAAAGGCTTCCTGGACGGTGGATGTCTTATAGACGATGCTTGCCTTGTGAGGAAGACGGGGGGTGGCTGATCTCGAGTACGAGGTACTCTGACAGAGGTCGTGGTGGGTTCAGACCAAGCCAAATGAGGAGGGTTCGCGGAGATTACGCATTGATCATAGGTGGGGTGGTGAAGAGGAAGATATGCTCCCTACCTTATCTGATTGATTGTAGTGTTATTATTGGAGTCCAGGTACAGTACGTCCATAAATGTTAGTTATTGAATTGTTGGTGAAGGGCTGAAGACGTTGGACTTGTTTCCTTGCTGTCTGCTGATTTGCCTGCAAGCGCCCACTTCATTTGCTCCGTCGGGACTTAAGGTACCTAGACAGTGCCAAGCCCCCCTCCACCAATTCAACTCAGCCTTACAGATATTCGGCTCTGTACGTACCCGCAAGCGTCCAGTACTTCCGGCCGCGTGGCAACCATGTGCTACAACTCCAGAAGCACATGTCAGCCAAATTCAATTTATACTAAGGTAAGGTAGGTAACGATCCTTCTCTCATAGCAGCCTGGTAAATACAATGACCTTTTGCTGCCACCGGCCTCTTTTTAGAACCTTTCACAGTTCCCTGTGCCAATACCTCGGAGCATATATTGCCGGCCAACGTCAGCAACATATTAGAACGTCGTCGTGGTCGCCTCCACGATAGTCAATATCGGTAAAAGTAGGGGCAAGTCCGTGGCCCGTTGTAAGTCCACCTCTTCATGTCTGTCACCGGAGTGACAAGCCGCCTCGCCGCCATCTCTATTCCTTTCCTGTCCCCACGGAGCCGGCATCGACCGCCCTCCCCAACCATGCATTGACGAATCGCATCTCCCACTCCAGTGAGACAATGTAAACCTTCGTATGTTACCACTGGGTTTTGACTCGGTGTCTTCTCGAGCTGCGCTTAATTTCCATCTTCGCCGATTGTACGTGGACCAGGACTTCTGAATCCATGAGTAGAGTCCGTTCTACGTTAGGGACGTGTACCCTCTGGCTTTAAAAATTCGAAGAGCAAGAAGACCGTTGACGCAACACCGCAGCGAAAGCGAGGCAGGTATTGGCCCTAAGTTCTAGAGAACAAAACGGTGAGGAATACCGAGCATGATGCAAGAGAATACTACCTACTTTCCCCGCCACCTAGTAATGCCCACGCGCCGGACTTCCAAGTGCCAGCTCTGCTTTGCTGGACTTTTTGGGCATCACTGTTTGCCTCTCGGGCATGCGAGATGTGTGTCTTGTGTGGCTTGTAGCGTGAGTGCGAGCGGCGTCCCGCGGATGAGCTGCGCAGGTTTACTGGATGGTTCTGTGTTGATATGTAGTCTTCGTATGAGTGGATGAATGGATGGGAGGGTGTTGGGGTCAGGGGGAAAGGCGAAGGCTCCTTGGCCTCATGATGGAGATTGAACTCTAAGAAATTGCTCATGCAGATGTCGATAGTGTTCCAAAATGCACGACAGATCTCAGTAGTGTAGGCCTTCGTGCAAAGGAAGAGGGCTATGTTGTGGATGTTGGATTGAATCCTATCCTTGAATGCTTTATTCCTATCCTCATTCACCATTATTATAAGTATCGATCTGTATGGTCAATGCCAGGCCCCATGCACCATGCTCAAAACAACCCCCTTCCGTAGATGCTATACAGCGCCACCCCATGTCCACCTCGTCTCCAAGTATACAAATTGTACACGATCAAAAGCCAGCAAGAAGAACTCCAAATAAGCGCCACGCTTCTCCCAATGATTTCAGACCAAATTCTTATCGATCACTGAATAATGCTACAGGAAGAAGAGATGTTGGGTAACCTATCCAGGACGCAGGCGTGATGATCCAGTCAAAATTACTCCATCGAGGCATGTGCCCACTCCGTATCGGAGTGTTCAAATTGTAGGTAGCCCCTCAAAGAAACAGAAATCCTCCAAGGACGCCGAAAATCGAGAGTACAGCTCCATTACTTATCCTTGCATTGGGCGGTGCCGATGAGCCAACGTCGAGAATTGTACCACCTCCGCCGGCTCTTCCAGTCGATGCGGCAGTCGACGTGGACGATGATGAAGGGCTACTCGATGTCGAGCCGCTACTTTGGGTAGATGCGACGCCGGCGTTGGGAAGCGCGCTCGCTTGATTTCCGCCTGCTGAGGAAGCAGCTTGCGTTGCTTGCGATGCATTACCGCCGGCCACCGGGCTGGCCGCAGACGTTTGCGGTGAGGCCGAAGGTTGGGGGGTTTCCGAGCTGCTTGGAGCAGCGGATGCTTCGATTTGTGTCGGAGATGCGCTGGGTGTGGTTTCGCTTGAGGCTGCAGGGCTTGGACTTGGTGTGCTTGTCTCACTACTTGGTTTCGCCACGGTTGTGTATTGTTCGCCCACGGTCAATTGGCCAGAGCTACTTGAAGAACCCAAGACGTTGGGACATAAAGTAGCTGTCCCCCTTTGGATGAAGAACAGCCCCATCAACGTGTTTGGAAGTGCACTCGTGCCTGCACAATCCTGATTCAATATCTTTGTGAGTGCCGTGAGGTACGCGATACACTCTGTCGAGCAGTGACTACCACCATTATGAAAATCGGATTGTGAACAGCCTTGTAATTGTGTATTGTATGCCTGCGTACATTGGTCGGAGAAGCCGTTGATGGGTTGGAAGTCTGCTAGACTGATGGCGTTGACAGTAGGAAGGAGTAGGAGCAGCCATGGTAAAAGCGGTCTCCGAGGGGAGAGCCGCATCTTGCTTGTCTTGCCACCAGGCGCTCTTGGCGGTTGAAGCAACCGAACTGGAGGGTAAGGTGGTGATAGCTGGTCGCGACCAGAGTGGGCGAAAGTCTGGAGAACGAACTTCGAGGTGCTACGGTTGAGCTGTCAGGGAGAAGATAAAAAGACTTTTTGTATGCAGTATCTGCGGGTAGGTTGGTGTTGCAGGTTGGAGGAAAGTTTTGGATTTGTGCAAGTGCCGCCTTTCGTATTATGATTATTATATTTTGGTATGCTCTTCTCGTTGTTTTCGTCGCGCATGCGCGACTCGACTGCAAGAGGTGGGTAGGACAGACGTTGAGACTTTTGAGTCGGGAATTGAGTGGAGGAGGAAGGATTCGGCAGGATTGAAGGTGGTGACAGGTGCTGGGGCGAAAAGAAGGAAGTTGTATGCTAGAGGCGGCGTGGTGTTCGAATTTCGGTGGATGTTGGACTTGCACCACGTCTAGAGTGCCTATTCGGCAGATGACTGATAGAGTTAGATTAGTATGATTAGTTGCTGTTGGGTGGCTCTTGTTCCTGTCCCTTAACTCCCTTTGTCGCGTCGGCCAGCGAGTTGGTGGGGGATGAAAGGAAGCAGATGAAACACAAGCGAAACGGCAAAGTCGAAGAAAGAGGGCCAGAAATGGTGAAAGAGGGAACAAGTCTCGAACAAAGGGCTTCTCCGTAGACGCCCTGCCCCAACGTAAACGAAAGGTACTTATTGAGATGAAGGCAAAGTCGCATGATTGGTTCTTGAGGAACAATCTATTGTCAGTATCTATCTACCAATGTCATGCAGCCACTATTGTAGCCACCTGTTGGCAGGTCCAAACCTTCTGCGATTGCGATATAATCAACCGTGTCCAACCCTGCTGCCCTAAGTACAAGTCTCCTCCAGAATTTCAGATGATGTGCACTGTCCACAGTGCAGTTTCAGCGCACAAGTTGCACTTGTGGGCCGTCCTCTCAAGGCGTGATCGCTTTCTAGATCGCCGTTTGGGCGTATTGACGAGCGTCGCAAGAATGCGGCAATCAAGAATGTTACCTATTATCCTCGGCTTGGTTTTTGGCCTGGTAAATTCATAAACAGCCAGCTGAAGGCATGAGCGCCAGCGAGTGATTGAGTCAAAGCATGTCAACACAGCTTCTGGTGCTTGGTCTATCGGACTATGTCAACATTATTGAGCCTCCCAGGCCTCGATTGCGACGTCGTAGAATGCGAAAAGCGAAACATGGCGAGCATGACCACCACTGGTGAGATACTTTCAAAATAGAAATATCCGAGTTTCCGATTCTCGATTGGGCTACACTGCGCCTCAGCTCCGCCACCTCACCAGCCACGGCGGGGCAAGCTGAAGGGGCGGCCTAATAAAAGAGACGACATCTTCCTCCTATTCACTCTTCTCCACGCTCTACAAGTCTCCTAAGTATCTCGAAAGCAGTTGGCACTTACACATCAGCAACCTTTCCAATATATACAAGCCACAATGTCGGACCCATACAATCAATACCCTCCTAACTACGCTCAGCAGGGCGGTTACCCACAGCAAGGTCAAGGCTACAACCAAGGCCATGGCCAACAGCAACAGCATGGATACCCACCCCAGGGTTCTCAGTACGGCGACGCGCCTCCGGGATACGGCCCCCCCCAGCGTGTGAATTCTTATGGGCCTCCACAGCAAGGAGGATTTCAGCATGGCCAGGCTGGTGCCCAAATGGGAGCATATGATGCCAGCAATCCACAAGGCCACTCGCAGTACTAGTAGGCGTCCCAGGAACCCCCCCCCCTACAATCATCACTGACTGCTCCTTCAGTGGCTCTCCTCCACCTCAAGAGAACCGCGGCGGATACGGTGGCTACCCAGACCAATCCAACCAGTACCCTCCCCAGCAACAATACGGCCAACCTGGCTACAATCCCGACCCGAACAACCCTCAGCACCAACAGGGCTATCAAGACCCCAACGCTCCGGTTGACCCGAACGCACCCGACGGCGATCGTGGTATCATGGGTGCCATAGGAGGAGGCGTCGCAGGGCGCTATGCCGGCAACAGGATGGGCTCAGGTCACGGCATCCTCGGTATGATTGGTGGTGCCATTGCTGGCAGCAAGCTAGAGGACAAATACAAAGAGAGCCGACACAGCGGCTCGCAGCACGGTGGCAGCAGCTGGGGTGGCAGCAACTATGGTGGTGGCAAATGGTAGGATAACGATGGTGTGTCTACCTCTGGTTGGGCTAGGCCGATGTCTCCTACCACTTTGGTGCTCAGGGTGGGCCAGAACCATGACATGATGACGCGTTTGCGATGAATCCTAGCTGTTCATAGAGTGTGCAATGATATTCGAGTCTTGCTCGTTTGCAGAAATAGCCCTGGATAAATAAAAGGAATCTGCATGTCGGCCCTTTGCTGGCGTTATTGTAATATGCAGAGTAGGATAAGACCTATGCAAGGGGATACTGAGACCCTCGGATCTTGATAGTGCGATTTCGCTAACACGCTAAATCTTGAGGGGAAGGTGATCTTTGATCCTTCATCAACACATCAACAACCGAGGGTACAGCTCAACCACAACACTGAACTCCGACCATGAGCATCATGGGTGTAATACCGAAGATACTGTCAATCTCGACAGACACGGATTGACATTGACAGACTCGGTTGCACATCTTGCAAGTCGGAACCCTCGGCAGCATATTATCTTCAAGTCTTCATCTCATCCAACAAGCTCCCTCTTTACACCCTCTTTTTTCTACGTCTCGCTACTCTGCACATCTCGTCGTGTCCAATCTCCCCTTCTTCATGCTTGCTCTGCCCGCAGCATCCTTTCAAGATCTTCTCTTGTCATTCATTTCTCTCGCTGCAATCGCTGACCATGGAGGTGATGGTACGCAACCTTCCTGACCAAGTCACCGAAAACAAACTAGATAGCTTTTTCCGACCGTTTTTGAACACTTTCGGGATACATACATATCATTGCGCAAGGCTGAGAAGCAGTGGCTGCGCGAAACTCACAATCCTGGACCCTATCAAAGGCCGTCAGTTCCTCGCCACCCATGGGCAGACAGTTCCGGGCCGCCAAGGATTCGGAAAAACGAAGGGTGGCCTTCGATATATGGGAAGGCCTGTCAACTGCTGCATAAGCAAGGATGCCCCTGATCCCTGGCTCCTAAAAAGTCTGCGCAAAGACGAGAGCGACCGTTATGCTGCAAAACAATCCAGAAAACCGGATATTGTCCAATCGGCCAAGGTTGAAGAACAGGTCCGAGCGTTTGATATCAACAACCTGGCGTGCGGCCAGTGGCAATATGACGGATACCATCTTGCCTTTGCTACGCATTTCCAGGAGTACCGGCCAGGACGATTAGTCTTTACTAACCGATCCGTATTCGTGAAGTTGTATCCAACGAATGTTTCTACAATCCACCAGCTGGAAATACCGTATTACAGCATAACGTCTTTTGTGACTGGTTCAACGTCCGATCCGTCTCTTACATTCTCCCTTAGTGAGGCTCCCAAACTGTTTCGAATGGAGAGTCCACTCGAAGAGGTGACGAACTCTTTCCAGAACATGGGGTTCAAAAAGCCTTCACAGCAAGGCAATCAACGAACCAGGATCATGGCCCTGTCTAAAAGTCACGAAATCGTGGTATCGAGTTGTCTTTGCTACAGATTTCTGCTTTCCGTCGGCTCACAGATTCGCCTCGTACAGAACTTGAGGCGACAAGCAGAAATCCCTCAAAGCATGAACATAGGCACATCTACGATTATGACAACTCCCTTTGCAGCGCAGATGACTGGCCTGAATTCTGCCCTTGCTACAGGAAAATATGGTGCTCTACCGTTTGACCTAAAATTTCAAATGCAGAAACTGGCTCAAAATGGCTATCTCGCACCATCAGCTATCGTGCAGCTCCTCCCCTTCGTCCGCCTTCATCTTGGCGACGGACTCACGATTGTCAAAGCGGTACGAAAATTGTTTACCCAGATACCGTATGCCGGACCAGAGACTGAAGCGTCAGATTTATCCCTGGATACTCTAACGGAATTCTTGAAGCAGAATATTGAAATCGTTATTCGAGAACAAGCAAGCGCTTTGGAATTGTCAGAGCAATATGACCACATTGCGTCCATTCACAAGGCAACGGTAACGCCAACCGGGGTTTACCTATATGGGCCAGACCCAGAAGTCAAGAATAGAGTACTCCGCAAATACTCCGACTTCCCGAACCATTTTCTCTCCGTATCCTTTTTTGATGAAGACGGGGAGCCTTTGCGGTACGACCGCCAGACGTCTAATGATGAGATTTTTGACGTTCGCTTCAAAAAGTTCCTAGAGGGCAGTTTTATCAACATAGGAGGTCGAGGCTACGAGGTTCGTCTTCTGATGTACTACCCTCGTACAATGATTTGCTGTTGACCCATTTTCTAGTTCCTCGGGTTCTCCCACTCGTCTCTTAGGGCAAAGACATGTTGGTTTATGGCCCCATTCACCCTCGATGGGTCTCTTAAATACGCAAGGTCTGTTATCAAAGATCTTGGTGACTTCAGTAAGATACGGTCCCCAGCCAAATGCGCAGCTCGAATAGGTCAAGCATTTTCACAAACCATGAGTGCGATTCCTATGCCTAAAGAGGCGATTTGCACGATCCCAGACGTCATCCGAAACGATCGAGTGTTCAGTGATGGGGTCGGAACGTGTTCTACAGCTATATTGCACCGCATCTGGGATGGATACGCTCAATCTCGAGGGACAAAGCCAACAGTTTTACAAATTCGCTTTCAAGGTACGTTCGACTCATGTGAGCAGAAGAGAGCTAAAACAACCATCTAGGTGCAAAGGGAATGATATCACTAGATCCAAACTTAACGGGTGAAGCTTTGTGCTTGAGGGATTCAATGATCAAGTTTGATGCACCGACCGCTACCGACATCGAAATATGCGGTGCAGGGACAAAGCCACTACCGATGTATCTCAATCGCCAATTGATCAAAATCCTAGAGGATCTTGGTGTCCCAGACTCTGCGTTCTTAGATCTCCAAGCAAATGCGGTAGAGCGACTCCGAATGACGACCGTGTCCGCAATCAATGCCTCGACGTTCTTGAGACGCAACTATATTGCCAAAGAGGCAAGGTTGCCCTGGCTGGTGCGCAAGCTTTGGGATCTTGGTCTCTCGTTCAGTGACGACCATTTCCTACGAAACACACTCGAATTTGCTGTCTTGATACAACTAAGAGAGATTAAGCATAGATCTAGAGTTCGGGTTGAAAAGGGATTCACACTATATGGTTGAGGATCCTTTGCAGAACTTTTGCAAAGCTTCAACTGACAAGTTTGGGCAGGAATCATGGACGAGACTGGTTTCTTGCAAGAAGGCCAAATCTATTGCTCTGTACATACCGAGGAAGGAAGCAGAATTCTTACTGGAGACATTGTCATCACCCGTTCCCCTGCGCTGCATCCCGGAGATGTCCAGTCTGTTCAGGCTGTAGATGTACCGGATTGGAATCCACTCAGAGACCTTCACAACGTGGTTGTCTTTAGCAGCATGGGCGAGAGGGTTTGTAGTGGGCTTTCAGATAACAGAGTATGAACTGACAGATCGTTCAGGACTTGCCGTCTCAGTTGAGCGGTGGTGACCTTGATGGTGACTTGTACAACGTGATCTATGACAACAAGTTCTACCCCACCCGCCTTGTGAAAGCAGCAGATTACACGCCTGCCAAACCCATTGACATCGGCAGGCAAGTGGAGAGGTCAGATATGACCGGCTTTTTTGTCAACTTCATGAAGAATGACGCCCTCGGTCGTATTGCTACTCTCCACGTCACATTAGCAGATCAGATGGAAGAGGGAACCCTAAATGAAGATTGCATCATTCTAGCTGGTCTGCATTCGACCGCTGTGGATTTTTCAAAGACTGGAATCCCTGTCAGCCCCTGACTCGAATGGCATCTCGGGGCAAAAGCTGATGTGTGGTAGGTTAATTTAGCCGAGTTGCCCAAACATAGCAAATATCGTCCAGACTTCCAAGCGCCGGGGCCTCGCGTAACGATCGAGAAAGACCTCGTCATGATGGAGAATGAATTCGCACCTAGTCCTGGAAGCAACGATGAGCTCGAAGAGGCGGAGTCTTACGATCCTCCCAAGATACGATATTATGAGAGCCAAAAGATTTTGGGCAAGCTCTACCGAGAAATTGACGAAGTTGAATTCTTCCAGCAGTTACAAAGTTCATCCGAGAGCTCACATCTGGGGGGCAGAGATATATTCAAGGCCGTATGGAGATATGTCGAGGAGAAAACGGCTTTGATAGAATGGAAACACCACATCGAACTAGCCAGGGACATCAGAGAGAGGTATTTCCAGTGCTATCGCCCCTGCAGCGAGCATGTCTTGACTAGTACTAACATCCTGCGTAGCTATGAAGAAAATCTCGCCGACACAATGCTCTCTTCTTCCTCACACTTCGTATCCGAGATCGAAGTCTTCACTGGCAGCATTCTCGGCAAGAACGGCGCCCAAAACCACCGTCAGCGCGAATCCTCCAAGAGCATGAAAGACAAACACGATCGCGATACCGCATACGCCGTGCAATGCATTCTGCGAGGGGAAGGTGAAGATGACAGCGGCGAAGAGGCGCTGGAGCGCTCGATCGCCTGCCTCTATGTTGCGAGGAGAGCGGCGAAGCCGAGGAAGAAGGTGGGGCCATTGTACAGCTTTGCGTGGATTGCTGCGGCGGTTTGCTTGAAGGAGGTGGAGGACTTATTGGGGCATTAGATTAGGGATGAGTTGGATGCTCGTTTGTGTTATGCGGGCAGATCTGGTATGCAAATTTCGCGATGTGGACGATCAACATGGGAGATTGCAGCCTCAGGAGCAGGAGTCCTATCGCGTATGGCTGATGAGATCTGAGCAACAAAATATCCATAGAGCTGAAGAGGCATCGATACCCAAGTGGCCTTTCATAGAGGATGTTTTCTCATCCAAATGAGCCGGTAATGAACGGGGCATGAGCAATGGAAAAGCGAACCCGTTCAGAGACGTCGACATCTCACCTTTGCAATGTTTACTCGTTCTGCAGCTTACAAGAAAATCAACCCCGTTTCGATTCGCGTAACCCTAAAGTACTCTCGTCTCCGCTCTTGATCCCTTCCCCCACCCCCTCGAAAGCAACTACCTCTCCTGCACCCCGCCCTTTCTGAAATTCTCTCCCTTCCCAACCCTCCGCTCCTCAAGTTCCCTTCCTCCCTGGTCGTCGATAGGTCGTCTCCTCGTAGTGCATGGCTCTCGTCCAAGCCATGGTTGTGTACATAGGCGCCTAGCCAAAACGACAGAAATCCTCAAATGGAACCATACGTCGGCATAGAAAAATGTACCTCGGTACCCAAAAAGTACCTCGGTACATTTTTATGCACGAAATATGCAAGCTTGCGTAGATAAGCAGCCACAACATCAGTCAGCCTGCATAAGCATTTGTCCCTCTAACCAAGCGACCTCGCAATGTGGTACATATAGGATGAATAGGGATTATTCTTCAAAGACTTTCGATCTGTATCGTCCATATAATTCGGGGTGGATGAGATACAGTACCCAAACGCAATGGAGGAAAATGGGAAACCTCAATCTTCTCAGACGCAAAGCCAAGAGAACACTTCTGAGCATGGAGCAAAGGCAGAGAGTGCTGGAGCTCCGGCAGCGGCCAAGAAGACGTCGCTTCCCCGAAGAATCTGGGCCAAATCAGGATTGACAATGGACACATTGAAGTTGATGGTCAAGGGCGGCCTCCCGCCTGCAATCGCTCTCGCCATATATCAATCGACCGGAGTGGCCGACGTCTATTCCACCATTGGGTATCTGATTGCGATCTCGAGCATTCTCAGTTTCTCCATTATGCCTCGAGCCAAGTTAGTCTTGTCACAGCGCAGAAATTCTTTGGTCGATTACTGATCACGACAAGAGATTCGTTCAAACCATGGTTCTGAACATCATTGGAATTTGTGTGGGGTCCTGTATCGCTCTTTTGACCATCTATTGCAGCGTCCAGGCACGAATACACACTACACCGGCTGCACAGCCTTCTTCTGGCGGACCCAGTCCGGGTACCGCCGTGTCTGGATATAACTCGAGTGCGTCGGCTGTGAGCGCTATATGGCTTTTCTTCAATATCTGGTTGGCAAACACGCTTCGTGCATCGCGACCCCAACTACAATTCCCAGTCATAATGTACAGCATATTTGCGAATGTTTCATCGACATATGCCCCGATTTTCCCTACCATGGCCAGCGGGATCGCCTTTGTGAAGAGGCTCTTGGAAGCGTTCTTGACGGGGTTCGGTATCGCCACTGCAGTATCTTTGTTCATATTCCCTATGACAGTTCGGGATGTATGGTTCAAGCAGTCAGCGGGATTCATCAAGCTTGTAGGAGGGGCGCTTGGTGCTCAAGCTGGATATCTTCAGGGTTTGGAAAAGGAAGACTTTTTCCACCGGGCCAAGCCGTTTGAAGATGGCGAAGAAGATGAGAAGCAATTGAAGTATGAATATAAACATCAAGGTTCAAAGAAACCAACGCCAACCATCAGCCCGGAAACCACAAAGATGAAGGCCTCGATAAGTGCTTTGGGAGAGCTGCACGGAAAGATGTATGCAGACATTAAGTTTGCGAAAAGAGAGATGGCTTATGCAAAGCTCGATGCTTCCGACATCGATGAGTTATTTGAGCTCTTTCGAGACCTCTTGCTACCTATAATGGGTATGAGCTCAGCTGCCGATATATTCGAGCGAATGGCCGAGAGGCAGCGATGGTATGACCCGGAAGATGCTGACAGCGACCCGGCAAAAGAAGTGTCACTAGAAGAAAAGCGCAAATGGAACAAAATCATGCAGACACTGTATGAATCTTTTGAGATGATGGCTGGAGCTATGGACGAAGGATTGCAACATTCTTCATACACTCTTGAGCTGGAGAAGGGGCCTAAGAAGCAGCGAAAGAACGCGGACAGCAAGGGCGCCAACAGTGCTGGAGACTACGACATCGAAGCCAACGCCGGTAGACCCAAGCCTGGGGATGCTGGCTTTGCAGACTATCTGCGCAAGAAAGTCGATCGATTTTATGACCAACGAAAGGCGACTCTCATTTCCTTTTGCGCTTCAAAAGACATCGATTTGAGAGATACATCTCTGAGCAACGAGCTAAACGAGACTCCATCGGCTCCCATCATACAGCGTCGGCCCTCGGAAAGCGAAGAAGTCCATAAACGTAATCAACGCCAGCTGTTTCTTTTACTAGAGGTACGTATCTAGCCGTTCGTGTCAGATACCAAAGGACGTTCGAAAGCGAGAGACGGCTAATCCGATGTATAGATGGAGTATCTCCTCTGGTCGACTGGCCGCGCCATTCTGAATCTAGTCCGTTTCAGTGACCGCAAGGTCGAAGAAGGTGTAATGAAGAAGAGAAGACTTATCATGCCAGGGCCGACGCGTCTATGGAAGTGGCTCGAAAGCCTTCTGTCAGTCGGCGATGTCGGAACGGACGCTTCCCCAGATACAGCTGAGAGCGGACCCGTAGATGTCTACTCTGGCTCTTCCTTCGAGGCCGCAAAAGACCCGGAACATCTCCCACCATCAAGTCTCTGGCAACAGTCTAGCAATCAATTGAGACGGATATCGTCATTCCTCGCCAGTGCTGAATCATCTTTTGGCATCCGAGTAGCATGTGCAACGCTGTCTATTGGTATAGTCGCGTATCTGAAGGACACCCAGACGTTCTTCCAAAATCAGCGTCTTGTTTGGGCAATGATCATGGTTGCAATCGGAATGACGACGACAGCAGGATCAGGAATCTTTGGCTTTTTTGGGAGGGTAGCCGGCACATGTGAGTGGGAAACCGTACTTTAATATGGTCTATGCTCACTCCTTGCTAGTTGTTGCAATGATCACCAGCTTCATAATCTGGTACATAGTGAATGGTCATCCTGCTGGAGTAATTGTCTTCATTTTTTTATTCACCTTCTTCGAATTCTATTTTATACTCAAATTTCCACGCCTGGTCATCATAGGAATGCTATCGATGGTCACTCAAGGTAAGACCACCATTTGTACGCCTTCGAACAAAGACTAAAAACATAGTCTTGATCATTGGATATGAACTGCAAGTGCAAAAGATTGGCATACAGGTATATTCCTCCAACAAGGCGTCGAAAACTTCCATGCTCACACATGCTCAGCTTTCGACGAGCAGCGGTCAGCTGTACTACCCTGTCTATGAACTGGCTCCATACAGATTAGCCTGCGTGGCTGGCGGGATGGCCGTGGCCTTCTTCTGGACATTCTTTCCCTACCCTATAACAGCCCGATCGCAGCTCCGCAAGGACCTCGGGGCATCCCTCTACCTACTGGCAAACTTCTACTCCCTGGTCCATACCACGATTGGCACTCGCATCCAGGATATCGAAGGAGACTTAACATCAAAGGCCAGCCCAGGACGCAAACTCTCCAAAGCCCGCAACAAAGTCTACGCGAAGCAAATGGCCCTCCTAGGGGGCCTGCGCCAGCATTCTGCGTTCACGGCATGGGAGCCAACATTCGGTGGAAAGTTCCCAAAGACGACGTACGATGCTATTATCGACGAGGTACAGAACATTCTCAACTATCTAACTCTGATTTCCTACGCCTCCAATTCCCTGGCCCACCCCAACGACGGATCTGACCCGAAATCCGACCCGAGCAACCCTACCTGGCTCGCCGACCTCGCCCGCATTGTAGGTACCGTCCAACCCACCTCCCAAGAGATCACCTCCACGCTTTCTCTCCTGTCTGCGTCCGTCACTGATGGCACACCGTTACCCCCGTATCTCGAGCCGCCTGAGGCGTACAAGCTGGTGGGAAGACTGGAGGCTTTGGATAAAGATATTTTGGACGTCAAACATGTACTCGAAAAGGGATAGAGTGCGTTTGCGGTGATGCAGATCGGGAGTAATTTGGTGACGGATGATTTGGGGAGATTGATTGAGTGAGTCTTGCCTTCTATCCTTGTTCCATCCTGGTGCCCCTGTTGTGTAGTGTTACGAAAGTCTGGGCTTGTTGGAAGCTGACGACGCGGAATCTAGCAACGTCAAATTGCTTGTGGGAGAGGTTGACTTTTCGTTTCACATCCACTCGACGGCCGACTCCTCGGAGGATAGTCTTTCATCTCCTGAAGGCGAGAAAGGGAAGAAAGATTGAGAATATCTTTGAGTACACTTGGGATACGCGAATGTTTGTGCATATGGTGCGCTTCGATGACTCTGTGGACGAAAGTCACTCGTCTGTGACTATGAAGCCAAATTGAAAACGTGGACGTTGACTTGCCAAAAGAGCAAATGAGGAAAAACAGAACGCTCTGCTTGTGGGCGGTATCAATTCTGATAGCCTCTCTGTATCTAATTTTCGTGTCTGTCGTAAGCGAACCGTTTTCTAGCCGAAATTCTTCGTACAGGGTCAGGGTATTCGGAGAATGAGATCTCCTTGGAGCAAGGCCTCTATCCGAATAAAGGTTCTTCCCCCCCCACGATACGATACATCAGGGAGAGACTCGTTCTCCAACAGCTTAGAGTGTAGATGTCCATCTCCGAGTTTGGCCCCCACCGCGTCCCACGGAACGTATTGGTGTCAGCAATTGCAGGGTGTCGTGGGATTCCGTCTGCGAAGAACGCTCTTCCATTGGAAAAGCGAATACGGGTACGATCGGATGAACTTCGGAAGTCGACCTTCATGACGACACCAGTATTCTCACTCCCTACACAAGTTTATATCAAGCCGACGTACTATCACCTGGAACTCATCTTCTCAGATTCCTCGAAGCAACCATGAGCAACATGGGGATTTCATATTCCACGGCCAAATGGATGGTAAGTGCATGGTCCAATTGCATCCCGACCCCATCAAACGCCGTAGAAGATAGTACTGACGATTCTTAGGCACCGGCCTCCTTTCTGTTGGACTTTGCAGCCCAACAATATGGCATGCTCTCCTCGCCCAACATGAAGGATATCAATGACCGCAACATATCATTCTGGAGCCCACAACCATTCTTCATTGCAGGCTTCTTCTTTCCCCAGCAGCTGTTCCAGCTCGCTTGGCTGTATCGTCTGTACAAGCTGGATCCCAAGAAGCCTGGAGAGCGACAAGAGCTGGACATGATGGGTTTGGTTCCTGTGGTAGACTTAGCTGCTCTTGACTGACGCGAAGTCCAGTTGACTTCGTTCCATACTATACCATCGGCAACCTTTGCATCGGCAGTATGTTCCACCTCACTCATACTGCAAGCCTCGGTCCATGCTGACAGAAATATCAGTCTGGATGATATTCTGGAACTCCGAGCAACTCAAGATCGCCAACATCTTTGTCATAGTCAACAGCTTGACCCAGCTGTACTATGTTTTCGCCAAACTCCCTCCCATGAACACCAAATCTACAACCTCCGTCCTCACCAACATCGTCTCCCGCACTTTCGCCGGCATTGGCGTACTAGACCTCGTACACAATGGTAGCGTAGCCTATTTCAAGGATGTACCGGCCACCTTGCCCGTCAAGATTATCACAGCGCTCGGCTTCGGGCTCGCCAGCGCAGCCGGTGATTGGATCTTCGGAGGGTGTATGGTATACGACCTTGTAGCCTTGGCTGCGGGTCAGAGCGGCGAGTGGAGGAATCTGCTGGGAGTGTATGCGGTGGGAGCAGCGGCAATCGTGGGGGCGAAGAACCTCGCCAGGTAGGTATGCTATTGGCTTTGTCTGTTGAGTCGATGCAGCTTATTCGAATCATAGGCCTCCGTACAATGGAAAGGGGACAGGGTATGAGCAGACTGCGACTGAAGATATTCAAGATCGAGTCTGATTGCGCAGGACTGGTGGGATGCTGTGGGAGGCTGTGCATACGAGTCGATTGTCATGACGCCTTGGGACTCAAACACGTGACTAAATAGAAACTCCAATCGATTCCTGTAAAATTCCACAGCAGTGACCATTAGCTATCGTAGCAATACACGGAGGTATGAAAGTGCGAGAGAAAACGTCCCAGAGAAGATGCGCGCATGGTACTAGCACACCATGTGGCTCTACTGTATGATCCCATGTGGATGTAACAAAACGCCCTCCGTCATACTGTATCACGAAGCAAATCCTTATCTTAACTCTTCCCCCACCATCACATACATCGCCTGAACCGAGCATCTCCACATGCCTATCAGATCCAGATCTCACATCTCTTACGTTAGCCCATCGTATCTTCCCATACCTATTTCATTCCGAGTTCCGGCCTGCTTGCTACCACTCGATTAGGCAGCTTCCAGCTGACCTCCGTCGAGCCTACATGACCCTTCAGTGGTCATGCCTCCTGCTTTCCGTGACTACGTCCTCTTGACTCTTGCTTCATTTTCTCTTTCTCTTTCTTTCTTCGATCGCAGCATGCATCATGGCGTCCAAGATCTATTGATGTTATCTTAACGCATTCGCTGTGCTGTGTGCTGTCTTCTCGGATTGCGGGGCCTGCTTATTGTCTCTGTAGGAAACTCGGTCACACTTCCAACAGTGTACCAACACCCAAGCTCCCTCGACTGACAGTGTAATCTCAAGGGACACCCAGACCTGCAAGGCTGCCGGGATCTCGAACAGGCTACACCGTGCAGCAACTCGTTTTATTGACTAGCCGGTATCTGTTGTCGTGCAATCAGTCTGCTACACTCTTTGATGGCGGAAACTCTCACGACCAGAAAGTCATTCTGAAATGTCTCCGCCACCCCTCGCACGACTGACGGCAACCCATCTCCACCTGCCCGATCATTGCAATCCAACGAGTGAATACCTCTTCGTCCTCTCCTCTGCCTTCCAGACCTGCGTACCCACTGATCTCGCCTTCGTCTCCACGGCGCTCGGCGTCTTCAGCATCATATCATGGCTGTTCGCCCAGCTACCTCAGATATACAAGAACTACAAGTTGCAATCGGCGTCGGGACTGTCTATCTTCTTCCTGGGGGAATGGCTATTGGGTGATTTGGCGAACTTGGTTGGTGCTCTCTTGACCGAGCAAGCATTATGGCAGGTCGTTGTGGCGGCATACTATGTGACTGTGGATATCTGCCTTGTCGGTCAATATATTTGGTACTCTCATGTCAAGACGTGGAGAAAGGGGAGACTCGTGGAGTATGACCCTGGTGAGGATGAGGATGAGGAGACTGGACGATCAAGGGCAGTCTTGCTGGGGATACCTCCTCCTGATAACAACGGACTCGTCGAAATTGTGGGAGCAGTGGATGGAAAGGATGCATCCGCCACGAACCCACCCACAGAGACAGCAAATGACCAGGGTCCGTACGACGAGACGGACGATTCAATTGGACTAAGAGAAAAGCTCCAGGCATTCTCCTTCAAGCGCACTCCATATCGTCCTAGGCACACAAATCCCCTTTCGCCTTCGCCGAGATCTCTCCTACTGGTCTCCGTCTTATGCGTTGCCCTTTCGACCGCCTCGCCCCTCAATCCAAGTGATGCTCGTCGCACAACGACGCCTCCCCCTTCAACAGCCGAGTTCATCGGTCGTATCCTCTCCTGGATCTCCACCTTCCTCTATCTTATCTCACGCCTTCCTCAGATATACAAGAACGCCATGCGTCGATCCACATCAGGCCTTTCTCCTGTACTCTTCATCGCAGCCTTCTTCGGGAACCTATTCTACAGCTCTTCAATCCTGGCGAACCCTCTGGCTTGGTCATCATACCCACCGTTCGGCGCACACGGTTGGGTCGGCCCTGAAGGCAGCGATCGGGCGACTTGGGTTGGTCTAGCTGCTCCGTTCTGGCTTGGTGCTGCTGGTGTTTTGGCGCTCGACGCTACAGTTGGCATTCAGTTCCTCGTGTACGGAGAAGGACGGGAGATGGAGGTTCTGGTCGAGGATCGCAAAGGTCGAGATCGATGGCGAAGAGTCACCGGGTGGATGAGAGGATGGGTGCCGAGCCCGAATCCTTTGCTTCGAGGAGAAGGCATGGACGATGAGAGGAGGGTCCTGGTTGAGAGGAGAGATAGCAGGTCGAGTGGGTATGGTGCTACTTGAGCGATCTCTTGGTTGGCGGCGTCATGAAGAATGAGTGGGAAGAGATAAGCTCTTTCTAAGGGTATGGCATTATAGAGCATAAGCGTTTCTTGGATTGCAGCTAGCATACCATATCATCTACGAAAGCGATGGCTGTGCATAGTCTTGCAATGAAGACGGTTCTTCTCTTCAGCGTCGAAGATTGTATCGCTTCCCAAACTCCTCGCCACGCTTGCTTCCCTTCTTCATGCCCGCCACAATTCCCAAGTAGAGCACTACCAGTACTAGCCATGCATCTGCGCTCTCGAAAACAAACCTCCAAGCAAAGCTTCCTCATCAAAGCCACACGCCATGCCCAAGCGCCCTCCGGCCTTCAACCATCGAACAAGCCACCACGCCACTAACCCTATTGAATGCATCTTGCGCACCCAAAAACCCAAACCCTTCGGACACAACTCCAGATCTTGCGAACCATAACCACGACTACGACCGCGCAAGCACCATCCAACACTATTGTGTCATTGCGAGTTGCGAGGACTCGACGATGGAAGGTTCTTGGTTGTCTTCATGGGGGGCATTCTTGCGAATGTTGCAGGCGTGATGGTATTGAAATTGCTGTATTGGGGAAACGTTTTGGTTAGCGGATGGATGTGATATGATGTGAATGGTTCCAGATTGCTCTTGCCGGCGGCCATAGCTGCTTGTACCTCTTGGCTGTGGTTCCAGCCTGACTCTGGCTGTACGATCACTGAGGCTTTTATTTTCTTCAGCCCGACTCCGCGGGGGCAGGTGGCCTAAAGAGGTTTGAGTGGGAGGAGTGCGGTTGAGACGCTGGTGAATAAATTTTGTTTGGATACTCCGGTAAGCTTGTCGAGTATTTTCAAAAAGGAAGAATTATCGTTCATCTTATCTGAACCATAGTGCGAGGCCGCTTCTTTAAAGAGACCAATGCTCATAAGGGTGCATTGATCATGGCACTGCTCCTCAAAGGCAACGGCTTGAATACAGCGATTGGCGTAGTCTGGGGGAACATATTGGGCTACGTATGTGCGGAGCAGGATACACGCAACGAGTGTTGGTCATGATTTCCAATGTCAGTGAATTGTCTGTGACTGGACAGAGAGGGTGATTACTATCTCCCAAGCCCCTCCGTAATTTGACGCGGCTAGCCCATGTTATCAACGAGTATGTACATCTGTCGGTCCCAAATAGAAAGCTCGCTGATATGAACTGCTAATAGAAGCCATTATGTAGTCCGAGGAGGGGTACAAGTCTACCAGTCACGCATAAGTATAAGCGTGGCTACTCCTACAGACGCATGAAGGAAACGGGTAATGTATCCCGAAGCTTTGATGCTTGAGGACGATCGATGGTATGTCGTCTGAATGCTGGTAGGCCAACAGGATTACAAAGAGCTCTGATGCTTGGGGATCCACAGAAGAGTGTCGAATTGTTGGGAAGCTATCAGGGCCACGATGAATCTTCATGCTTGGAAGCTACCAGGACTTCAAAGAGTCCGCTTAAACATGAGCTGATTTTGCGTTCGACCTTTCCATGGTCGTCTTTTTGACTCTCTTAGAAGACCTCTTCGCAGCAAACCTCTTTAGCGCTCCCACCTTTGGCCGTTTGTTCGTAGCGATAGGACACTCGTGACCCCACTGTCAGGGAGGAGCCGTCTCGAATGTCCCTTGAGTGGCAGAACACGTCAGAGCCACCGTCCTCGCGGCCAATGAAGCCAAAACTCTTTGCGGCACGCCAGGTCTTCACGGTGCCTGTTGTTCCTCCAAACTCGTTGGTGGCTGGCTCAGATGGAGTCCCATAAGTACTTATAGGCTCTTCGACATATGAGTCATCAGCCTATACCGCGTTTGGTGTGTCGTCCCAACTGTTATAACTATAGTTGTTGGAGGTCGTTGTGTTGAAGTAATAGGTCACAAGTACAGATGAAGAAATGCGAAAAGAATGGGTATGATGAGTTGAGGAAACCCAGTAGGATGAGGCGTGGATTTCGATAACAGTATTGCTGAAGACGAAGTGTTAGGTTTCACGTGGGAAGAGTTTTCACGAGGGGTGTCATGAGATTTGGAGTGCTGTTCAGACGGGAAGCAACATGCTGCAATGAGGCTTCAATTCTGGTCGTTGCGTGAGGATGTGGCTAAGGAATGAGCACCATCATGTAATGAGGAGGTTCCGTGCAGGATTCAATCGAACAGCAGATTTGCGTCTTCTTCCAAGGAAAAAAAAGGGGAACTTTGGCTCCCAAATCCATCGTCAAAAGATCAGTTTAACGTTACTCCAACCACCATACCATAAAAAAAATCACAAGCCTGTCCCCCTCTCCACTCAACGCTCTTCCAATGCCATCATATCACATCACATGCCTCCCTTACCAAAAAAATCCCCAATAAAACTATTCCAATCCCAGTCCTAATCGCTTTCCACTCCCAACCCCATTCCAATTAAAATGTGCCCTAGTGACTCCGACGACAAGAAGTGGGCACTCATACTCAAATCCCGAGGCTTTTGATTGATGTTAATATATAACAGATGTTCTGGTACCGAGCCTAGTACCAGCGCGGAGGGAGCTCGTAAAGCTCAGTTGCCAGTCTCAAAGACCGCATCTGATGCATTCCCCCCTTCCCACCAGGGCCAACAATCCAATCTCAAGCGACAATTAGAGGAGGACTCGGATGATCCAGATTATTGGAGGGCCATAGCGGAGGATCTAGAAAGGAAAGTCAAACAGAAGGAGAAGGAACACGACGAAAAAGTGAAGCGGGCGAAGCAGACGGAGAAGGAACTCGAAGAGGTAGAGAGGAAGCTCGAAGAGATAGAGAAGGAAATCAGGGAGAAGGAAAAGAAGCGGGAGGAAGCCTGGGACAAAGAGCTGGCCGCCTTCGAATAATTTGATCCTGACATAGCAGGATCCGATCCATCAAATCACACTCCAAGACGGTATCTGCTACTGCACCAGTAGGTCCAACGATGTGGCCGAATCAATGATCAACGGATACGGTTCTCTGGCTAGAAGCGGCCAAGCTCGTGGCACAAGCAACGTGGCCGGCGCCAGTCAATGGTAAGGGAGACACTATTGTTCCCCGAAGTCACTTTGGCATTGGGAACAAAGCATTTACCACAGGGCCCTGGATGGGTATTGCCACCATTTCAGCGAAGTCTCTCCTTTGACTTCGCAAAACTTACTCGCTGATTACATTCCTCAACCAGCCATCCTATCCGCTCAGCCCACTCGTTTATCTATACTGCTTTGCGCTACGGAAGCAGTGTATGCGCGTCGCCATCCTTTCGGCTACCTCTTCCTCAAGGCGTTCATTCACACCTCCGAATAGGAATATAGTCTGACATTGGAAGCCATAGAGATCATTGAGCGGGTACAAGCGAAAGGTCCCAAGACGCAATCAGACTCCGTGGACCTTCAATTTACTTGAAAACAGGGTCAGACCTCTGCCAGTATCGAATGGGAGTGTGCCAACCGCTATCTCCCGCACGCTGTTCATACAGTGGAGACAAGCAACCAGCATCGTTCATCCTACTAGCCCTTTTCCCATGATCAGCAATCAGTATCATCGTTCGCCCTTCTCTAGATCCACAGTACCTTCTCCTGCCCCGATCTTCAGGACGGCTTCGACGCAGCCCCTCCTTAATCGGCCCGCTAAATCCCTCGATGAGGTCTCTTCTTTCATCCTCCACCGTGATCAAACCTCTGAGCCGATACTGTCAATACCAGTCTCTCGCTACATCTCGTCTCGCGTGGCGAGCACGAGATAACCCAATCGGGCTCTTTACCCCGTCCCTGAAATGGTATCGAGTTATGTTGACCTTTTCCGTTCTCTTTGAAGTCGAGCGGCTCGAGCAATGGATACGCAAATAATCCGGCCGTATGAAACAACCAACTCGCGGTCTCCCGTCTGATTTGGCAACTCTTGAGGCTGCCTCTCAAGATTCTGCTAATCGTTAGCCCTCTCTTATGCTGTAGAGCGTAGGTTGCGTCAAATGTGTATCGTAGTCCCAATTCAAAGCTCTTGATAGACTGATTTAACGTTGACCGTGTAGATGATTCAGGGATATTTGAAGACTGTTAGAAAGCAGGTTAAGATGCATCTCGTGAACCTTTGCCACCGTAATCTACCGTCGATGCATCCCTCGCCCACTGTAGCTTATAACCCAAACCCCTCCGCCTCTGATCTACACCGATACCCACCCTCGCCGCTGGCTCCCCCCGCCACTGCTGTTCCCCCCAAGTGCTTCCCCTTCGTCCTCAAATTCCCCTTCCGCTGCCTCCCCTGCTACGGCAGACGATGAGGCTGGGCGGCTCACAATCCAAACAGGGTGATCCGAACAGGAGCCTCGAGGTCCCAAAAACGCAAGCCAAACCGACAGCTGCACGGAGCTGGTTCTATCCTCCAATAATTTTTCGACATCAAACTGGCCATCGTAATGGGCCGAGGCCCCCAAATAGGGATTATTGCTTAGGGCTCAAAACCCAAAAACAAATGAGGTAGGCGATCGTATGGGGCCGTAGTCCCTAGCCTTATGAATGTTTTGAAGGACTATAGCCCCATACGAAAGCCTTTTTTAAGGAACCTCAGCCCCGTACAACAGCCCACGAGATAAGATGATCGAGGAATCTGCCTGTATTATGAGCGACCCAACCCCTTCGCTGCCTCCCCTCCACCCTCAACCACCCCCCCTCTTCACACCCTACTCTTCAGTAAACTCAGCATACTCCCTCTCCCCCATCAAGCCCTCCCACTCCCCCCCCTCCGCCACCTCAATCCTAGCAATCCACCCCTCCGCCTCAGGCCCCTTGTTAACAACCCCCGGTTTCTCCTCCAGCACCTCATTAGCCTCGACCACAGTCCCACTAACCGGGGTCAAGATATCGCTCGCACTTTTCACCGACTCGACCGCGGCGATGGAGTCGCCCGCGGAGACGGTGAGCGGTGGGGTGGGCAGCTCGACGAAGACGACATCGCCGAGGTTCTTGGCCGCGTAGCGGGTGATGCCAATGGTGCCGGTTTTGCCGTCCGGGGCCATTTCGAGCCATTCATGGTCTTTGGTGTATTTCTTCTCTGGGACTGCAGTACGGCGGGGGTTAGCGGAGGGGCATTGATCATTGCCCGTGGGTATCATGTGGGGGAGGGGGCGACGGACGCGGAGGGGAAGTGCTGAAGCTGCGACGGAGACGGAAGTGTGGGGGTTGGGATCGAGGTGTCGGCGGATGCGATTGCGATGCGCAGCGAGGGTAGAAGCTTTCGAGAGTGTGGGGGAGGCGGGACGAGAGCCGCCATGGCAGTCTCCGTATTGTGATTGCAGCCATAGTGGTTATTGAAGCGGTGCTGGAGAAGAAGCCAGTCAGGTGGTTTAACGGGCGTTGGGGGATGGCACTAGTGGAGCTAACGGCCCGCTCTACCAGGCGGCTTTCTATCTCCACTGCAAGCTTCAACCTCGACTTTTCGACGACTGGGTTGCGATTTACAATAGGACTATGCGATTGTAACGATGAGGATTTGGCGGTGGACATCATGTTATACGAGATGCTAGCCGTGGTAAGCACCTCTCTGCTAGCCGGTTGAAGATGGTACTGACGACAACAGGCCCGCCCTGGCAAGAAAAGTGTGAACTACGTCGGCGAAGTCAAAGAGTACGGTCCAATACCAGCATCCCTCTACCTTCCCCCCCCCACACCAAACCGTCCCATGCAAATCCACCATCAGCTTATCCCCCATTCTTCCCTCCCTCACGCTAACCCCAATCCCCACAGCATCGTCCGCGCAGCCGGCGCCCTCATCCTCGCCCACGGCGGCGTCGTCCGGGGCATAAGCAACTGGGGCCTCTTCCTCCTGACCAAGACGGTGAAAAAAAACCAAACGCGCTACGACTCCGGCCACCACTTCATCCTACGCTTCGATGCCTCCCCCGCGGTGCAGGAGCTGGTCCGGAAGACGGTGGCGATCGATCCAAGGATGCTGAGGTGTGGGGTTGTGAAGATGGGGAAGCATGGGAGTTTGAGGGAGGTGTGCGATGTGCGTGGGAAGGCGGAGTGGCAGAGGCGGAAGGCGTTTGGGCAGGGGGAGGAGGGGGTTTTTGCGGG
>JAABUQ010002179.1_pt1 | contig 39522 bp, 29 predicted proteins | sample 5560001 | NCBI WGS metagenome assembly JAABUQ01 (sample SAMN10711888, study PRJNA513371) | rock metagenome | isolation source: Antarctica rocks | place: Antarctica: Victoria Land, Finger Mt nord | collected 2015-12-18
CGCCTGCTTATTGCACTTGCAATGGCGTGTATGGGCAGTGTAACCGCCCAGCAACCTGCGCGTATCGTCGCGGCGGACAGCCCGTCCGCGAACGCGACGGTAATCGCGACGGGACTCAATGGGCCGCGCGGGCTGAAGTTTGGCCCGGACGGCAATCTCTACGTTGCCGAGGCGGGCACGGGCGGCAAAACGTCCACCGTGGGGATGTGCGAACAGGTAGCGGGGCCAGTCGGGCCGTATTCGGGCGGCAAGACTGCACGCATTTCCCGAATCGCAACGGATGGGACGCGCACGACCGTCGTCGATGGCCTGCCTTCAGCCATCAGTTCTCTGCCAAGCGGGGACACGGAGGGGGCGGCAGATGTCGCCTTCATTGGCACCACCCTCTACGCGCTTGTCGCGGGCGGCGGTTGCTCGCATGGCGTGCCCGACGTGCCTGCGGGTGTTATCCGCGTGAATGCTGACGGCACGTGGACGCTCGTTGCAGACTATAGCGCCTACACGATGGCCCATCCGGTGCAGTCGCCCCCTATGGATGACTTCGAGCCGGACGGAACGCCCTACGGGATGCTCGTGGGGGACGGCACGCTCTATGTTACTGAGGCGAATCATACCGAACTGACGCGAATCGCGCCCGATGGGACAATCACACGCGTTGTGGAGCAATCGGCCGAGCCATGGGAGGGGTTCACGGGGTTAGCGTTCGCCGGCGGAAACCTGTACACGGGGAGCCTGACCGAGTTCCCGGTCAAGCAGGGCGCGGCGAAGATCTGGAAGATCACGCCGGGAGGACAGGTAATCACCGTGGCCCACGGATTGACTGCCGTCGTCTCCGTCGCGCTCGACAACCTCGGCCAGTTGTACGCCCTCGAGTTCAGTACCCAGGACAACGCCATGCCGACGCCCGGCACCGGAGAAGTGGTGCGGGTGACATCGTCGGGCGAACTGGAGACGATTGCGTCCGGCTTGTCAGTGCCCACCGCGATGACGTTTGGCCCGGACGGCAACCTCTACGTTTCCAATTTCGGTGCAGCGCCCCCGGGCGCGGGACAGATTGTACGCATCGCCGTCGCACCGCCTGCGTTCGCCCCGGCATCTGCACCGACCGCGCTACACATCGGCGATGGTGCGAGGTCAGCCGTCATCCGCCGCCTCGGTGAGGGCTGACCTCGCACCGCCGCCCGATCATCGGGCAGTGTGGCTGACTGAGGCATTTGACACCGGCATCATTTCGATCGAATGACGAGAGGAGCATGACATGGCAGCGAACGCAACGACATTGACCGGTTCGGCACCCATGCAAGGAGCACTCTGGGGTGCGCAGGCGCGGGATTGGGCGGAAGTCCAGGAGCAGACCACTTTGCCGCTTTGTGTTGCCGCGCTCGATGCCGCTTGGGTAACGCGGGGGACACATCTGCTCGATGCAGGATGTGGTGCAGGACTCGCCGCGCTGCTCGCCGCCCTGCGTGGTGCTGTTGTCTCCGCCATCGACGCATCGGCGCAGTTGGTTTCGATTACACGCGAGCGCGTGCCGGGACATGACATCCGACAGGCTTATCTGGAGTCACTTCCCTATGATGACGCAACCTTCGATGCCGTGATCGCGATCAACAGCGTCTTTTATGCGGCGGACCCGGCAGCGGCGATGCGTGAACTGGCCCGGGTCGTCCGGCCCGGGGGGCGCGTTGTCGCGACGACATGGGGGCCGGCGGAACGCTGCGAGTACGCGGCAGTCATCACACGACTCGGCGCGTTAATGCCGCCACTACCGGGCGGCAAACCGGGCGGACCTTTCGCTCTCGCGGTGCCGGGTGCGCTGGAAGCGGTGATGGAAGCAGCCGGGTTGCATCCTGTAGATCGCGGCGAGATCGCTTGTCTTTTCCGTTATCCTGACGCCGAAACCTCGTTGCGCGGGCAGAACGCCAGCGGTGTCACGCAGAGGGCGGTCGGCCACAGCGGCGAGGAGCGCGTGCGGGCAGCGATCGCCGAGGTGGATGCGCAGTTCACGCGGCCCGACGGCAGCATCCGCTACGAGAACACGTTCATCTGTGTGGTAGCAGTCCGCTGACGCAACCAGGGACCCGGGGACGTAGCGGTCGGTCCGCGACGGCACGGCTGAGACGCTCACGGAGTTCGCATCACGGGATAGCAACAACCCTTGCCAGTGGTCACTGCCGGTATGCATGAAGCATCCTACGGGTTCGTACGCAGACGGCATTTTGCCGTCTGTTTTCGTGCTGCCGGACTTTGGGAACTTTCGTGGGGGCATCAGCGTTTTTGCGGTATGAACATCTCCCCGGAGGGGATCGGCGCGGAAGCGCGTCGGTTCGTTCGCGTGTCGTAAGAATTGGGCAACCGGGGCGCAACAACCTCTCTCTATCATCTAGTTGTGTACTGATGAAGGGAGAATTCATGCCCCAGGTCATCGCGGTCATCCCGGCGCTCAATGAAGCGGAAACGATTGGCGGCGTGGTGCGCGCGCTTGCCGCAGACACGCTTGCCGCCACGCTTGCCGCGATCATCGTCGTGGACAACGGCAGCACGGACGATACCGCCGCCTGTGCCACGGCAGCGGGCGCGCTGGTCGTGTCGGAACCGGCGCGGGGCTACGGGGCGGCGTGCGCGGCGGGCGTCGCGCGAGCCGGTGAACTGGGCGCGGAGATCATCGTGCTCCTTGATGGCGACGCGAGCGATCACCCTGCCGATCTGCGGGCGATCCTCGCGCCGGTTCTGTCCGGCGACGCGGAGTTCGTGATGGGGTCGCGCACGCGCGGGCAGGTCGAGCGGGGCGCACTGACGGGAGCGCAGCGGTTCGGCAATGCCCTCGCGGCACGCCTGCTCGGGTTGCTCGGCCTGACGATCACGGACCTCGGTCCCTTTCGCGCCATTCGCACCGCCTCCCTTGCCGCGCTCGATATGCACGAGCGCACCTATGGCTGGTCCACGGAGATGCTCGTGAAAGCGGCGCGGCTCAAGCTGCGCTTCCGCGAGGTGCCCGTCACGTACCGACGGCGCGGGGGCGGACGCTCCAAAGTGAGCGGCACCGTGCGCGGGAGCGTGCGCGCGGGCGTCGTCATTCTCGGCACCGTGCTCCGCTATGCGCGCTGGCAACCGGCGCGTCCAATGCTTTACCGAAAGGAGCAGACGCCGTGAATCACGCGCAGCCCGTGACTCCGACCCGCGCCCTCGTGATCGGCGCGAAAGCGCCGGTGCCCGGTACCGTGAAGACGCGCCTGGGGCGTACCATCGGCCATGAACGGGCCGCGACACTCTACCATGCCTTTCTGCGCGATCTCGCCGCCCGGTTCGCCGACCAATCCGCGTATGATGTGTTCTGGGCATACGCACCCATTGCGGCGGACTGGCCCACCGTGATCGGTTGTGAGGCTGCGGCGTTCCCCCAGGAGGGGCCGGACTGGACGGCGCGGCAACGCCACATCTTCTCGTGGACGGCGGCGCGTGGCTACGGGCACACGGTGCTAATGGCCTCGGATTCGCCGCAACTCCCCCGCGCCACTGTGACCGATGCCTTTGCCGCCCTTGACCGCTTCGGCGCGGTGCTGTTGCCCACCTACGACGGCGGATATAGCCTGATCGGGCAACGACAGGGCGTGGACATTCTTGGCGCGACGCCGATGAGCACGCGTACCGTGTTCGACGACCTCTGCGACACCGCCACGCGCACCGGCGTGACACTGGAAACACTCGCGCCGACCTGGGATGTGGATGAGGAAGGCGACCTGACCCGGCTCGCGCACTACCTCGCGCTCACGGGTGGGCACGATGCCCCGGCGACCGCCGCCGCGTTTGCATGGCTGCAATCATCGGGCACGGCGATGACGCCAGCCACACCAGCGATGCAGTACGCGGGCGGTGCCATATGACCAAGAACACCGCGCTCGTCACGGGCGGGGCGGGGCTGATCGGCTCGCACCTCGTAGACCTGCTCATTCGTGCGGGATGGCAGGTGCGCGTGCTCGATAATCTGGAGCCACAGACGCACGCGGCAGGCGCACCGCCCTGGCTCAACCCGCAGGCCGAGTACCTGCGGGGCGATGTCACGGAGCGCGCCGACCTCCGCCGCGCCCTCGATGGCGTGGCAGTCGTCTTCCACGAGGCGGCGTACGGGGGCTACATGCCGGAGATCGCCAAGTACATCGCCGTCAACTCCTACGGCACGGCGCTGCTGCTCGAAACGATCCGTGACGAGCATTTGCCCGTGCGCAAGGTCGTGGTCGCTTCTTCGCAGGCGGTGTACGACGAGGGCATGTACCGCGCCGGAGACGGCACGACGTTCTTCGCGCAGCCACGGCCGCTCGCCCAACTCGCGCACGGTGAATGGGAGGTGCGGGATGCGTCGGGCCAGCCGGCGACGCCCGTGCCGACGCCGGAAGCGGCGCCGCTCGGTGGCCAGACGGTGTACGCGATCTCCAAAGCGGATCAGGAACGGCTCGTGCTGACGTGGGGACGGCAAACGGGCACGCCCGCCGTTGCCTTGCGCTATTCCTGCACATACGGCCCGCGCCAGTCCGTTTTCAACCCGTACACAGGCGTGATCGCGATCTTCTGCACCCGGTTGCTCAATGGCCTGCCGCCCGTGATCTACGAAGACGGGCGGCAACTGCGCGATTTCTGCTACGTCGAAGACATCGCCCGCGCCAATCTCCTCGTCGCTGCGGACGACCGCGCGAACGGCGGCGTCTTCAATGTCGGCAGCGGCGTGGGCACGACGATCGGCGATCTCGCCGCTGCCATCGGCGACGCGCTCGGCACGCCACTCGCTCCCGACCTGCCCGGCGAGTTCCGGCCCGGCGAGATCCGGCATTTGATTAGCGATACCGGGCGCATCGCGGCGCTGGGCTGGCAACCGGAAACGGCGCTGCACGCGGGCTTGCGCCGCTATCTCGACTGGATCGCCATGCAGGGGGACATCCGCGAATACTTCGGCGCGGCGGCGGAGCGGTTGCGTGCTCAGCGCATCGTGCATACGGCGCAACGCACGCCCATGCAAATGGAGGCGCGGGCATGACCGTCACGGAGATGCGGACTGTCCCGCAAGCGGCGCTTGGCGTTGATTCTACCGCGCTCTACGACCGCTATGCCGCGCTGTATGCGGCGTTCCGCCTCCATGTCTTTCCCGATGACCGGCGCGACATTGCCGCCGCCCTCGATCTTCCCACCGCGCACCGCATCGCGGAGATCGGCTGCGGGCCGGGATTCTATGCGACCGCGTACGCGCGTGCGTACCCACGGCTGCGCGTTACGGGGATTGACCGCGCCCCGGCCCAACTCGCCATCGCGCGGGGCCGCACTCACGGCCTCACCAATGTGGCCTTTGTGCAGGGCGACGCGCGGATGCTTGGGCGATGGCGAGGGATGTTTGACGGCATCATCGCCGCGCGGCTCTTTACGGTGGTTCGTGATCGCACGCGCGTCCTCGCGGAGATGCGCGCCGCGTTAGCGCCGGGCGGGCGGCTGGTGCTCGCGGAGCCGCTCGCCCTGCCGCGCGTCAGCGTGCTCGATCTGATGCACAGCCTCGTGCCGGATGCGGCGCAACCCGCGCACGCCGCGTACGCTGCACCGATGCGGGAGCACATTTTCACCGAAGCGGGCTTTGCCGCTCTCGCGCGGAGCCAGCCCTGGAACCAGCTCACGTTCTGGCAGGCGCACGGACATCGTTATGCCTGTGGTGTGAAGTGACGGAGCAGTGACGGAAAGGAGTTTCGGATGGCAATCGTTGAGTCGAACACGCAATCGGAGATGCCGGAAGTGCCGGTGGTGCCGGAGCCATCAGGAGCGCCGATAGCGCCGATGCCCACGGCGCCGGTGGTTGCCGCGCCCCGTGGCGCCGGGCACTGGGTACGGGCGCTGATCGTCGGGCTGATCGGCGGCGCGGTTGCCACGTCGGCGATGCTGCTCGTGTTTGGACTGTTCCGTATAGTTCTCGGCATTCCGACGCCGCCGGAAAGCATTCCCGACCGCCTCGCGCCGGTCTTGCGCATCCCGGAGTTCTTTTCGCTGTTCGACCGCTTTGGCGGCTACAACGGCCTGAAGCGGCTCGGCGTCACATCCATGTTGGCGGGCATGATCGCCGTCGGGTTCCTGCTCAGCATCCTGTATGCGCTCGCCGTCGAGAACAGCCGCACGATTGACCCGGCACGCCGGTATCGGCGCGGTATTGGTTGGGCCGCGCTCGGAATGCTTGCAGTCGCACTCGCGCTCGTCGCGGTGTTGTCGCTTGGGGTCGTGGCACCCGTGCTGGCGACGAACTTTCGCGGCCTCTCACCCGGCCCCGCCACTGCCGCCACGGTGATCGGCTGGCTCGTCGCCTATCTCACCTTCGGCGTGTCGCTCGTACTCGTCTGCCGCCTGATGACCAACCCGGCCCCGATGCGCGAGGCGTCGCCGCTCGGTGGGGAGTTGCTCGCGCGTCGCAGCCTGCTCGCCATCGCGGCGGCGGTGGTCGGCACGGTGGCGACCGGCGGCATCCTCCGCACCCTGAATGCGCAGGCCGTGTTCACCTATGACGGCAACCAGTATCGTGGCACGGACTTGCAGCCGATCACGCCGAACGACCGCTTTTACAGCGTCACCAAAAACGTCGTGGACCCGACGCCGACCAAGACATTGTGGCGGCTGGAGGTCGGCGGTGACGTGACAAACGGGCGCGCGTACACCTTTGACGAACTCGCGGCGTTGCCAAATGTCGAGCAGGAAACGACGCTCATGTGCATCAGCAACGGCGTGGATGGTGGCCTGATGAGCAACGCGCGCTGGCGCGGTGTGCCCCTCGCCACCGTGCTGGGCAGTGCGGCGCTGAAGCCGGGCGTCACCGAGGTGAAGCTCTCCGGCGCCGATGGCTATACGGATACGATCCCGCTTGCGAAGGCGCTCGATCCGACGACCCTGCTCGTCTACACGATGAATGGCGAGCCGATCCCCCAGAAGCATGGCTATCCCGTGCGCGTGATCGTGCCGGGCATGTACGGCGAGAAAAACGTCAAGTGGGTGACGCGCATCGAACCCGTGATTCATCCCGTGCAGGGGTTCTACGAGCAGCAGGGATGGGGGCCGGACTTCACCGTGCATACCCGCGCCCGCATTGACGCCCCCGATCCGGGCCGACCGGTGCCCGCCGGAATGCCGGTAGATATTCGTGGCATCGCCCTCGGTGGCGACCGGGGCGTGAGCCGGGTCGAGGTCAGCACCGACGACGGACGGACGTGGCAGGACGCGCGGATCGAGTACCCCGGCACCAAGCTCTCGTGGGCCTTCTGGCGCTTCCCCTGGCAGCCGACCGGCCCCGGCGAGTATCATGTCCTGGCGCGGGCAACGGACGGCATGGGTGGCGTGCAGGCTCCTGAAGTCCACGACATCGTGCCGCAAGGGGCGCGGGGCTACCACCGTGTCACCCTCCGCGTGCAGTAAGGTTTGTCCATGCATGAGAGCGTGATAGCCAGCACCGATGAGACGAACGTACGGGGGGACCGCAATGGGATTGCGGCCCCCCGCCGCTGTTCTCTCCGCGATCTCGGCGGCATCGCAATGCTCGTGGTCTATGGTGCGGTAAGCATCGGGTTGTGGTTGTACCTGGGGCAGTGGGACATCCTTGCGCACCACGCGCGCGAGTTCATCCCGCTGTTCAGCGCGCAACTCCTGCTCTATGCATTCGCGGCCGCGTGGCTGCACGGGCAGCGGTTATCGGGCCGCAGCACGCTGACGGCGATCTTTGCCGTCGCGCTCCTGATGCGGCTGGCGCTTGTCTGGCAGACGCCCACGGCATCGGACGACATCTATCGCTACGTCTGGGATGGGCGGATTCAGACGGCGGGCATCAACCCGTATCAGTCCCCGCCGAATAGCCCCGCGCTCGTCGCCTTCCGCGATGGAGCGATCTACCCCGGCATCAACCGCAAGCCGGTGCCGACGATTTACCCCCCCATCGCGGAAGCGATCTTTCGCCTCGTCTACGCGCTGCACCCGAACAGCGTGACGTGGACCAAGTTCGTATTCAGCATGTTGGACCTCGGCGTCGCCGCGCTGCTGGCACAGATGCTACAGCGACGGGGGATGAATCCATGCCTCGTGCTACTCTATGCCTGGCACCCGTTGCTCCTGCTCGAAGTGGCGCACAGCGGGCACATTGACATCGCGGCGGTGCTGTTCCTGCTGCTGGCGATTGGTGCGAGCCAGGCCGGGAAACGCGGGCGCGCGGGCGTCTGGCTCGCCTGCGCCGTGCTCGTGAAGTTTTACGTGCTGGCGGCGCTCCCCGCGCTGATGAGCGGGGCGGTGCGCCGCCGCGACTTCCGGTTGCCCCTCGCGTTCGCCGCCACGGTGGTGCTGGCGTATCTGCCCTTTCTCTCCGTCGGCAGCCATGTCTTTGGCTTTCTCGGCGGCTACGCGGCAGAGGAAGGCTTCGTCTCCGGCGACCGCTACTTCTTTCTGCAACAGGTCTTGCGCCTGACGCACCGGCTGTTTCCGACTCATCCGGGGATGTGGTCCGCCCTTACACCCCCGTGGATACAATCACCGGCCACCCTGTACACCGCGCTGATGGCTGCAACGCTGGGCGCCGTCGCCCTCTGGTGCATGGTGCAACCGCCCCCGACGTGGCGGGCCATTGCAGATCGCACCGTGGTGCTGTTGCTGCTGCTGTTCATCCTGACCACGGCGAGCCAGCCCTGGTACCTGCTTGTGCTGCTCGTCTGCGTGCCGCTCGTCGCCCGCCCGCTGGCAGTTGCTAGTAGCATCGTCGTCGCGGGCGGTGCATACGGCTACCTGCACTGGTGGTTCGATGCCCGCCCCGTGTGGCCGTGGTGGGTGGAGTACGGCAGCCGCGCCGTCGCGCTCGCCATCATCGTTGCATGGGGAATCGGCGTGATCGCGGCGCGCAGGCGACAACGTAGGGAACTGATGCGTCCAATAGAGCTTGAACGTACGCTTTAGCGATGCGAAGGGCTTTACGCAACGCCGTCCACAAGCTGGCAATGTACAATATAGCTTGTTTGCATCAGTATAAGCCCACTCACGTCGCCGCCCGCGTTCGCCGTCTGTATAAACGCCAGGAACTTTTCATCGGGGGCGGTAATGTCACGAGTGAGAGCCGGAACATCCTCGTAGAGAGCCTGTTTTGTTTCGTCTACCCGCCAACTGTTTTGGTGTTCGGCCTCGGTGCCCCGTGTCAAAGGCGCACGTTTTTTCGTAATTTGTGTGATGAGCCATTTTAGGAAGAGTGATTCATAGCTATGAAAATTTCTCATATAAGTATAGCCAATGATATCCACCCAAAAGCCAATTTTTCCAGCAACAAACGCGCCTACAGTCGCTCCATCCGGTAGGCATCTATCCGACGCGACACGAAAGCCAAAGTCGATCACCCATGCATCACCGTGAATCTCAACGATCTCCGCGACAATGAAGTATTGCATATCAGCAGTACCGGCAGGTTTGATCATTTTCATGCACTCGGTTGTAAGTGAAAGATCACCGTAAAATGATAAACAGAGGTGTCTTGTGCCACCCACTTTGCAGTCCTCATAATTCCCGTCAAATATATTCGATTCACCGAGGGGGATTTGCCACACGTAATTGTGTACATCCATCGCGTCTTCATGAATCATCATGTCACCATCTTATAATCTATTTCGCATAATCGTATGCCGTGTGAAGATGGGAAAAGTGGCGCCTCCGGCAGGGCTCGAACCTGCGACCTAGGGATTAGAAGGCCCTCGCTCTGTCCACTGAGCTACGGAGGCGGACGCCCACATGGTATTGTACCCGCCGGTGGGAATCGGTTCAATCGCCATGTCGCGTCATCGCGTTGGCTATGCATATCACGGGGGAGGCCAGAGTGCCGAATACGATTGCGGAAACACATCCGCGCCCACAGATGACGCGGGAGCGGTGGGCGGACCTCGGCGGCGTCTGGCAGTTCGCGTACGACGACGGGGAGCGGGGGCGGGACGAGGACTGGGCGCGGGACGCGGCGCCCTTTGACCGGGGCATTATCGTGCCCTTTCCGCCGGAGTCGGCGGCGAGTGGCATTGGGGACAACAGCTTTCACCCCGTCGTCTGGTACCGGCGGCGGTTTCGCGTCGCGCCCGAAGATGGCGCGGGCCGGACGCTGCTGCACTTCGGCGCGGTGGATTATCACGCCGATGTCTGGGTCAATGGCACGCTCGTCGCCCAGCATACCGGGGGACAGACGCCCTTCAGCGCCGATATTACTGCCGTATTGCGCCGCAACGCGGGGCAGGAACAGGTGCTGGTCGTGCGCGCGGCAGACGACCCGCACGATCTCGCCCAGCCGCGCGGCAAACAGGACTGGCAAGCGCAGCCCCACCGCATCTACTACAAGCGCACCACCGGCATCTGGCAACCCGTCTGGCTCGAAGCCGTTCCCGACACCCATATCACCGACCTGCGCTGGACGACCGATCTCGACCGTGCCACGCTCGCACTCGATCTCGCGCTCAACCACCTCCCCAATGCGCTGATGCAGGTGCGCGTACGGCTCTCGCTGCATGGCGTTGTGCTCGCGGACGCGACCGTTCGGGTGACCGGGGCCGAGTCGCGGCAGGTGATCGCGCTCGATCCCGGCGCGCTGGCGATGGAGCGCAACCAGACGCTCTGGTCGCCGGAGTTCCCGAACCTCGTGGACGCGACGGTGACGCTGCTCGACAACGGCGCGGTGCGGGACGAGGTGGAGAGCTATGTCGGGTTGCGGAGCACGGGGGTAGGGAGCGGGCGCTTTCTGCTCAACGGACGCCCGTATTACCCGCGCATGGTGCTCGAACAGGGGTACTGGCCGACCTCGCACCTCGCTGCGCCGAACGCGGCGGCGCTGCGGCGCGAAGTGGAACTAATTAAGGCGCTCGGCTTCAATGGCGCACGCATTCATCAGAAGGTCGAAGACCCGCGCTTTCTCTACTGGTGCGACCGGCTGGGACTACTCATCTGGGGCGAGATGGCGAACGGTTTCACCTATTCCGCGCAGGCAGTGGAGCAGTTCACGCGCGAGTGGCTGGACGTGGTGCGGCGCGACTACAGCCACCCATGCATCGTCACCTGGGTGCCGATCAACGAGTCATGGGGCGTGCCCGCCCTGGCGCGCGACCCACAACAGCAGGCATACGTGCGCGCGCTGTATCACCTGACGCACGCGCTCGACGCCACGCGCCCGGTGATCGGCAACGATGGCTGGGAGCACGTCGTCAGCGATGTCTGGGGCATTCACGATTACGCCCTCAATGGCGCGACGCTGGCCGAACGGTACGGCTCAACCGATGCGGTGGCACGCACGCAGGCGGAGGTGCAGCCGGGTTCCCGCACGATTCTTTTGGCGGAAGCGACGCGGGCGGGCGAGCCGGTGATGCTGACGGAGTTCGGCGGTATCTCCTATGCCCCGGCGGCGGGCGAGCAGTGGTTTGGCTACGGCACGGTGACGGGCGCGGACGCCTTACTGACCCGATACAAAGAACTCGTGGACGCGGTGCTCGCCTCGCCCGCGATCTCCGGGTTCTGCTATACGCAACTGACGGACACGGAGCAGGAAACCAACGGCCTGCTCACCGCCGACCGCGTGCCGAAGTTGCCCCTCGACCAGCTTCACGCGATCACTGCCCGCCCCAGCGCAGCGGTGCCGGGCGAGATTATCAGCAGTATTCAATCGGCGGCAGAGACGCCAAAGGTGTAAGCGGATTGCGGTGCAGGCGCCGGGTTCTCCTAATCCCCAGTCCCTTCCCTCGAAGGGAAGGGGTGACTCACTGCAATGCTTCAATCTTCCCCCGACGCTGCAATGTATCGAGAGTACCCTCCCCTTCCCTTCGAGGGAAGGGGCCGGGGGTTAGGAAGATTCCACGTCCCATCAGTCCTGTCTCGATAAGCCGAGAATCGGTCACGCACCTGCCGCGTAAATGTCTCGCCGCGTCAGCGGAAGGTGCGCATTGCCAATGGCATCGGGCTTGGCGAACAGCGCTTGGTAGATGCTGATCCGCTCACGCGCGAAGCTGTACGCGGCACCTGCCATATAGAGACGCCAGACGCGATAGGACTCCTCGCCGACGAGCCGCTTCGCCTCGTCTTCGTGGGCGACGAGCCGGCGGTTCCAGTGGCGCAATGTCATCGCGTAGTGTTCCCGCAGGCTCTCGACATCGCGCACTTCCCACCCGGCACGCTCCGCGACACCGAGGGATTCGCTGATCGGCAGGAGTTCACCGTCGGGAAAGACGTAATTCCAGATAAAGGAAGTGCGGGCATCCAGCGTGCGGTCAAGGGGGCGGAGTGCGGGGTGGGGAAAATCGTGCTGCTGGGCGATGCCGTGGTTCAGGAAGAGACCCCCCGCCTTCAGGAGATGATGCACCGTGGCGAAATACCGCGGCATCTGCGCGCGGCCCACATGCTCGAACATGCCGACGCTGACGATTTTATCGAATGGCTCGTCGGTGGGCAGGTTGCGGTAGTCGTTGAGAGAAATACGCACGCGGTCGCTCAGTCCCGCCGCCGCCGCCCGCTCCGTCGCCAGCGCCGCCTGCTGAGTGCTGATCGTGACGCCGGTCGCGTCCACCCCGTATCGCTCGGCGGCGAACAACATCAGCCCGCCCCAACCGCAACCGATGTCCAGCAGTCGCTCTCCGGGTCGGAGGAGCAGCTTGCGGCAGATGAGATCGTACTTCGCCTCCTGTGCGGTCTCCAGGCTTTCGTCGCCCGTCTCGAAGTAGGCGCACGAGTACGTGAGCCGCGCGTCCAGCCAGAGCGCGTAAAATTCGTTGGAAACATCGTAGTGGTACTGGATCGCCGCGCGGTCCCGCTGCGGGGAACGCTGCCGCCCGCGCAGGCGTGCCGCGTGCGGCGTACCATAGGATGCGCCGTCAGTCGTTGGCAGTTGGCGAAGCAACCGGAGGATCGCCAGCGTAGCCGCAGGCGTGCGCCGTGCCTCTCCCGCCAGATCGTTCAAGGCGCACGCGGCTTCGATATCGCCGTTGATGTCGAAATCCCTCCGGATGAACGCCTCGCCGACGGCGCGCTCGGTTGGCGGGAGGAACATGCGCCGCAACGCCGCAGGGTGATTGAGGACGACGGTGGCGGCGATCTCGTCCGGCGCGTCTTGCGGCCAGCGCGTGCCATCCCACAAACGCACAGCGACGGTGCGGGGAGGCGCGGCGCCAAAGAGCCGGTTCAGGATGTCGAGCGTGATCTGACGGGCATTGCCGTCCGCATCGGGGTGCGGCGGGGTGGCGAACGTGACCGGGGCTTCCTGCTTGGCCGTAACCGTCATAGCCGTCGTAGCTGTCGTAGCCATAGTGTTCCCTCTCCTTTCGTGTGCCACGGGAATCGCTCCGTTGATCGGATTGCCGCGCGCAATTTGCATGCCAGAGGTATCTATTCATTTACTGAATCACCCGGTTTGCACGCGGGGATGAAAGGGGGAACGGCGGGGCCGGGGTGAAGGGGCAATCACACGTCTCGTTGCGATCCGCCCCCGTGCGCGTGGTATGCTGTGTCACCGGGCTACGAGAGCGTGACCGTTTGCGTGTCCGTGCCGCCGTTGCGGGCGATGCTTGTGACGGTCAGTACCGTACCGGCGGGGGCTTGTACGACCCATTCGGCGGCTTTGCGCGCCTCGTTCGCGTACGGCGGCATGTACGAGAGCGGTTCGTACTGGTCGTTGCGGCCCGCGAGGTGGCCGACCTCCTGCTTCGCCTTGCCCGAAAGCACGGTCATGCCGTCGCCGCTCAGTTCCACCGTGACGGGCTTCGCTTTGCCCATTGCCTTCGCCTGCTCACTCACCTGCGTAGGCAGGAAACCGAGGTTCTCCACCACCGCCCGCACCGTGTACACGCCCGGCGTGACCGCCTCTGCCGTCACCTGTGCGAGATGCACCAGTGGGTTGCTGGCGGCGCAGCGCAGGGTGAACATCGCGTTGCCGTGTTCCAGTTGCGCCATGAACGGCCCCGGCGGGTTCTGGTGCGTCCACTTGAAGTTCCAGCCGCCGATCTCCACCGCGCCCAACTGCGGGTGGGTGAACGGCTGCCAGGGGACGAAGCCGCCGGAAATCTCCTTGTCCGCCCACTGCAACACTTTGATCTGGTTTTCTTCGGTCATCGTCAGGCGGTCGGCGATGAAGTCCTTGATCTCCACACCCGCCGCGACATTGATGTTCCATAGCTCGGTGGAAAAGCTGTACAGGCCGAGGTGGTCATAGACCCAGTCCATGAACACGCCCTTGATGCCGCCGTACTTTTTCGCTTCGGGGTACGCGAAGCCCTGAAACACGGAGACGCATGGGTAGCCCGTTTCCGCCGTGCCCATCTCGCCCATCGCAACATACGCGCGCACATCGGCGAGGGGCAGGCCGTCGTCGGCGCGCACGGAGGAAGCGCGCAGGATCACGCCGCTCCAGGTATGGTAGTGCTGCGTGCCGCAGATGTTCGGGTGCGCGAGAATCCAGTCGGCGCAGGCGCGCGTTTCCGGTTCGGACAGGGGATAGGCGCCCGCGCCCGTTTGCGTACTGTCCGGCAACCAGTTCGCCGGGAAGTTGCGGTTCACGTCGAGGTGGTATGGTGGTTTGAGCAGCGTCACACCCGCGCCCTGCGGGTCGGCAGTCAGTTCGCCTTCGGGGTAGACGCGGTAAAACTCCCCCGCGATCTCATCCGGGGCGCGCTTCACCATTAGCCGGTCGTCCATCGCGCTCTTTTTCCACGGCCCCGTCGGGTCTTTGACGCGCATGGACGTGATAAAGCCGTCGCCGTTCAGATCGCGGCGTTTCAGGCCGTCGCGCTCGTCCGCGAAGGGGTCGGGGCGCACCGACGACCGCAGCGTCGTCGGGGTGGTCAGGTAGAGTTCCGCGCCGTCCACCGAGATGCGCGGCACGAGGTAAAAGGCGGTTTTGTCGAGCAGGTACGTTGCCTTCGCGTCCGTGCCGTAGTGCGTCAGCAGCCAGTGAATCGTGTAGAGCACGACGGACGAGCCGATGATCTCACCCGCGTGAATGTTCGCGTCAATGTAGTACGCGGGCTTGTCGGCGGCGGTCCCCGTTTTTCCGTTCGTGAGCGTGGTGCCCCAGATGTCGCGCCCCTCGTAACTGCGCCCGATGCTCTCCATGGTCACGAAGTCCGGGTACTGCCGCTGCCAATCTTGCAGCAGCGTCGTCATCTCGGCGTACTTGTAATACTTGTCCGGGGCAAACGTCGCGTCCGTGGCGATGTATGGGGAAAGCTCCATGCCGTGCTCCTTGCGTCTGTTTCGCACTCATGCCCGCAAGGATAGACGCGGCTATGTCGGCTTGGCAAGCGCAATTTGAACCGCGAAGGCGCGAAGGCACGGAGGAATAACCAAATTCAACATATATTTTCTTTGTCCCCCTTCGTGCCTTTGCGCCTTTGCGGTTCAAATCCCCTTCCACGCTGAAGGACGCCCAAGGCGCAGACGCCCCGGTGCGTGCCGCTTATTGCGTTGGCGTCGCCAGGGGAAAGACTGCGATGCGCAAGTTCGTGCAGCCGTACGGGATGAGCGTCAACGTTTCGGGCGGCTCGGTCGTCGCCGTGACGCGCCGGGGAACGGGCGCGGCGGCGCTCGCTTCCAGTTCCCACGCGGGGACGCGCACGCCGACTACGCTCGCAACCACCGGTGCGGTGTGCGGCGCGAAGGGCGGACTCCCCACCGCGTGCGTCGTGAAGGTAACTGCCGTCTCGGCATTTGAGGGGTCGAGCGCGAGGGCGTAGTTCCATGCGCTATCGGGATAGACCTCCCAATCGGCGTGCGGCAACTCCCCGCCGACCTGCCGCCATACTTCGGCGATTTTCAGCCCATACAACAGCGGGCCTCTCGCAACGGAAACGCTTCCATCCGGCCCATGCTGCAGCCGTGCGCGCATCGGCAGGTGCAGCGTCACGGTATCGCCATCGGCCCAGGTGCGCGTAAGTGTATGGAAGCTGGCCGTAGCGGCTTCCGTCGGTGCGTCGCTATTGATCGCTACCGTCGCGTCCCATGCCCATCCGGGAATGTGCAATGCCAGGGGAAAGGCGACGGGCTGCGGTGTGGACAGGGTGAGGCGCATAGTGTCGTTGAAGGGGTAGTCCGTTTCCACCGCGATTCGTACGGGCACGCCGCCGATGTCCGCTGATACAGTGCAAGGCGCGTACGCAATCGCCGTCAGCCCGCCTGCGGGATTGCGCATCCAGAGGTGAGCGGCGAACTTCGGCCAGCCGCCGTGCATGTTTGCGGTGCAGCAGCCGAAGTTCGGCGCGAGGCCAAACAGGTTCGCGTCCGGCCCGTTGTTCGTGTACACCCGCTCCTCACTGTAGCGGCAGACCACCTGATTGACCTGCTGGTCGTACTGATGCGCCCACATGTCGGGTGAAAAGGTCGCGGGCAACGCGTTGTAGGCGATCAATTCCAGCCGATCGGCGAGCGCGGGGGTGCCGAGCGCACCGAGCAGCATTTCAAGCGAAAACAGGTACTCGATTACGGTGCAAAGCTCCGTGCCTTGCGACGGGCCGCGCCCCGCGAGGTGTTCGTCGCACGAGAACATGCCCGTGATCTGCCCGTGATACTCGTCCAGCTTGGCGATGAGCGCGAAGACTGCGTCACGGTCGGCGGCGTCGCCCGATTGCCGCGCCCAGAGGCCGGGGGCTTTGATGCCCATTGCAACATTGACGCCGTGGGTACCGAGAAAATCATCGTTCAGCCATGCGCCGCCCGCCGCAGCCTGGTATTGCCGCAGCACGTCCGCCGTAATTACCGTACGGTAGGGGAACTGCTCGGCATACCGCCGCCAGTCGTAGCCCTGTGCGTGAACGGTGTCCGCGAGGTCGAGTAACCATGCGTCGCCCGTGCGGTCATAGAGCCAGAAGATCGTCAGTACGAGGTCGGCCCAGCGCGCCCGCGCCCATTCGGTGAGTGGTTCGGCGACGAGCAGTGGCACGACGCGGCGCAGAAAGCGGGTCAGCGCCGGGATCACGCGCCCGTCGCCCGTCGCCTCCTGCCACTGCGTCAGCGCCTTTAACACGAGGTAGCGCGGCCAGATGTCGTACCGGCTCGCCTGGGAGCGGGGGTTCGGGTCACGGGTAAGCGGGCCGAGCCAGCCGTCCGCGTGTTGGTGATCGAGGATGGAATCCACCCAGCGCCGTGCTTTGGCAATCAGCGCGGCATCATCGAGCAGAAAGGCGAGGGGCACGATGCCGTCCAGCCAGTAGGGGCCGCGCTCCCAGCCTTCCGCGTCGCCGCCGATCCAGCGACTGCGTGCCACGTCCGGCCAGAACTCATCGAGATGCCCGCTCAACCCGTCGCGTTGAATCCTTAACTGGTCGCGTAACCACCCCATCGGGCGCACCTGCCCAAGTGGCAGCGGCGTGAGCGCCTGCGGTTGAAGTCTTCGGGCAGTTCGCGGGTCGGACATGGCGCGGCGCTCCTTTCGGAATCAGGCGGCGGCACCGAGCAGCGCGGGCAGATCGCGGCGATGCACCTCACTCGTGCCGTCGGGCAGGGCGGCGACGGTCCAGACCTCGTCCATCACGGGGGAGAGGCGCACATCGTCCACATGGCTGATGATGAACAGTTGCGGCACGACTTCGCGCAGTGCGGCGAGTGCGTCGAGCACGGTGGCCCGCCGCTCACTGTCGAGCGAACCGAAGACCTCATCGAGTACCATGAAGCCGATGCGGTAGCCGCCGCGCTCCGCCAGCAGTTGCGCGAGGCCGATGCGGGCGGCGAGCGCGGCGACATCCTGCTCACCCCCGGAAAACTTGCCCACGGGGAACCGCTGGTCGGCGTCGTTATAGAGAAGCGGCACGTACGTATCGTTGAACTCCATGCGCGTGTACCGCCCATTTGTCATGCGCTCAATCAGATCACTGGCATTGTCGCTCAAACGCGGGCGGATGCGGGCGGATAGCTCGCCCGAAAACTCCCCGAATCCCTTCGTCATCAAGACGAGCCGGTTTGCCTCCGCTTCCAGCGACGCGACATCCGCGCGCAGGGCCGCGAGACGCTCCGCCGCCGCCACGAGTTCCCGCGTCTCCCGCTCCGCGTTCGCCAGCGCGAGGCGGGCATCGGCGAACTGCCCTTGTCGCTCGCTCATCTCACGACGAAGGGCGAGATCGGACGCCTGCGCCGCCGCGAGGGCGTCCGGGTCGAAGCCGAGCGCGGTCTGCTCCGCCGCCAGCGCCATGAGGCGCGCGTCACAGGCGGTAACGATGCGGGTAGCCTCCGTAGCCTGTGCCTCGATCTGCGGGCGGGTATCGAGTTGCACCCGCATTTGCCGTAGTTGCGCGGCGAGGGCGACGAGGCGCGTATGCTCGGCCTGGGCGTCCGTATGTGCCGTTGGGTCGTAGGTATTGGGGCCGAGGGCGGTGAGTTGGGCCTGCTGCTCCGCGACGCGCGCTTCCGCCCGTTCGAGGTTGCGCAGCAGGGGCATGACCTGCTTGGCGGCAAACGCGGCGCGCTGCAACAGTTGCAGTTCGTCGTTCACGTCGCGCAGGTCGTCATCGTTGGGGAGCTTGCGGCGGTCGGCGGCGGCAAGGGCGTCACGCAGCGTCCGGGCCGTGTCGTCCGCGTGTACCTGCGCATCCGCCTGCTGGCGCACGGCCTGCTCGCGCTGGGCGGTGAAGCTGTTTTTCTGGGTCAGCCGCTCGGTGTCAGCTTGCAGCCGCCGGTTGACCTCTCGCCCCGCCGTGCGTGTGGCGTCCAACGCGGCGGCAATCTCGCGGCCCTCGCGCTCGCAGCGGGCGATGCTTTCGCGCAGTGACGTGAAGGCGATTTCGGCGTCGTCGGGTGCAAAGGGGCGGCCACAGGTCGGGCACGGCTCGTCGGGGTCCGCGCCTTCCCATCGCCGCAGCAGGTCGGCGTACCGCTTGTGCTCCGCGCGTTTCGCCCGCATCTCCGTGTCCTGCCGCGCGAGCGCGTCCTGTAGCTGCCGGTCTTCGCGGGTGAGCGCGTCCACGCTCGTTGCCGGGTTCCCCCCGGCGAGCACCACGTTGAGCCGCGCGTCAATCTGCGCCACGGCGTTCACCCGGCCCTTGACGGCTTCGGCAGCGGTGGCGGCTTCGGACCCCAACTGCTGCAACCGGGTCAGGATGTCGCGGTCCGCCACCCGCGCGGCGAGCATCACGGCGGTCGGGGCGAGGGCGTCCGCGAGGGCGCGGGCACGCGCCAGCCCCGCCGGCGCTGCCGCCACGTCGTCCCATGTCCAGACCAGATCGCGCAGGGCGTCCAGCGTGCCAATCAGATCGTCCACATTGCGCGACAAGGTGCGGACATTGCCTCCCGCCGCATGGACTTCGGCTTTCGCGGCGGTGATCCGTGCCGCGTGTGCCTGCGCCGCTTCCGCCTCCTGCAAGGCAGCTTCGGCATGGGGCAAGCGGGCGACCGCCGGGGCGAGGGCAACGGCGCGTTCTGCCAGCGTGTCGAGCGCGTCCAGTTGCTGTGTCGCGGCGGCGGCAGTGGCGGCGGCGCCCGCGCGGTCGCGCTCGATGCGGGCGCGCTCGGCATCGAGCGCGGTGTGGCGGTCGTGCAGTTCCGTCAGTTGCGTCAGGGCGATGCCGGCTGTTTTTTGCCCCCCTTCGATGCGCGCGATCTGTGCCGCGAGGCGGTCGCGGTCGGCGCGGCTGGTTTCCTCCGCCGCCCGCGCGGCGGCGATTTCGGCAGTGTAGTCTCGCCCACCTTCTTGCTGCGCAAGCACGTTGCGCTGCGTTTTCAGCAAGCCCTCCGCTTCCCGCAGTTCGGCGCGAAACGTCCCCTGGGCGAGATCGAGGGCGTCGAGATCGAGCAGGTGCTGCATCTCATGGACACGCGCGGGGTTGGTCAGGTCGGCGAAAAACGACAGGTCTTTCTGGCGCGTGAAAAAGGTCGTGGCAAAGGCGGCGGGGGTCATGTGCAGCAGCGTGCCGCGCACGTAGCGGTTGACTTCGCGCACGCCCTGCACAAAGGGGAGCGCCTCGTCGTTGCGGTAAATCTCCGCTTCGGGGCTGCGGCCGTTGGCGGAGAGCTTGCGCGTGATCGTGTACACGGCGTCCGCCGTTTCCACCGTGAGCGAGACTTCCGTGCGTGCCCGCCCCTCCCGCAAGGTGCGCGGCGTGACATCGGTGGCGGCGATCTGCGCATCGGCGGGCCCAAAGAGCGTCCAGAGGATCGTCTCGAAAAAGGTGCTTTTGCCTGCGCCGTTCGACCCGACGATGCCAAAGATGCCCGCCGAAGGAAACTCAATCGTCTGGTCGCGGAAGCGCTTGTAGTGCTTGATTACCAGCTTTTGCAGGATCATTCGTTGCCCCCGCTCCCGCTCATCGTCGCGTTGCCGTCTGCTATGGCGTTGCCGTCGTCGCCATCGGCGGGCGGCAACATGCTCTGGTGCGCGACCCGCATCGCGTCGGTGAGGTGTTCGCGCCCCTTTTCCCGGAACGCCGTGGCATCGGCGGGCGTATAGACCTGCTCCTGCTCGCGCCGCCCGACAAAGGTATCGAACTCGTCTACGAGCGGCCCAATGCTGCTTGCCCCCGCGACTTGCTGCCCCGCCGCGCGCACCGCCGTGATGCTCGGCAGAAAGGCCCAGCAGTCGCGCACGGTCTCGTGCGCCCGCAGCAGGCGCAACGCGTCGCGGTCCGCGCCGACCGGCGTGTTTTCCACGCGGCACATCACCATCGCGTCGGCGCGCTTGTCCGCGACCTCCTTCATCTCCAGCGCCTTGACAACGCGGGCCTCGATGTCGTCCGCCGTCATGCCATCGGCCCAGACCGTGGGCAGTGCGAGCAGGTCGCGGGCGGGCAACGGCACATGCATCACTTCCGGGCCGTCCGCGTGCAGGGTAACGCGGGCGTACCCCGGTCGGCAATCCTTATCGGTGAGGCCGATGCGCTCCGTGCTGCCGCTGTACCAGGCATTGCCGCCCATCTTTTCGTATGTGTGCCAGTGGCCCAGAGCAACGTAGGTGTACGACGGGGCGATCAGCGTGTCGTCCACGTTGTCTTTCGCGCCGCGCAACTCGCGGCGGTCGCCGAGCTTGTACTGCCCGTGAATGACGAGGATTTCCGTAGCGTCCGGGTCGGGCGGTGGCAGGGCAGGCGACTGGTCGTTGGTGAACGCCCCATGCGGCAGGGCAATCACCGAGACTGGGCAACCATCGAGGTCGAGTGGCACGCGCTCCCAGTCGTAGCCATGCACGAAATGCACGCCGGGGCAGGCAATCGCGCACAGATCGAGCACGCTCCCGGCGGTGCGCAACCGGGGCGTGTCGTGGTTGCCGCCAATCACCACGGCGGGGATGCCCGCCCGTTCGAGCCGCCGCATCTGCTGCACGAAAAAAATAATCGTGTGCATCGGCGGGCGGCTGTGATGAAAGGCGTCGCCCGCGTGAATCACGAGGTCGGGACGCCACGCGAGAATGTCATCTATCGCGGTGGCAAAGGCGCGCTCGATGTCTACCGCGCGCTGGTTGCGCCCGGAATCGGCGCACAGCCGCGTCAGCGCGGAGTACCCCAGATGGGTGTCGGCGAGGTGGGCGATGCGCAAAGGTCGGTCGGTCATGGTGGCAGTCCTTAATAAGTATGCAGTACGCAGTATGCAGTATGCAGCAGGGATAATGCATTTTACTGCATACTGCGTACTGCATACTCCCTTTTAGCGGCACATCTGGCGGAAGTAATCATACGGCGACGTGCGGCCACCGACGCGGTAGCGGCCGAGTGTTTCCAGCATCCGGTCTACCTGCGCGGCAGTGCGGTCGCCGAGATCGGCGCGCACCTGAGGCAGCGTCGGTTCCCGCATCCCTACCTGTGCGGAGAGCTCGCACAGCTTGCGATAGAGCGGCACCACGGGGTCTACTTCCGCCTCGCTGCCGTAGAGCTTTTGCGCGTTCGCTCCCGGTAGAGCGGGCGGGCGGGGAAACACGCCAAATACCGGCACGGGGACGTGCGCGTGCCGCATCAACAGGGTACCCTTCGGCACGCGCAGCAGTTCCGCTTTGGTCGGCTCCGAGAGCGAGCGGTACGACGGGCTGATGATTTCCTCGTCGCCGATGCGCCCGTAAAAGCTCGTTGCCGCATTGCCAACCACTTCGTCGTCCACCTTGCTGCGGAACTGTTGCGCGCCGAACAGCACGACGTTCAGATGCCGCCCCCGCGCCGCGATGTCCACCAGGGTATCACGCAAGCCGCCGCGTGCGCCGCCGGGGGCGTACTTGTTCAACTCATCCACGAAGATGATCACTTTCTCGACGCCGAGCTTGCCCGCCTCGGCGCGCTGCCAGACGCGGGAAATCGTCGCACTGACGAGCAGTTCCTGCACCGTGCTGTTGCAGTGCGCGAGGTCAATCACCCGCAACTCACGGTCGGTAAAGACCTCGTCGCAGTGCGGCTGGTCGCCGTACTCGACGTGGTGCTGCGCGAGCAAGCCGCCGCACTTGCTGGCGAGGCTTTTGATGCGGTTGCGCGCCTTCATGATCGTGAAGCGGTGGTGCCCGTTCCACTCCTGCGGGCGCTTGTTTTCCGCGTCGGGAATGGCGAAGTAGTCGTCAATCTTCGCCATCAGCGCATCGAACTTGCGCAGGGTGTTGACGTTTTCACTGCGCAGTTCATTGAGAAAGCCGAAGAACTTATCGTCGAGGTCGCCGCCCTCGAAGACCCGATGCGGGTAGCGCAGCACCTCTTCCAGCGTCCAGAGGATCGGATGCACGCAGCCGGTTTCGCCCCGCGCGGTGCGCTGCGTGTTCAGGTCAGCGAGGTAGCGGGGCGCGTCAATGCGCACGCTGTCGCTGTGGTCGTCGTGCGGCACGAGGCCGGGGCGGAAGGGCGCGAAGATGCGCAGGTTCGTGAACGGTTGCGGCGTGATCCCCATGCGCGCGTACATGTGCCGGTCGAGTTCACCGGGCAGGCGCAGGCTCGTGTCGCGTTCGAGCAGGGTGGCCGCTTCGTCGTCGGACACGTAGGCGGGCTTGTCGAGCCAGAGCAGGTCCGGCCCCTTGACGTTAAACATCAGCGCAGCGACCTTTTGCGGTGCGCGTTGAAAGACGCTGGAAATGGCGAACAGCGCGTGGCTCGTTTTCGTGGCGAGGCCGGACTGCCCCGTCCAGTTCGCGTGCCCCGCCTCCGGGCCGAGCAGGTAGTCGCTGTCCACATCCACAGCGGTATGCTGAAAGATCGGGCGGGCGGTATCGTCTGCGAGCGTTTCCGTCAGTACCGTGCCGTCCGCGTCGCGGGTGTAGTTGCCGTTGCGGTGCAGGAGCACGGGAATCGGCACGCCGCTGTACCCTTCCGCTCCCAGGGCGAGGCGGATCGCTTCGGGCGTGGCGTAGTATACGGGGCCACTGACGGGCGGGCGGCGCGAGCGCACATCGGCGCGCAGGTGGCGGGTGGCGAGCGTGCGGCAGGCAAAGACAAGGATTTCCGGGCGCGTGCTCGCCAGCGCGGCGGCGATGTCGTCCTCGCCGTGGTAGTCGAAGTAGTCATCGAGAAAGGTGGCGAGGTCGCCGTACCGTTGCGGTTCTTCCAGCAGGCCGATCACGGCCGCCTCTTCAGAAAACGCGACGACGATGTGCCCGATATCGAGGTTGCGCGCCGCTTCGCCGTCTCCCGCCCAGAAGTGAAAGGTGTGTGCGCCAGCGGGCGTGCGCTCGCTCGTGACTACGCGCCCGACCGGGCCGGTATGCTGGTCAATGAGCGCGCCAAAGTCGCTGAGATGGGTGAAATGATCCGAATGCTCCATCAGGCGGCCTCCCGCAGATAGCGGCGCAACGTCGCCGGGACGCCGAGCGTCGCGCGGTCGAGCTTGGTTTTCAGGATGCGCTCCGTGAGGTGGATCGGGTAGAGCAACGTCGGCCAGCGCGGGTCGTTCGCGGCGTGGGGCGTGCGCTCGGCGTAGATGCCCCGGCTCAGGGCGTCAATATGTGCCGTGGCCTCGACTGATGCGGGGGCCTCGATGCGCGCGAGGCCATAGAGCGGGTTGACGCCATTGCCCGCGTGCAGGCGCAGGTACCAGGTAGTCGCGGGCTGGTATTTGTTCGCGGTGCGCCGAAAGGCCGTGGTGCGCAACCCGGCGGGCAGCGAGAGCAGGTCTATCATCTCGTCCGCGCCGAAGTCGAAGCGGTTGTGTTGCTTGATCAGGCCGAGCGCGCGCCGCCCCGCGCCGTCCGCGAGTTGCCCGTCCACGATCAGCCAGGCGTCGCCGTCGCCGAAGCGTGCGTGCCACGCCCGGTACGTTTGCGTTTCGCAGGCATCGCGGAAGGCCATCACGGCGGGGCGCAGACTGCCTTGCAGGGCGAGGAAATCGCCGGGCCGCGCGAGGTCGGTGTCGTCCGTGCAGGAGACCACTTCAAAGCCCGCACCTGCGAAGGCGGTAGTCAGGGCATCGCTCGCCGTTTCGCCGGGGCTGCTAGCGACCACGATCCGCGCCCGCACCGCCGTCATGCCATGCACCGCGTGGAATACGCCATCCTGTACGCGTCGCTCCACGACCCCCGTGACCACGGTGGCGAGGGCGAGCGTGCTCATGCCACACCAGCCGAGGGGAAAGGTGCGCTGCACACCGTCAAGAAAAAACCGCAGCGCAACTCCTTCGCCCACCGCTTCACCGGGGGAATGTGCGGCGGCATCGGAGGTGGAAAAGCCGCATCGCTCGATGCGCTCCCGCCCTTCGAGCGGCGCGATCCGGTTGATGCGCTCGGTGTCGCTAGGTGCATCGAGCATCGCCGCAAGGTCTTGCTCTAAGCGGGTTGCGGCGGGCGTCGCCACAAAAGGCACACGCCAGCGTCGCAAGTCGTCGAGCGCCGCCGCAAGCCCCGCCGCGAGGTCAAATGAATCGTGTGGCGCAAGCATCTCCCCTGCCCCCTCCTGAGTGAACGAACACCCCTACAAGGGTAGCACGCATGTGCGATTGCCGACAAGGGGCACGCGATGAATCAACCGGGCGATCGCACGTCAGTTGAGGTCTCCGTAGCTTCTTCCATGTCAGCGATGTGCATGTTGAGAAGGGCCGGTAATGAAGGTGTTCGCCTCATACCCACGACGGGACCGCGCACTGCGGTTCGGTTATACGGACAACACGCCTTGCGTATTGCCCTTGAATCGCTCGTAATACCTGAGAAACGATAGCGCCCATCAACATGTGATTGCCCTGCGGGTTGATCGTGCTCGCTTGACGATTCCCGCTCCCCATGTTAACGTTACCATACAGCAACAAGAAACGAATCCGCCGCGCGATGCGATTCCTCTCACCTGCGGCGAGTTAGGGAGTATTTGGCCATGGATGACCCCTTCGGCGTTGCCGTTTTCGGCTGCGGTGGCGTATCTGCGGGGCATTTCGCGGCATACGCAGCGAACCCAAAGGCCCGGCTCATTGCTGCGGTTGATGTTCGCCCGGAACTCGCGGAAGCTGCGGGCCGACGTTGGGGCGCGAAGCGCTGGTATAGCTCTGTCGAGGATGCACTTGCAGACCCCGAAGTGCAAATCGCCGACCTCTGCTTGCCCCATCATCTCCATGCCCCCGTAGCGATCCAGGCAGCGAGCGCCGGCAAGCACGTTTTCGTCGAAAAACCGATCGCGAACACGCTTGATGAAGCGGATGCCATGATCGCCGCGTGCCGCGCCCACGGTGTGCTGCTGATGGTCGATCAGACGAAGCGGTATCAAAATCGCCACCGCAAGATCAAGGAACTCCTCGACGCAGGTCACGTTGGCTTACCGGTTCTCGTGCGCGCCGCATATCTGCAAGACATCACGTATGCGTGGCGACACATGGACGCCGAACGTCTCAAGGGCTACTGGAAGCACGATGGCGTAATTTCGGGGATCGGCATTCACGTTCTTGACCTCGTGCGCTGGCTTGTCGGTGAGGTTGCAGAGGTGCAGGCAGTTGCCACGACGAGCGATTTGATTGACGTGCAGCGTTCCACAGAGGACACGGGGCTGATGTTACTCCGCTTCACGAACGGCTGCATTGGTGAGGTTACGGTTTCCTACGTGCTGCGGCAGCCGCACTTCGCGGCGAGTTGGGATGTGATGCCGATCGAGATCTACGGGCGGGACGGCTCGATCCGCATGGATGAGCACGACATGATCACGGTCACGTTAAACAAGACGGGCAGCGCGGCGGACGTAGGCGTCTTTCAGGTACAAACCGCACCCCCCGTCGGGGCGCCGCGCCTTCCCGTTGAGGGGATGGCCGGCGCGATTGACCATCTGCTGCACTGCCTGGAAACGGGCGCGGAACCGCTCACGAACGGCGTGGATGCGCGGGGGTCGCTCGAACTGGTCGAGGCGGCATACCGCTCGATAGGGGAAGGGCGTGCGGTGCAGTTGCCTCTGTCGCCGGCTCCCGTTGCACATGAAGCAGCGGCGGTACGGGCATGAAAGTCTGCCTCCGCACGCACATGGTGTCCGACGATCCGGCCGTTCGCATCGTCTATTGCCGGGAACTGGGGATTCCTGCCGTGCAAGAATCCGCCAAGTCCATCCCATCTGCGGTCGCGCGCGGCTGGCCCACTGCCTCCGAGTTGCGCGGCTACCGACAGCCCTTCGATGATGCCGGCATCGCAATTATCGGGCTGGAACCGGTGCGCGAACCCGTGCGCGAATGGGCCGAGGACACGTCGAGTGGGCGTGAGCGCTTCGAGGTTTTCGCCCGGCATCTCGACGCCGCAGGCGAGGCCGGGATTCCCTGTGTCACGCTGCACCCACCGCTTGATGACGCAAAATCACCCGATGAAGCTGCGGACCAGTTCGCACGCAACTGTGCTTTCTACGAACGGGCCGTAGCGCGCGCCCACAATGCCGGAACGAAACTGGCTACCCACTCCCCCTGGCCCCCCGCAAAGGGCCTCTGGGGGGCACGCGAATATGATTCGCTCTTTGACGCCGTGCCGGCGCCGGAGAACGGCATGCTGTTCTGCTTTGGCTGCATGGCAATGCACGGCGACGATGTGCGTGCGGCGCTTCCTCGGTTCATCAACCGCACCTTCATGGTTCATGTGCGCGATGTCGTAATCCATGGCGATGGACAGGTTGACGAGGTGTTCCCTGGCACCGGGCAGGTACAACCCGATGCGCTCATCGCACTCCTACATGAACTCGGCTATCAGGGGGCAATTGCCCCGGAGCATTTGCCGCGCATCGCGGGAGAGCGAAAAAACGAAATCGCGATGGCCTATGCGGTTGGGTATTGCAAGTCGGTCCTCGCAAAGCTGATGTAGGTCCATGTGTGATGGGAGTGTCACGAAGGGAGAGGGCAATGGCAGTATACCGGGTACGGCGACGCGAGTTTCTCGGGGCGCTCGGGGCAACCGCTGCGGCGGCGATTCTTGCCGCCTGCGGGAATAGCCAGGCAATCGAACTGCCGACAAAAACGCCCGCTGCGAGCGGTCAAACGGGTGGGGCGACCGCTGCGACTACGGGCGGCGCGACGGCTGCCGCCGCACCGGCCATGATGGCGCAGGCATCGCCCGCCGCCGTTCCCGCCGGCGTTCCGCAGGTGCCGCGCAACCAGACGCTGATTATGAGCGTGTCCGATTCCGTGGATCAGATGAACGACGCCGAGTTGCACAACCCCTTTCTCACGAACGCACAGCGCACCGGCTGGCACTTCGCCTTTGAGCCGCTCTACTTTTACGATTCCGTCTGGAATGACAAGGTGAGCGCCCCGCCCGGCCTGACCGGCAAGGCTGGCGAGATCCCGTATCAGGCCGAGAGCTACCAGTTCAACCCGGACTATACCGAGTTAACCGTGAAGATTCGGCCAAACATCACCTGGAGCGACGGGCAACCGTTTGGTAGCAACGACGTGGTCTATACGATCAACATGCTGCGCGACAACGCGCCGACGCTCAACTTCTCCTTTGACATCAAAAACGCCGTGAAGGACATTGTGGCGGTGGACCCGCTCACGGTGAAGTTTACCCTGAACACCTCCAACCCGAACTTCATGCTCCAGTATTTCCAGTGGGTGCAGGATCAGGGCTTCCCCGTCGTGCCGGAGCATATCTTCAAGGGGCAGAGCGATCTCAAGAGTTTCACGAACCACGATATCGCCAAGGGCTGGCCCGTGGTCACAGGGCCGTGGAAGCTCGTGTTCGCCTCACCGACGCAGAAGATCTGGGACCGCCGGGACGATTGGTGGGGTGCGAAGACCGGCTTCCATCCCCTGCCCGCTCCGAAGCGGATCATTGTCCTGCCACGCTACGAAGACCCCAAGCTGACGCAATTGCTCGCCGCCGGCGAAATTGATTCTTCCCACAACCTGCAACCCGCCGACACGAAAACGGCCCTCGCGCGCAACCCGAAAATTGCCGTCTTCACGCCCGATAAAAAAGCGCCGTTCGGGGCGATTGATGGCTGGACGAACGTCCTGAAGATCAACTGCGCAAAGCCGCCATACGATGACCCCGAGATTCGCTGGGCGCTCAACTATGCGATGAACCGGAAGCAGATCATTGACGTCGGGTTCCAGGGGTCCGGCGATTATACCGTGCTTCCCTTGCCCGCCTACCCCGTGATGAAGCCGTACTTCGATGCGGTGCAGGATATCCTGCAAAAGTACCCGATTGACGCCTACGATCCCAAGAAGACGGCGGAGATCATGCAGCGCAAGGGGTACACGAAGGACAGCGAGGGGTTCTGGACAAAGGATAGCAAGCGTTTCGCGTTCACCATCATCTGCGCTCCCGGTTTCTTTGAGACCTTTGTGCCCGTGATCGCGCAGCAACTGCGGCAGGCGGGCTTCGATGCCTCGTTCAAGTTCCCGACGAACGCGGCCACCCTTTTTGCCACGGGCGACGTGGAAGTCTTTCTCGACGGCCAGTCGGCCTCCGTGCGTGACCCATACCTGAGCATGCGGCAGTATCACAGCCGCTACGCGCTCGACCTCGGCCAGACCGCGCTCTACTACTTCCGCTGGAAAAACGCGGACTACGACAAGATCATGGACCAGATGGCGGCCTTGCCCCCTGCCACGTCGCAGTATATGGACCTGTGGCACAAGGCGATGGAGATCTGGATTCCCAATCTGCCCTCCCTGCCCACCGTGCAGTGGTATCAGACCTGCCCCGTCAATACGGCATACTGGAAGGGGTGGCCGGACGCGAATATGCCATACACCACACCCGCCTCGTGGCACCGCGGCGCGACCGGTCTCTTCCTTAACACGGTCCAGCCTGCGTAATCGCGTGAATGGTCGCAGGCATCAGGAGCATCACACCCGATGCCTGCGTGGGACACACCGAAGGAGTGGGCAACGATGCAGGTCGGGTACGTTCTTCGCCGGGTTTTTCAGTTTTTCGTGATCATCTGGGCGGCGGCCACGATCAACTTCTTTCTGCCCCGCCTCGCCCCCGGTAACCCCGTGCGGGACCGGCTCGTGAGCGCCGCCTCCCAAGGCGGCCCCTTGCAGGACGGCATCGAGGAGATGGTGCGTTCGTACAACACGCAGTTCGGTCTCGATCAACCGCTCCCCGTCCAGTATGGGTTGTACCTCAAGCACATCATGACGCTGGATTTCGGTTACTCCATCGCCAACTATCCGAACACCGTGATGCATCTGATCCGTGGCGCCCTGCCGTGGACGATGGGGTTATTGCTGGTCTCCTCCGCCATCGCGTTTGTCCTCGGTACCGTGCTTGGGGCACTCGTGACGTGGCCCAAAGCGCCCCGGTTTGTGAAATATCTGATGGGGCCAGCGATCGCACTCTCGGCTATCCCCTATTACCTGTTAGGGTTGACCTTGATCTATGGCCTCGCCATCGCCATCCCGTTGTTCCCGCTCTCCGGGGGGTACTCGATTGGCGCGATCCCACACTTCGACCTCCCGTTTCTCTTTGATATTCTGCGGCACTCGTTGCTGCCCGGCCTCTCCGTGGTCATCTCGTCGGTCGGCTTCTGGATGCTTGGCATGCGCGGCATGATGATCACGACCAAGGGAGAAGACTACATCACATTCGCGGAAGCGAAGGGGCTGAAGGACCGGCGCATCTTTTTCTCGTACGCCGTGCGCAACGCGATGCTGCCGCAGTTGACGAACTTCGCCATCAACCTCGGCACCGTGATTTCGGGTCTCGTGATCGTGGAAGTGATCTTCGCCTATCCGGGGATGGGGTCACTGTTGTACACCGCGATCACCGGGTCGGATTACTTTCTCATCTATGGCATCGTCTACATGACCGTACTCACGATTGCCCTCGCCACGCTCGCGATAGACCTGCTCTACCCGATCCTCGACCCACGCATCTCCTATAGGAGGGCATGAGAGATGGCTGAAGCACCGATTGACCTCGTGCAAACGTCTTCGCGCGTCCTACCCGAGGAACGCGTGATGTACCGGGATCGCACACCGACCGAGGCGTTGCTCGCCTACTGCCAGCGCAACCCGTCCGTGGTAGTCGGTTTGGCGATGATCCTTTCGCTCTTGCTGATCAGCGTGATCGGGCCACTGTTCATCCACACGAAGAGCGCGGAACCACTGAGCGCGCTGCCCGCCCTCGCGCCGTCACGCGAGTACCCGCTCGGCACGGATGACCAGGGGCGGGATCTTCTCGCGACGCTCATCGTGGGCCTGCCCGACACCTTACGCATCGGCTTTCTCGCGGGTGCGATTGGCCTCGGCCTCGGCATCGTGCTCGGCTTCCTCTCCGGCTATATCGGCGGAGTAGTGGACGCGGTCATCCGCATCGCGGTGGACACATTGCTCACCGTGCCCGGCTTGCTGATCCTAATTACCCTCGCGGCCTCAATCAAGACCTTTATCAGTGTCAACATCATGGCGCTCGTGATTGCCTCGCTCGCGTGGCGGCACCCGACGCGGATCATCCGCGCTCAGGTGCTGACGATGCGGGAGCGTGCGTATGTGCAAGTGGCACGGCGCTCCGGCATGAACACGGCGGAGATCATCGTACGCGAACTTTTGCCGAACCTTTTCCCGTTCCTCGCGGCGAGCTTTGTGGGTGCGGTATCGGGCGCGATCCTCTTCTCTATCGGCCTCGAAGCGCTTGGCCTCGGCCCGCAGAACCAGCCCACCCTCGGCATGACGATCTACTGGTCCATCCGCTTCAACGCCATCCTGCGCGGCATGTGGTGGTGGTGGTTCCCGCCGATCGTGGCGCTGGTAGTGCTCTTCATCGGCCTGCTGCTCCTGACGATCGGCCTCGACGAGATCGCAAACCCGAGACTACGGAGGGTGGCGTGATGCGCGATGCATCAGGGGCGGCAGAGGCGGTCCGTTTGATTCCGGAAGGCGCGCCAGTCGCGGCGACCCTGACGGTCGAAGATTTGCGCGTGTACTATCACACGCCGCGCGGTGCGGTGCGCGCGGTAGATGGCGTAAGCTTTGCCCTGAAACCGCACGAGCGATTGGGGTTTGTCGGTGAGTCCGGCTCCGGCAAGACCACGATTGCCCTCGCCCTGATGCGCATGATTAAAGCGCCGGGCAAGATCGAGGGGGGCCGCATTCTGCTTGAAGAGACGGACCTGGCGGCGGTGTCCGAGGAGGAGATGCGGCAGTACCGGCTCGCGCAGATTGCGATGGTGTCTCAGGGGGCGATGAATTCGCTGAATCCGGTGCGGCGCGTCCGCGATCAGATTGTTGATGCCCTCGCTGATCATGACCAGCGCCTCTCCCGGCAGGAACTGGACACGCGCATCACCGATCTCCTGCGGCGTGTGGGCCTCAAACCGGAGGTCGCGCGCCTGTACCCGCACGAACTTTCCGGCGGCATGAAGCAGCGCGTAGTGATCGCAATCGCGATCAGCATGAACCCGAAGGTGATCATCGCGGACGAGCCGACGAGCGCACTCGATGTGGTGGTGCAGCGGCAAATTATGGAGACGCTGCGGGCGGTGCAGGCCGACCTCGGCGCCGCTGTGGTCCTGATCGGCCACGACATGGGGCTGATGGCGCAGTTCGTGACGCAGCTCGGCGTCATGTATGCGGGCAAACTTGCGGAGATCGGCGGCGTCCGGGCGATGTTCGCGGAGCCACTGCATCCCTACACGCAACTGCTGATCGCCAGCCTGCCCACCCTTGAACGCAAGGAAGACCTGCAAGGAATTCCCGGCGTGCCTCCGTCGCTCCTGAACAAGCCCTCGGGCTGTCCCTTCCGCACCCGTTGCCCGCACGCCTTTGAGCGATGCACGACGCAGGTACCCGCGCTGCGCGAGGTGCGTCCCGATCACTGGGTCGCGTGTCATCTCTACTGAGGAGCCGTCATGGTTGCACTACTTGAGGCCCGGAATGTCACAAAGGTCTTCGGTGAGGGGCGATGGTCGAAGCAGCACACCGTCGCACTCGAGAACCTCTCCCTGACGATTGCCGATCAGCCCCCATCGTTCACGGCGGTCGTCGGGGAAAGCGGGAGCGGCAAGACAACCCTGGCGCGGTTGCTCCTCGGCCTCGTTACACCGACGAGTGGTGAGGTGTGCTACAAGGGGAAAGACCTGCGCAAGATGTCGCGCGCCGAGTGGCGGACGTATTTGCATGAGGTGCAGGTCATCTTCCAGGATCCCTACGAGGTGTACAACCCGTTCTACAACGTGGATCATGTGTTGGAGACGCCAATTGCCAAGTTCGGCCTCGCCCACACGAAGGGCGAGCGGCGGAAACTCGTCGAGGAGGCGCTTGAAGCGGTCGGGCTGCGCCCGGAGGAGACCCTGGGCCGCTTCCCGCACCAGTTGTCCGGCGGTCAGCGTCAGCGCATCATGGTTGCCCGCGCGCTCGTGCTGCGCCCAAAGGTGATCATCGCGGACGAGCCGGTCTCGATGGTAGATGCATCGCTCCGCGCGACGATCCTCAAGAACCTCTCGCAATTGAACCGGCGCTTCGGCATCTCCTTTGTCTACATCACTCACGACCTGACTACCGCCTATCAAGTGAGCGAAAACATCCTCGTACTCTATCGGGGCGCGGTGGCGGAGGCCGGCAGTGTGGAGCGGGTCGTGCGGGAACCGGTGCATCCGTACACGCAGCTGCTGACGGGTTCGATTCCTCTGCCCGACCCGGAGCAACCCTGGGCAGCCGCGCTCCCACCGGCGGATGTCGCGGGCACGCCGACTGCAGCGAGTTGCCGGTTCGTGGAACGGTGCCCCTACGCAATGCCGATGTGTGTGGAGCAGCACCCACCGCTCTACCGCACCGACCCGCACCGCGTCGCGGCCTGCTATCTCTACCGCGACGCGCCCACGATCGCGCCGACGGAGTTGCCCATGGTCTTTGCGCTTTCGCCGCAGGTTGTGGAGGATCAGGCGGCTGATGGGTAGGTACGCCGCCACCATTCATCGTTTGGGTTTGGATGGAAACGTCTGTCTCCGCAATCACGCGATGGACGCATGGTTGCGCGGAAAGGCAAGGCGTCCGATAGTATCAGCAATCGAGCAGTGTATCGGTTGATAAGGAGGGTCTGAGCATGGCAGTGGCACTGGAACCGCGTTCTGAGGTTATGGCCGATAAGGCAGCAGCGTTGCACTTGGTGGATACGGACGTTCACAATGATCTCCCGAGCCTGGGGGAACTGAAGCCATTTCTCGATCCGGAATGGCATGTCTGGCTCGACAATGGTGGCCCCGGCACGGCGGCGCGCTACTACGCGAACCAGGGCAGCGGGCGGATGGACGATTCGGTGCGCGAGGAAGACGGCCTCTGCGCCGGTGATCCCGATTGGGTCGTCCAGCAGTTGATGACCAAGTACCGCATTGACGTGGGCGTGCTGACCGGCTCGATCATTGGCGTCGCCATCCAGCACAACTGGCGTTTCCAGCGGGCACTCGTCAGCGCATATAACGACTGGACACTGGCGAAGTGGGTGCGCCCGTACGACTGCTTTAAAGGCTCCATCGCCGTTGCGGCCCAGGAGGCCGACGGCTCGGCGCGCGAAATCCACCGTCTCGGCGACCATCCCGGCATGGTGCAGGTGCTGATGCCGAGCGCGGCCCGCCTTCCCTACGGCAATCCTCACTACTGGCCGATTTACCGCGCTGCCGTCGAGTATGACTTGCCGGTTGCGATTCACGTCGGCTCCGAAGGCACGGGCATCGCCAACGCGCCCACGGGCGTCGGCTATCCCTCGACCTACCTCGAATTCCACACCGACCACTCGCAGACGATGATGGCGCATTGCGTCAGCATGGTCGCCGAAGGGGTGTTTGAGGAGTTCCCGACGCTGAAGTTTGCCTTTATCGAGGGCGGCGTTTGCTGGGCGCCGTACGTGATGGGGCGGCTGGACCGGATGTATCCCGCGCTGAAGGCCGAAGTGCCGCACCTGAAGAAGTTGCCGAGCGAGTATATCCTCGGTAACTGCTACTGGAGCACGCAGCCGATCGAGGAGCCGGACAATGCCGCGCAGTTGCTCGCGCTGTTAAAGATGATGCACGCGGAAAAGACCGTGGTGTTTGCCAGTGACTACCCGCACTGGGACTTCGACAACCCGCTCACGGCGTTCCGGTTCTTTCCGGCAGACCTCAAGCGGCGGGTGTTCGTGGAGAACGCGGTCGAGATGTACGGCCCGCGCCTGCTCGCGTCGCACCGGGGGCAGTAGGTGGTTGCCACGACGGGCGCACGGGCAGGCGTGCGCGATGCCACGAAGCTACGCGCCATTGACACGGATGTGCATCCGCAGATCACCGACTGGGGTGCGGTCGCACCGTTTGTTCCTGCGGGGGTGCGCCACCGGTTCACGCGTCGGGGCGGGCCACCGATGGCGCGCAACGGCTTCAAGGTCGTCGGTGATCCGTTCGGCCTCGCGCCAAGACCGCCCGCAGATGGGAACAACGCGCCGCATCCGGCGGCGGACCCGGCGTGGGTCAAGGAGCATTACCTCGATGCGCGGGGTGTAGACATCGCCATCCTGACCGGCAACCTGACGAGCCTCGATGTGCAACCGAACCCGGACATGGCCGCTGCGGTCGCGCGGGGGGTCAATGACTGGCTGCTGGAAACGTGGGTGCGGCCCTACGACTGTTTCAAAGGCTCGATCCTCGTCGCCGCCCAGGACCCACTCCAGGCCGTGGCGGAGATTGACCGCCTCGGCGACGACCCCGGCATGGTGCAGGTGCTGATGGGGAGCGCGTCCGAATCGCCGCTCGGCCGTCGCCAGTACCACCCGATCTACGAGGCGTGCGTGCGGCACAATTTGCCCCTCGCCTTGCACATCGGGGGTGAGGGGGCAGGAATGTCGCCGCCCTCCACCGCCGTCGGCCATCCCTCGACGTACTTCGAGTGGTATGGGTCGCTGCCGCAGAACTACATGGCGCACATCATGAGCATGATTACCGAGGGCGTGTTCGAGAAGTTCCCGGCCCTGAAGGTCGTGCTCTGCGAGGGTGGCGTCTTCTGGTTGCCGCACATCATGTGGCGCTTCGATAAGAACTGGAAGGCGCAACGCAGCGAAACGCCGTGGGTGAAGGAGCCGCCGAGCGCGTATATCCTGCGACACTTTTATTCGACCACATACCCGTTGGAGCAGTTCGGGGCGGAGCAACTGGCGCAGGTGCTGGAAATGATCGAGGCCGAGCGCACACTGGTATGGTCGAGCAACTACCCCAACTGGCTCTTTGGCGATCCCTTCGCAATGGTCGCGGACATTCCGCAGACGATGCAACGGCGCGTGATGGTGGAAAACGCCCTCGCCCTCTACGGCGACCGTTTGTTGGGTAAGTGACAGGAGGTAGCGGTGGCGCGGCATGTCGTGGCGCGGGTCGAGGAGATACCGCCGGGCGGGCGAAAGATCACGCGCATCGTCGGCACGGGCGAGGTCGGCGTCTTTAACGTGGACGGAACGTTCTATGCCCTGAAGAATACCTGCGCGCATCAGGGGGCGCGGGTCTGTCTCGGTAAGGTGATGGGAACCACGTTGCCGTCCGACGTGTACGAGTTTCGGTACGGGCGGGAGGGGCAAATCCTGCGCTGCCCCTGGCATGAGTGGGAGTACGACATCACCACCGGCGAATCCGTTTTCGACCCGAAGGTGCGCGTGACGACGTACCCGGTCGAGGTGGTGGACGGCGCGGTGACGCTGCTCATTCCCTGAATGCTGCGCCTCCGTCTCGTGGTTCGCTACCACATACAGTACGAAGACGAAGCGCTCGGTCTTGCCCGGCGCTTGTTCGCCCGTTTCGACGAGGCGATAGACTCCCTCGTGCTGATGCCGGTGGCCGAAGATGATTTCGCGCTCGCACTCAACGGGCGATTGCTCCAGTCCCAGCGCCAATCGGGCAGCGCGCCCCGTGTGGCCGATGTGGTCGCGGCCTGCGACGCGCAACGATCACCGGGCCAGGGATAGCGCACGCGCACTGCCGATCAGGAGCGCCGACGCCATTTTCCCTTGATCTGGGCGGGGATGACAGTCGGCGTAGAAATAGATCGCACGACGACCCGCGAGTAAGCGCACGAGCAATTCGGTCTTTCCCACCTGACGCCGCTCATAGACGGTGAGGAGTGAGCGTGTTTCCCGGTGCGGTTTGCACACGCTCGCGGTCCTCGTAGCATTGCGCGCAGAGGCGGGGCGGGGCGAGCGGGAAGACACTACTCGCTCACGCCACCTTGCCGAGGGGTGGCGTACTGTTCGCATACGATTCCGACTCCTTTCTCGCCCTGCCGTCATTTCGTGATGGAGATGAACTTCAGACGCGGGTACGTACCAAGAACCGCTGGATGGTAGACGCCCTGTACATACGGCTTGATCACGAAGAAGGCCTGATTGAAGTTAATCGGGATGCTCGCTCCCTGCTGCACCAGGATCGTCTCCGCGTCCTGATACATCTTCGCGCGTGCGCTCTGGTCGGTCGTCCCCTTCGCCTTGGCAATCGTCGCCTCGAACTGATCGTTCTTCCAGTGCGTGTGGTAGAAGTCGGTGTCTGCGGAGAACAGGAAGTTGTGCCAGTTCGAGGGGTCCCCGTAATCCGATCCCCAGCCGCCATAGTAGACATTGAAGGGCTGTGTCTTCCGCTCGCTCCGCCACGTCACATACGCCTTCGCCTCCATGGCCTGGAGCTTCACGCCGATGCCGAGGTTCTTTTGCCATTCGTTCTGGATGTACTCCACGATCGTTTTCGTGACCGAACTATTCGAGTAGACGAGCGTGAAGTCTGCCGGCCACCCCTGTCCGTTCGGAAAGCCCGCCGCCGCCAGCAGTTGCTTTGCCTTCTCGACCCCGCCCGTCAACGCCGCCGCCGGGTTGTAACCGGCGATGTCCGGGGGCAGGATCGTCGCCGCCGGCAGGTAATACTTCTTCAACACCACGTTGGTCAGGGTCTCGCGGTCGAAAGCCAGCGAGAGGGCATTGCGCACGCGAACATCGCTCGTCGGCTTGTTCGTCGCGTCGCAGTGGATCATGTTCGTCTGAGAAAGCGGGTACCCTTTCAGTTCCTTTGACAACTTCGGGTCATTTAACACGCGGTCGTAGTCGCCCGGAGAAACCTGTGCCGTGTCCAGCTCGTTGTTCTCGTACGCGGGCAGCCCCTTGGTGAGCGGGTCATCGTAGATCGTGAATTCGGCATGGGTGATGGTGGGTTTCGTCCCCCAGTAGGTCGGATTGGGTTCAAAGACTTGGACCTGATCGTGCTTCCAATCTGTGAGCAGATACGGGCCATTGCCCACGAGATTGCCCGCTTCCAACCACTTCGGCCCGAACTTCTCGATGATGTGCCGGGGTGTCGGGTAGCAAGTCCAGGTGGCGGCGAGCAAGGGGAAATAGGGGGCGGGGGCGGTCAGCGTCACCTCAAAGGTGGCGTCGTCGAGCGCTTTCGCGCCGAGTTGGTCGGGGGGCATGGCGCCTTTAGTGATGTCGAGCGCGTTTTTCACGCTCGCCAGTGAGGCGGTGTAAACGGAGGCGGTCTTCGGGTCCACCACGCGCCGCCACGCATACTCGAAATCCTTCGCGGTGATCGGTGTCCCATCCGACCACTTCATGCCGGGGCGCATCTTAAAGGTCCAGACGGTTGCGTCCGCGTTCGCCTGATAGCTCTGTGCCATCGCCGGTTCCAGCATGCCGTCCTTCCAGCTGACCGTGACGAGGCCCTCGAAGACCTGCGGTTCATTGGCCGGGTCCTGGCAGTTCGCCGGATCGAAGTTGACCGGTTCGGGGCCGGCGAAACGGAACGTTTGCTTGTCGGCGAGGGTGCCGGCCGTTGGCGGTGTGGGTGCGGTGGTGGATACCGCAGTGGGCGGCGTCGCGACACCTGCCATTGGCGTCGCTGCCGGCATCGCCGTGCCACCGAGGGATTGCGGCACCGCCGTTGCCGTTGTGGCGGGCGCCGCCACCGATGGGGTAGTCACGGCGGGAGCAGTTGTGGAAGTTGGAACGCCCGCCGTTTCGCCGCAGGCGGCGAGCGCCGCGAGCGTTGCTGCGGACGCCGAAAGCGTGAGGAGCGTACGCCGCCGCATCGCCAGATTTCGCACCATCTGTTTCTCCACCATTAGATAACCCTCCCGTGTTCGTCAGGTACGGTCAATGCCGTGTCATGTGCGGGTAAGCCTACGGCATTGCGTGATTGAGAGCAATCCCGATTGCGGCTCGCCTGTACTTCTATCGCTACTGCCCCACGGGCACGGAGAAAAGCGCGCGTTCGCAAATCGTTCGCGTTTCCCACCGACACACAAAAACCGCCTTCCGTTGCGAAGGCGATTTACCCTTATTTGGCGGGGGAAAAGGCTGGTGAGCCCGGTGGGATTTGAACCCACGACCCATGGATTAAAAGTCCACTGCTCTACCACTGAGCTACAGGCCCACACGGCGATTATCGTATCATGCACGTCAGCCATGCGCAACGCGGTTAGCCCGTGATGGCGCGCAGTTCGGTCGTGGCAGTCTGGGGATCGAGAGATTTTTGCAGCACGCGCTTCACGGCGCCGTCGCGCCCGATCAGGATGTGCGTTGGCAGGTTCGTGATGCGGTATTGCCCGATATCCCGGGTTACACCGTCGTTAAAGACCACGGGGGCATCGAGCTTGAGATCGTGGGCGAATTTCAGGCCGTCGCTGCGGGCGTCGGCGACATTCACGAGCAGTAGCACAAGGTCCGGGTGCTGCGCGTGTACTCGTGCATACACGGTTTGCAAGTCCGGCATCTCCGCCTTGCAGGGGGCGCACCACGAAGCCCAGAAATTGACCCAGACGGGGTGCTCCGCGAGGCTCGCCATATCGAATGGCTGGCCCGCCGCGTCCGTCAGCGTCGGCTTGCCATTCGCGTCCGTGGCGGCGATAACGAACTTCTGGCCCACCTGTGGCAGCGTCGCACCGGGGTTCGTCACCGCGCTGCTGTTGTCCCGCTCGAACAGTGCGACCCCCGCAAGGATCGCCACGATCAGCAGCAGCCCGACACTCACCTGCACGCCGCGCGGCAGGGAGTGCAGCGGCACCGCCGTTTCCGGTACGAGCGCGTCGTCGTTGAGCGAGGGAGTCGGTGTTTCTGCCATCGTATTGTGCCCTCAGTGATAATTGTGCCCTCAGTGATAGGTGCGATGCTATCTGGTCGAACATTGCCGGGGTGAGGTTGGAATTACCCCTCCCCCGGCCCCTCCCCCTGGCCTTACGGCGGCGGGAGAGGGGAGGGGAACCGCTGCAACACCT
>JAABUQ010002180.1_pt1 | contig 39510 bp, 40 predicted proteins | sample 5560001 | NCBI WGS metagenome assembly JAABUQ01 (sample SAMN10711888, study PRJNA513371) | rock metagenome | isolation source: Antarctica rocks | place: Antarctica: Victoria Land, Finger Mt nord | collected 2015-12-18
TCCCCCGCCCCCTTCGCAAACCAGCGCCCCCCGCCCCACACCAGCCCCACCATCCCCTCCGCACTCAACCACTTCGCCTCCCCCTCCCCCGGCGGCAGCGCCGTCGGCATCCGCACGTAACTCGCCCCATAAGCCCTCTGCTCCGCCGTCCCCTCATAGCTCCACTCCCCCGGCCCCGCCCGCGTCCTGATCGGCGTCCCGGAGCAGCTGCGGATGTGCGCCCGCGCGCCCCACACGGCGGCGATGTCGAGGGGTGCGAGGGCCGAGAAGGTGGTGCGCGAGGGGTTGAAGGCGTTGGCGTAGACGAGGAAGGGAACGGGGAGGGCGCGGCAGCAGATGCCGGGGGGGAGGTCGGTGCAGATCTGGGCGACTTCGGTGGCGATGCCGTTGGTGAGGGTTATTGTTACGGCTGTGGTGGGTGGGAGGGTGGTGAGGAGGAGGAGGGGGAGAAGGTGAGGGATGCGGGAGGGGAGCATTAGGACGGTGGGCTCGTCAGTGAGCTGTAAGGCATTTGCAGGTTGGGGATTCGGGATGGAAGAATATACAACCTTTGCCGTCTATGCTTGCAATGACGTTTGGATACTGGTTATTGGGAGGACTTACGATAGGTGATACAAGTCCGAGCTCACAGCCATGCGATTGCCTGCTGCAGCTCCTATCGTGGAGGCGAGTGAAATTTACCGCCTGAAGACAAATTATACATGCAACAGAAACATGCCGCTACACTGGCGATACGCGACATGGTCATCATTCACTCCAATTTCCCAACAAAATCGCAGCCTTGAGCCAGGCCGCGCACCTGCAATACAGTACAAAGCAGTGACAAAGCAGTGACAAGTCTTCCCAAGTGTTTCCCAGCCGCATGTCGTGTAATACATACAAGCGCTTCGAAACGTCAATCCCACGTCTCGCGGCTCGAGCCGAAACGTTGACTTGTGTGACAGCAAGGGACCGGTCGCAAGACGCGGACTCCCGTTCCGAGGTCACGGACCTGCCTATGCTCTGATGCGTAGAAGGCCATGTCACTCTGGAGCCATGCTTGGATGTGGTCGGTACTTGAGGGGCGAAAGGATGACATTTCCATTATGTATGGCATTGAAACAGCTACCTCTACTGAAGTGACCCTATAGTGGAATGATGCATTGTTCTGTAGGCCGCCGTTTCAGTCTGGGGATTTCATCTGTACTGTGATGCCCTCCTCTCGGTTGGGTCGACCTTTGATCTTGTACACAGCGCCTGCAACCAGGTCTTTAGCGACAATTTCCCTGGTCCGACCAAGGCTTTCAATGGCAGATATACGATCCAGAGTGGCCTGTAAATGCTCTTCAAAGCGTTCCTCGTTGCAAATTTCTCGGAAAGCATTCATCATTGGCACGGAATCTGCGCGGACCATCGCCTGGGCATCGATTGTGAAAATGTTGATATGGTCATAGTCTTTGATGAAGTCGGCTCTTGTCATGATCTGCCGTGCTCTATGAAGTGGAATCTGTGGAAGCAGGTTGTGGTCTCCAGGGCGCGTTTCCGCGCCCACCTCTCGTTCTTGATCAACCAGAGCTTTGGCCAGAACCATCGCCGCTGATGCGTACTTCTGTTGATCCATGACATCGTCGTCCATCTCCTCGCCCAGAATCCAGCATTTGTTCAAGAACCAGGTTTTCTCAATTTGGCATATCTCATCGGCTGCTCGGATCATGTCTGTGGATCTCGCAACTTGATTGAGGTAGGATAGCCTGCCGCCAATTCGATCGTAAACCTTTTCCAGTATGCCCACCGGTGGTTTTTCTTCCTTAAATTTCTCTCTGTACGTGGCTAATGCTGCAATTGCTTGATTTTTTGGCAAATCCAGGACTGGCCTGTTGATTATTGTAAAGTCAGCATCACCTCGATTTATAGAATACGTAAATGCCATTCCTACTAGCAGACACAAAGCCATGTATGCTTTGTAAGAATTGCGTAATTCAAGCAAGTACGCCTTGCACGAGGTAGGAATATATCTAGAGATACGTACAGGACTTCCATTCTCGTTGCATATTGCTTGAGACGTTCGTAGACCCAATAGTCATCACTGTTGAGAACCACGGTGACTAAACTACTGGCGGCCCATTGTTCGGCGCGTTGCTGAACAAGCTCCAGAAGGTCCTGGCCGTCTTCGTCGTCCCTGAGCAGATGCGTACTGTTGATGATAAGCACTAGCGGACCTCTACCGGTATTTCGACGCTTCAGAGCTATCTTCTCGAGCTTGTTGAAGGCTCGTTCAATATCCAAAAGAGCCGTAGTATCTCGTGGCCCTCTGATACTGAATAGACTTCCGATATAATCCTCGTGAAACTCATAGTCTAGGGCTTTACCCAATCGGATGCGAAATATCTCGAGGTCAGCGTGGGCTTCCAGCATTGATATGCCTTCACCGTTGACCTTTTGCATCGCATCTAGTAGCATCGACGATTTGCCTGTTCCTTTCTCCCCGATGAGGAGGTGGTAGTGACCACGATCAGTGCCATTCAAGATGCGATCGATCTTTTCTTGCTCATTCCGACGGATCCAGGACCCATCGTCCTCCACAAGAACAGTGGTAGGCGTTCGGTCAGTGGATCGCCTAGCTAATTCTAGCATGGGGTCTCCGGGCTCAAATGCATTTTGCATCTTTTGGAGGACCAGATACTTGTAGTAGCGGTGGTAGCCATAACCGGCCAAGCCAAGCACAGTGAGAGAAACAATAGTCGTTGCTGCGCTCTCAAACATCTTAAAGAAGGTCTCACTGGCTCTGATTCTTTGCAATCTCGAATCCTCTCGGGTGACCTTTGTTTCCTTCTCATTATCTTGACTTTGCTGGCTCAGCTGCCCTGGCATCGAGGGTCCACGAAAGCCATTCGCATAAAAACGCTTGAATAGCGCAATATGTGCTCGGGTCGCAGCCTGGCTGCCCAGGGCGTCCCTTACAGACCTTACAGACAGAAAGACTGACATAGCTTGTCTGTCGTATGCCGCATACAAGGTTATGTCAATGTACTCAATGCTCCGGTCTATGAACTAGCCTTGTACATTTTCGAAACATAATACATGATCCTAATACAAAATTCCCGGTCGGGAGCCTTCACTCTCGACGTGAAAACGATTCTCAGTATTCTCCAGACCTGGGTAGTCTTTAGGAAAAATGACGGGCAAGACAACTCCAGGTATAAGAAGCAGCGAATGAAACATGCAATGGGGGAACCAGCTTGTACTTAGACGAGAAGAAGTCAGACCTTGAAGTGAACAGTCACTACTATACGATTGTCACGGATTATGAACAAGTGAAAGGGAGAACGGTCACTCCTAGTGCCTTGCAGACAACTTGAATCTGAAGTACCTTACTTCTTGGAAGTCTGGTTTCTGTAGCGCCTGGTTAGCCATCGCTCTGACCAATCAGATGTTGCTTGGCAGGAACGTCATAAACATAACAAAGACTAGCACGCGCCTTGAACTGCTATCCTGCAAACCTTGTCGCGATTACTACCCTACACAATACTGCCACCGCTGAAGCGAATATCAAAATCGGCTCGGTCGCTGTCATCGAATATCGCGACCATGGCAAGAACAAAGCGAACTGGCCTCCCGTCACTCAACAGGGGGCCGATAAACCAACAATTAGAAGTCAGGCCCGCAGAACAACCACCAGATTCCAAGATTTCGACTGTCCTTCGTTTTCCCTTGGTCACCATTTTCAGCTTGGGCATCTCCTTGGCCTTGCGATCTATCTCCTCACCATTCTCTACGGGCGATCTTGGGAATGTGACCACGCAGCGTGACGACTGGGTTGAGATTGCCGGTTTCGTTGGGTGGAGGATCGCAGACCTCGCACTGGCGTGGTGGTCAAATTACGATGGTATGAGCAGAGAACGCCTCGTAGCAGATGCTTGACTAACGCCTTCCTTAGCTTGGGATGCCGGATCATTAACGTTTCTGGCCCATCTACCATACTATTATCTACTGGTACTCTGCTATGGCATCCGCCCGACGACGATAATGAACTCGCTGGGGATTGATGTGGCTGCATCGGCCGTTCCATTCTATTTTTTCCGACAATTATCCCCAGCCAACAGCAGCCATGCGCCCAAATCCGCGGTCGCGAATCGGCCGGTGGTCAAGGACAAGGGGGTGCAAATCTTCACAGCCCTCGCGGCAGCTGGAGTATACAGCCTCATAATCTATGGAAGTTTTAGATCTTGGTTGCCAGTATTCTTGATCACGCATTTCGAAGGATTGAGGGATCTAGAAGGCATTCATGAAGCAGTATTCGGCGTCATTGTCCTGGGCTGTATTTGCAACGGAATTGCGGCCATGTCGTTCATCTTTACCCCATCAATGGCTGCTAAACCGGACACCCACGATGCTAAGAACGCCGCGTTCAACCCAGCAACCGCAAGCTTCGGAGAGACTGTCAGCTACAATATTTGGGGCCACTCTAAGCGGACAAGAACTTTGGCCAAGAGAACGTTAGCTGTGATTGTAGCGAGTGGAGGACACACGATGTTACAGACTTCCCTTGTGCTTGAGGGTGCCGAGGCGACCGGAGCTGCAGGCTGGGCTACGATGTGGGCCTCAGCCGCTGCTGTGACGGGCATGCTGTATTGGTGGATCGGAAATGCCGAAGGGGTTAGCAACTGAATGTACGATCGAGCCATGGCATATGTATCAACTGTCGAGGTTGCGGCTATTTCATTTTCGAATGGTGTTGCGAATTTCGGCTGCTGGATATACCACAAAGCGCAATATTCTCGAATGACTTGTCTGTCCTCTAGCAGCAGTGGCTTCGGGGCATATGGTTCGGACTCTCGATTCTAGGGTATCTCTGTTTCATTCCGTGGGTATCAGGCGAATCGAAGCCATCGAGACTTTAACAATATCAATCAATCAATTCTGTCTTGGCTTAACAATGCCATCATGAACGATGTAATAGACAATCGTACTGTCGTCATTAACCACCGCCATCAGGACTCTTTTCTCCCTCGATATCCTCTTCCACGAAGCTCTTTCTTCCCCTCCATTTCGCTCTCCAGCCGCATGCTCGCTCGAAGGCACCTCTCCAATCGCATCGAACACCTCTGCGAACTTCCGCAAACTCCACTTCTCCCTGACATGGGTCGGCAGCACCCACTCCCTTTCCACAGGCACATTCTTTTCCTCGATACCTTGCTTCAGCATCTCGACTTGTTCATCTGGGTGGATGTAGACATGACGTGGAGCGAGACCAGAGATCAGTGTGCGGGGAAGGAGACGGTTCGTTGATGAATCCGGGAGTGGGGAGTTCGTATGAACCGTTAATGAGCTCCATTCGTGCTGGTATTTGAGGTCGTGTTGGACTTGGAGGGCGAGGTTCGTATAGTGAGAGCTATGAGAGGAGTGCTGGGTATGCGATTGGATGAAGCTGGTCAGGGCAGATGGTTCACAATTCGGAGCTGTGGCCGTCGTTGCCATCGTGTACAATACTCCCGTATCGAGGCAGGGTTGTAACGTTGTTCGATGACTCGATAAGTTGTTCCTAGGTGCCTCAAATGACTTACTCTGGCCGAAGCGGCTACCAACTTGAAAGGAGCTTCAATTGCTGATCGAGCTAGAGTAAAAGCGAGCTTATGTATTCCGTGTGTGTCTGCTTGCCTGTTCATTAGGGTTCCATGAGCTACCTTTGCACAATCACCAACCGGTTCCTCGCTGTCGAAACTTTACGGTCGCGGGCCCGCGGCTCATCCCAAAGCTTACTTTAGTGTAGCTCTAGCGGGGGCAATATCCACGCCAATATAAGCACAGACCAACATAGTCCCCCAATTTACGGCCCTCGCGGCTTTTGACTCAAAAGTCCGCTCGCTGTTGGACGATTGCGCGCAGACTTCATCCATACCCCCATTTACTAATGAAGTATTCATTCGAGTTGAATCTACCGACACTCTTTCTTCCCTTCACCCAGCAGCCAGAGGGCTCGTTGAGCTCCTTGCCTCCTATTCTTATCAAACAAATCTTGATACAACTGTCAGACTGCTAGCGCATAAACCCGTCAAATACTCGGACTAGCCTTCATCTATCCTCGCGGACAGGAGCTGCTATATTCTAAGCCGACTTCGTTCATCGACTCTCTCTTGACATCATATACATCCACTTTCCAGCCCTCGTAAGTAACCCAGGCCTGCTGAACCAACGGCAAATCTTGTTCCGAGGACATCCAGTCATGGCAAATGTCAACGATGAGAATGTTGCTTCGGCTGGGCCAGCAAAACTAGACTCCACACGTCGAAATACGGAAAGCAGTCTTGCCGGCACCAGCTCTTCAGGTAGCAACACTGCGCGAATACTACGCAACGCTTCCACGAAACTGCTTGAATCAAGCCCCCCGTCTGGCATGTGGGATGCCACTGGTAAAGTCCTCTCGAAAGCACCGACTCCACTCGAGATCCGAAGAGGAAGCTTCTCAAACAACGGCTGGGATGGCCCAATGCAAAGAAGGTATAGCGTGACAAACGATGAGAATGTGCTGAGGCTCTCGAGGACGAATTCTGCGCAGACGCCAGGGACAGCGAAGTCCACCTCAAGTCCTCTGGACACACATTCCGAGCGTGACGATGAAGAGGATTTCTCGCGCTTTTTTGGCCGGGAGAGGATTGACAATCAACGCTTTACCGCAATGCCTAAACCCAAGAAAGTCGCGGACCCGTTGGCAATCCCGGATGACGATGAATTCGAGGCCATGGAGGATGACGATTTCGAGAAGCCTGCTCTTGCCAGGAAGCTACCCAACAAGTTCTTAGATCCATCAGAGGACGTACCTTCCCTCGTAACCCAAACGAAACAACTCAACAACGCATCACCGACTTCACCCACCCAACTTCAGAAAATCCCCAAGCAAGACCCTCTTGCCGACCCGGACGACTCCTTCCCTAACTTTTACGGCCGCGGCGAGATGACCGACCAAAGCTACGTTCCACACGCCAGCGAGGCCCTTCCCAACAAATTCGCCGATCCCTCTGCCGACGCCATACCTTACCCCCATTCCACCAGCACCAAACCACTCACCGAACAAACTGCCCGTTCCGGAAGCACGCGGCCCTCTTCCTCATCATCCAAAACCTCCGCAATGGGCCCCAACACTGAGGGCATCTACCCCAACGGCTACAAAATCCCACCTAAAAACACCTGGGGCGAAGCCACACTTATCGGCCTTAAAGGCCTCTGGAAATTCACTATCACACCCCTCGGCTTCCTGATCGTGCTCTACGGCCTCAACGTCGTCGCCTGGGGCGGGATGCTCTTCCTTTTGCTCATCGGCGGCGGTTCACAATACATGTGCTACCCCGCCTACCTGCACGGCATCAAGGATTGCAACGACCTCTACTCCCCGCGCCGCATCTGGATCGAAATCGATTCCCAGATCCTGAACGCCCTCTTCTGCGTCACAGGCTTTGGCCTCATCCCCTGGCGGTTTCGCGATCTGTATTACTTACTCCAATACCGTATTCATGGACAGTACAGCGCGCTGAGAAAACTGGCGGGGATCAATAGGACGTGGTTTCGTCTTGAGGGGAGCTCCGACCTCCCAGTGCCTACCCTCCCCACGTCCTCCTCCCTAACCGCAGAGCACAACCCTTCACTCCCCCTCCCCGTCTCCAAGACCCCCGACGAACCCCTCACCGGCATCCGCGCTCCCCCCACCAAACTCTGGCGACTCGACTTCGTTATCTGGGCGTACGTGCTGAACACCTTTCTCCAAGCGGTGCTGAGCGGGTTCATGTGGGGCTACAACCGCTTCGAGCGACCGAGCTGGAGTACGGGGACTTTTGTGGCGTTAGCTTGCATCGTGGCTGGCTTAGGCGGCTTTATGGTGTTTGTGGAGGGTAAGAGGGTCAAGACGATCGAGGGCATACCGGTTGAGGAGGGGGAGGTGCTAGCGGATGTGGAGAGGGGCGTGGAGGAGAAGAAGAAGCTGAAGGGCCAGAAAACTGCTGTGGAGAAGCAAGGGAAGGCCTGAGTTTGCGAGGACGTGTAAGAGCGGGAGTTTGGAATTCTTGAATAATTAGCGAGACTTGAGCGACAGCTCAACGTCATCTTGTTTCAGAGCGCCTGATTCTTGTTTGAAGCCAGCTTGCGCCGCAACTGTTCTTTGCATGCCTCAAGGCGGGAATCTATTCTTACGCTCGGGTTGTATATGCGTCTATGCATCTTCATATCCATAATCAATCGGTTACTCAGTTGCGACTGCAGGCATCTCCCCAATTAGGTCCACACTCCTCTTTCTTTCGATCATATCCGTAATCACAGATCATGAATTCCAATTTAAATTCATTCCCAATACATCCTACGGCCTTACCCCAACATCTCGTAGTTTATCCCGGTGCTATAGACCGGAAAGCACAGGGGCATACCGAAGAGAAAGGAGAGCTCAGTGAGAGGATATGTTTGGGCTGCTCTGACAAACCCAGAGTGTGGTACTTGATTCGTAGATGCAACATCGATTGAATGCTGAAGTGGCTTAAGTGGGATGTTATGATACAGGATGTGCGTGCAAGGGATGCGTAGAGGTCTTACATCGTCAAATATAAGCGCCAGAGCTTGTGCTTCTTCGTAGCCGCCTCAACTGTGAAGGATCCAATCCTCAGTGGTTGTAAGGTCCTCTTGATCACTTGAAAGATTATTAAGGCTTTTGAAATAGCAAGAGCCGCGACTCTTTGAGCTGAACAATGCCTCTTACTCTAACACCCCCCCTTGATTGGCCTTCCTAAAAAAAAACTAGCTAAAGTGCAATATCTACGATAGACACTTTATTACAAAGGCCGGCTTGACCGACTACTCAGCTAACCAGCTGATCTCTGACCACAGACACCATGCTCAGCGCCATCCTCAAGCAGAGTCTATGGTCAGCGACCCTATTCCTCAGCCTCTACGCTCTCCTCCTCAGCCTACTCACCACCTCCCCCTTCCAAGCCCACATCATCTACCTTCACAAGCTCCAAATGACCTGGTTCCACGATCTCTCCGTCCCCGAATCCTTTAGCTTTCTCCTCAACCAAGTGACCCCATTCTCCATCCCCTCCTCCGACGGCGACATGCTATACGCCTGGCATATCCTCCCCATCGAGCTCTACCGCCAGCACGAACCCGCGCTCATCGCCGAACCAGCGGGCTTCGTCTTTGACATCACGGCCCGCGCCGCTTTCAAGATCCTGCGCGATGATCCTGACGCTTGCTTGGTTATCCATATGCATGGCGCTGCCGGCACTGTGGCGTCGGGCTACAGGGTCCCCAATTACCGCGCGCTGTCGGCTGGGCAGCCGCGTAAGATTCATGTTTTGACGTTCGACTATCGTGGATTTGGCCGCAGTGGTGGCTTTCCGTCTGAGCGCGGGCTTATTCTGGACGCTCTCGCTGTCGTTGACTGGGCCATGAACATTGCGGGTATTGCACCATCGCGGATCCTGGTCTTTGGACAATCTCTCGGCACGGCGGTCAGTCTTGCTGTCTCGGAACACTTTGCGTTGCAGTCTCCGCCTGTGGTGTTCGCAGGCGCCGTGCTGGTCGCGCCGTTTGCGGATGTGGCCACGCTTGTTGCCACGTATCGTATAGGCGGGACTATCCCGATCCTGTCACCGCTCGCTAGGTTTCCGTTGCTATTGAGATACCTGAGCACTTTCATCGATGATAAGTGGCTGAGCAAGGATCGTATTGCGGGATATGTGCGGGCCAACGAAGCAAATGGAGAGAAGTATCGACTGACGCTGGTTCATGCCGAGGATGATTATGATATCCCGTCGCATCATACGGAAATCCTCTTTTGGCGTGCGGTCAATGCTACTTCGCGCTGGGGGGTCAGCTACGATGAGCTCGAGCAGGCAAAGATTGAATCGAAGATCGATCTAGGCGCTGCCGGATCCGTGGTGGAGTGGCGGACGGAGAATGGCGTCATCAGAGAGGAAATACTGAAAACGGGCCTTCATGATGTGGTCATGGGCAGCTCTGTGGTCACCGTGGCCGTAATGCGCATCTTTGCAGCCGCGAGTCCACGATTAGAATAAACGTCTCTTAATCAGCCCCCGATGGTGATACAAGAGCATTGAAGTAGGTCTTGACCCATTCGAAGATCGCCAATCGATTGAGAGTCTAGCTAAATTCTCATGAGGATGACTCCCAGTTCTAGGCTAACGATAGGATGAGACTGGTATGTCGAAGAGATTCGAATCAACCATCCGAAGCGGGTGTTCATCCGAACTTGGTATTCGTCATTGGAACGCTATCAGACGAGCAGCTGATATCAAGGTTTGATTTAGTTCTCCAATTGGGCTAAGGACTTTGGAAGACTAGGTTGTTACATGCTGCGATCGCTTGTGTTAGTGTGTGACCCTCGTTCCAAGATGCGGACTCCGATCTCAGGCAGACCTTCAGGTCCGTTCCCTGTTGTTAGCTGCGCTAGCCGACCTTGTGAGTGCGCTGTATGGTTCTGTAACCCTCCGACAGCGTCCTCTCATTCCCACGCTGTTAACGGACCACCGTCAAGTAGAGCACAACGACAGTCACATCCTGGCACTGCGCAGACATTGTGCCCTTTGAACCACTCTGCCGCATGTGACCCGTGGCTCATATGCCAGCAGCCTCTGCAAACAGTGACGAAGTCCTGCATCAGACCTTGCGCCGCTAGGACACTTGTTGCCTTTGAAGGCTCCTCTTGTCGCTTCGCTCTACTCGCTTTAGGCTCTGGAGACTTTGTCGCTTTGACGACCGGCTTCCTGGCGCTGACCGAACCACCCTTCCCATGGGCGTCCGGCATACCAAGCCACATCATACAAATAACACATCTTGGCATATGTCGTCCGCATTTGGGACAGACAGTACCGCACTTGACATCGCCGAAGATGGAGGTCCGCTGCGAGCTTCCGAATGCAGTAGGGTCCGAACTGTTTGCTGGGATGTTCCCCGGATTCCTATCGAGAGCTTGGTCGCAGGTGCTACACCGGAGGGAGACCTGCCGCGGAGCTGGGGCCAGGAGCGGCTTTCTACCTTTGTCGTGACGAGGAACTGAAAGTTTGGTTGCCTGGACATCGAACTGCACCCGCTGAATGAACAGACGGTAGGTATTCAATTGCGAGCGGTAGGCTTCGCGCCAGAGATCGACCAGGGGGTTTGAAAAGTAACGCGGACAGGTGAATGAGAGCGCTAGGACTGGCGTTTGCAAGTCTGAGAACCTGAGCATATAATTCTGGAACAGACGTAGTGAATCTTCAGTAAGACCTGTGAGGATGATGCCCTCAATATCGCCCATACGGATGCATTCTTCTTGTGTGGTTGCAATGTATTCCGTCAACACCTGGTCATTAAGGTGCATCAGGGCGACCACTATCCGGTCTTTCAGAGGAATTGAGGTCACTTCCAAAACATCGTGCCAGTCGCCATTGCTTACAAGGGCCAAGATTGCGCGTGCATAAGGATTGTCCAGCTCATTCGCAATCTCTCGGACAGTCTCATCCCACATGTCGCCTGCGCTCCCCTTGACATAGCCGGCAAGTGCTAGGGCCAATTCCCTATGCGCCGGAGTAGATTTTCCATCTCGAAGAGCGTTGGAAGCGAGCTTGTGTCGCCCATGAGTCATGGCGAGCAGAGCCGCCCTTGTGTTTTGGCCTGAATTGACAAGATCCTTGATCGTCAGGTCAAGTTGCTGATCTGTCAAGGCCAGCCCGCAAGTATGCAGACATAGTTGCCTGTGAAAAGGTAACGTTGTATCTGCGACATCAGATACTGGCAATTGAAGACTTTTTGTCAATAATTCGACAGTGCTCGCGATGCTTGCCTCAGTTGGGGCTTTATTATGGACTCGTGCAATCTCGTGAGAGCCTTGACATAGCTTCGTTAGCCGAATCACCGTCGTTCACCTCGGAGCTCCTTACCAAATTCATTGTTCCATATACTAGAGACTCCGAGGAAGCTCAGGTCTACCGAGTCTGCCCGCATGCCTCCGTCAGCAGCATTGCCCTTTGCTCCTAGAACAAATGGTAAGCCCTGAAATAGTGCACATTATCTTCACTCACGGCCAATCCAAACCCACATGTCCCGGAGCCAAGCATCGTCAGAGACTACTTCCGCATTACGTTTGCAGCTGAAGAGGTAGCCCTCAGTGCATCGGCGGCGAGCAATGGTCGATAAAGTCAAGGCATCCTTCAGATTTATCGGCTCTTTAGCAACGAATAGCTTTTCGTGGGCCTCTCGGCTTGAGATATGGTTCGTGGACAATGGCTGGCTCCTGTCAAGCTGTGACCATTTGGAGCGTACGTGCTGCAAAGACTGAGCGATACAGCCCTTTTCAAAAGGTAACACTAAACTGATAGTGCTACCGAGTCTCGGGTCATCGTTTATAGACGCTCCTTTGGAGGAGCGGGGAACGTCTTTGCTCGTGGCAAGTGCACCAAGAGAAGAAACAGAAAGGGCAGGGGCGGAGCCTTCTAGCTCCTGAATACTGATGCTATGGCCAGCACTCAAGGTGATCGCGCAAGCCCTGCCTTGAGGGCCTCCAAGGTTGCTAAAGTCAAATGACACGATACGACTACTCTCGTGGGGCCCAAATTTACTATTATCAGGCACGTGGCCCATGTGGAAAACACGTTTAGTAGAGATCAATTCAGCATAGGAGCCATAATTCTCCGATTCAAAGGAACTGTGTTGTGTTTCAGACCGATGTTGCTTTTGAGTCTGGAAGACTTTATAGTCTCCAGTACTGGCAAGAGCACCAAGGCATCCGCGTTGAGCTTTGCAGAACTTCAGGCTCCATACAGATGCTTGAGATGAGCTATAAGGATCATCAAACGCTCTGTTGAACTCTAAAGCTGGGACGTGCTGACTGTGCTGTCCAAGACCGGTGCCAATCATAGAAGCGGAGGAAGAGAATCCCGTGCGGCGGTCCCAGACTTGAATTGTCGAGTCCTTTGCGGGTGCTGCGGACGCGAAATAGTTATCATCAAGCACATCGATGGCGATGTTGTGCACACAGCCCGTATGCATCTGCTGCGATGGATTTCTAGTGTTCTCCCGAAGATCGTAGATTCTCAGGCAGGTTCCTTTGACTCCGGCAACAAGCATCTGTGGCTGTGGAAAGAATTTGATGCTCGTAATCCCCTCTGAGCTTGCAAGCTTGCGAACAGGTTCGATGGTCTGTTTCCCGGTCCTTGGTCGTGGTGAAGATGGCGTAGTGCTCGATTGTGCGCTACGATCGATGTCCCATACATTCAAACAGAAATCATTACGCACTCTTTCCAGGCCTGTAGCCAGAAGGCCGCTCGAGCCGAAAGCGACAGCATTACACAGACGTTGATGCTTGATAGGCAAGGAGAGTGTTTGAGACTCATCTTCAAGTCGCAAGACCGTTGTTTCGCCAGACCACTGTCCAACGGCTACAAGATGCTCATCGCAAGACCAATCGAATGCTCGGAAGGGAGGCACCTTTCGGTGGGTCGATAAAACCTGATACTGTAGATCGAGCCCGTCATATGATTCTACATGACATCGCTTGAAAGTACGTCCATTTACATCGACTATCAAAAATGTCTGATCTGATATTGTTGAGCTGGAAGCCCAGCGGATAGCGGTTTCCATCAACGCTGCATCGCTGCGATTAACATTGGGTTTGAGGAATCGGTCTGATTCATAGCGATTGGTGAAGATGAGTCCACATATCTCGCTTTAGCGTATGGCGATAAAGTGTGAGAGTTGCTGGTCCTTTAAAAGAAGATTTTTGCCCAAAACATTTGAAAAGGTAAGGTACATAAAGTTCCGGAAGATGAGCGGGTTGTAATATTTATAGTGGTAATTTATTGCGGCCCTTGGTCCACCAATCACCACAGACTTCCGGAGCCGTATGAGTATCGAGCTAAAGTACTGATGTACATGTAAGCTGAACTAGTCTGAATCCCTGTCGCCATTCACCTTCAACTTCCACACCTGTTCCCAAGGCTTATATGAGCTGTGCTTATGGTCTTTGCGTTATCTAGACCGATCCTAGATGAACATGGGTCGGAAACGGCCCCTAACGCAAGAGGAGGAAGGCGACGATACAATGTCTCAGCCTCGAAGTCGCCCTCCTAAGCGTCCACGCCGGGATGATGCACCGTCTTCAACATCCGTCAATCATATCAAGGGCAAGCTACGAGATGTGACACGAACTCTAGAGCGCTCCAAGAACCTACCTGCCGACATTCGCGTTGAGAAGGAACGAGCTCTGGCGGGCTACAAGCTGGACCTTGAAAGTGCTGAGACGGAAAAGAGAAAGCAACAAATGATCAAGAAATATCACATGGTACGCTTCTTTGGTTAGTCCTACCTAACTGTATTCCATGCTTTTAAGTATTACAGCGATATGATATCTGGCTTCGCTAATCAAGACTCCGTGCATAGAGCGCCAGAAAGCCACACGAAAACTTAAGAGGTTGAAGAAACTGCTGTCAAAGGCGGATCACGAAAGCGAGGAATATCTCGAAATCAAAGAGAAGGTTCACAGAGGGCAAGTCGATCTCAACTACACATTATACTGTCCTCTTGGCGAAAAATATACGAGTCTCTACAAGCGCACAGATACCCAGGACAACCTTGATACTACCATGGCGGACAGCAGCGCTATAAGTCAGGGGAGTGAGATTGACTCGCCGAAGCCGGCCCTGTGGCATGTCGTCGAGCAATGTATGGCGGACAATACGTTGGGGGCTTTGAGAGAGGGCAAGCGAAAGAAGACCCTTTCTACCGACGTGACTCAATCGTCTCCGACCGTGACAGCCCGCCGTGCTCGACCTATGCATAAAGTCAAGTCCAAGGATGGCGCTGCAAAGCATTCGAGGAATGCGCTGTTGGAAGCTCAAGCTGTAGACAGCGATGAAGGTTTCTTCGAAGAGTAAACATGATAGCGACTAGAGATCCGAATAAGAATGTGGTGTAAGAGACAACCACACAAAAGAAGCCCAAGTTCCACTACACGATAATTGGGACATGAGCATCACGCCTCTAGGAAGAGATTGATTTTCTGGGTTCACTGGGTAGGGTAAAGTACGCGCTTCGCCTCTTGCGCCTCAAAGTTCGAATCGGTTATGACGATAGATCGTCGACATGGCCCAGCCTAGGGCTTGATCATCATGCATATCTGCAGCGGGTAGCACCATACTATTTACAAATACATCGGCAGATAACCTCTTTGAAGGCATCATCAGAGTGGAAGCTACATGGGTTACAGGATACACTTTCCTGTAGAAGTTGCGAAAGATTATATCAATTTGACCCGGAGATGCTCGCTCAAGCGCTTACTTGATGTAAGGTGGGGGCCTCCGACCTAGGTCATCAGAGACTCCGTCCTTGCGAAAAGTTTTGCTGCCTGAGTCACAATTAATAAGCAACAGTTACAATTCCGCTGTTCGAATTTGTCCTATCCTCCTAAACTGTAAGTCATCTACATGTACTTTCACGGTTGCGTTTGATTTCTGCTAGCCAGAGTATTTGTTCGTCTATCCGATCATTGGCCACTGAACGTCTACGAGATCTATCTCTGTATCTGTCAAACCCTGGCTCAATCAATCTGACGATAGAATGTCCCCCGACCCTAACCTTGTTCTCCGCACTTGCACCACCACGGACATACCCGCCCTCGCCGCCGTGAAGCACGCTAGCTTTACCGCGCCACGCACGAAAATCATGTACAGAGATGTCACTACCAAAGACAAATACAAGCTTCTCGAAGAAAGCTTGCGCCGCGAATTTGCCAGCCCTAGTAATTCTGCTCACCCGCAGTCCGTGAATTTTCTCTGCGTCGTTGACACGACTACCGCCGATATCATCTCCTACGCGACCTGGATCTATCTCCCTAACGGCTACCTCGCGTCTGAAGACGCTGATACCCAGCATCCGTGGCTGCCGCCAGGGATTAATGTGAAACTGGTCAGGGATTTCGATCGCATGACTGCAGAGTTGCGAAGTGCAGACCCCGGGCGGAAAGAGGCACATTGGTTGCTCTCGATGCTGGCGACGCATCCGAAGCACGAAGGACGTGGTGCGGGGAGTATGTTGATCAAGTGGGCTTTCCCCAAGGCCGACGACATGGGATTGAGGTGTTACGTAGATGCTAATGTGGCGGGTTATCCAGTGTATAAGAAAAAGGGGTTTGGGAAGGATGTTGGAGTGATGGATTTGGATCTGGGGAATTATGAAGGAGGCGAAGAATATGGAGTGCAGAGATGGGTGGCTATGATGAGAGAGCCAGAAAAAGTGCACGATGAGACGGGCTAGGGAAATGGTTAAGCGAGGAAAGGAATGATGGCTCTTTGACAAGCGAGGTAAGCAAGAAATTTACTTGCCTTGAAACCTTTTGACGATACATTCTGAGAAGACCTTCGTCGTCCATGTAGAGTGACCATACTGGAAGCGCTACCACTCAACACCTCGGCTCGAGCTCGCTTCTTATGGCCGGCCAGTATGTGAGCCTCCTTGAAATCTAGCATATCTTTTGAAAAGATAAAACATATTCTCATATGCCCTGCCTATGTAAGTAATAGTCCAACCTACCTGTTATGGTTATGTGTTGAGATATGAAAAGCTTTTAGAACGTACAACTGACGAATCCTTCTCCCATTGTTATTCTACCTGTGATTGATAGAGAACATGATGTCATAGTATACACAATACGTCCGATTACGATGGTCCCACACTTCGACCGGTTCACTCATCAGGCTCCCCCACATCCTCTGATATGTTCCTGTGTAGGTTTCCCGGTTGACCTTGTCATACAGGCAACGCCAGTCCGCGACTTCCATCTCGTTGTGCGCGTAATTCGACCCCGCATCAAAGAGCATCATCTCCCCAGTCTTGTTCGATATACCAGTATTCCCTTCCCATAGATCTCATTGGACGAGACACGGTTCCATACTACGCACATCGCGCTCAAGGGCACCGATAAGTCGTGGGATGACATCCGAGAACATGGTCTTCCCCACTCGCTCATACTCCGGCCATCGTCCATTAGCCTTGATGTCTTCCGCCAGGACGTGGATCATCATCTTCCTGAACAGGGAAGTCCAGCTATCGTCCCACTCAACAGCTTGCGGCGTGCGGCCATTGCACGTCCAGACTTTGAACCCGAATTTTCCTGTTGGAGACACGCTTTTCCTATGCAGCTCCACTATTTTGGCACAGAGTATTTCTGGATCCGAGTCGTCTTTCCTCATATCCACATACTCAGAAAGCAGGAAATAAATTGGCGGCTCCTCAGTTACGAACTTCCCGTGCGCAAATGGCTTCGGAATTGAACTCGGGATGACTTGATAGAGCTCGGTCATGGCACGGAGTTCACCCTCAACTATGATCCGCCCGGCGTCGAGCGATGCAGATTTGGAAAAGTACTCTATGAGAGCTCCATCCGCTAGCGAGGTGACTATGTGGACCGTCGAACTCCAAGTGGAGAGGTGGAATTTCACTGGCCAAGATGACTTCGCTACCTTTGGGAAATCGAACAGCGACGTTTTCGTCCAATTGCAGACCTCCTTCCATGAGTGATGGGTTTTTGAGGCAAGAAGATAGGTGAGTACAAAGTCTACTTGTATTCAAGACACAGTATGCCCTTCAGCTATCTACTAGGCGAAAATTTGAGTGCAGAGAATTTACTATGAAGGCTGTCCAAACCTATACATGCAATGAGAGGGCGCCTACTCATGACACATGATCGTTGGTACAGGGTAAAAGATTGTTGCACCAAATGTAGGCGGCAACATTCGAGAAATCACAATTCCAGCCAGTACCACTATCAAGAATTAAGATTCTCCTATGCCCCAGAGGTAGCCGCGCATGTTCAAGATCTTAAGCTTAGCAACCCCCGGCGTCAAAAGACCCCCTTGATGTTTACGAGCATTATGATCCTTTATGCCGGACAAGGCCAGTGATCTCTGGCACTGCAGGTATAAGGCCCTGATCGCCTTCAGGGCTCGATTTGGGTGGTCTTGTTTCGGTAGGCTTCTCGTTCGGCTTGTTCGCTGATAGGGTATGTTTTTCTTTAGGCGCCTTGAACTCAGCTTTACCTTCCCTCCCGATACCTTTGACGCAGCCTTCGATGATCGCTGGGGTTGCAGCGATTTCCGCAGCACCTGGGATTTCTCCAACATTTCGTATGACATCTTCGAGTAGCTCCAGTGGTGCTAGAAGGGCAGGAACTGCGACTCGACAAAATGCCTTCGCAGCAATTTTGAGCGCTGCCTGTTCTGCGGCTGCTTTTGCTGCCGCCTGTTCGAGTTGCATCTTCGACGGGGCAGGCTTGAACCTAGCACAAGAATAGCTTTGAAGCCCTCCATTGCAGGTCTTATCTCCTTTCTTTTCATCGTGGCTGTTCTTGTTAGTGGGAATCTCGGTCTCGCCGTCCGCGCAGCCGCTGATGCAGGACAGTAATGCTCCTCAGGAATCCACGCCACTGGCATTTACCCATTGTGGTACCATTGTCGCAGCAAACGGGCTGATAATCGCCCTTCTGGCACTGAGACGACGTGCTTTCTCTTGTCGACCTTCTCTTCCCAAAATTGCTTCGGAATTTTCTCAATTTAAAAAACATTCCATACGAAAGCACCTCTTCGTGCGTTCTCTCCACCAATGATCATAATTGTCTATATAGTGGATACGTGGATTGTGAAATAAAGAAGAGCAGTCGGGACTCAAGAATCCAGCCAGGATCATAGCCAAATGCCAAGACGTTGCTATTGTTTCGCAAACCTTTAAAGCTCAACATAGTACTCCGTCAGCCGAATAATTCCACTCCTTCTCAGCGAGTCGCAACTAGTATTGATGAGCCAACAAAGTATTGGCTACTCGCGCGATGCAACAGTCGCAGCAGTTCGCTCATTCTACCAGTTCCTAGCCACCCTTCCCGCGCTCTCGCCGTCAGCAATCAAAGAGCCGCCTCCGTCTGGATGGCCTGATATCAACACAACCTCTCACAGGCAACTCAAGAAGCAAGACCACGTCATCGATCTTCTTCATCATCTTCCATACATCGATGGGCATGCAGACGGATGTACTCAAGTAGCTTATGGGACGAGTGCCATACAGTACAATGGCGCCAGCGTAAAATGGTGTTTCGCTTGCGATAAGATTGAAGGAAAAATTGTGCCTGCCGGCTGCGGACAGTTGCCAGAGTATGTTGCTGTCTTAACAGAAGGGTCTTGGTATGGGAGCTGGCTACTGCTTGATACGCAAGAAGCTATGTTGCTATTCGGTCATGCTCACCTAAAGCTCTCGATACAGTGTTAGAGCACTGGGCTGATTGTCAGTTTGCGCACCCAGGTACCATCACAGACTACATCCAGATGGAACGTCTCGAGCGTGATCAACCACTTCAGGATGATCCGGACTACTAAACACTTCCAATTGCCGAGTTCTTTGAGAGCTGGAAAGAAAATTACCGCACCCTGGAATGGGTTGTTGTCCTGGACAATGTGGACGATGGAGTGATGATTCGGCATGACAAGGAGACTGCTGTGAGACTTAGGCATCCGTACGGGACATCGAAGATCAGCAATTGCTGACACGTCTTACTTGTAGGAGGTTCGAGACATATATCGAGCCCACGGCTGGCCGTCCTCTTTCCGTCGCGAGGAATGCAGAGAGGCATTGCTAAAGTGGGACCGGCGTTCCGAGTCTTGATCAGGAAGAAGCCTTGGATGGTTCCTTACTATGGCTTATAACCCCGATTGACTGTCGCGCACTTCCGAAACCGGTCTTTAAAACGGGCGGTTGATTTGCGTAAGTTTTGAGACCAAGGCCGTCACCACATAAGACTTCGGAAGACCGCCGATAAAGAGCCAATGCATAAGAGGTCCTATGCTGTCATGCTGACCCAGCTCAAAAGACTACAATCCCAGCCGAACTGCACCCCTCACCAAATCTGCCTGTGGATCACTGGTTCAGGGACAAAGGTACTCAGCACGGGACATTCTATTGATGATACAATATAATGATCCTGGCCTTGGTCATCATTACACTAATCACCTCATCAGTGGCCAGATTCGAGCATTGTGCAAGATTTACATCACTATGGTTGAGGAACTAGGCAAATCGTAGGTGACTAGAGCCTATTTCGCATCCGGAGGGGTTCCTTTTCAGTATCTTCTTGGTCTACCTCGCCACCCTTCGAATGAAAAAGAGTCAGTATATTGTTACTGCTACGAAATCTGGCTGTGTATGAAGAAACAGCAATCATATGAAATTCCGAGGTCGTAGCACTAACAGAAATCGAACGGAAGGCCCACGACACAGTAGGTGCTTTGCAATCCATCTAGAGTTGAGAACAAGGGCGAATCTACTATATATACACAACCCCCGACACCAACCCCTCAACCCCCATCCTCCCCCTCCTCCCAATCCCCACCCTCAGCCCTTCCCCCCTGCCCTCCCCTCCCCTCCCAACCTAAAACCCCCAATACCCCCTCACCAGCCCCCCCGCCCACGCCCCCAGCCCCAGCACCACCGCCTGACTCCCATAATACCCCACCGGCCTCCCCCACCCCAGCGCCCCCCTCCCCCTCAACCCCACCTCCACATGCCCAACCCTAAACACCAACAGCGCCGCCATGACCCAGTTCAGAACTTTGCGGTTGGCGCCGTTGAGTTCCGCGACTAGGGCGAAGATGAAGGCTAGGGGTACGGTTTCGAGGAAATTGGACTGGGCGCGGGTGGCGAGGTAGAGGGGGTCGAGGGAGGAGGAGGGGGGTGGGGAGGAGGGGGAGGAGGATGGGGAGGAGGATGGGGAGGAGGGGGATGGGGGGGAGAGGCGGTCGCCGAGGTAGGTTTTTGTGGTGAGGCGGTGGTAGACGATGCGGTTGGTGAGGAGGAGGAAGTAGGCTGCGAAGGGGAGGGTCCAGGTGCCGGTGATTGCTGAGGCGGGGAAAGTTAGTTTGATGGGGATGTGGAGGGGGGAGTGGGGGACGAACGTAGCATTTTGGGGACAGGGACGCCGATGCCGATGGTTGGGGACATGCTGGCAATGATGAGCGGGTGTATGCTGAGTAAGGTTGTGAGACGATTGCTTGTTGTTCTGAGGTTGAATGGAAATGGGACTGAGGTGAAGTATGGCTTTGGAAATTCTCAAGGGGGTTTTCACAGCGGTGATGTCATCCCTCCGGCCGAGACCCTTTGTCCAAAACGGCCAGAATTAATTGGCCGCCCCCTACCTTAGTCGCTGCTATAGGGCTTTGAAGCCCTACTGACCGAAAAGGGGAACTGTATCGCGCGAAGGATAGACGAATTAAGACCTAATGACAATCGTCGGCTTCCATTGTGGTGCGAGATTGCTAAGCTTGAAAGCTACGAGCTTTGTATAAGTAGCCCGAATATGCCTTCCCAATTCTGCTTCCTTTATCCTCGACCTTCGCCCACAGTCTTGCTTCCATTCCCCAGAACACGCACAACCTCTTCTTTCAAGCCCAAGTCCCATAACAACAAGTAGTTGATTTGACAATGAGTCCAGTCCTCACAGTCTTTGGTGCCACCGGCAAGCAGGGTGGGTCCGTTGTAAAGAGCGTTCTAGCCCATCCTACCTTGTCCAAGCAGTACAAGATCCGTGGTGTCACCAGAGACCCATCCAAACCTGCTGCGAAAGCCTTAGCCGACCAAGGGGTTGAAGTCGTCCAGGTAATGTCTTGTCAGACCTCGGGTGAAACAGAGCTGATCAAGCGTAGGCGGACCTTGGAGATAAGGCATCTGTTCGCAAGGCGATTGAAGGGTCCAATGCTGTGTTTGGGGTCACCAATTGTAAGTACCCTTCCGAAGTCAAAGCTCTTTAGCCTCAGCTACGATGTGATGTCTTGCATGAGAAGAAGCTAACGCTCCGGAAGTTTGGGAGTACTTCTCCAAAGATGTCGAGGTGGCTCAGGGTCGTACCATCGCCGATGCTTGCAAAGAGGCCGGTGTCTCGCACTTCATCTGGTCCTCCCTTGTCCACGCAAGCAAAGGTACCTGCTGCTCATACCAATAAGAGCATCTGTCCAAGTACTGACGTGATCCTTCCTAGTCAGCAAAGGCGAGATGGTGCACATGAAGCATTTCGACGCAAAAGCCGAGGTGGAAGAGTACGTCCGTGAGCTGGGTATCCCAGCGACATTCTTCTATCCAGGGGCCTACATGTCAAATTTCCCTGGAGCCTTGCAGAAGGTATTACCGATAGCCTTTCCTTGCTAGCCAATTTGAGCTGATATCGATGCGAGACCGATGATGGTTACGCTTTAGCAAACAACCTGAAACCAGACACCAAGGTCCCGCTCTTCGAGGACATGGATACTGGCAAATTTGTCGCCGGCATCTTAGCTCATATTCCAAAGCCATCGGGTCGACGAGTCTTCGGTGCTGCGGACTGGTATACCCCCACAGACATTGTCTCCATGATCGAGAAAGTATCCGGAAAGAAAACTAGCTTCTCAACCCTGCCAGATGAGGTGTTTGAAAGCTTTCTCCCACCAGCAATAGCCAAGGAATTGGCAGAGACATTTAGTTTTGTCAATGAACATGCCTACTATGGCCCAGGAGCGGAAGAAGGATTAGCGGAGTCTTTGAAGGTGATGAAACCCTGAAGTAGCCACACTTGAGCAAGGCAGACTGACCAGTTTTGTTCAGATCCTTGACGAGAAACCAACCACATTCGAAGACTTTGTAAGAAGGACCTGGCCTTGGATGTAAAAACGAGGATCGATGACTTGAAGTCATATGGAAGAGCTGCTAGGGTTGGACAGTGGAAGTCAAGTATCGTACAGCTGTTCAAAGCGACCTCAATGTCCGGGCATGTTTACTGAAGCCAATCTGTTAGTAGAAAAGGCTTCCTTGGTCGACCTCCTGGCTAGATGATAGATGTTGTAGACCCTGTTGGATTGTCAAACTCGTTATAACGTTCATCCTTCTGTGTAGCAAACGCGCCATGACCAATGTGGTAAGACAAAACGATCATTCAGATTGCTAGATTCACGTTCTCACTACGACGTAGCAGGACTGGCCTCTAGACCTATTGTAAAGTAGCGTTTGGCTCCCGCTACTCCATGACCCCCGGCTGCAAGTACTGATTAAAAAGATCTTCGTACTGGTCAAGTTCGATCTCTTCGACGGGCTGAACTCCTGTTTGATGCTCGATACTAGGAGGTTTATGACCGTTGTCTGGGCTATTCCAGCGTGGACCCTGTTGCTCTGTATACTCATCAGAGCGAGCGAACTTGATGGCTTCAGTCAGGTTCTCGATTGGGCACCCGGGACCATCGCTTGAGGACGAATTTTGCCATCCTGCACGCTTCCATACTCGATATCGCAGCTTAGCCAAGAGGCAGTAGATAAGATTAGCTTTATCAGATCTGCCTTGAGACTCTGCTGCATCCACGTTTGACGAGACCACGCGACCTTGCTGTAGCCGATTCCCAACAAGCTCGAAGACCTGGGCAAGTAGTGAAACGCTCTGCAGACTCTCTTCGTGAGGTAGATTTGCGCAGCTTGTGAGATGTAGAAGGAGGATCATCGTCGCCTGGAGAGGGTGCACAAAGCCGGGGAGAAACCATTGAAAACCATTGTTTTTACTCAACTGCGCAAGACAAAGATATTCTGCCAGAAATAAACGACAAGACCTGAATACAGTCAGCGGCATTTGCAAAACCATGCTCAAAGACCTAACCTTAGAACCTTGTGCTCACAGTTGATACGATTTACAGGCTGTCCCCCAAGGAAGCCTCGGGCAGCTGAACATACTGCACGTGAAAGATGCAATCGTAGATACGTATGTGACCATCCATCATTGTCTACTGGAGCTTGTTTCGAGAGAAGATCGTTCACGGTCTTCTCAAATTCCTGGAACTCTACAAGCGTTGGCTTACGCTTCCTCCATGTTCGCATCTGCAAAGCCCAATGCCATCTGCCATGCATGGCGAGCATCATCGGGGAAGTGACTGACAATGAACCAGCGACAGGGTCTTGAGTGTCGGTAATAGAGTAATCATCAAGTTGGCAGGGCATATATGTAGTATAATCATCGTCGTGGATCAAATTCGGCAAACCACTGACAAGCGCCGCTTCAACATCCATGTAGACAAGATGCCACCAAATTCGGCGTTGAACTTCTTTCCCAACCGTAGAAAGCGATTTGCGTTCAAGATTGAGTTCCAGAGCCTGTGCTATTCGAACAGCAGACGACAAGAAACTGAAAGAAGATAAAGGCTCGATCTGACTGGCTCGGCAAGTGTTGACGATCAAGTACGACTGCAGTAAAGGAACGGTAGCTTTCGATATATCATTAGGAAATGAAAGGACGTCCAGAAGCCGCTCATAAGAGATGAAGATAGATTTCGTAAGGTTGACATATCGCTCATCGTTGATACTGACCAATCCACAATAAGCGACAGAGAGGATCAACGTCAGAGTATCTGCAGATGTCGTCATAGCAGTGTCGCCCCAGAATTCTGTCATGGTCTGTTCGAGGCTTGGAAGGTGACATATTGGCACAACTGGATGAACGCGGAACTTGAAAGCCTGATACAACCGGTTGCAGTCCTCAGGGGAAGGGAGAGACTGCAAGATTGGAAGGAGGTCATCGCCAGGAAGCTTCCCAAGGTTCAGGCGTGACATCTGACGATCGAAGTCATGGATGATGTCAATGTCCGTGTTGGTAATCTAGACCATCATCAGCTCACTCGGTTCATTGAGGTGCTCCCGAAGCCCAACACACGTCGTCATTATCTGCCAACATAGACAGTGTATCTCCCGCAAATTGACACGAATAGCCAGGTACTTCCAGCTTTTTCACAGGAACCTCATGAGTATTACTAGGGTTCACGGATGAAGCAATGCCTGGGTATTTCACGGCTGCCACTGGTTGATTAGACTCCGAAAGCTGAGCTGCAGCAGCAACATTCCGATATTCGCACAGAAGCTTGCGCTTCCTACATTCTGAGCAGGTGGGGTGTATGCAATCGCATTTGACCTGACTGACATCAGAATGGCCTATGTTTTGATGCTTTACTTCGCACCCTTCTATTACGGCATGTAAGGCATGCCTTTGTGAGCCGTTGGCGGCGCTGGGGCTTTGAGCTCAAAGAGTCGAATGTGAGCACGTTCTGCATTTTCATTCATCGAGTTCGAGCTATCAAGGAGGTGGAAGAATCTTGGAGACTCTAGGAACGGAGTGAGGTGGAAGTCACAATAGACCCGATGCGGCTAGCGGACACGCTTTGACTGCTCTCAAGCATGCTGCCGCGACGCGATGGCGCTATTGGGTGCCCCTCTCCAACTTGAGGTTATGTGCTGAAGGTAGGAGAATAAGTATCTTGCACAATGATCATACTGTCTGGCGTCTCACGGAGCTGATTGTGTGTGTGCGGACCCTTGGGCATGACGGGGAGACGGAGCAAGCCGAATGCGCGACATCGAATGCAAGACAAGCAAGATTTGACGACTTGACGACGTGATGTCGCGCATCCTTCCTGATGACACGCGTGAGGATCCAACGTCTGCAACGTCTGTCTTACATTCAGATCAATTGTCAAATCAAAGAACAGGACACACTAAGCCATCACTTGTCAGCAATTCGCAAAACAAGTCAGGCACACGGCACCCGCAAAACCAATCATCGCTAGGAAACCAAACGGACCATCCGCCATCAATACCACCATCTCACCATCGCGCAGCAGCCACCACACCTGTAAAGAATGACATCGCGGATTCACAGACATACACTCCATATATCAGACAACGGACAATATCATCGCCTTCTCCTCTGCAGGCTGAACCTTCACCATTTTCACCGCCGGTCGGATCGTACTTCGAACCACAGTCAGGCGCATCCGGGCTTGAGCCACGCTCACCCCTGCACAAGAGACCACCTGCTTCGCGCAGCTGTCATGGAATAGAAACATTATCAGGGCCCCCTCCAGCGTTAAGCACGCATAGATCGTATCAAGGGGACAGCGCGTGGAGGTATACACAACCGGTCGACTTGACCGGACTGGGCAGACAAGGAAAGGCGATTAGCAGGATCGACGCTCTAGTTCGCGCAAAGCAATCTATTACAGATGAATACATAAATCCGGACCCTCTCAAGAATCTCCCTACGACTGAGCGGCTTCTGAAGCAACCAATGCCCGCCATGAGTCGTACGGCCTTGGACCACAATGTTCATCATGAGGACGAAGATCAGGATGAAGCGACGTTGAGAGGCGCCGACTTCCCTCAACTCCGTTTCGTCTCGGCGCAAAAGGCTACGCCTGAGCGTAGCGAGCTAAAGGCTTCCCAGGAGGACTTGTTCCTTAATCTTGCTCATGCGGACTCACCTGGGGAGGGAGGTGACGAAAACCTCGGCGAGAAGAGGCGACGTGTAAGAGAATATTTCATCGAGCCCAGGAGCTTTTCTTTTGATGGTGATATGGATATCACTTGACAGACCCGCTGTAGTGGCAGGCAGCACTAGTACCCCACAGTTGCTGACGTTCTCTTTTACACAGGCCCGTGCAAGCCTTTCGAGCGCTCAACCTCCTCTGTCATATCGGCCATCGTCCGCTCAACGACCAAATAGCACTGGTAAGGCTACTACCCAGTCGCAGAGGGAGCACGCATCGGGCTTGTGGCACCTCGCACAGACTCACCAGACCAATTCGCCAGGATCCAATACCAATAGCGTATCGCGAGAGCGGGCCCATGCCTCTGCGACACAACCTTTCGAAAATAGCAGATACTACCCCCCAAGGGTATCTCACAATTCTTCACGAGTACGTAGGAGCTCTATTCGGGATATATCTCCAGGATCATCTGTCGCTCCAGAACGCAGACACTACATCACACAATCGCCTGGGCCGCCCACACCAGCATATAGACATTCGAGCTCTCTATATTCGATGAATGATCAATATAATTCGTCGCCACTGAACGGATACTCGACTGCAGGTCCCGCCAGACGGGCATCTCGTGCAGGAGGTACAGAATCTACCGTCTCGACCACAGCGCCCTCTACGGTCTGGGATGAGCTGGAAACACTTAAGTCCCGGCTGAACAACCTCGAGCTTACGGGAAGATTGCCAACCTCTTCCACTACCGCGCATACGAACGGGTCAGGGCAACGACCTACTACGGCTGGGACCACCATGACAACACTTTCGTCCTCCCCAAAGCACGGTCGTCTAAAAGGCGCCTCGATTGGAGTGTCCCAAGACAAAGCACCAGCGGACAACGATTCTCACCCTCTATTACAATCGGCCCTCGAGAGAGCCAAAGGCGTCGTCAGCACCCCTGTGTTTCATGCCCTGGAAACCACTGCTTCTGATGCATCGGCTTTAGCAGCAATGACCGGCAGTCAGGAGACCACTGATTACGCCAGCAACATAAATAGCACCCCCAACGCCATAGACCGCAAGCTCCGCCGCAAGGCCGACAGCATATGTCGAAGTCTGACCGAGCTCTGCATCGCGCTATCAGACACCAAGTCAGATCCTGAAGCCCATAGAGCGAGGTCCCGCCGCGAAAGTCGCGACACCGCCACGAATGGCCCAACCAACGGAGCATCAACGAACATCTCCCCCTCCATCCGCGCACCAAGTCTCGAACCCGACCCCGACCGCGTGAGCTCCCGCGCCATGAGCCGCTACGAAGCCCGCCGCACCAGCATCACGCCCCTCAACTCGAGCCTCAGCCGCCGCGGTTCCTCTCCCAGCTCACCCACCGCAACGCCAACCGGGCAACAACTGCAGCTCCTCCCCGCATCCCGCACCTCCTCCGTTCTCATCCGCCGCCGCACCGACGAAACCGAGCGCCCCGTTTCTCGCGCCATGACCGAAGCCGGACAATCCGCCAAGCGCCCTTCCCCTCGGGAATACACCTCCCTGCACCCTCTTCCTATGCATGCCCAGCGATCGCCCTCCGTGCAGTCGGCGCTCCCGCAGCGGAAAAGCTATTTCACGACACCGAACTATTCACCCATCACGCCCAGCGCGCAGCCAGGGTCGAGAAGATATCTGGAGACCTCGACGCCGCCGTCGACCGACAGCTTGCGGATGGCGCAGGCGCGAAGGCAGCAAAGGTTGGCGTCGGCGGGGGATCATAGCGCGGAGCGTGAGCAGAGGCAGGGTTTCTTTGGGCGACGAACGAGGGGCATGGAGTTGTCCCCGGGTTCTTGATATCTACTGCGACAGGGATCTGAAATTGTGTTTCTGGTGCAGATCAGCACCTTTTGGTTCTGAGGCGTATTGGGAGTCCGTCGGTAACGACAAGGGCGGCATACTGGGAAAAGACATGGGAAATACACTGGGAAAAGCAGGGCACTTTTTGCAATGACAGCTCTGATCGAGTGGGATAGCTCACTAGCTTTTTGGTATAAGTGCGTCCATGACGTCTCACTGATAGGACGGTAGAGACAAGAGGGATACACCGGAAGAAGAGGGCAAAAAGGGGTGATTGAGTAGGATAGCTCACTAGCTTTTGGGTATGAGTACGTCCATAACGTCTCACTGGGGAAAACAGAACACATTTTGCCATAGGCTTTGGTCGAGTAGGATAGCTCACTGGCTTTGGGGTATGAATGACGTCTCATTGATGGGACGGTTTCCACATTCGCAAAAAGTAAAGTCAGGGCGCTCTTACCCGATTGCATGCCCCTGAAGTACGAGGTACCATCAAACAGAACATCTGCAGTTTTTTTCACTCGGGATATCAAGCTGAATCCTCCACGTCAAGACCTCCGAATCTCTTTGCTGGCTCTGTTTTCGGGCTTCTGGTCTTGTTTTGCAAATTCTTCGTCCTTACGCAAAATTCGCTATCGCTTCTCAAGAGTTTCTGGCTTCCCAGGCTATTTATCCTTGACTCAACCACCAAGGACACTGACGGGAAGAGAAAGAAACCCAAACCCTCCTACCTCATACCTCCCGAGCTAAAGTTCTATTGGCCCAACCAAGACTTCCAAACACACGTCAACCCTTCCCCTTCCCTCACGTCACAACTCCCAGCCCAAAGACCCATCCATCCATCACTCCGTGTTTACCCCACCCCAGAATCAACACCTCACAAGCCCAGCTACATCCATCTAGAAGCAATTGATGCAGGATGCCCTTTCTCGGTGTCGGCAAGCTGGGACGAGAAATCAAGACCGAATTCCGAAAAGCCGAAAACCGGAAACCGGAGACCTTGTATCTCGATTCTCACTCACAAGATCTGAGCGGGAAAGCGGGGGGGGGGGGGGTGAGTGCATATCTCTGAGCAGATTCCTTGACTTCTCCTTCTCTTTCTCTCGATTCGGATCAGATGCTTCGGACTTACCTGCCATCATAATGAAAGGAGGATTGGTGTTGTGACTTACAACCCGTAAATGATCTTGCTGTTTCCATTTTCCTGGGCGTCTTCGTTGCTGCTTACTCCACTCCCACTTCACCCATATCGTTCGAGAACCGCAACAAATGCAAAGAGGCGACTAAGTAGATGAAGTACCTTAGTGTGTTATATATAAAGTCACCGTAATCTCGACAATACCTAGACGATGGGTGGTCAACATACTCTATTCTTTCTGCTTGCTTGCCATTGTATAATGTCCACATGCACCGGTTTCTGAAGAATGGGCGGGATTAAGAACTTGCTCAATGATCCGTAAATCGAATGACTCCCTATTGTTCATGAATTAGCTCCCCCTCAGCATGTCAGGTGTTCAACATCCACAATTCTTCCTGCTTACTATCGTATCCCACGCACAGTGTTTCCATGCACTGCTTTCCGGTGAACACACCGGCTAACAATAGCCTTCCCAAAGTATAGGAACCCGCTCAAGGTTGTGTTGATGGATTGCCTATTGTCGCTAACTTAGCTTCCCATCACAATTTCCCACTTACTGCCGCAACATTCTATCAACAATTTCCTATTGTGTCCATTGGCACATCAACATTTCCTCTCTGGGCCAGTTCCATATTGTTGAGGCGTCCCTGAGTGAGGCCATTCGAGACTATTGTCATATCACATCCCCCCGTATCATACTATATAATTCCCATAGAATCCTGCTGAATCGAGTCTCTTTTCCCTCTCTCCATCAATTCATCTTCATCCATTAAACATCCATGCTGAACGTGCAACACTGCGTGAACTTCTGAATAAGTCAGCTTAGATTGTTATCATCCTACCTCCCATCCATCCCATCGCCCACCGCCCTCTTACCCACCTCTCTATTACCACCCACCAACCACAATGGCCGCCCCCCTCTCCCACATCCTCAACAACACGGACTCACAAGCCCCCTCCCAGCCCACCAGCCACCTCCTATCCGCCGCCAACGCCCTAACCACCATGCGCGACGGCGCCGCCCTCATGAGCAACGGAGCCTCCGAAGCCGCCCACGCACTGCTGGCCCTCGTCCACGAAGACAGCCAACTAGCCAGCCGACGGATCGAACGAGCCGCCAACCAGCATCAAGCACCTCCCCTAGCCCTGAACCTCACCGAAGCACAAGCCCGTCACCACATCGCAAGCCCAGACGACCCTATCCTCGCCTTCTGCGGCCTGAAGCGTGGCGCCCCATCAGAAGGCGACACCGCGCCCCCCCCGCCAGCCAAGAAGCGAAAACCCAGCCCCGAGGAGGAAGCCGCAGGCATTGCTGCGTTCAGACAGGACATGGCGTCCCGCCGCCCACCTGTGCCCACCTTCCCCTGGACCGCCACGCCGAGCCTGAAGCGCAAGACGCTGGAGGACGAAGAAGAAGACACCACGCCATCTCAGCCCGCCAAGCGAGCGCGCCGAAGCCGAGCCCCGAGCAATAGGAAAGGCAGACAGCGCACAGAGACGCCCCGAGACACCTACCTCCAGACACGACCCGGCCAAGCCACTGTGGGAAAGAAGGTCATCACAGGGGAGAAAGCGATTAAGGCTATCGATCCGCTGAAGCTGACCAGCCCAGTGGCCTCCTACGCGAAAAGCTTGCTGGGGAAAAAACATCGCGACGTCGCCGTCACCAGGCTTGCCGAGCTGGAATCCGGTGATGGGGCGCCCAATCGCGAAAGAGAGGCCGCGCAGATCAGGAGAAGCCTTGCCGCTATCGACGACGAGCATGTGACGCACTATCCTCGCACACTCGCCAGTGCCGAGACGCTGGCGCGGTGGAACATACCACGGCCCGCGATCGACGTAGCTGACGTCCCGCCGCTGAAGGATTTCGTCCCGCGTGCTCCTTCGGAAAGGGATGAAGTCGGGTTGACGAGTCCTGAGAGGTGGGCGGCGATATTTGCGCCGGAGGGGGATTGGTATGATATTCCGACCTTTATGGATGATGAGGTTGAGAATGAGAAGCATTTTAAGAGGTGGACTGATGAGGGTACTAAGGAGAAGATCAAGATGAAGCGGCAGAGGGAGAAGGAGAATGAGGGGGATGGGCGGGAGGTGAAGGGGGTTGCTGATGTAGTGGATAGGAGGGCGGTTGGGAGGACTAGGAAGGGGAAGCGGGGCCTGAGAGATGCGAAGGATGGGAAGAAGGTGGAGGAGAGGCAGGAAGTGAAGGATGGGGAGGATGGGAAGAAGGCGAAGAAGGCGAAGATGGAGAAGAAGGAGACGGAGGAGAAGAAGACGGAGGAGAAGAAGGAGACGGAGGAGACGTCACCTGACACGGGTCGAAGATTGCGAAAGCCAAGCAAGCGGCAGTTAGAGATGGAGGAGGAGTTGGGAATAGGCCGAAAGAAGAAGTAGGCGCGAAGTCCATGGGCTGCTTGCCGAGATGTCTTTTGTCTTTGTTTGGTTTTCCCGGAGCTGTTTGTTTCTTTGGTCTTTGGATGAGCTGCCATAGCTTTCTTACTCAATGATATCTCTTGAAGGACGATATTCCACGTGATCTTGTACAATCCCGGATTGCAGCTCACGCCACGGGGAGAACTGTCGAGACCGGCGAACACATTCAAGGCAGCTTGGACTAGGGCCGATATGGCTGAAGCATCCACCGGGCTTGAATGACGTCCAACTCAAGCTGGCACACGTCTTCTTGTAATGAAGGATCAATGCCAAATCTTTGGGGCCATCGTCACTGAGGCTGAGACAGGATCCTTTCGCTCTGTTTGCTTTGGGACGAGCTCGATTTTTGATCCATCAGCATGACCTATCATCACTCACAGCCCAGCTTGTCTCGACTTGGCGACTGGCTAAAACGAGGAAGAGATGGCCAGCACACGGATGCCGCTTGGAGAGTCAATGCTGCATGGGATAGATGTGGACAGAAGGCCGAGGCTAGATAGTCGTGACGATCTACCTCTGGTCGAAGACCGTTGTTCGAATGAAGTATAGTCGAAGCCTGAAACAGGAGCGATGCTGAGCTGCTCCAGGGCGTTAAAGGCTGCAAAAATATATTGAATGTCCAAGGAATTGAATTGTACTTCGGGTTGCTCGGGCCGATCATACCTATTAAAGCAAATGTGGGGTTAGTCTCCGATTGCATGGAATGTTTCAGGGACTTACTTGGTGTAGGAAGGAGCTCTGATGCTATGCCTTCCGAATTCAATGCTGAAACCACTTGCGGCTTTGTCCCAAAGGTAAGAGTCCAAGTAGGCACTGAGAAGGACGCATGGATGAGGTTGGAATGACCTCTCGGGCCAAGTAAGCTTCAGGAGTCAAGCAAGGTCGTGTACTGAAGAAGGCGGCAGAGTCCGAATGCACTTCCCTCCTGCCGCATATGTATTATGTTCTTTGGAGAACGAGATCATAACAAGACAATCCGGTGACGTGGTACGCAGCACCAGAGACACAATAAAAACAAGATAAGCACCTATCATTGATGCATATAATACAATCTTCAGGGTACGCCTGGGTGCTAAAGCAGACAAACTGCTGCTGCAAGCTCGCGGTAGGTATGTAAGAGACACAACGAGCGGCTACATCATTTCGACCACCAAAGCCTGCTATGTACTGAAGTCCATCAGCCTCATCCATATGCCACAAAGCGACCGTCAAAATGCCCATCTACCTCAGAAGTCGTCTAAGCAGATGCAAGGACGCACTGATACGTGTTCGTACCAGCGCCGCTCGATTTGCCCAGTGTCCAGAGTGGTGCAGAACGACCCGCTTCTAGGTATGAACTGCCCTCGACTCAGACCTAGAAAATCCAGGGCGATGATGAGAGCCGGGATAAGCATCTCTGTCGACATCGTCCGAGCCTCTGCGAGATGAGTACCTGATGTCATCCCGGGAGATTTTTGGGCTCTGATTCAGAACCCTGTACGGGAGGTCGTCAGACAGTGGTACCTCACCATAAAGAGCCGGACCACCGCGAGTAGACGGTCGAGCTCTCGGTGGCGGAGGGCGTCCTGATTCCGTCCTGGTGAAAGGGGGTGCCGTGCGAGGCGTGGGAGGTTGATCTGGTGGCATAGCGAACGAGCCGGATCGCATGGGTGGCATCTGCATCCTAGAAGCCGATTGCGGTGTCATAGGAGGGCGACGAGCCTTGGGAGACGCCTCACGAACGCTTCGGTAGCGCTCGCCGTCGGGTTCGGGGACAACGGTGATCTCATCCTCCGAATCGGTCGAATCATTATAGGCGTACTTGGTGGACTTGAGTTGCGGACTTTCCGTGGGCGAAAGCTCCGGCGTGCCACGACTTGACCGGCTCGAATAGCCTGAATCATGTTGCTCCTTCAATTTGGATGATTTGGATGGCTGGTTCTCGCTGCGCCGCATCTTATCGGTTGGCATAGTCTCGGCGCGTCTGACCGAAGGAGGTTTCTTCTCTGGCACGCTGTCGAGGGTCTGTGAACGATTTGGCTCTTTCCTGCCTGGAGTTATAGGGATTCTCAAGCCGTTAGGATCCGACGAAAAGATCGGCAAGCTAGGTCTCCTGCTGCTAGGTGGTGGGTCGACTATCTCAGTCATCCGCCGGTCATTCTTGGAAAGTCTGGGTGGTGGACTGAGATCCCTACGCGAGCTGCCTCGCCCAGAGGATCTCCGTGCACTGGTATCAATGGGTCCTGGTGGTGCCTTTGGTGTAAGTGGAGGTCTGGCATCCACATGCGTGTAAGATCGGCTTGGAGGTGGTGGTCGCCGTGGTTCAGGCTCAACGGAGCCTCGAGACTGAGCGATGTAGTCCTGGGCACGCGTGTGTTTTGTATCATAATCATCATTGAAATCATATACTTCGCGTGTGGTGCTCCGTCGAAGCAGTTCCGGCTTACGAAGATCATCACCGTACCGACGCCTCGCCGGATCCTCACGTCTTGAATAAATCCTTTCTGTAACATCTGAGTCTGAATCGCTGTCATCTTCGGCGTAGGTGTTTTTGGATCTTGACTTGACCTCCGAATCTCGTCTCCTGTCCTTGTCCCTCCGCTTATTTCGCTCCGAGCGAGCGGCTCTCTCGTTTGCCCTTGCAGCCTCTTTCCTCCTCCGATCACGGTCCTCCTCAGCCTCGCGAGCCATCTCTTTAGCCCTCCTCTTATCCTCTGATGCACGACCAGATGTCTTCCTTGGCGACTGAGGGAAAGGTCGGTCGTCGTATCCCCGAGGACGAACCTCCTCATAACGAGGCTGGAAATAGTCCTCTTCCTCATAGGCGCGTCTCGGTACCCGTTCCTCATACATCCGATCACCTCTCATCTCGAATGTCGTCGTTTTGGTCCGTGGTGCCATCTCAGGTATGATACGTCCACCCTTCTGACTCATGACATCGGCTCGCAAATCCGCCAGCTTGACCCTCTCATCGTACCGCTGCCTTCTCGTTTCATCGCTGAGAATCTCGTAGGCTTGCTGTACTAAGTGAAACTTGTCTGCTGCAGTCTTCTTGGCTGACTCGTCAGCCACCTTGTCAGGGTGGCATGTCAAGACGAGCTTCCGGTGAGCACTACGGACAGCGGCCAGGGGAGCATCCTTAGCGATGCCTAAGGCCTTGTAAGGATTGGGGGGTAAGGGATCTTCCATGATGTTGTGTGGGTTAGGAGTCCTCGGATCTAGATAGAATTATTGCAATGGAGTTTATGCAGTATCGAGTGATGGTGAGATTCTTGTACTGTAGAAGCGTGTTGCAGGCGGTAAACAGGTGAGTTTGACCAGTTCATGCGCGATTTTGTGTGACTAAAACGTCGCGCTCCAAGCGATCAGAGCTTTGTAAAGCGCCGTAATCGAGATTAGATGGACGGTGAAGGAGCAGTAACTGCAGCGAAAGCAGTGTTACCACCTTTCAATGGTTATCATTGAACATTGCTGATTGACGTTGGGGAAACGCTACGTAACAAACAAGTTGTAGCCGGCGCCACTAGCAGCAAGGCTTCCGGGGGCCGGGCGCCGTCCGTAGTGGCAATATTCAGAGCAAATCGTTGCTGACAAATGGATGCTGGACGTTCATAGACAGTAAAGGAATGTTCGGAAGCAGAAGTGAAGAAAAGGAGATCAGATGCAATATGGAGATGGATCTGGTACTCCAACTTTCCCCTGAATCGGTGTGTTGTTGTTGATTCGGCAGAGGCGGTGAGTTAGCCGATGGCGTTGTGACCGTCTCCGAGCTTCTTCGCCTTCTGTGCTTGGCCTCCCTTCTCTTCCCAAACGTTGCTTTCCTTTCTTCAAGCAAAAGATGTACTTGGTTCAGCGGACACGTTTCAGAAGATGCTGACAGGGAGGAGCAGTGCGGGGATTTGGCAATGCCCTTTGATCGGGTTTCAGCTGGCAGGAGGGATCGGTGGTTCAGGGCAGCCGGAGAGCGTTCAAGTGGGGCTGCAAGAAGCCTCTGTCGCTGCGCTTGGGAGGATCCAGACTTTGGCACGAATGGGTGACAGGAGCCAGCCTGAGCAGTGAGGGGAGATTGCTTCGTAGGCGATGAGGTGGCAGTTGCAGCTGGCTTGGGTTATCTACAGGCTCTGACGACGGACTAGTCTACTTGGCTACGCTGACTTGCTTTGGACCGCAGCCGTCCGCAGGCGGAGCGCCCACTTCAGTCCTCATACATCTCCTAGCAGATGCTGCACGATGTCGATTGGTTTGAACTTGGCCACTGCATGCGACCGAGGTCTTGGAAGGGCACACCTTTTCTTCTAGCCTGCGGCCCGAACAACATGTGCTCTGGGCCGCCGTCCATCATGGTGGGGAGACGTGTGCTCAACTGGCGAATCGGGGACAAAGTCGAGGCAGTCGATGTGGGTTAGTGTAGGGGCAAAGGCATGTGCCTGGGGGATGGGGTAAAGTATGTCTGCTGTCGATAAGTGGGAGGCGTGTTTCGGCGGCTACAGACCGGCTTGCACAAGCTCTACCAATCATGCAGCGTTGCATCGGATGTTTTGAAGCCAGCCTGCATCACATTCACCTGGGCTCAATTGATACTTCGAGTCATGATGCTTGGAGGGTGTGCACAGGAATCCTGTACCATCGAGTCCTTTCAGATAGCTATGGATCTGTTGTTACCCAACGCCTGCCGTACTCGAAAGTCAGAATACTACGCTTGAAGTAGTCGACGCAATGGATTCATGTATTCTCGATGATAGGCATCATTATGTAATCATCGAAGCATTTCATTCGCGAGGATCATACATTGGGTGCCATGGCGAAGCTGTCAAGCCATGCAGACAATGCAGGTTCACATTGGGCGGTTAAGTGCATCTCCCCCTCCATTAACCACCATTTGCACACCCCCACCATGCGACCTGAGAAGCCAAAGCACATCACAATCCAATGACGAGTCGTAGTCCAAATTCCCTCGTCATGTTGGAGCGGCGATCCGGTAAGCATGACTGTGATACGAATCGTACCACATGAACAACGGAGAAAGTTTTTGGACGTCCTCCAGATAGCAATCGCCTCTGCCCGCGAAGCTGGAAACGGCAAGGCGTCTCATAGCTCTGGCGAGGGCAGCAAAAGACCAATCCGAGAACTGGTCTATGCCTTTTGCTCCAAGCGTCGTCAGCCTCGTACCGCGCACCTGCTTTGTGCGCTGTCATGGCAATCGCTCCCAAGTAGGTAGATTGATATCGACAACGATCGGCTTGTTGTGCCCTTTGTAAGGCCAGCTGGAAGCCATGATAGAAGCGTTGATGATGCAAGTCTCCTTTCTTTCCAGCCCATCATGTTTTGACACAACGCTGTCGCCACGAGTTGTGGATTTCATATCGTACGGGTCTAAATCTTCCGAAGTGGTCAATGAAGCCTGGTCGGAATATGAACGCTGATGATCCTTCCTCTGGTAGACATCAGACCTTTGTATGGATTCGGGGCGTTGCCAAACCCAATTTGTGTCATTGAGGATGCCATCTTCTAACGGCTTCGACGCCTCTGAAACTAATTTGATAAGACTTTGCTTTTTGGTGTCAGACGACGCATCAACCCAGCGTCCCGTCATGTATCTTTGTTGGCTGTTTGTGGACGACACGTCCCAGACCACCCTCTCAGCACCTCGACCATTGTGAACGTGGCCACAGACCGCAAGCCGAGGTCGAACACGCCACAGTGCTTGAAACAAATATTCGCAGCCTATATGCGCATGAGATTTCGATTCGTCACAATGATTCTTAGGCGGCGTATGGGTGATAAGAAGGTCGACATCAAGCGGTATCTGATCCCACAAGGCCTGAGCGGCTTCAGGCTTGTATCCAAATGCCCAAAGGTCTTTCATTGGCGAGTATGGTGAGCCGAAGACGGTGAATGCTGTCTTTGGACCATTTTCTTTCTCCAATTTAATAGTCTTAGATTCGTGGTTCAGATAGGTTAAGCTAGAATCCTCGAACATCCTGATGCATGCCTCCGGATCGTTTGGGCCTTTGTTGCCAAGGACAGCTGTATCGGAAACATAGAAGTCTTTGTCGAGCGCCCTGTCATGGTTTCCTGAACCTATTAGCTGTCCGATTGGTTGGGAAACTGAAAGTTACCTGCGACTACGATCTTGGCTTCAAAGTCGGTGTTTTCGATCCAGTCAAGGTTTCTACGGAGCTCTGCATGGGTGCCTTCTTTAGTCATGTCACCAGCGTGGATCAGTACGTCACCCTTGGGTAGCTTGAACGCTCCTGTGGCCGGCGAAGCATTATGCGTATCGGATACACAGACAAAGCGTGTTTTCCGGTAAGTACGAAATGACATGATGCAACTGGAATGGGCCTGGTAAGACCGACGAATGAGAGATAGAGATGGAAATCAGTGTAACAAAACCCGTGCAGCGAAGAGGCAAGAATTAGAAGACCGTCCAGACAGAGTGGATGACTGGACTGACACAGCAACGGACGGCTAGACGATGACGACCCAAGCATGTTGATCAATGCTTGCGAGAGCTTCAGAAGCAGCCTCTATTGTTTGACTCATCAGCAAGATGTCGGCGGTTTAATATCGTCGCCATTCTAAGAAACGCCAAGACTGATTCCACATGATGCGTCATTCGGCTCCGCTTACAGCTATAAGTTGTACAAAAACAACGATCCGCTACTAGAGCTTCATAAAGCGACCAGTCTCCCGATCACACGTGGTAAAGACAGATCTCGATCACCATCTGCCCAACATTTCTTTCCTACGCCGCTTCTTCGGTTCGAGTGTCAGTCCTGCCGCCATGTCTGCCGCAAAGACCAAAGCTCAAGGCATCATCGATGACAACGCCGTCGGTACGTTTTGACCCTTCACAAACTCTATGGTGGAAAGTGCAATCTAATCTATAAATAGCTGTTTTCAGCAAGTCCTGGTGCCCATACTGCAAAGCCACGAAGCAGCTCCTGAGTGAGCTCGGCGCCCAAGCCTACATCCTCGAACTTGACGAAGTCGGTATGTGACCTCGTCTCATTTACAGGAGAAAGCGGCAGCATCGGAGCTTGAAAATGGAGGCTAATTTAGGATCTTAGATGATGGTGCCGCCATCCAAGACGCTCTTCAGGAGATCACCCATCAACGCTCGGTTCCCAACATCTTCATCAACCACAAGCACATTGGCGGCAACTCGGATTTACAGGCCAAGCGGAGCGAGCTTCCGAATCTGTTGAAAGAGGCTGGTGCTGCTTAGGGAGCAGTCGAGACTCCAGGTCTATGATACCATGTTGAGGCGGCACTGTCGATGGGGGCATATTGGAATGTTCTGTAAAGAACAGCCTAGGGCTCTGTAGCTCTGCGTTAGATTCAATCGAACAGATACTGTGCAATATCACCGGGAGATGAATAGGCCGTCGTGCAGAGGTCGTCGTGCATGAAATATATAAATTTCCCATGCCAATTAGTCGCACGGAAGCGTTGAACAGTAGATGCGTTGAACAGTCCTTTCGCAACTTGGAACCGCAGAGGATTTCGTTTCTGGTCATCCGTTAGTGTAAGACCGCTGCACTCCGAAGTCCAGATTCGGTGTCCTAGGTATGAGATGCAACTAGAGTGACCGCATCCGAATACTCGGTTCAACAACCTCACCCCTGGCATCACCAAACTCTTTCAACAAACCCAGAGATGTCTTACACAGCACCACCCCGCCTATTCAGGCTCGTCAACGCCCACTCCTCATCTCCTCTCCGCTCCCTCCAAGCCTCCACCCTCCGCCGCCTCCCCCTCCGCCCTCGACTCCTCTCCACCCACCCCCTTCCCCGCCCCCCCAAAGCC